>Ga0209233_1001195_pt1 | contig 10476 bp, 7 predicted proteins | sample AraplaCL_Cvi_mCL_FD_184269 | JGI IMG/M metagenome (GOLD analysis project Ga0209233, IMG submission 184269) | Arabidopsis root microbial communities from the University of North Carolina, USA - plate scrape CL_Cvi_mCL (SPAdes) (version 2) | ecosystem: Host-associated > Plants > Roots > Endosphere ... | reverse complement strand
CACCGTGAAAAACACCTTGAAAGGTGCTGCGCCGAGCGTCTCCGCAGCCTGCTCGAGCTTGCGGTCGATCGCCTCGATCGACAGCCGCATCGGCCGCACCAGCAGTGGAAACGACATCACGCCGCAGGCGAGCGCAGCTCCGGTCCAGCGGAAGGCGAAGACGATGCCGAGATGATCGGCCAGGAAGCCGCCGACGAGGCCGCGGCGGCCGAAAGTGAGCAGCAGCAGATAGCCGGTGACCACAGGCGGCAGCACCAGCGGCAGATGCACGACGGCATCCAGCACCGACTTGCCCCAGAAATCGCGGCGGGCGAGCAGCCATGCGAGCGCAATGCCGAACGGCGTGGCCACCAGCGTCGCGATGACGGCAACCCTGAGCGAGAGCAGGATCGCCGTCCATTCAGCGGGAGAGATGTCGAGCACGAAGAATCAGGTGGTCGGGCTGATCAGGAACTTGAAACCATATTTTTCCAGAATGGTCTTGGCGGCCGTCGAGCGCAGGAAAGCAAGATAGTCGTTGGTCTCGGGCTTCGCGGCGGCAGTTGCCGCGACGGGATAGATGATCGCCGGATGCGAATCCGCCGGGAAGGTGCCGACGATCTTCACGCCAGGCTCGACCTTGGCGTCGGTGGAATAGACGATGCCGAGATTGGCCTCACCGCGGGCGACCAGCGTCAGCGCTGCGCGCACGCTCTCGGCCATGGCGAATTTCGGTTCGGCGGCAGTCCAGGCGCCGAGCTTCTCAAGTGCGGCCTTGGCGTATTTGCCTGCTGGCACCGACTTCACGTCGCCGGTCGCGATCTTGCCGTCGCCGGCGAGCTTTGCGAGATCAAAGCCTTGCGCGATGGTGACGTTGTCGATCTTGGAATCCTTCGGCGCGATCAGCACGATGCTGTTGCCGAGCAGGTTCACGCGGGAAGGCTCGTTGATGGTCTTCTTGGAGACGGCATAGTCCATCCAGTCGGTGTCGGCCGAGACGAAGACGTCGGCCGGCGCGCCCTGCTCGATCTGTTTTGCCAGCACCGAGCTCGCCGCGTAGCTGACGCTGAACCTGACGCCGGACTTGGCCGTATAGGCCGCGTCGATCTCGTCGAGCGCGTTCTTCATCGAGGCGGCGGCGAACACTGTGATGGTCTTGTCCTCGGCGCTGGCAGGCGAGAGGCTCGCGAGCATGACGAGGGCAGTGAAAAGTCCGGCGATACGGTACATGGATGGCGCTCCGTGCGAGCCCGCGCGCGCAAACGCACGCGCAAATCTTGCGTTGGGTGGTTGGATCGCGACGGGCGGAAGCGCTGCTCCACGTGCCCCCGCAACGGCTTACGGCCGGCAGGGATATCGCTAGCCTCGAAGATAGCAGGCCGGAGCCCCAGGTCAAAGGCGACGGTTCGTCTGACCAGACCCGCTTATTGGGTCGGCAGGATCGAAATCGACAGCGAATTGTCCTTGGCGCCGCTGATCTGGAGTACGAACGGCCTGTCCGAAAGCTCGTATTTCATGGTCTTGCGGATGCCGTCGCAATCGGTCGCGCCGCTGAAGGCCACGGGCTTGAGGAAATGCCCGTCCTGGACCAGATCGACCCAGGCCCCCGAGGACAGGCTGATGGTGTAGAGCCCCGCCTTGGCCGCCTTGATGCTGGTGAAGCCGGCGAAGGTGCCGTCCTTCGGCGCCCGCTCCGGCGGCGAGGGCAGTTTTGCTTCGGCAGGCGCGACGAGGCCCAGCGTGATCGCCGAGGACGGGACTGCGGCCTGCTCGGCCCCCGAGGCCAGCTTGGCACGGTCAGGCGCGGTCAGTGCCGCACGGTCGCGCTCGATCGGCCATTTGAACTTGTCGCAGCCGCTGGGCTCCTCCGCAGCGAAGGCGGAGGTCGTGCTGATCGTGAGCACGGCAAGGAAGCTGAGGACGCGCATGTCAAATCTCATCGTTGGCCACGCGTAGGCGCGGCGTGCAGTCAGGTTTTGTCAGAGGCGGGATGCGCATCCCGAAATGCTGCGGGCTTACGGCCGCACGGCGGGGGCGATCCTAGCGCATTTGGGAGGAATCGACCAATCAACGAGTTCGTCATCCCGGACAAGCGCGCCCCAAGCGCGCGCCGATCCGGGATCCATAACCACAGGATCTTGTTTGGCGAAGACTCGGAGTTGCCACCTCGCGCTGCGACTTCTTCCTGGGAGTATGGGCCCGGATCGGCGCTTACGCTTGTCCGGGATGACAGCTGTGTGAGGCGGCCGCGTGCCAGGCCCACACCCTACGGCTTTGCATCCGGCGCGTGCAGCACGACTTTGCAGGCGGCGGGCATCTGCGCCAGCGTCATCGGCGGTTTCGGCTTCGGCGGCTCCGGCGGCGGCTTGGGATGCAGCACGCCCTCGCTGAACCAATAGGCGAAGTCGGAAGGTTTGCAGCCCTCGTCCTCGGATTGCGACGGCTGGCCCTGACATTCGCCTGATCCCGCCGGGCAGCGCATGCGGATGTGGAAGTGATAGTCGTGGCCCCACCACGGCCGGATCTTCGACAGCCAGGAGCGGTCGCCCTTGGCCTCGCGGCACAGCGCCTTCTTGATCGCGGGATTGACGAAGATGCGCTGCACCGCCGGCTCCTGCGCGGCGTCGCGCAGCACCAGCACGTGGCTAGGGGTGAACACTTTCGGGTCGATGTCGAGGCGATCCTCGCGCACCATCATCACCGCCGACATCTCCTCGCGCTCCTCGCGCGAGAGCCGATGGTCCGGCATCGGCGTCAGCCAGATGTCGGCGTCCAGCCCGATCTGATGGCTGGCATGGCCTGATAAAGCCGGCCCACCACGCGGCTGGCCGATATCGCCGACCAGAATGCCCGGCCAGCCGGCGTCCTTGTGCGCCTTGGCCGACAGGCGCTTGATCAGCGCGATCATGTCAGGATGGCCATAGTTCCGATTGCGCGACAGCCGCATCACCTGCCAGGTGTCGCCGTTGAGCGGCATCTGCTCGGCGCCGCCGATGCAGCCCTTCACATAGGAGCCGATCACGTGGGCGGGCCCTTTCGAGGGCAGCAGCTTTCGCGCGAACAGCTCCTTGGCGCCGATCTTGGGATCGTTCGGGTTGGCGAGCGGCGGCAGCGGCTTCGGGTTCACGCTGCCCTTGTCCTGGGCCAGCGCGCCGGTGGCGGCCAGGAGCGTCATGACAAGCAGGAGAGGGATGATGCGGCGGGGACTCATGCTGACACTCTTATATCCCATTGCGGAGCCGATGCCGCGCGCGGTGATGCGCCCAACACGACATTTAATTTTTCCGCGATCATCCCAAAGTCGCATGCCGGCCGTCCCTTAACTGCGCGATAACTCTATCCTGCATTGACCAAAATTCGTGCGCGGACCGAGATGCGCTCGCCGCCTGCATGCAAGCGGCGTGTGTTCCGGAATTGATTCATGGAGACTGCGCGTTTTTGCGCCTCCTCTCTCGCCGATCGCGACGCGGAAGCAGGTTCGACGCGCCTGGCAGCGCTTCTTGCGCCTCGCAAACAGGCAAAATGGTCCGGCCTTCGGCCAGCCTGTCGGCGCCGCCGCCAGCCAAGATTACTTTTCTTTCAGACACTTGGAGCAAGACTTGCGGCCGCTGGGCGCGGCTAGGACGTGTGAAGTTGAGTTTGGGGTCCAAAAAAACAAAAAAGCGAAAGCGGGGCGTGCGTGCGGGACGACAACCGCGCAAGCCGCGATTTGCGCGCGCTGTTCATCCGCTTATCGAACGCGATGAGCTGGTGCAAAGCCGTGCGGAAGCTGAAGCCGCCATCGCGGAAGCCCGCAGATCGCATGAGCGGCTGCGCCAGGCCGTCGATCTCGTGCCGCAGGGCATCGTCATCCTCGATCCCGAAGGCCGCTACGTTCTCTGGAACAAGCAGTACGCCGAGATCTACAGCAAGACCGCCGATCTGTTCAGGGAAGGCGCGCGGCTGGAGGATACGCTGCGCGTCGGCGTTGCCCGCGGCGACTATCCGGAGGCGGTCGGCCATGAGGACGAGTGGATCGCCGCCCGGCTGAAGAAACTCTACGAGCCCGGCAAGCGTCACGAGCAGACGTTGTCCGACGGCCGCGTCATCCTGATCGAGGAACGCCGCACCGATGACGGCGGCGTGGTCGGCCTGCGCGTCGACATCACCGAATTGAAGCAGCGCGAGGCCTCGTTCCGCCTGCTGTTCGACGGCAATCCCGTCCCGATGATCGTCTGCGCGCTGGACGACGAGCGCATCCTCGGCGTCAACGATGCCGCGATCGCCCATTACGGCTATAGCCGCGCCGAGTTCGAGAAGCTGAAGATCCGCTCCCTGCAGGCCTTCGACAGCGAGCCGCCCTGGACCGTCGATCGGTCCAGCGAGGAGCAGGCCGCGCGCACCTGGAAGCACGTCAAGGCCGACGGCGCGCTGATCGATCTTGCGATCTATTCCCGCGAACTGACCTATGAGGAGCGCCCCGCGGTGCTGCTCGCGCTGATGGACATCACCGAGCGCAAGCGCGCCGAGGCGCGGCTCGCCTTCATGGCCCAGCACGACGCCCTGACCGGCCTGCCCAACCGCAACCTGCTGCGCCAGACCATGGACGAGATGCTGCTGCATTCGCGGCGCAGTCCCGAGAAGGTCGCAGTACTGATGCTCGGGCTCGACAATTTCAAGTCGGTCAACGACACGCTGGGACACGCGGTCGGCGACAAGCTGTTGCGCGGCGTCGCCAAGCGCCTGCGCTCGACCTTGCGCGAGGAAGACGCACTGGCGCGGCTCAACTCCGACGAGTTCGCCATTGTCCAGAGCGGCCTGACGCGGCCCGAGGACGCGGTCGGCCTTGCAAAGCGCCTGCTCGACGCCATCGCCGATCCCTATCTGCTCGACGGCCATTCCGTGGTGATCGGCGCTTCCATCGGCATCGCGATGGCGCCTGGTGACGGCGACGAGTCCGAAAAGCTGCTCAAGAGTGCCGGCATGGCGTTGTCCCGTGCCAAGCTGGATGCGCGCGGCACCTTCGCCTTCTTCGAGGCCGCGCTCGATGCCAGGGCGCAGAGCCGCCGCAAGATCGAGGTCGAGTTGCGCGACGCCATCCAGAACGACGTGCTGCGTCCCTATTATCAGCCGCTGATCGATCTCCAGAGCGGCCGCATCACCGGCTTCGAGGCACTGGTGCGCTGGCCGCATGCCGAGCGCGGCATGGTCTCGCCGGCCGAATTCATTCCGGTCGCGGAAGAAACCGGGCTGATCAATCCGCTCGGCGGCCTGATGCTGCGCCGGGCCTGCCTCGACGCCGTAACCTGGCCCGATGATGTCCGCGTCGCCGTCAATTTGTCGCCGCTCCAGTTCCGCAGCGGCAATCTGCTGTCGATGGTGACGGACGCGCTGAAGCATTCCGGCCTGCCGCCGCGCCGGCTCGAGCTCGAGATCACCGAGACGCTGCTCTTGGAGAAGAGCGCGCAGGTGCTGGCGACGCTGCATGCGCTGCGCGCGCTCGGCGTGCGCATCTCCATGGACGATTTCGGCACCGGCTATTCCAGCCTCAGCTATCTGCGCAGCTTCCCGTTCGACAAGATCAAGATCGACCAATCCTTCGTGCGCGATCTCGGCGCCAACCGCGAGGCGCAGGCGATCATCCGCTCCATCGTCAGCCTCGGCAAAGGTCTTGGTGTCATTATCACCGCCGAAGGCGTCGAGACCGAGGCTGAACTAAGCTGTCTCCGCGCCGAGGGCTGCGACGAAGGCCAAGGCTTCCTGTTCAGCAAGGCGCGGCCGAATGTCGAGATCATCAGCCTGCTCGCGGCGCAACGCGGCATCGATGCCGCGGACGACGAGGACACCGCGCTGGTGGCCTAACGCTGGAGAGGTTCGCGTCTAGTACCCGGAGTACGGGCCGGAGGGCATGCAGGAATCGTCGACATAGCGGTAGCCGCCGCCATAGCCGTAATACGGCTCGGAGCTGTAGGCGGGATAGCTGCCGCCATAGTACCCGCCACCATAGTAGCCGCTTCCGTAATAGGCGCTTGCGATCCCGGCCCCGACGACGGCGCCGGCGACACCGTAGCCGAGGCGACGGTACCCATAGCCACGGTAGCCATAGCCGCGGTAGGCGAGGCCACCTCGATAGCCATAGCCGCCACGATAGCCCAATCCAACGCCGCGATAGCCGTAGCCGCCGCGGTAGCCATAGCCCCACCGCACTTCGGTGGCGGCGGGATCGACCATCGCTCTGATCGTCGCCACAGATGTCGGCATCGGGCCGGCCTTGGCGCCCGTGGCGAGCAGGGCACCGGTCGCGGCGAGAACGGCAATACGCAGAGAGTTCGAGAACCTCATGACCATCTCCGTGCTGTGCGGCGGCGCTCTGGCGCGGCCATCGACAGCCTATTCGGAGACAGGCTTGCTGTCGCGGGCTTGATTTAAGTCAAATGGATCGCGGCCGGTCGCGCGGGGCCGCTTACGCCGCCCGCAGCCCGGCCAGGAATGTATCCACGCTCCTCATCAGCGCCGAAGCATGCTGGCCGAGCTCGCCTGACGCCACCATCACGTTGCCGGCGAGCGCCCGCGACTGATCGGCGGCCTGGCTTGCGCCGGCGACGTTGGCCGAGACCTCGGTCGTACCGGTGGAGGCCTGCTGCACGCTGCGGGCGATCTCCCGCGTCGCCGAGCCCTGCTCCTCGACCGCGGCGGCGATCGTGGTGGCGATGCCGCTGATCTCGCGGATGGTGCCGCTGATGTCGGAGATCGCGGTGACGCAATTGCCTGTTGCGGCCTGGATCGCGTTGACCTGGGCGGCGATCTCGTCGGTCGCCTTCGCGGTCTGGCTCGCCAGCTCCTTCACCTCGGAGGCGACCACGGCAAAGCCGCGGCCGGCCTCGCCGGCGCGGGCCGCCTCGATGGTGGCGTTCAGCGCCAGGAGATTGGTCTGGCTCGCGATCTCGCTGATCAGGCGCAGCACGTCGCCGATGCGCTCGGCGGAAGCAGCTAAGCTCGTGACCATCTCCGTCGTTTCGGTGGCCTTGACCACCGCGCCGCTCGCGACCTGGCTGGAATGGGTGACCTGACGGCCGATCTCGGTCACGGACGAGGCGAGCTCCTCGGTCGCAGCCGCGACCGCATTGACGCTGGTGGAAGCTTCTTCCGATGCCGTCGCCGCGGCCGAGGCGCGCTGCGATGTGCCGTTGACGCTGGAGGTGATTTCGCCGGCGACATGCTGCATGCCTTCCGTCGCCTTGGCGACGGCGGCCACCACGCCCTTGACGTCGGCCTCGAAGCGGTCGGCCATCTGGCGTTGCAGCGCCTGCTTCTCGATCGCGGCCCTGGCCTTGTCGGCCTCCTGCGCCTCGCGCAGCGAGCCAGCCTCGAGCATGCTCTGGCGGAACATTTCGACCGCCTTGGCCATGGTGCCGAGCTCGTCCGGCCGTTCGCTGCCGGGAATGGTGACGCTGGTGTCGCCGCTCGACAGCCGGTTCATCACCGCGGTGATCGCGGTGAGCGGCCGCGACAGGCCGCGCCCGAGCAGGAACGCCAACACGACGGCGGCGGCGAGGATCGCGACTGTGCCGAGGATCAGATTGCGCTCGGAGGCAGCGAAGGCAGCCTCGTACTCGGTCGTGTCCTTGATGATTTCGAGCACGCCGACCGGCTGCCCGGCATAATTCTTGATCGGCCCGGCATAGACCTCGACCGGGTGGCCGTCGAGCTCGGCCTCGCGCAGCAGCGGCGCGCCCGACATCACGGCCTTCAGCTCGTCCGGCCTGGCGACGGCGTTCTCGCCGAAGGTGGAAGACAGTTTGTTGAGCGAGGCGCCGTCGACCGAATAGACCGCAAGGTCGATGCCGAAGCGCTTCTTGGCGCGGTCGACGAATTCCTTGCCGAAGGCGGCGCCGATATCGACATTGGCGATGTTCTTGCCGTCGCGCACGATCGGCGTCATGCCGAAGATGCCGAGCGCCTCGCGGCCTGGCTCGACGCCGACGATCTGGCGGCCGGTCTTGAGCGCCTCGACCACGGTGGCGCGACGCCCGGAGACGTCGTCGCCGAAGGTCTTTGGCGTGTGGACGCGATAGAACGAGATCGCGGGTGGAAGCTGGAAGGTGATCAGCGGGATGCCCTGGGCCTTCAGCGATTTGTTGGCGTCACCGAGCAGGGCGCCGAGCGCGTCGCGGTCGCCCTTGGCGACGGCGTCGCCGACCGGCGGCAGCGCCGCGATCACGGCGGAGACGGCGAGGGCCGAACGCCCCTCATAGTCGATGGCCGCGATCACGCTCTCATATTGCAGCTTGAGCTGCTGATCGAGCGCCATTCGCGTCAGCGCCCGCTGCTGGGTGATCGAGAAACCGGAGAGGATGGCACAGGCCACCGCAACGGTCAGTGCGATGGCGAGGATCAGGCGGGCCGCAATCGACTTGAGCTTCAGCATCGGGAATTCCAGGGCATTCCAAAAGATTGATTCTTGGTCTTGCCGGAACGGTCCCAGAAATTGCTTAACAACAAGGGCGGTATGCCCTCCGTGTTTCGACGGAGCCGCTAGCATGCTTTTGCATGACTCGTCGCAATGAGCGCACGGAAAGGCCGGTTGCCGATTCGTGACGCGAGACAAACTGCCGCGGCTCCGCGCGGCGCCGATCAACGGCCTTCGGCGAGGATGCTCTTGCCGACGTCCTCGAAATGCGTGTCGCGCGCCTGGATCTGCTGGGTGATCGCGTGCATGTCACGAAACCGTCGCTCGAACGGATTGCTGCGGAAGACCGCGGTCGCGCCGGCCATGCGATAGGCGGTGTCGACCACCTTGGCCGATTGCTGGATGGTCCAGGTCGCGGCGAGCCTGACGGCGTTGCGATGCGCCGGGCTGAAGACGCCTGATGCCGAGAGGTCGTGCCACATCGCATGCGCTGTCTCGTAGAGATAGGCGCGCGCGGCGCGCAAGTCGCCCTCGGTGCGACCGATCAGGCCCTGGACGGCCTGGTTGTCGCGCATCGCGCTCGCCGCAAGCGACTGATGCTTGGCGCGCGCCAGCGCGATCGCCGCATCCAGCGTCGCGCGCGCGACGCCGAGCGAGACCGCGGCGAAGCCGAGGCTGAAGGTCGAGGCGGTGGGAAGCCGGTAGAGTGGGCCCGGCTCGCGCAAGGTTTCCGGCACGTCGCGGAACACGGCGTAGCGATCGGGGATGAAGAGGTCTTTCACCTCGTAGGAATCGGTGCCGGTGCCGGCGAGCCCGATCGCCTGCCAGACGTCGTGCATCACGGCGCTCGCGACAGGGAAAAGGATGGTGCGCAACTCCGGCGACCCATCGGCATGTTTCCGCGGCGTGCCGTCGGCACCGAGGATGCGGACATGCGCGCCGAGCCAACTCGCCTGCCGCGAGCCCGAGGCAAAGTCCCACCGCCCTGTGACGCGGTAGCCGCCCTCGACCGCGCGCGCCTCATGCGCCACCGCGCCCCAGGCAAGGATGCCGGGCGCGGTGTTGAAGATCTCGTGCGCGGTGTCGTGGTCGAGTGCCGCCGCGATCATCGCGCAGACGCTGGTTTGGCCGAGGCACCAGGCCGTGGACGCGTCGGCCTTCGCGATCTCCTCCAGCATCTGCATGAAGATCTCTGGCGGCGCTTCCGATCCGCCCAGGCTCTGCGGCAGCAGCGCGCGGTAGAGCCCGTTCCCGATCAGCGCGGTCACAACGCCAGGCGTCAGCCGGCGTGTCCGCTCGATCTCGTCAGCTTCGCCCGCAATCAGCGGTGCGATGGCCCGCGCCCGCTCGACGAGATCAACTCCGGCAGTTCCGTCCATGTCTGCGTTTCCTCGCCCATTCTTGTGTGAGCGGTGCAACGCAATGGTGGTCTATCTGCGCACCTCAATCAAGTCGCAACGGCCGCTGCAGTGCTATCTTTCCGGGCCAGGGAGAAGAACAGGATTGCCGACAGCACGAAGGCGAGGACAAAGAAGATCGTTCGTCCCAGCGCCAGCACCTTGGCCTGTTCCGGCGGCACGACGGAGATCAGGATGCCGAAGGGGATGTAGCACCAGAGCACGATTGCAATGTTGCGCCCCATCGGCCCGAGCCGGAGAAAGCCGAGCGAGAACAGGAATGTCGCGAGATAGCTCGCGTGAAACTTGACCTGCGAGGCGATCATCTGGATTTCGCCGTCGGTGGCGGACACCGGCAGGCCCATCTGCAGCGCATGCACAGTGGTCATGATGTGATGATTTTCCAGCGAATCCAGCAGCAGCGTCAGCATGGCGGCCGCGAGCGCCACGCCGATCAGCTGCGAAGCCACCAGGCCGCGCAGGCGGGCAGCGAGCGCCACGAAGAAGGCGCCGTAGAAAACCATGAAGAGGTTGTCGAGGCCGAGATTGAGCCGCAGGCCCAGGACCGCAAGTGGCGAGGCGATGAAGGCGCGGTAATCGTCGATCGCGCGGGCGCTCTGGAAAAAGTCCTGCGAGCTGTGGGTCGTGAGGATGGCGGCGACCATCGCCGCGACGGTCAACGCCGCGAGACTGTCGAGCAGCGCCAGCGTG
>Ga0209233_1001193_pt1 | contig 10492 bp, 5 predicted proteins | sample AraplaCL_Cvi_mCL_FD_184269 | JGI IMG/M metagenome (GOLD analysis project Ga0209233, IMG submission 184269) | Arabidopsis root microbial communities from the University of North Carolina, USA - plate scrape CL_Cvi_mCL (SPAdes) (version 2) | ecosystem: Host-associated > Plants > Roots > Endosphere ... | reverse complement strand
CCGAACCGTTGCCGGCCGCCTTGTCCCGCCGGTTCCGCCTGCCCGACGGGGCGAGCTTTGCGGAGGCGTCGGCGGCGCTGCGCCAGACCTTGGCCGGCCAGGCGATACCGTCCTGGCCGTATGATTTCTCGCGCTTGATCGCATCCACCGATTCCGACGTCCGCGACCTGCCCGTGCAGCCGTCAGACGACAGCGCGTTTCCGCCCTAGATCCGACCCGGCCTCACCGATCGCCTCGTCGTCCAGCGACGGCTGCAACGGCGGCGACGTCAGCACCGGCGACGTCTTCAACAGCTCGGCGAGATCGCGCGGCGGCAACGGCCGGCTGAACAGGAAGCCCTGCATCTCGTCGCAGGCATGCGCGCGCAGGAACTCCTGCTGCTCGGAGGTCTCGACGCCCTCGGCCACGATGGTCATGCCGAGCGCCTTGCCCATGCTGATGATCGCCTGCGCGATCGCGACGTCCTCGGAATCATCGGGCAAGTCGCGCACGAAGGAGCGATCGATCTTGATGGTGTCGATCGGAAACTGCTTCATCAGCGACATCGACGAATAGCCGGTGCCGAAATCGTCGATCGCCAGGCGAATGCCCCGGTTCTGGATCGCGTCGAGCACGCGGACCGCGCGCGTCACGTTGCGCATCACCATGCTTTCGGTGACCTCGAGCTGCAGCAGCGCCGGCGACATGCCGCTCGCCGCCAGCGCCTCGTCGATGTCGTCGAGCAGGTTCGGATCGCCGAACTGCCGCGGCGAGAGGTTGACCGCCATCGTCACCGCCTTGAGGCCGCGGTGCTGCCACGCCATGTTCTGCGCGCAGGCTTCCTTCAGCACCCAGCGGCCGATCGGCACGATCAGACCGATCTCCTCGGCGAGCGGAATGAACTGCCCCGGTGAGACCTTGCCGAGCTCGGGATGGGTCCAGCGCAACAACGCTTCGACGCCGCTGATCTGGCCGCTCGCCATGTCGACCTTGGGCTGATACTCGAGCGAGAACTGGTCGCGCTCCAGCGCGCGGCGCAGTGCGCTCTCCATCGTCAGGCGCTCGATCGACTGCGCCCTCACCTCGTTGGAGAAGAAGCGGAAGCCGTTTTTGCCGTCCTCCTTGGCGAGATACATCGCCATGTCGGCATTCTTGGTGAGCGTCTGCACGTCGGAGCCGTCGGTCGGATAGGTCGCAATCCCGATCGAGGCCGTGGTGTGGCACTCGTGCCCGCTGAGCTGCATCGGCTGGCTGAGTGCGACCAGGAGATCGCCGGCGATACGCTCGACGTCGTGACGTTCGGCGGCGTCCTCCAGGATGACCACGAACTCGTCGCCGCCGAGCCGCGCCACCACGTCGCTCGCCCGCAACGAACCGCGCAGCCGCTCGGCTATCGCCACCAGCAGCATGTCGCCGGCGTCGTGGCCGAGCGAATCGTTGATCACCTTGAAGCGGTCGAGATCGATGAACAGCACCGCGAGCTGCCGGCGATGGCGGTCCGCCGCCGAGATCGCATGACGCAGCATCTCGTTGAAGGTCTCGCGGTTCGGCAGATTGGTCAGGCTGTCATGCGAGGCAAGGTATTCGATGCGCTCGTCGGCCTTGTGCTTCTCGTCGGCGCGATCGAAGCTTTCGAGCGCGAACGCCAGATTGTCGGCGAGCCGCTGCAGCAGCTCGGCGAATTCCGGCGTGAACGTATCCTTCTCGGTCGCGACGAAGATCATGACGCCGACGACCTCCCCGCTGACGATCAGCGGAAACGAGGCACCGGACTGCGTTCCATCGCGGCGAGCGCGCTCATGGAACGCCGCGGTCTCGGTATCGGCGAAATAGTCGTTGATGATGCAGGCCTTGCCCGACCGGAACGCCCTGCCGCAGGCGCCGCGTCCCTCGGGGTGCGCCTCGTTGGTCGAGAGCGTCACCTGGCTCGCGCCGCTAGCAGCCGGGCCCGCGATCGCGACGATGCGGAGATAGTCGCTGCCGGGCTGTGCCAGCGCGATGGTGGTCGAGGTGAACTTGCCGCCGGTCGCTGCGGCCTCGCAGACCAGTTGATAGAGCTCGGTGCGGGACTTCGCCCGCATGATCGCTTCATTGGTCGCGCTCAGCGCCGCGAACATCCGCGACAGCCGCTCCTTCTGCGCGTCGGCCCGCGCCTTCTCGTCGGCGCGGTCGAAATTGGCCAGCGCGAACGACACGTTCTCGGTGAGCCGCTGCAACAGCGCCATCATCTCCGGGCTGAAGGTGTTGAACTCGCCGGAGAGGAACACCAGCGCGCCAATCGCCTCGCCGTTCTTGAGCAACGGCAGGGCCGCGCCGGACTTGCTGCCGCTGTCGCGCACGACCGGATAGACATGCGACTCGGGGCCGAAGTCGCTGAGATAATCGTTGCTGATGCAGGGTCTGCGGGTGCGGATCGCAACGCCGGTCAGCGTCTGTCCCTCCGGACGCGTCGCGTCGGCCGACAACTGGACTTCGCGGGCCCGTACCTTATCGGGGCCGGAGGCAGCCACGTTCTCCAGAAAGGCCTCGCCCGGCCGCACCAGCCTGATGGTGGCCGAGACGAACTGACCGCCGACCGCCGCGGCATCGCAGACCAGATCGAACAGCTCGCCACGGGACTTCGCCCGCATGATCGCCTCGTTGGTCGCGCTCAGCGCCGCGAACATCCGCCTCAGCCGTTCCTTCTGCTCCTCGGTGCGCGCCTTCTCGTCGGCGCGATCGAAACTGCCGAGCGCATAGGCGACGTTGTCGGCGAGCCGCTGCAGCAGCTCGGCGAACTCGGCCGAGAAGGTGTTGCGCTTGGCGGAAATGAACAGCATCACGCCGACCGGCTCGTCGTCGACGATCAACGGAAACGCCGCGCCCGATCGCGCATCCTCGCGGTCGATGATATCGCGGAACGGGTTGTTGGCGACGTCGCCGAGAAAATCGTTGTCGATGCAGGCGCGCCGGGAGCGGAACGCCCTGCCGCAAACGCCGCGCCCTTCGGGACGCGCCTCGCTGCGCGAGACGTTGAGGCGGCGCGCATTCTCGGCGGTCGGCCCCGCCACCGCCATCATCTCCAGGAAGTCGTCACCGGGTTTTGCGATCAGGATGCTGGTGGAGTTGAACCCACCGCCATGCGCGGCCGCGGCGCAGACGAGCTCGAACATCTCGAGCCGCGACCGCGCGCGCATGATCGCCTCGTTGGTCGCGCTCAGCGCCGCGAACATCCGCGACAGCCGCTCGCGTTCGGCATCGGCCTTGGCCTTCTCGGTGGCGCGGCCGAACGTGTCGAGCGCAACCGAGACGTTCTCGGCGATGCCCGCCAGCAGCGAGATGATCTCTTCGTCGCGGGCCCAGGAATTGCCGATGAAGAAGATCAGGACGCCGATGCTCCTGCCGAACCGGGTGAGCGGCAGCGCGACGCAGGCCATCAGACCGCTCTCGCCGGCTTGCGCCTGCGAGGCGCCCGCCGATATCGGAATGTCGTGCTCGATGCACGGTCGTTTGGTCCGGAACGCCTCGCCGCAGATTCCCTTGCCGTAGAGATTGTCCGGGTCGGTCGAAAACCGCGTCTGCGTGATCAGGTCGAGCGCCTCGCCGGTGCCGGCGACGGGCTCGAGCCAATGCGTGTCGGGCTCGGCCAGCAGCACCACCGTGGCGAAGGATTTTCCGCTGAACACCGCGGCGTCGCACACCCGCTGATAGAGATCGTGCTCGGTCTTGGCGCGAAGGATCGCCTCATTGGTTGCGCTGATAGCGCCGAACATGCGGTTAAGCCGGCGCATCGCCCGCTCGCCGCTCTTGCGCGACGCCTCATGGTCGAAATTGTCGAGCGCAAAGGACACGTTCGCCGCAATGCGCTGCAGCAGCGACACGATCTCCTCACCGAGCGAGTCGATCTCGCGCCGGGTCACCATGAAGACGCCGACGCTGCGCCCGTTGCAGACCAGCGGCATCGCCGCCGCCGCACCGACGCCGGCCGCCGCGAGGCCGCTGCGCCAGGCCGCTGAACGGGCGTCGTTGACATAGTCGTTGCTGACGCTGGCGCTCTGATCGCGGAACGCCCGCCCGGCGACGCCCTCCCCTTCCGGAATGTTGGCGAGGGTAGAGATGCTGATGCTGCGCAGACGCGCGACATCGTCGCCGCAACCGGCGGCGAATGTCAGCCGACCGGTATCCGGCTCCAGCAAAAAGACGGTCGTAGCCAGGAAGCTCCCGCTCGAGAACGCGGCTTCGCAGACCTTTCCGTACAATTCTTCTGGTGATTTCGCGTACAGGATCGCTTCGTTGGTGGCATTCAACGCCGCGAATGTACGCCCGATGCTCGACTGCACGATCCCTGAAGGCCCCAGGGCCACCCCCTTCAATCTGCCGGGGAACATTGCCCGCGAGAGGCCTAAGTGATGGTTAGTGTATCCGGCAAGTTGTGAGACAAAGTAAACGGCTGACGAATGCCGGAGGCCGATTTCCGGGATATTACGGACGCCAGTGTGCCAGGCTGAGGCGGAGGGCCGGGGCACCCGGATGCACCGCCGGCGCAGCCAAATTCCGCAGCGCGACCGCGCCCGTTCCATTCAGTGAAATCTCGGCCGGGAGCACCCTGCTGGCGGTATGGCGGACCGGATTTTCCGCCCCTTGCTCGGCGGGCTGCGCTTTGAGAGCATGACGCCGACAACAGCAAGCAAGACCCGCGCATCACGCGGGCGGACCGCGAGGAAAATCCGATGCCGATCGTCCAGGCCGACCGTCTCACGCGCATCGGCGCGGCGCTGCTCCGGGGCGCCGGCGCATCGGAGGAGGAGGCCAATGCGGTTGCCTCCGGCTGCGTCAACGCCAACCTTGCCGGCCATGACTCCCACGGCGTGATCGCGATCCCGACCTATATCGACCGCATTAAGGCCGGCCATATCGTCCCCGGCGCGAAATGGACCGTGGTGCAGGAGACGCCGACCACGACCGTGATCGACGGTCATTGGGGGTTCGGCTTCCACGTCAACGCCAAGGCGATGGAGATGACCATCAACAAGGCGAAGACCGCCAATGTCGCGGCCTGCACCGTGTTCCGGCAGAGCCATGTCGGCCGGCTGGCGCATTACCCGCTGATGGCGATGCGCGAAGGCATGATCGGGATCGCGGCCGCGGATTCCGGCCGCTCGCCGAAACATGTCGCGCCGTTCGGCGGCCGCGAGGCCCGGCTCGGCACCAATCCGCTCTCGATCGCGGTGCCCTCCGATCTCGAGGCGCCGTTCTATCTGGACATGGCGACCTCGGCGGTCGCGGCCGGCAAGATCCAGCTCGCGGTGGCGCGCGGCGAGAGCATCCCAAAGGGCTGGATCATCGATGCCGAAGGGCGCGACACCACTGACCCTGCGGACTACCGCAAGGGCGGCGCGCTGCTGCCGCTCGGCGGCAGCGAAGGCTACAAGGGCTCGGGCCTTGCCGCGATGGTCGAGGTGCTGTGCGGCCTGCTGACCGGCCTCGGCTTCGGGGTCGAGCCGACCGGCCGTCACAACGACGGCTGCTTCATGGCGGTGTTCAACGTCGCGGCGTTCCGTCCGCTCAAGGACTTCAAGCGCGAGGTCGCCGACTTCGCCCGCTACCTGAAATCGACGCCGCCCTCGGAAGGGAGCCGCGGCGTGTTCTATCCGGGCGAGATCGAACATCTGCGCGAACAGCAGCGGCGCAAGAACGGCATCGAGATCGAGGATGCGACCTGGGACAAGCTCAAGGCGCTCGCCACCGACTACAAGCTCACCGACGACCTCGATCTTCGCTGACGCATTCAAGTACAGGAGAACGACATGACACGGCAAATGGCGCTGGTCGGCTTTTTGCAGGCGCAGAACTGCACCAACCTGCCGAGCTCCTGGCGTCACCCGCAGTCGCGCGACGATTCGATGTCGGCAGACTACTACCAGGAGATCGCGCGCATCCTGGAGCGCGGCAAGTTCCACATGGCGTTCTTCGATGATCGCCTCGCAATGCCCGACCGCTACGGCAACGATCACGCCCACACCGTCGAATACGGCATCCGCTGCGTGAAGATGGACCCGATCGTGGTGCTGACCACGATGGGCATGGTCACCACCAAGCTCGGCCTCGCCTCGACCGCATCGACCACCTATTTCGAGCCGTTCGACGTCGCCCGCCGCTTCGCCACGCTCGACTTGATGACGGGTGGCCGCGCCGCCTGGAACGTGGTGACGTCGGTCAATGACGGCGAGGCGCTCAACATGGGCCGCGCGCAGCATCTCGAGCACGATCTCCGCTACGACCGCGCCGACGAGTTCATGGAGGTGGTGCTCGGCCACTGGGATGCCTGGGAAGACGGCTCGCTGGTGATCGACAAGACATCCGGCCGCTTCGCCGATCCGGCCAAGGTGAAACGGCTCGATCACAAGGGCGCGTTCTTCACCTCGCGCGGCCCGTTCACGGTGCCGCGTTCGGCGCAGGGCCATCCCGTCGTGATCCAGGCCGGCGCCTCCGGGCGCGGCCAGCGCTTTGCCGGGCGCTGGGGCGAGGTGATCTTCACCGCGGCGCGCAATCTCGCCAATGCCAAGCAGGGCTATGACGCGATCCGGGGCGAAGCCGCCAAGGCCGGACGCGATCCCGACCAGATGTTCCTCTGCAATCTGATCACGCCGGTCACCGGCGCGACCAAGGCCGAGGCCGAGGACCGGATGGCCGTGATCCAGAAGCTGCCGCTCGAGATCGACGCGCTGTCGCTGCTCGCTGAAGGCCTCAACTTCGATTTCGGCGCCAAACCGATCGACGAACCGCTGACCACCGAAGAGCTGCAGGGCATGCAAGGCATGCTCGGCATCCGCGACGGCGTGCTGCGCACCTCCGGCAAGACCAATCCCTCGACCCGCGACTTCATCACCTTCTCCGGCCGCGGCCAGGTGCAGGACGCGATGGTCGGCGGCCCGAAGGAGATCGCCGACCGGCTGGAGGAAATGTTCGAAGGCCGCGGCTGCGACGGCTTCGTCATCGCGGCGAGCTATGTGCCGGGCTCCTACGCCGACTTCGTCGATCACGTGGTGCCCGAGCTCCAGAAGCGCGGCCTGTTCCACAAGGACTACGCCGGCACGACGCTGCGGGAAAATCTCGGACTGAAGCGCCCGGCTGCCGGCGCCTGGAAGACCCGCGCGCAGGTTGCGGAATAGAAGGACATCATCATGCGCTGGCTGAAATTCACCGCCGCGGGCAACACGTCCTGGGGCCTCGTCGAGGGCGACACCGTCATCACCGTGAACGGCGATCCGTTCGGTGAATGGAGCAAGACGGCGAAGACGCACGCCTTGAAGGACGTCAAGATCGAGCTGCCGCTGATCCCGCGCACCTTCTACTGCGTCGGGCTGAACTATCTGAAGCATCTCAAGGAAGCCGCCGACAAGGCCGGCACGGTACCGAACGTGCCTGATCGTCCCGAGATCGGCTACCGCGCGCAGAACGCGCTGATCGCCCATGACGAGAACGTCGTGATCCCGGCGAGTGCGACCGAGAATATCCATTACGAGGGCGAACTGGTCGTGGTGATCGGCAAGAAAGCCAAGCACCTGACCGAAGCCAATGCGCTGGACTGCGTGTTCGGCTACACGATCGGCAACGACGTCTCCGAGCGCAGCTGGCAGAAGGCCGATCGCGGGCTGTGGCGCGCCAAGAACGCCGACACGTTCAAGCCGATGGGCCCGTGGATCGAGACCGATGTCGATCTCGACCACATGGAGACCGCGATCCGCGTCAACGGCAAGGAGACCGGCCGCTTCCGCACCAACGAGATGATCTTCGGCATCGTGCCCTTCCTGGTCGAGCTTTCGAAATACTTCACGCTGTCGCCCGGCGACGTGATCTGGATGGGCACCGACGGCGCCTCGCCGGACCTGAAGGACGGTGACGTGGTGGAGATCGACATCACGGGCATCGGGACATTGCGGAACAGGTTCGTGAAGGAGAAGGTGTGAGGGCTGGCACTCCGGTAGACCGTTATCCTGAGGCGCTCGCGAAGCGAGCCTCGAAGGATCGACGGCTACCAGCCGGGCCGTGCATCCTTCGAGGCTCGCTCCGCTCGCACCTCAGGATGACGGTGATAGAGTTGGTCGCGCGTCCCTCCAATTGTCGTCCCGGCGAAAGCCGAGACCCATAACCACCGCTTTGCGTGATGGAATTTCGCTGGGGCCACACCGTCGCACGACAACTGTACCCTGCGGTTATGGGTCCCGGGTCGCGCTGCGCTTGCCCGGGACGACAGCGAGTTTGTTGAGCGGGTCGTGAGTCACACGTCCGCATTCTCGCGACATTGCCCGTCGGGCCATGGTGACGTCATCACACCACCACTTCATAACGTGACAGAAACAACAGAACCGCAATAACGTGCGGGCCGCTCGCACTTACCAGGCAAGGCAACCATGCCGCTTTCACGCCGAACGTTGCTTCAGGGCTCGCTACTATCAGCCGCAGGCATCGCCTGCAGGCCGTCGCCGGCCCTTGCCGACCCGCCCGCGGAGCTTCCGACATCGGAGCAACGCAAGCAGATGGCGGGCCTCGCCGCCGACTTCATGAAGGAGTACGACGTCCCCGGTCTTTCCATCGCGGTTTCGATCACGGGAAAGCCGGCTTATGTGGAGGCGTTCGGCGTTGCGGATCGGGAGAGCGGCGAAGCGTTGACGCCGCAGCACCGCTTCCGGATCGCGAGCATATCAAAGCCGGTGACCTCGACCGGGATCTTCACCCTCGTCGAAGCGGGCAAATTGCGGCTCAGCGATTACGTGTTCGGCGCCAACTCCATTCTCGGTCAGGACTATCCGACGACGCCAACCCTGCAAAGCTTGAGGCCGTTGGGCTCATCCCGCTCGCCTGTCGAGCAGATCACGATCGAGCATCTGCTGACCCACACCACCGGGACCTGGGGCAACCAGTATCGCGATCCGATGTTCATGAACCCGGACTTGAAGCATCGCGAGCTGATCAACTGGACGCTGGAGCACATGCCGCTCACCAGTCCGCCGGGTGAATCCTATGCCTATTCGAACTTCGGCTATTGCATCCTCGGGCGCGTGATTGAGAAGCTCAGCGGCCGGAGCTACGAGCAGTACATCAAGGACGCGGTCCTGAAGCGGTGCGGCATCACCGATATGCAGATCGCCGGCAATACGCTGCGCGAGCGGGCCAGCAACGAGGTCAAATACTATAGCCAGACCGACGGCGATCCGTACCGGATGAACGTCGCCCGGATGGACTCCCACGGCGGCTGGATCGCGACTCCGAGCGATTTGACGACGCTGTTCGTCCATATCGACGGCTTCAAGGACACGGAACAGCTGCTCACCGACGACAGCCTCCGCATCATGAGCACGCCCAGCGCCGTCAACCCCCGCTATGCCAAGGGCCTGTTCATCACCGCAAACAACAATTGGTGGCACAGCGGCCTGCTCGACGGAACGACGACGATCTCTGTCCGAACCAACGGAGACTTCTGCTGGTCCGCGTTCACCAATACCAGGTCGCGGGACGGAATGGCCCGCGCGCTCGACCTGCTGGTCTGGCACATGGTCAAGACCGTGCCGGACTGGCAGCCGCAGAAGCGCGCGTAGGCGCCTCGTCATTTCGGGGTGAAAGGCGAGTCGCTCCACCATCCTGCAGACTCAGTGATCGACGCGTGAGGGAGCCCCTGGCGGAAGGGTTCCCTCCTCCCTTGCGGGGGAGGGGTAGGGAGAGGGGTGCCACACAACGCCCTCTCTCCGCATCGTTGTGGTGACAAGCAAACGATCTTGCGAGGGCGATGTCCTCATCGATCATCTCGCCCCGGGGCCACCCCTCTCCCCACCCTCCCCCGCAAGGGGGGAGGGAGCCCGAGTGACGTGCTCACCTCACCGTCATTCCGCACCGAGCTCAACGCGCCGCCGCCGACCTGCTCTTCACATGGTCGATGAAGGCGCGCAGCTTCGGCATGATCTGGCGGTGGCCGGGATAGTAGAGAAATACGCCGGGCGTTGTCGTCGCGAATGGCTCCAGCACGCGCACGAGCTTTTTCTCCTTCACGGCGCCGGCGACCAGCGGCGCGGGCACTTGCGCCAGTCCCACGCCTTCAATGGCGGCGCCGACCAGCGTTGGGAAATCATGGCCGATGAAGGAGCCGGAGACGGCAAGCTCGATCGAACGGCCGTTGTCGTTCAGCGACCACGGCGCGAGCCCGCCATTCGACCGCCGCAACCTCAAGCACGTGTGTTCGCGCAGATCGTTCGGACGTTTGGGCCGGCCGCGGCGCGCGAGATAGTCCGGGCTGCCGACGATAGCGAACGGGAACGGCTTGGTCAGACGCACCGCGATCATGTCCGGGTTGATGAACTGGCCCATCCGGATGCCGGCATCGAAACCGCCGGCCGCAAGGTCGACCAGCTCCTCGCTGGCGGCGAGCTCGACCTCGATCTCGGGATAGGCCTTGCAGAATGAGGCGATCAGCGGCTCCAGCAGGATCGGCACCACCGAGCGCGGCACGGTGAGACGCAACAGGCCGGCAGGCTTCTGA
>Ga0209233_1001192_pt1 | contig 10495 bp, 8 predicted proteins | sample AraplaCL_Cvi_mCL_FD_184269 | JGI IMG/M metagenome (GOLD analysis project Ga0209233, IMG submission 184269) | Arabidopsis root microbial communities from the University of North Carolina, USA - plate scrape CL_Cvi_mCL (SPAdes) (version 2) | ecosystem: Host-associated > Plants > Roots > Endosphere ... | reverse complement strand
CGCCGCCATCCGGTCCACTCCATAAACCCTCCGGCATTCCCATGAAACTGACATCTCTTCTGTCGTCGATCGGCGTTCGCCCGCGAATCTTCGGTGGCTTCGCGCTGGTCCTGAGCTTCCTGGTTCTGCTCGCTGCTTTCGCCATGGTTCAGGTCGAGCGGATCGGCGGGACCGTCAATGAGCTCGTCACCAGCGCATCCGGCGATGCCGGCATGTCGCAGGTGCGCGCGGCCTTGCTCGGCGCCAATGGTGCGGTGGAGAAATTCATTCGCACCTGGAACGTCGGCGACAAGGCGGCGGCCGCGAAGGCGATCACCGGCGTCGGCCAGATGGCCGAGCAGGTCGAAGCGCAATACGGCAAGCTGCAGGCGATCGCCGACGGTGCCGCCTCGGTTCGCAGCACGTTGGAGACTTATCGCAATTCATTTACGGCGGCGGCAGAAGCCGTCGACCGGCTGCGGGCCGCGACGACCAAGGCCGACAATCTCGGGGCGACCGCCGGCCTGACCGCCGGCGGCATCCAGGTCGCGCTTGCCAATGCGCCCGAAGGCGAGCGGCCGATGCATCCGATGCGGTTGGCAGGCGCCGTCGATGCGGTGCGGATCGCCCTGATGCGCTATGGCAGCTCGCTGTCGACAGCCGATTCGGATGACACCAAGCTGACCCTGAGCTATGCGCAGGGCGCGATCGCAGATGCCGAGGCTGAGGTGGCCGGCGGCAGCGATGCCAAGCTGAAGGCGCTGATCGCCGCGTTGAAGACCACGTTCACGGCGGATGCGGCCGCGCTGGAGGACGTGATCAAGGTGGCGGGCGAGCTGCGCGCCAAGCAGGCTGAGCTGGCGAAGGCCAGCGCCGCGATCGACGGACAGGTCAACAAGATCAATCAGCAGCTCGGGACGGTCCGCGCCGAGCAGGGTGGCAAGACAGCCTCCGCCGTCGCCGATACGCGCCAGACCGTGATCGTCGCTGCGGCGGGCGCGCTGGTGCTCGGCATCGTGCTAGCGTGGCTGATCGGCGCCAGCGTCTCCGGTCCGATCCGCAGCATGACCGACCGCATGCAGTCGCTCGCCGGCGGCGAGCTCGACGAGCCGATCCCGGGCGGTGAATCGCGCGATGAGATCGGCCGCATGGCTCGCGCCGTCGAGGTGTTCCGCGATAACGCGCTTGCCGTGCGGCGAATGGAGAGTGAGGCTGCATCGCAGCGCGAAGCAGCGGAGGCCGATCGTGTCCGCATGATGGGCGACCTCGCCGGCCGTTTCGAGCAGGGCATGCAGGGCGTCATCGCCGGCGTCGGCGGTCGTGCCGAGGATATGGGCCGCAGCGCCAGCGAGCTGGCGCGCGTGGCAGAGCGTGGTCGTGGCCTTGCGGAAGCGGTCGCCAATCGCGCTGAGCAGGCGTCAGCCAATGTGCAGACGGTGGCGTCCGCGACCCAGGAATTGTCGGCCTCGATCCGCGAGATCGCCACCCAGGTGCAGCGTTCGGTCTCGGTCTCGAATCGCGCGACGCATGAGACGCAGCGGACCTCGGAGCTGGTTCACAGCCTGTCGAGCGCCGCCGAGAAGATCGGCACCATCGTCCAGCTGATTCAGGCGATCGCGAGCCAGACCAATTTGCTGGCGCTGAATGCGACCATTGAGGCGGCGCGCGCGGGCGATGCCGGCAAGGGCTTTGCGATCGTCGCCAGCGAGGTGAAGAACCTGGCATCGCAGACCGCGCAGGCGACCGAGCAGATCGCCAGTCAGATCGCCACCATTCAGAGCGCCACAGGCGAGACCGTTACGGCGATCTCGCAGTTCGACGCAACGGTGCGCGAGATTGCCGAAATCTCCAACGCGATCGCCTCTGCCGTCGAACAGCAGGGCGCTGCGACCGGCGAGATCGCCCGTAACGTCGAGCAGGCCGCGAGCGGCACCGCAGCCGTCACGCGCGAGATCGTCGATGTGCGCGCGGTGGCGGGCCAGACTGACGCCGGCGCCGAGGCCGCGCTTGCAGTTGCGGCGGCGCTGCAGGAACAGGCCGTATCGCTCAAGGGCAACGTCGCCGATTTCCTAAAGACCATCCGAACGGCCGCCTGACAGATCAGTTAAGCGAGATCGAGAACAGCCGCGCCGACAATCAGTTGTCGGCGCGGCGGTTTCGTTTGTGCAGGCAAAACGTCTCCGCAGCAGAGTTCCAACTGGCGGCACGCCGGCGGATGCGTCAGCGCGCCATGCAACCGTGTCATGTCGGCCAGAATTGCCGACTTTAACATCTTACGCACCATTCATTGATAGGTCTCGTAATGAACTAATTACCACGGTGGGACATGTACGGGAAACTCATCAGACCTTGGACCGCGGGAGTCATGGTCGCCGCCTCGATGCTGCTGATGGTGCATCCATCGAGCGCCTCGCCACGCATGATCTCGGTGGCGGCCGGGCCGGAGCTGTTCCGCGAAAAGCTCGCGGCAAGCCATCGCTTCATCGTGGATGGGCGCTCCGGCAACGCGCTGGGCGGCGAGCCGATCATCCTTGCGGCGACCCGCTCGGGCGCGCTTGATACGGCGGTCTTGACCGGCGGCGTCGTCAGCTCCGTCGTCCCGGAGCTGAGTGTGTTCGACATTCCGTTCCTGTTCCGCGATGAGGCCCATGCCAAGGCGGTGATGCAAGGTCCGATTGGTGCGCAGATTGCCGCCAAGTTCGCCGACAAGGGGCTGGTGCTGCTCGCGCTCGGCAAGCAGGGCTTCCGCCACATGACCAACTCGAAGCACCCGATTCGCACGCCCGCCGATGTCAAAGGGCTGACGATCCGCGTGATTCCGAACGAGACCTACAAGATGGCCTTCCAGGCGCTCGGTGCGAACGTGGTGCCGATGGACTTTCCACTGGTCTATGGCGCGCTGAAAGACGGGCGGCTCGACGGTGAGGAAAATCCGCTGACCACCATCTCGACCAGCCGCTTCTTCGAGGTGCAGAAGTATCTGACCATGTCCGGTCATTTCTTCGCCCCGGTCGCCTTCATCGCCAACCGTGCGATGTTCGAGCAGCTCGATCCGGCCGACCAGCAGGCCTTGATCGCGGCCGCCAAGGCTGGTGCGGAAGTGACATGGCAGGCGCAGGTCGATGACGCGAAGCTCAAGGAGCTGCGCGCGGCGGGCATGGACGTGGTCGACAAGGTTGACCGTCAGGCCTTTGTCGATGCGGTCAAGCCCCTCGACGTCGAATTCGAGAAGCGGTTCGGCAAGGAGCTGATCGCCGCCATCCGGTCCACTCAGTAACGTCTGGCAGTCCCATGAAATTGTCTTCCATGTTGTCTTCGGTCGGCGTCCGCCCGCGAATCTTCGGCGGTTTCGCGCTGGTCTTGAGCTTCCTCGTCCTGCTTGCCGGCTTCGCCATGGTGCAGGTCGAGCGGATCGGCGGGACCGTCAATGAGCTGGTGAGCAGCGCCGCGGGCGATGCCGGCATGTCGCAGGTCCGAGCCGCGTTGCTCGGCGCCAATGGCGCGGTGGAGAAGTTCATCCGCACCTGGAACGTGGGCGACAAGGAGGCCGCAGCCAAGGCCATCGACAATGTCAGCAAGCTGAGCGACCAGGTCGAGCAGCAATATGGCAAGCTGCAGGCGATCGCCCGAGGCATCGAACCGGTTCGTGTCGCGCTTGCGACCTATCGCGCCTCGTTCTCGGCCGCGGCCGATGCCGTCGATCGGCTGCGCGCGGCCACGGTCAAGACCGATGCGCATGGTGCAACCGCTGGGCTCGACGCCGCTGGCATCCAGGTCGCGCTCGCCAACCGCACCGACACCGAGCGGCTGTTCCAGCCGCTGCGGCTCGCGGCTGCGGTGGACGGGGTCCGCGTCTCGGTGATGCGCTTCGGGATGACGCTGGCGACAGCGGATGCCGCCGACGCCAAGCAGACATTGGCCAATACTCAGACCGTGATCGCCGCGACCGAGACCGAGATCGCGCCGGCCAACGAGCCCAAGCTGAAGTCGCTCGTCACGGCGCTGAAAGCCGAGCTCACGGCGGATGCCGCGGCGCTTGAGGACGTGATCAAGGTGGCAGACGAGCTGCGAGCAAAGCAGGCCGAGCTGACCAAGGCCAGCTCCGCCATCGAAGAGCAGGTCGCCAAGATCAATCAGCGACTTGGCACCGTGCGTGCGGAGCAGGGCGACAAGACCGCAGCTGCGGTGGCCGATACGCGGCAGACGGTGATCTATAGCGCGGCTTTCGCGCTGGTGCTGGGCATCGTGCTGGCCTGGCTGATCGGCGCCAGCGTCTCCGGCCCGATCCGCAGCATGACCGACCGCATGCAGTCGCTCGCCGCCGGCGAGCTCGACCAGCCGATCCCGGGTGGCGAGTCCCGCGACGAGATCGGCCGCATGGCGCGCGCCGTCGAGGTGTTCCGCGACAACGCGCTGGCGGTGCGCCGCATGGAGCAGGAAGCAGCGGCACAACGCGAGGCGGCGGAAGCCGATCGCGCCCGCATGATGACCGACCTTGCCGGTCGCTTCGAGCAGGGCATGCAGGGCGTGATCGCCGGCGTCGGCGGCCGTGCCGAGGACATGGGTCGCAGCGCGGGCGACCTGGCCAAGGTCGCCGAGCGTGGTCGCGGGCTGGCGGAAGCGGTCGCCAACCGCGCCGAGCAGGCGTCGGTCAACGTGCAGACGGTGGCATCCGCAACGCAGGAGCTGGCCGCTTCCATTCGCGAGATCTCGACCCAGGTGCAGCGTTCAGTCTCGGTGTCCAATCGTGCGACCCACGAGACGCAGCGGACCTCCGAGCTGGTGAACGGCCTGTCGAGCGCGGCAGAGAAGATCGGCACCATCATTCAACTGATCCAGGCGATCGCGAGCCAGACCAATTTGTTGGCGCTGAACGCGACCATCGAGGCCGCGCGTGCCGGTGACGCGGGTAAGGGCTTCGCTATCGTCGCCAGCGAGGTGAAGAACCTGGCGTCGCAGACCGCGCAGGCGACCGAGCAGATCGCCAGCCAGATCGCGACCATCCAGAGCGCGACCGGCGAGACCGTCACGGCGATCTCGCAGTTCGACGCCACGGTGCGCGAGATGGCGGAGATCTCGAATGCGATCGCGTCAGCGGTCGAGCAACAGGGTGCCGCGACTGGCGAGATCGCGCGGAATGTCGAGGAGGCCGCGAGCGGCACCGCAGCGGTCACGCGCGAGATCGTCGATGTGCGCGCGGTGGCGGGTGAGACCGACGCCGGCGCGGAAGCCGCACTCGCGGTCGCAGCAGCGCTGCAGGAGCAGGCGGTCTCGCTCAAGGGCAACGTCGCCGACTTCCTGAAGACGATCCGCACCGCGGCATGAGGGCGCGGTGATGGTCATGCGGTCGGGCCCTGGCCCCTGGCGGTTGTTCCAGGGCAAGACGCCCCGATGAATAGGTGAAACAGCCGCCGGCCTGCATCGCCGGCGGCTGTTGCGTATTTGACGGCAGCCCTTCGCCGTATTGTCATTGTCGGGTAACACGATTCCGCGCGACATCGCGGCCGAAAAGTTGCAACAAGGGCGCGCGAGCAGGGCGTCTTCATCGGCGCGACCAGGACGTCCCGCAAGGCCTGTAGAGTTCAATTGCCGGAGGACATCCTTATGATCCGCAGCGTTCGCCTCGTGATGGCGGCATGTCTGACCTTGGCCACCATGGCGACGGCGCGCGCCGACGAGCCGCTGAAGGCGAAGATCGGCGTGCTGCGCCTGTCGTCGTCGGCGCCGGTCTTCATCGCGCAGGACAAGGGCTATTTCCGTGAGGCGGGCCTGGACATCGAGCTGAAATTCTTCGATGCGGCGCAGCCGATTGCGGTCGCCACCACCTCCGGCGATGTCGATTTCGGTGTCACGGCGTTCACCGCCGGTCTCTACAATCTCGCCGGCAAGGGCACCTTGAAGGTGATCGGCGGCATGAGCCGGGAGAAGGCGGGCTATCCGCTGATCGGCTATTTCGCCGGCAATAAGGCCTATGAGGCCGGCCTCAGGACGCCAAAGGATTTGGCCGGCAAGCGCATCGCGGTGACTCAGGTCGGTTCCAGTTTTCATTATTCGCTGGGCCTGCTTGCCGACAAATACGGCTTCAAGCTGTCCGACGTGAAGATCGTGCCGTTGCAATCGCTGTCGAACGCGGCCGCGGCGCTGAAGGGCGAGACGGTCGATGCGGCGCTGCTGCCGGTCTCCACGGCGCGGAAACTGATGGATGATGGCGGCGCGAAGCTCTTGGGCTGGGTTGGCGACGAGACGCCGTGGCAACTCGGCGCCGTGTTTGCCTCGCCGAAGACGCTGGCCAACAAGGCTCTGGTGACCAAGCTGCTCGGCGCATTGGAGCGCGCCGACCGCGAATATCACGATGTGATCCTGGCCTCGATGAAGGACGGCAACGCTGCGATCAACGAGCAGACCAAGCCGCTGCTGGAGATCATCGCCAAATACACCAACCTGCCGCTCGAGCAGGTGGTCGGCAATTGCGCCTATATCGATCCGGATGGCAAGCTCGACGTCAAGAATGTCGACAACCAGATCAAATGGCTGCAGGCGCAAGGGTTCGCCGATAAAGGCTATGATGCCGAGAGCATCATCGCAAAGGAATACGTGAAACCGGATTAGTGCAATAGACGGTAGTGACCTCTTCGCAATGGACCTGATCGCCGACCATATCAGCCATCGCTTCGGCGCGCTCGACGTGCTGGATAACGTGTCCTTCACGGTAAGCGCCGGCGAGGTGGTCGCGATCGTCGGCCCTTCCGGTTGCGGCAAGAGCACGCTGCTGTCGATCCTCGGCGGCCTGCTTGCGCCGAGCGCGGGCGGCGCGAGCCTGCGCGGCGCGCCGCCGGCCGGCAGCCTCAATCCGCTGACATTCGTGTTCCAGGATTTCGCACTGCTGCCCTGGTCGACCGTGGAAGCCAATGTCGAATTTCCGCTGCTGCACACGCGGCTGTCCGCGCACGAGCGGCGCGCGTCGGTCGACGATGCATTGCGCCGCACCGGTCTTTCCGATTTCCGCGCCGCGTATCCGAAGCAATTGTCGGGCGGCATGCGCCAGCGCGTCGGTATCGCCCGCGCGCTAGCGGTGCGTCCCGCGATCCTGCTGATGGATGAGCCGCTGTCGGCACTGGACTCGCAGACCCGCGAGCTGCTGATGGAGGATTTCATCGGCCTGCTCGCCGACGGTACCATGGGCGCGGTCTATGTGACGCATAATCTCGAGGAGGCGGTGCGGCTCGCCGATCGAATCGTCGTGCTGTCGCGGCGGCCGGGGCGCATCCGCGAGATCGTGACGATGCCGTTGCCGCGCAGCCGGCGCGGCGAGACCTCGGCGCGCGAGCAGTTGCTGCAGTTGCAGAACGATCTGTGGGCGCTGATCCGCGGCGAAGCTGTTGATGCCGAGCGTGAGGTGCAGGATGCTTGAGCGCGCGCCGGCAAAGCAGGGGCCTGCAGCGGACAGAGGCGATCCGCCGCGGCCGGTGGCCTTCCGCGGCGCGGGCTTTACGCCCTCCACCAGCCGTCATGCAGGCTGGATCGCGCTCGCGATCATCCTGCTGCTGTGGCAGCTCGCGGGCAGCCTGTCGCTGGTCAATCCGCTGTTCCTGCCGACGCCGCTTGCGATTGGCAAAGCGCTCTATCAGCTCGCGCTGTCAGGGGCGCTGTGGCAGCATCTGGCCTATTCCGTCATGCGGATCGGCATCGGCTGGATGCTCGGCACCGCCGCCGGCATCACGGTGGGATTTGCCATCGGCCTGTCGCGCATCGCCCGCAGCGTCGGCATCACCTTCATCTCGGCACTGTTTCCGATTCCGAAGATCGCTCTGCTGCCGCTACTGATCCTGTGGCTCGGGATCGGCGAGGAGCCGAAGATCGCGACCATCGCGCTCGGCGTGTTCTTCTCGACCGCGATCTCGGTCTATAGCGGCGTCGATGCGGTGCCGCGCAACCTGATCCGCATGGCGCAGAGCTTCAACGTGCCCTTCACTACGATCGTGCGCTGCGTGATCTGGCCGGGCGCATTGCCGTCGATCCTCGCCGGATTCCGCATCACTGCCTCGGTTGCGCTGCTGCTCGTGGTCTCCGCCGAGATGATCGGCGCCGAATATGGCATCGGCGCCTTCGTGCTGCAGGCCGGCAATCTGATGCAGACCGATCAGTTGCTCGCCGGCGTCGTGATCTTGTCGCTGTTCGGTCTCGCGGTCGGCAAGCTGATTGGCCTCTTGGAGGCGCGGCTGCTGCATTGGCGATGAGCTCTTTTGTTTTCGACGCGTTTTCTTGACGCGAACCGGTCCCCACTTCGCTTGAAAACGCTTTGATTATTTCGGCTGCCCTGCCTCGACATAGGCCTTAGTCGCCAGCGCGCATTCGCCGAGCACGGTCAGGAAGCGCTGCACGGCATCCGTGCCGACCACGAACGGGTTGGGCTCGCCGGTCTTGCGTGTCTTCAGTGCCGCCATCTTAGGTACGGCCGCATCGAAGTTGACATGGTTCGACAGGAAGATGTCGACATGTTCCTGCTTCAGCACCTCGTGGTATTTGGCGGTGGTGTCGGCGTAGAGCTGCAGCCGGTCGGTCAGCGGCCCAAAATTATAGGCGGTGCCGCCCCAGGCCACCGCATTGTGCGGCTCGCCGTGATCATACACCGTGAACACGGTCGCCAGCGTGCCGAGCGTGTGGCCGGGGATGACGTGGAAGGTGAGCGTAGTATCCCCGACCTTAAGCGTCTCACCGTCCTTTACCGCAACATCGCGCTTCGGCGGCGGATCGAACAGCGGATTGCGCTTGGGATCGAATTGCGGATCGTCGAACACCTTCCAGTCGATCTCGCTCATCGCGACATGAGCGCCGAACCTGTCCTTCAGGTAGTTGGCGCCGCCATAATGATCGCCGTGCGCGTGGCTGACCACGACATATTTGATATCGGCCGGGTTGAGGCCGAGCCTCTCGAGGCCACCCTCGATGTACTGCTTGGCTTCGTCCGCATTGTCGAGCGCGTCGATGACGATGATGCCCTGCGACGTCTTGATCGCCCAGGACGCGGTCCAGGCATTGCCGAGGAAATAGAGCTCGTCCATCACCTGCATCGGTTGCAGCGGCGGCTCCTTCACGAGCTTGTTGTAATTGTCCATGAAGGACGGTCCAGACGCTGACGATGCGGTCTTGCACAGCGCTAGCGGCCCGAGCAGGTCGGATTTCGCCGCGAGGGTCGCAGCGGCCACATGCTGGGTGATGGCGTCGCTGGATTGGGCCTGCGCGCCTGCGCTGCACAGGATTGCGATCGCTGTGAGCGCAGTGTGGAATGGTGCCTGGCGTTTCATTGTTTCTCCCTGGCCGCGACGGGTTGGTGCCGCTTCGTCAGCCGTCACGCGTTGCCGCGGTCCTCGCGGAACAGATCGAGCTTCTCCTGCACCGGCCGGTCGGAGAACGAGAACAGCACGGCATCCTCATCGGCTTCATGGGTTACCCAGTGCCAGCTTGGCACCACGAACAGGTCGCGCGGCCCCCACTCGAAACTCTGCGTACCGATCCGCGTCCGACCTCGCCCTTCGATCGCGGCAAACACGGTGGCGTCGGTGGACCTATAACGCGCGGTGGAGAAACCCTTCGGCAGTAGCTGGATGAAGGTGCCGATCGTCGGTATCGCGTAATCGCCGGTCTCAGGATTGGAAAATTTCAGCTTGAGTCCGTGGCAGGAATCCCATTCGTCGCGCCGCCGCGCCTGCTCGAGGGCCTCGCGGGTGTGGGCATAGGGATAGTTGAAGATCGGCGAGGTCCTTGAGCTACGCTTGGCATCGACCGGCAGCAGATTATGACCATAGCGCGCAAAGCTGTCGCCGGCGGGATGCGCGACCTTCTGCTGGTCATCGCGCGCGCCTTCCGCGAAGGAGGCATCGAGGAACTGCACCAGGGGGATGTCGAGGCCGTCGAGCCAGAACATCGGCTCGGATGTCTCATTGCCGTGGTCGTGCCAGGTCATCGACGGCGTGATGACGAAATCGCCCGGCTGCATCAGGGTGCGCTCGCCATCAACGGTGGTGAAGGCTCCCTTGCCTTCGAGCACAAAGCGCAGCGCCGATTGGCTGTGCCGATGCGCCGGCGCGATGTCGCCCGGGATCACCATCTGGATTCCCGCATAGAGCGACGTCGTGATCTTGGACTGTCCCCGCAGGCCGGGATTCTCCAGGATCAGCACCCGCCGCTCGGCCTCCTTGGCCGTGATCAGCCGGCCGGCTTCCACCATGTAGTCGCGAATCGCGGAGAATTGCCACAGATGCGGGCGGCAGGCGCTTTTCGGTTCCGGCGTGATGAGATCGCTCATCACGGTCCACAGCGCGGTCAGGTTCTCGCCGTCGATCTTCTTATAGAATGCCTCGCGCTCGGGCGTTGAAACGGCTGCCATTTAGCGCCTCCCGGATCTTGTTGTTGATTGACCGTATACGGCCGATGTCGCTAACGTCAATTTCAACCAGCACGAGGGAGGAGCATGATGAAGCTGCACGGCTATTTCCGCAGTGCCGCGTCCTATCGC
>Ga0209233_1001190_pt1 | contig 10510 bp, 8 predicted proteins | sample AraplaCL_Cvi_mCL_FD_184269 | JGI IMG/M metagenome (GOLD analysis project Ga0209233, IMG submission 184269) | Arabidopsis root microbial communities from the University of North Carolina, USA - plate scrape CL_Cvi_mCL (SPAdes) (version 2) | ecosystem: Host-associated > Plants > Roots > Endosphere ... | reverse complement strand
AAGACGATCTGGTCGCCGAATACCTTATGGACCAGGAGCGCGGTTACTGGCAGTGGTGGGACGAAGCCGTCGCGCCGCATGCCGGCGATCCGCGCCGCCAAGTCGATGCGCTCATGCAAGCTGTGGTCGACTTGGTCAAAACCAAGCCAAAAACCGATTGCGGCTGCCGCTCGAGCCGCGGCTGCGCGCTTGGCAATGCAGCGGTGGAGATTTCCGAGGACAACGAGCGCCTCAATGCGATCGTGCACAATTATAAGACCGAGATCCGCCGTCGCCTGCGCAAGTACGCGCGCGAAATGGGCGCGCGTGAGCCCGACTCGCTGGGTGATGCGCTGATGCTGTTGCTCGAAGGCGGCTACTACACGCGCCTGACCTTCCCGAACAATTCAGGTCCGGTTACCACGATTGCGAAGGCTGCGCGCGCGCTCGTCGAAGCGCATATGGACTGAGCCGCTCTTGATCGTCATTCCCGCGAAGGCGGGAATCCAGCTCTTGCTCTTGAAAGCATTAAAAGAAAAAACTGGATTCCCGCCTTCGCGGGAATGACGGACATGTGGCGTTACGCCATCTCAGCCTTCTCGACGAACGACGGATCGGCCAGCTCGCGCTGCAGCGTCGCGCTGTCGAGCTCGCCTTCCCATTTCGACACGACGATCGTCGCCACGCCGTTGCCGATAAAGTTGGTCAACGCGCGGCATTCGCTCATGAAGCGGTCGATGCCGAGAATCAGTGCCATGCCCGCGACCGGAATGCTCGGCACCACGGCCAGCGTCGCCGCGAGCGTGATAAAGCCCGCGCCGGTGACACCCGAGGCGCCCTTGCTCGTCAGCATCGCTACGCCAAGCAGGGCGAGTTCCTGACCCAGGCTCAAGTCGATGTTCAACGCCTGCGCGATGTAGAGCGAGGCCATCGTCATGTAGATGTTCGTGCCGTCGAGATTGAACGAATAGCCGGACGGTACGACGAGACCGACGACCGATTTCGAGCAGCCGAGCTTTTCGAGTTTCTCCATCAGCGGCACCAGCGCGCTTTCCGACGAGCTCGTGCCGAGCACGGTCAACAGTTCCGACTTGATGTAGTTGAGAAAGCGGAAAATCGAAAAGCCGGTAAAGCGCGCGATCGCGCCGAGCACAACGATCACAAACAGCGCCGCAGTCAGATAGAACAGGCCGACCAGTTGCGCCATGTTGACGATCGTGCCGATGCCGTACTTGCCGATAGTGAAGGCCATTGCGCCGAACGCGCCGATCGGCGCGACTTTCATGACGAGATTGACCATGCCGAACAGCACTTTCGAGCACACCTCGAAGAAGTGGAACACGGTCTTGCCGGTCTCGCCCATGCGCGACAGCACGAAGCCGAACAGGATCGCGATCAGCAGCACCTGCAGCAGATCGCCGTTGGCGGTGAACGCGTCGACGAAGGTCTTCGGCACGATATGCAGGATGAACTCGGTTGTCGATTGCTCGCTTGCCGCTTTCGCGTAGCTCGCGACGGCCTTGGCGTCGAGCGAGGTGGGGTCGACGTTGAGGCCGCGGCCTGGCTGCGCGATCTTCATCACCAGCAGTCCGACCGCAAGCGCGACCGTCGAAACGACCTCGAAGTACAGCAGCGCCTTGCCGCCGACGCGGCCGACCTTCTTCATGTCGCTCATGCCGGCGATGCCGAGCACGACGGTGAGGAAGATCACCGGCGAGATCAGCATCTTCACCAGGTTGATGAACAGATCGCCGAGCCATTTCAGCGACGAGGCCTTGAACGTGGCGCCGGCGATGATCGGATTCTGGTCGCCGAACAACCAGCCGACGAAGCCGCCGAGAAAGATGCCGACGAGCACCCAGAAATACAGATGGCGAGTAAAGCCCTTCATAGCCTCTCCCGACGGTGGCTGCCTCAGTCGAGCAGCTCGCTCCTTGCTCGGAGCATCCCAACGCCGGCGCCGGTGTGTCAATAGTTCTTTTGCGGCGGAATGCGCGCTTTAAATTTCAGCTGGCCGCGTCGAATCCAGCGTGGTAATAACCGCCGCTCTGCCAGACGCGGATCGGCGCGCCGTACTGCGCGCTCAGCGTTTCCGAGCGCAGCACCTCGGCCTTGGGTCCCTGCGCGAACACGCGACCGTCGCGCAGCAGGATCACGTGATCGATCTCGGGCAGGATCTCCTCGAGATGATGCGTGACGAGCACCAGCGTCGTGCCGCCGTGCGCGAGCCCGCGCAGGCTTTCGAGCAACGTACGCTGCGCGACGAAGTCAAGACCCGCGGTCGGTTCGTCGAGCAGCAGCGCGCCGGGATCGTGCACGAGAGCGCGCGCAATCAACACGCGGCGCGCTTCGCCGGTGGATAGCGTGGCGAAGCGTCGATGCGCCAGGTGCGATGCGCCGAGTCGATCGAGTGCGCTCTGCGCTGCCCTTCGCATCGCTTCTGTTACCGCATGGTTGAACGACAGCACATGGCTGGCGAAGAAGCCCGAGATCACCGCGTCGAGCCCATCGACGAGGTCTTCATCGATCAGACGCTGCTGCAGATCGCCCGAGACGATGCCGAGATGCTTACGTAGTTCGAACACATCCCAACGCATGCGGCCGAGAATGCGCATCGGCGGCGTGCCGTCGTCATGCGCGAGCGGGTAATCGTCGCGATGAATCATGCGCACGAGCGAGGACTTGCCCGCGCCATTCGGCCCCACGATCGCCGTGTGCTGACCCGGTTCGATGCGCAGCGAGAGGCCGTGCAGGACTTCGCTCTTGCCGCGCATCAGGCGTGCGTCGTTGAGTTCGAGCAGGGGCGGATCGGCGCGGTCGATTTGGTTCACGGCATCGGATGAGAAAGGCGGGCGAGTATTCTAACCACCGTCGTCTCATGTTCGTCATTCCCGCCAGAAGCATGCGGGAATGACAAGAAGAAAGCTCAGCGTCTCCTCTCGACGCCGTAGGGCAACTCCGCGATGCGGCGATACTCCTCTTTGTCGAACAATTGGGGATATGCGAGCCAATCTTCGATCATCGGCGTCGCATCGTTGCCCCAGAATTTCTCGCCGCCGACATCGAGCGTCGGCACGCCAAACACGCCCGCGGCGATTGCGGCATCCGTGTTCGCGCGCAGTGTGTTTTTCACGTCGGCTCCGGCGATCGCGCGTTCGACGTCGTCGATGCCGAATGTGCGGCCGATGTCGGTGAGTTCGGCGGCCGTCGTTCCCGCTTTTCCGTCGCGCCAGAGGTGATGGAAGAGGGCTTCGATCGACGCCCACGTGATGCCCGCGGCAATGCATAGACGCAGCGCGGCGAGCGGATTGAACGGGTGCTGCGGCGGGAAACGCAGCGCTATGCCCTCGTGCTCGGCCTGCCAATGAACGAAGCGGTAGGTGAACTCGCGCTTGCCTGGAATTTCCGCAGGGCCGAGCTGGCCGCACGCTTTGAGCACGGCACCGAAAGCGATCGGCACCGGCGTGATATCGAGCCGACTGCGCCAATCGAGCACTTTGTTCAATTGCAGGTACGAAAACGGCGAAACGAAATCGAAAAACCAGCGAGCCGCGTTCATATCAGTAGCACCATGAAATCAGTTGCGGCCTGCCATCTGTCGAAACTTGCAGTTCGGCACGTGCGCCCTCGGGCACGGGCTTCTTCGGACAGGCCGGTTCGCTTAGAAAGTATTCTGTGTTGCCGTTCTTGAAACGCCACGTACGAAAATCGCACTGCCCTTCCTGGCGACCTTTGCCAATACCAACGTCTCCAGTTAACTCGAGATCAGGCTTATCTTGTGCCGTATGCGGACTATTCCAAGCGCGGTAGCGGGCGGGGACTATGTGGTGATTTTTCGACGGCTCCGTTGGGTAATCAATGGAAATCTGAACTTTCTGCGCTGTGCAGTTCAGCGGCTTCTGCAGCGGCTGTAGCAGTCCACCAACAATGACGCTGGGTTCTGGCATGTTCACAGTTTGTATGCCGAAGCGCACAGACGATCCGGTTCCTACGACGCCAATCCAAATCTCGCCATCTCCGTACATAATGCCTTGGTCGCGACAAAACAGGGCGTCGATCTTTTGCTGTGCAATAGCCGCGCGGACAGCGGCGGAAAATACACCGGGAAATTGCTTCCGAAGACCAGCATCATCTTTCAGAGATAGATGCTTGTCGCCGGCATAGTTCACTCGCAGCGGAAAAAGTATCAATGGCGCGAGCCTCGCAGACTCTTGCGTTTCTATGGCTGCTCGCAAGTCATGATCGAAGCGCAGAAACTCGTCTTTGTCCTTGATGCCGAATAGAGAAAGATCGCAGCTCTCGCCGAGGCGGGTGTCGGCAAATGCCGACGGGAGGGCTCCCAGCAACAGACCCACGGCAAGAAGACAACGTTGGAGCATGGTCCAGTCCCCGAGTGGTGGTCGAAGCAGTCTAGCCGATAGCGAATAAACATCCGCTGCGAAGGCGTATCAATGCAACGTCTTGAAGATCTCCGGATCGAACGCATCGACCGCGATCACCTCGTTGCGCGCCGCCTCGGCTTCCTGCAGCAGATCGTATTCGGCTTGCGTGATTACGCCGGCCTTCAAGCCCATTTCGTCGAGCATGTATCCAGGCGCGCGGTCGAGCGTGCCGGCGCGCACCGCGTCGCGCAGTTTGGTTTCGACCGGGATCGCCCGCACGGCCTTGTCGAGTGCGGCTTCGAGCGCGCCGAGGCCGGGTTCGCTCGGAGGCGGAATGAACACGTCGGCGGTCAATGTCGCGCGCGCTTCGCGGTCTTCGAGGATGTCGCGCGCAACACGTGCGCCGAGTTTGTCCGACGGCGGGCGGAAATGCGCGCCGAGTGGGAAGATCGCAATCTTGAGCATCAACGCGGCTGCACGCATCGGCAGGTTCTCGATGACGCCGCGCAATGCTTCCTGCACTTTGAAGAGGGAATACTCCGCACACCACGAGACCAGGTTGAGATTCGCCGTCGTCTTCGCCCCGTCCTCGTAGCGCTTGAGCGCAGCGGATGCGAGATAGAGATAGGCGAGTGCATCGGCAAGCCGCCCGGAAATTTTCTCGCGGCGCTTTAGCGAGCCGCCGAGCGTGCCCATCGCGATATCGGAAGCGAATTCGAACGCCGCACTGAAACGCGAGAGGTGTTGGTAGTAGCGCCGCACATCCTGCACATCGGGCGCGGCGGCGAGACGGCTGCTCGTCAGCGCCAACAGCTTCGCGCGCGTGACATTGCGCAGCACGAGATTGATATGGCCGAACAGTGCCGCGTCGAACGCGGTGAGATCATTCGCCGCGACCGCAGCGATCTCTTTCTGCACAAACGGATGGCAGCGAATCGCGCCCTGGCCGTAGATGATCATCGAGCGCGTGAGGATGTTCGCGCCCTCCACCGTGATGCCGATGGGCACCGCATCCCACGCGCGCGCGAGCGAATTACGCGGGCCGCGCTGGATCGCGCTGCCGGCACGGATGTCCATCGCGTCGGTGACGACTTCGCGCATGCTTTCGGTGAGATAGGCCTTGGCGATCGCGGAAAGCACGGCGGGTTTCTCGCCGGCATCGAGCGCGCCACAGGTCAGCGTGCGCGTCGCGGTCATCATGTAGGTTTTCGCGGCGATGCGTGCGAGCGGTTCCTCGATGCCCTCGAAGCGGCCGATCGGCGTATCGAACTGCTCGCGCACCGTCGCATACGCACCGCAGATGCGCGTCATCATCTGCGCGGCGCCAACGCTGAGCGCGGGCAGCGAAATCGAGCGGCCCGCGGCGAGACATTCCATCAGCATGCGCCAGCCCTGGCCGATGCCCTCGCGGCCGCCGATTACGTGGTCGAGAGACACGAACACGTCGTTGCCGACGATCGGGCCGTTCATGAACGGCACGCCCATCGGATCGTGGCGCTGGCCGATCTCGATGCCGGGCAGGTCGCGCGGAATCAGCGCGCAGGTGATGCCGAGATCCTCCTGATCGCCGAGCAGATGGTCGGGATCCTTGATGCGGAAAGCGAGGCCGATCAGCGTCGCGACGGGCGCGAGCGTGATGTAGCGCTTCTTCCATTCGAGGCGCAGGCCAAGCACTTCGTTGCCGTCGACGAGGCGCTTCTCGACGATGCCGGTCGACTGCGTCGCGGCCGCGTCGGAGCCGGCTTCGGGGCCGGTGAGGCCGAAGCACGGAATCTCTTCGCCGCGCGCGAGCCGCGGCAGGTAACGCTGCTTCTGCTCGTCGGTGCCGTAGTGCAGCAGCAGTTCGCCGGGACCGAGCGAGTTCGGCACCATCACCGTCACCGCTGCGGCGACCGAGCGCGAGGAAATGCGCGTGACCACGCGCGAATGCGCGATCGCCGAGAAACCGTGGCCGCCGAATTCCTTCGGGATGATCATGCCGAAGAAGCCCTGCTTCTTGATGAACTCCCAAACCTCGGGTGGCAGGTCGCGCAGTTGGTTGATCTGCCAGTCGTCGAGCATTGCGCAGAGCTGCTCGACCGGGCCGTCGAGAAAGGCCTGCTCGTCTGCGGAAAGCTTCTGCGGCTGGAAGGCGAGCAGTTTTTCCCAATTGGGTTTGCCAGAGAACAACTCGGCATCCCACCACACCGTACCGGCGTCGAGCGCGATGCGCTCGGTCTCGCCGAGCCGCGGCAGCACCTTGGCGAAAATCGGCATCACGCGCCTCGTGATCAGAGTTCGGCGGATCGCCGGGATGCCGAACACGACGGCAAGGACGGTCAATACGAGCGCGGTCGCTTCGAACAATAGCGGCGAGCCGATGCCGGTGACGCGCCAACCGACCAGCCAGATGCCGGCGGCGATGACCCAGGCAAGAAAACCGCGGCCAAGGAAGAGCAGGGCGCTCAGTGCGATCAGGGCGAGAACGAAAGTGACGAGCATGAAAACTCCGTTTTCTCGTCATCCCGGCTTTCGCCGGGATGACGGCGATGTTGGCCGATGCGTTGCTCCATCATCCGTCGCGCCACGGAAAAAGCAAAGCTGCGGCGCAAGACGCTAGTTGCGCGAAGCCGGTGGTTTTACTTCGGCGAGAAACGTCTCCAATGCCGGCATCACGCGCGCATCGGCGAACAGCCGCTCCTGTGTCGCGCGCAGGCGTCGGCGCAGATCGTCGCGGCGCGCTCGGTCGCCGGCCAGGCTCACCGCCAGGTTGACGTAGCCGTCGGCGTCTTTCGCGATCAATTCCTCGACGCCGAGCAGGCGCAGCATCCCGGCGGTCTGCCGGCCGCGCATGCGGCTGCCTTCGAGCGTGACCAGCGGCGTGCCGAGGCTGAGCACGTCTAGGCTGGTCGAGCCGCCGCTGAAATGGATCGAATCGAGCACGAGGTCGGCAGCGGCGACACCGCCGAGATACTCGGCATACCCGCGCCGCGGAACGATGCGGATGTGCCGGTCGAAATCGACGCTCTCGGCTGCGAACACTTTTTCCATGCGCGCGCGAAAACGCGCCGCCATTGCCGGTTCGTTCTCGAAGAAGAAGATCGTCGCGCCGCTGCGCGCCGCGATGCGCGCGGCGAGCGCATCGAACTCCGGCACGATCTTGATCAGATTTTGCACGCAGAGCATCAACGGCCGATCGCCTTCGCGCTGCAGCCAGGTTTCGTCGCCGGCGGCGGGCGGCTGGCGCGGCAGCGCGCCCAAGCCGGGCAGACGCACGAGGCGCTCGCGGTAGTGTGCATCGGCGTCCGCGGGTTCCATCGCCTCGCCGCTGAGGAAATAGTCGATGCGCGTCGATCCGGTCGTGACCGGGTGCCCGTAGGCCGCACATTGCACCGGCGCCAGGCGCATCGCCGCGAGCAGGTTGGTGCGTCCGTCCATGCCGACGTCGAGATGGACGAGGACATCGAGCTGCGCGTCGCGGATCGATTGCGCGATGTCGCGCACGCCGAGCTGGCCGACGTCGTGCGTCGCCGCGATCGCTTGGCGCACTTCCGTGCTGACTGCGTCGAGCGTCGGGCTTAGGTTCCACACGTACGGTTCGAATCGCGTCTGATCCAAGCGCAGCAGCCATTCGACGAAGTAGCGCGAGACGGTGTGCGTGCGCAACGCGCTGCCGACGAATCCGATACGCCGACGCGGCCGCGCAGGCGGTGGGTCGATCGGGTCGGTGAACTGCGCGGCATGCACGTCGACGATCGTTTCGAGTAAGTCGCCGAAGCGAAAGCTCAGCCTCTCGCTGTCGAGCGCGTGATAGTGCAGGTGAAACGGTTGAATCCACGCGGCGGTTTGCAGCGCCCCGTCCCATTGCGGATACGCCTTCACCGGGGCGATCGCCTGCTTCAAACCCTGTTCGAAACGCGTCGCCGCGGTGCGGGCTTGCGTTGCATCGGCGAGAAACTTCGGATGCGCGAGCAGATCCAGCCAGGCAATGCCGAGGTCTTGCGGCGCAAGCGCGCGCGCGCGCTCGAAGCCGCGGGCCGCGGCCTCGTAGTCGCCGCGTTCGTAGCGGACCATCGCCAGTTCCTTGACCGCCTCCGCCGAGGCGGGCGCCAGCGTCAGTGCCCGCGACAAGGCGGCTTCGGCTTTGTCGTAGGCGCTGAGATAGCGGCTGGCCACGCCGAGAGCGATCCAGGCGTCGGCCGATTGCGGTTGCATCTGGATGGCGGCGAGGGCGCCGGCGACCGCCTGCCCGTAACGCCCCGAGTCGAGGTGGGTGTGCGCCAGACGCAAGGCCGAGTCCGCCGATTCGGGCAACTGGCCGAGCGCGCGTTTCACCGCATCGGGCGACAAGGACATAGGCAGGCTGCGGAAAGGGCGAACGCAGAAGATACCGCCCCGCGACCCCCTTCGCCACACTGCAAAACGAGCCGGGCATTGATTACACTGGAATAGCCAATCAAACGACCTGTCATCCCGCCGATGTGCCGTCATCGGCAACCCCAGCGGATTATGAGAATGAAAGAAAAGAAAGACATTGTGGAAAACTGGCTGCCGCGTTACACCGGCACCCCGCTCGACCAGTTCGGCGAACACATCTTGCTGACCAATTTCGGCAACTACGTCGATCTGTTCGCGGAATGGAACGGCGTCGAGGTTCAAGGCCGCGATCGGCCGATGCCCAACGCCACCGCCGACGGCATCACGCTGATCAATTTCGGCATGGGCTCGCCGAACGCGGCGACGGTCATGGATCTGCTCAGCGCCATCGCGCCGAAGGCGGCGCTGTTCCTCGGCAAATGCGGCGGGTTGAAGAAGAAAAATCAGCTCGGTGATTTGGTCCTGCCGATCGCGGCGATCCGCGGCGAAGGCACCTCGAACGATTACCTGCCGCCGATCGTGCCGGCGCTGCCGGCGTTCCAATTGCAGCGCGCCGTGTCGACGATGATCCGCGACCTCGGCCACGACTACTGGACCGGCACGGTGTACACGACCAACCGCCGCGTCTGGGAGCACGACGAGGAGTTCAAGAACCTCCTGCGCCGCACGCGCAGCATGGCGGTCGACATGGAGACCGCGACGATCTTCGCCGCCGGCTTCGCCAACCACATCCCGACCGGCGCGTTGCTGCTCGTCTCCGACCAGCCGATGATTCCCGAGGGCGTGAAGACCGAGGCCAGCGACAGGAAGATCACCGCGAACTATGTCGAGAAGCACATCAAAGTCGGCATCGAGGCGCTGAAGCTCGTGCGCCGCCACGGTCGCAGCGTCAAGCATCTGCGCTTCGAGGCGGACGAGGAGTATCACGACGATCTCGGCGGCGAGCACGAGCTGTAACCCATGCGCGCACGGCATCAAGACAGCCCTTCCATGCGCCGACATCGCGAACGCCATGTCGGCGGCCGCGTCGGCTGGCTGCGCGCGGCCGTGCTCGGCGCAAACGACGGCATCCTTTCCACGGCCGGCCTTGTGGTCGGCGTGGCGAGCGCAGCGGCGACGCGCGAGAGCATACTCATCGCCGGCGTCGCCGGCCTCGTCGCCGGCGCGCTGTCGATGGCGACCGGAGAATACGTGTCGGTCTCTTCGCAAAGCGACGCGGAGAGCGCCGAGCGCGCCCTGGAGAAGCAGGAGCTCGCCGCCGACGCGCACGGCGAACGCGAGGAATTGGTCAATATCTACGTCGGCCGCGGTCTTGACCGTCCGCTCGCCGAACAGGTGGCGGACAAGCTCACCGCACACGATGCACTCGGCGCGCACTTACGCGATGAGCTCGGCTTGACTGAGCAGCAGCGCGCACGTCCGTTGCAGGCCGCGGTGACGTCGGCGCTGTGTTTCTCGATCGGTGCGGCGTTGCCGCTGATCGCCGTGTTGCTCGCAGCGCCTGCACATGTGGGCCTGACGGTGGCGATCGCTTCGCTCATTTCGCTGGCGGTGCTGGGGGCGGTCGCGGCACGCGCGGGCGCGGCGCCGGTGGTGCCGGGTGCGCTGCGTGTGTTGGTGTGGAGTACGTTGGCGATGATTGCGACGGCGATGATAGGTCGCTTGTTTGGGGTTGATCCCTAGATTTTCGCTTTCGCTCGTCATTCCCGCATGCTCTTGGCGGGAATCCAGCGTCTTTGCACTTGATTCTGCTCTGACCGCATCCCTTCGTTTTTCCGCTCGCATCCGTGCGA
>Ga0209233_1001188_pt1 | contig 10526 bp, 9 predicted proteins | sample AraplaCL_Cvi_mCL_FD_184269 | JGI IMG/M metagenome (GOLD analysis project Ga0209233, IMG submission 184269) | Arabidopsis root microbial communities from the University of North Carolina, USA - plate scrape CL_Cvi_mCL (SPAdes) (version 2) | ecosystem: Host-associated > Plants > Roots > Endosphere ... | reverse complement strand
GCGGCACAATACCCTCTAACGGTCCGCGAAGCCAAACCTCAGGTTTACGTTCGTTTGCCATAGTTTTCTTAATTAAGTATTATTTCGACAAGTAAATTTTATGCGCTATTTTAACAAATGGTATGGGTATTGCAATAACCCACACATTTTAATTTAAACTTATGATAGCGGCTACTAAAATCTACATCAAACTATTTACAATAATATTACTGGCCACAGCGGTACTTTCTCAAAGCTGTAAGAAAAAAAGCCGTTCAGACATGGGCCAGATTCTTTACCAAAAAACACATAATAAAGTTTTTAAGGATATAACGCCAGATGGCCTTGCCGCAGTATTTCAAAAAGTATTGGCCAGAGAAAAACATAACCTGGCTTATGGCTCATTCATCAGCAAGTTTTATCAGCAAAATAATTACGACCCGGTTTTTGTGATGGACCATATTTTTAATAAGGACCTGAACACGGCTGTTACTTATTATCAAAACGCCGGTCAGCATGGGCTAAACCCGGAAATATTTAAGGCCAACGAGATAGCCCAACTGGTGAACAAGCTTAATGATAAAAAAGGAGTCAAAACACCGGATGAGGCTTATTATGATATCGCCGAGCTGGAAATTTTATCGGCAAATGCGTTGCTGCGATATAGTAATGCTTTGCAGTACGGCGCCATCAATCCTAAGACTATTTATGTTCGATATTACATCCCAACTCCAAGACCCGACACTGCGTCGATGGCTAAGGTATTTCAGATAACGGATATCAAAACTTATCTCGACAGCATCCAGCCTAAGGCGCCCCAGTATATCGCCCTGCAAAAAGCATTGGCTGATGGTACAACTGCAGATGGATTATCGGCCGAAGAAACCAAGAGATTAATCACGGTTAACCTGGAGCGCTTAAGATGGCGCAATGTGCCAAATGCACATAAATATGTCAGGGTGAATATCCCGGCTTTTCAGTTAGATGTGATGGAGGATGGGAAATCGGTACTAAATATGAAAGTTTGCGTTGGCCAGGGTCGTAATAACAATAACAGCGAAACGCTGATGAATTATACCGATACGGGCAAGGTGGATAAACCAAATCGCCACTCTACCCCACAATTAAGCAGCTTAATTCATAGCGTAGATGTTAATCCGGTCTGGAACATCCCGAAAAGTATTGCCAGTAAAGAAATCATCGTTGAGGCCAAAAAAGACCGTTATTACCTGGAAAACAAAGGCATTAATGTTTACCAGGACGGCAAATTAGTTGACCCCGATGATATTGACTGGGATAATGTTTCGGCGGCCGACTATGAGTTTAAACAACAACCCGGCGACCAAAACTCATTGGGTAAGATCAAATTCCTGTTCAACAACCAGAGCAGTGTTTACCTGCATGACACCCCGGCAAAGGATGCCTTCAGCATGTCTATGCGCGCTATAAGCCACGGCTGCGTACGCCTGGGCGACCCCAAAGGTTTAGCGCTGAATTTATTTGGCGAAGGGCCAAAGCTCGACCTGATATTGAAAGATATGGAGCTTGACAAACCAGAACCAACTTCGGTATCGCTTACGCCAAAAGTACCGGTATTAATTACGTACCAAACCGCCTGGGTTGATGATGCCGGAACTTTACAGGCAAGACGCGACGTTTATGGGTTGGATATTGTATTGTACAACGCTTTGGCTACTTTAAAATAAAGAACATTTCCCCTCAGTGCCATTTCGAGCATAGCGAGAAATCTTATACAAGCGATGAACTTGGCGTATAAGATTTCTCACTACGTTCGAAATGACAAATAGCAAAGAAGCCCCGCAATATTGCGGGGCTTCTTTTATAAAAAAACTACAACAAAAGTCTTATAATTTCGGCGACTCGATCATGGCTGAAGAAGTACTGTCAGGCGAGGTGAAGTTTGCCAGGACATCTTCACTTAAATATTTTGAAGTATAGTTTGAACTGTTACCGTTGATAAAAAATACCGATTTACCTTTAATGGTATTGATCACCTGATCAATCACCGCAGGCGATACGGCCGGACAACCAAAGCTGCGACCTAAACGGCCCATAGCTGCAATTGTAGCTTCGCTCACATACTCGGCAGCGTGAACTACCACACCACGCGAGCGTGCATTGGTGTTAAAACCGGCATCAAGGCCATCTAAACGTAATGAGCGGCCATGTTTGCCCATATACACATCATCCGCCAGGTAAAACCCTAAACTGCTTTGATGCGACTCATTGGTATCTGAAAAGCTGGTAGCCATTCCGTCGCCACTACCACGACCGTGAGCCACCCATGTGTTTAACAATAGATGTTTGTTCTGCACATCTACAATCCACATACGTTTTTCGCGGCTTGGTTTAGTAAAATCGACAACGGTAATAACCGAATTATTTTGCGCCAGATTGTTCTGGGCTTTGATGTTGAAATAACCTGTCAGGGCTTTTTGGAATACATTCAGGTCCAAACCTGTTTGCTGTAAACCTGCAGTTTGATACACCGTGTTAACATACTGGCTAAATAATTCTTTAGCAGTACTTGTGTGTGTAGTCTTTAAATTTATCGAATTTTTTGTTGCACTTACGGGTGTCCAGCTTATTACACTCAGTAATGCGATTAGTATTACGCAGTTTATCCACCAAAAATGTTTTCTCATACTTTGTTGAGTTTAAATTCAATAGTTAATAAAAAAATTAGGTGTGAGCCGGTATAATTGATGATGCAAAGATACGGATTTTTTCCTAAAAATTAAATTTTATTAACACTTATTTAAATTCTGACATAATAATTATATATCAGCTAAAATCAAATCAGTGTACGAAAGAATGCGTAATTGGTTAGGCTTACGCCCATTTAACTTTCTCACTTAGCGGAACCCGTCTCACTCCTGTCGGCTGCTCGTCGGCATGGCCTAAATAAAGAACGCCCATCACTTCATCCTCGTCACGTAAGCTTAAGAACGTACGCATGGCAGGTTTTAGTATCATACCCCCTGTACCCCAGTAAGATGCAAAGCCCAAAGCGGTGGCGCCTAACAAAATATTCTCGATAGCGCAGGCAGTAGCAGCCATTTCTTCAAAAGCCGGTATTTTAGGCAAATTGCCACGATGCATTACCGCAAGAACAGCATGCGAAGCCTTATCGCCCTGATGAGCCAGGTTATCATAGATGCCTTGCGCAAATTCATCAGCGGGTGTATTTTGTTTGTAGAGTTCGGCATGAGCACCGCAAAAATCAGACGGATTAGCGTAAACTACAAAGCGCCAGGGTTCTGTCAGGCCATGATTTGGCGCCCAGTCGGCTAGTTCTAACAGTTGGATAATTTCTTCGTTATCTATCTTTTGGCCGTTCATCATAAACGGTTTTATAGTGCGACGATTTTTTATAATGCCGGCAATAATTTCAAAGTTTGTATTCATAAAACGGTAAGATTTAATTTTTAAGGTTCGACATCCAGCAGGTCGTCGATAAATAATTTGAGCCGTTTGATATCGGCATTAAAGGTAACCACCGGCAAAAAATAGCCCATCATCAAAACACAAATACAAACTATTGCTGTGTCTTTATAATGGCCGATGAGCAGGTCGTTCCGTCTGGAAAACGCGATACCGGCAATGATGCCTAAGACTACCAGGGCCAAAAACAGTATTGAGCTTGTCCGGCTTTTTATGACGATGCGATATTTAAAACCTTCAACCGCAGGCGTTGCAACCAAAGTAGCCTCGGGCTTAAAAGATCTGGAATGCGCACCAAATTTAAAGTTAGATGATTCTGTGATATGGATGACGCCACCAGCATGACGAACCACGTATTCTGCTTCGCTTTCTCCCAACTGATCAATGTTTTCTTTGATTTGTTGTGGCGATAGTTTACTGGTTAACTCATATCTTAAATATGGCCACCAAATCATTCCGGCTTCATCGCTATGTCCGCGAGTTTGTTCGCTCACTCAATACTGGATTAATAAATCGGCGGATATTTACCCGGGTTGCTTTCGCTCATCATATTATAAACCAACTCAACCACATCATCAACCGACGGTTTAGTAAAATAGTCGCCATCTGAACCATATGGCGGTCGGTGGTCTTTAGCGGTCAGCGTACGCGGCGGAGCATCCAGCGCGTAATAGCCTTTTTGCGATTCAAGGATATTTCGCAGGATATAGGCTGATGCCGAACCCGGCAAATCCTCGTCAACCACTAACAATTTATTGGTTTTATAAAGTGAGTTTCCGCATACGTTATCAATATCAAACGGATATAAGGTTTGCGGATCGACAACCTCAATATAAATGCCCAGTTTTTCCAGCTCGACCGCAGCTTCCATTACTACACGTAAGGTAGATCCGTAAGAAACCACGGTCATATCGGCACCCTCACGCATAATCTCGGCTTTACCCAGCGGCACGGTAAAATCACCCACGTTTGAAGGCAACTTTTCTTTCAGACGGTAGCCGTTCAGGCATTCTACCATTATAGCCGGCTCATCGCCACGAAGCAAGGTATTGTACATACCGGCAGCCTGCGTCATATTACGGGGTACACACACGTGCAAACCGCGCATAGAGCTTAACATAATACCCAGCGGTGAGCCTGAGTGCCAGATACCTTCTAAACGATGACCTCTGGTACGCACAATAACCGGGGCCTTTTGGCCGCCTGCAGTGCGATAGCTTAAGCTCGCCAAATCGTCGCTTAAAACGGTTAAGGCATAAAGCACATAGTCTACATATTGTATTTCGGCAATAGGTTTCAGTCCGCGCATAGACAAACCGAGGCCCTTACCAATAATGGCCGACTCACGAATACCGGTATCCATGATACGTAACGTACCATACTTGGCCTGCAAACCGGCAAAACCCTGGTTCACGTCGCCAATGGCGCCAACATCTTCACCAAAAGCAACCACACGTTTGTCGCGGGCAAAATTGGCGTCAAAGCAAGCGTTTAATACTTCACGACCGTCAATCATCTGCGCATCGTCAGCATATTGAGCCGGCACCACAGGCACTTTTAACGGCGAATCTGGTGAATTACTAAACAATTTTGAATTATAGCGATCCGTATTTTTCTCATTCTCCACCTCCAACCAGTCGCTCAACAAACTTTTCTCTGCGGATGTCTCGCTAACGGTTAACCACAGGGCCCTACGGGCAGCGGTAGTGGTATCCTTACGTCCGGGATCGACGCAAGCAAGTAGCTCGGCATTGATAGCATCCAGTTCGTCTTTATGTGCCGATACCTGCGCTAGCTGATCAATAAGGTTTGATACCTCATCTATTTCGCCTTTAATACGGTTCAGCAGGTCATTCCAGGCTTCGCGCTGGCATTCGCGTACATATTTTTTAGCTTCGTCTTCTAAGACGCTAAGTTCATCCTCAGTAATAATAGCCGACTCGAGCATCCAGTTGCGCATTTGCAGCAAGCAATCGTAATCGTTCTCCCATTCCAGACGCTCTTTGCTTTTGTATCGCTCATGCGAACCTGAGGTTGAGTGCCCCTGTGGTTGTGTCATCTCCACCACGTGGATCATCACCGGCACATGCTCCCTGCGGCACATCGCGATAGCGCGTTCGTAAGTTTCGCAAAGGGCCACGTAGTCCCAACCGCGCACTTTAAATATCTCGAATCCGTTGGTACCCTCTTCGCGTTGGAAGCCTTGAAGTACTTCAGAAATATCTCCTTTTGTAGTTTGTATATCGGCAGGAACAGATATCGCGTAAGCATCGTCCCAAATAGAAATAGCCATAGGCACCTGCAGCACACCTGCAGCGTTAAACACCTCGAAGAATAAGCCCTCTGACGTAGCGCCGTTACCAATGCTACCAAAAGCTACCTCATTACCGTTAACCGAGAAATTATTCATTCCGGATAACTCTTTGTTTTGGCGATATAGCTTTGATGCAAATGCCAGCCCCAGCAAACGCGGCATATGCCCGCCGGTAGTGGACATATCTGACGAGCAGTTCATGCTCTCTACCTGGTTTTTCCAGCTGCCATCCTCATTAATAAAACGAGTGGCATAGTGACAGTTCATCTGCCTGCCGCCCGATGATGGCTCGACACTGATATCAGGGTTTGCGTATAATTGAGCGAAAAACTGCTTAAGGTTACTCATGCCCGTAGCGAACATGAAAGTCTGGTCGCGGTAATAGCCCGCGCGCCAGTCGCCTTTGCGAAACGCTTTGGCCATGGCAATCTGGGCAACCTCTTTACCGTCGCCAAAGATGCCAAACTTAGCCTTGCCCGTAAGCACCTCACGGCGGCCTATCAAACTGGCCTGTCGGCTCTGGTAAGCTATACGGTAATCATTAATTACTACGTTCTTGAAATCATCAAAACTTAGTTCAGTAAGATCAATTTTACTGGTACCAGGATTTGCAGTTTCGGGCATATGCGTTTGTTTAGTCTGTAAAATTAAAAAAATCTATTTGTATCGGCATTACTATCAATTAAAACAAAAACTTTGAGCCATAAGTTTTTAACGGCGTCTAAAGCAGCTGTTTTGCTGAGGTCGGTCTTCAATAATAACGCGGCCCCTATTTCGGCAAACATATAAAAAGTATTTAATGGTGCAATACCTCTGCAGTAACTATGGCACGCTGCTTATAATTGTAAAAATTCTGTTTTAAAGCTTAACAAAAAGCCCCTTACAAACGTATAAGCCACAAAAACAAGGTATTAATTTAAAAATCAACAACAATAGTTTAGTTAAACCTTTTATATTTGTAATTATCAAACAGACATTATGAAAAAATTTATTTTAATGTGCGCAGTAGTTTTAGGATTCGTTGTTAACGCATCGGCGCAAGACAATACCGCGGCACAAGATGCTAACAAGGCTGAATTTAAATTCAACGAAGAAAAACACGACTTCGGTAAAGTACCTCAAGGTACCCCGGTTACTACCGTGTTTACTTTCACCAACGTGGGTAATGATCCGTTAATTTTAACTGAAGTTAGACCAACTTGCGGTTGTACTATTGCTGATTACACTAAAACTCCGGTTAAAAAAGGAGCTTCAGGTAAAATCACCATTACTTATAATGCGGCGGTAGCAGCACCGTTCAGCAAAACTATTGTGGTTACCAGCAACGCAAAAACCCCACAAAAATATTTAACTATTATAGGTGAAGTTGTGGCCAAAGCCGCGGCGCCAAGCACCAAGTAGCGATTACTGTATAACCCTTTAATCTCTACAGAATAAAGGGTCATAAAATAAAACAAAAAAGACCCGAATATTCGGGTCTTTTTTGTTTATGGATAATTTAATTATATAATCTACCAATTTGATCGAAATAAAATTCATCTTTTTCCTATTTTTGCCAAATGCCAAATATATCGCGTAAGGGACAGCGGATGCCCGCTTCCCCGATTAGAAAGTTAACCCCCTTTGCCGACAAAGCTAAACTTGACGGCAAAACAGTATATCACCTTAATATAGGACAGCCTGATATTGAGACACCTGTGGGAATGATTGAAGCTGTTAAGAATATAGATTTTAAAGTTTGGGCCTATACCGCGTCTGAAGGTACTTTATCGTACCGCAAGCAGCTTACTAAGTATTATAATAAGGTTGGATACAATATCACTCCTGAAGATATAATTGTAACCACCGGTGGATCGGAAGCTATTTCCATTACCTTTATGACCTGCCTCGATGCGGGCGATGAAGTGATTGTTCCGGAGCCTTTTTATGCCAACTATAACAGTTTTGCCAGTCAGAGCGACATTATTGTAAAACCTATCATGTCGCACATCGGGAATGGTTTTGCCTTGCCGCCCATCAGCGAGTTTGAAAAAACCATAACCGATAAAACCCGCGCTATTTTTATTTGCAGCCCGAACAACCCAACAGGCTATTTGTACTCGCGCGAGGAGATGGAAACGCTGAAAGCACTGGTACTAAAGCATGACTTGTATTTATTTGCCGACGAAGCCTATCGCGAGTTCTGTTATAACGACCAGGAGTTTGTTTCTCCGATGCACCTGGACGGGCTGGAAGAAAACGTGATCATCATTGACACCATGAGTAAGCGTTACAGTGCCTGCGGTGCCCGCCTGGGTTGTATCATCACCAAAAACAGAAAATTCTGGGAAACAGCCATCAAGTTTGCGCAAGCGCGACTTAGTCCCGGTATGGTTGAGCAAATTGCCGGCGAAGCCGCGGTAGATACACCTGACGAATATTTCGACCGCGTAAAAGCCGAATATACCGCCCGCAGAAACACTGTGGTAAATGCGCTGAACAATATGGAAGGCGTGTTTTGCCCTAATCCGGGTGGCGCCTTTTATGTAATGGCACAATTGCCTATTGATAACTCTGACAAGTTTTGCCAGTGGATGCTGGAAGAGTTCAGCTATGAAAATCAAACTGTAATGATGGCGCCGGCTACAGGTTTTTACAGCACACCGGGCGCAGGGTATAACGAAGTTAGATTAGCCTACGTACTAAATAATAACGATCTGGCCAAAGCCATGATATGTTTGGAAAAAGCCTTAAAAGTTTATCCGGGACGGACGGTCGCGAGTCCGCAATTGGAAACCAGTATAGCTTAAAACAAAAGCCTTTTAAAGATCATTTAAAAGGCTTTTTTGTTTTCGGCCCCCTACTCTATTTTGTGTGATTTTAGTGGCACGGTTTGCAGGTATGCATAGATGTCGTTTATCTCTTCGTCTTTCAGCATAGTGAACCGGGGCATGGGTGGTTTAAGCTTATCTCCGTTGGGTTCAACACCTTCTTTTAAAGCGCGCAAAAAATCGCGTTGCGAATAATTGCCGATGCCGGTTGTTTTATCGGGAGTGATATTCGAAGCGCGCACCTCTGTCCCATTAGGCCCTTTAAATTTGATACCTCCTGCCAGGTAGCCTTTGGTTTGGTCGGGATGCACAAAATCCAGCGAGGTTAGTTTTTTTGAATGACAGTGAAAACAGCCCAGATTATCCACCAGATAATAACCCATAGCCGCTTTATCATCCATCGATGGTAATTTAACATTTGCCCGATAAGGCGCCGGATTAGCAGCAAAGCTCATATAAAACTTGCCAATGGGCGTAAAATGGGTCAGACCTACTGTGGTGTCGGCTGCCTGCAGCGGCGGATCGTTTGATCGTAGATAAGTGATGATGGCGTCGATGTCTTCGTCGGCCATATTGGGTCTGAGCATATAATTCAGAAACCGGCCATCGCGCGCGATGCCTGTCTTCAGTAGATATCTGATCTCAGCATCCGAGTATTTATCGGTAAGACCATGTTCCTTAGAATGTGTCAAGTTGGCCGAATAAACCTTACCCGCTATCCCGGGAATATCATGAATAGGTGTGCCTATAAATTTTTTGAGTTTCCTATCGTAATGACATCCAGCACAAATGCTAAAAACCAGCACTTTGCCCCGCTCAAAATGCGCTGTGGAGGGCACGACCTTAAAATCAGTTGTTTTGGTGGTGTCGAATTTATTACGACAACTAGTGGCGATGATGGACATTGCGATACCGATCGCCAATGTCAATTTAAATGTTTTCATAAGGGTATTACATTAGTGGATTGATAATACGCCCCAATTGATAACCTATATTGAACGCAAAATGTTCGTTATAAATTAAATATGTAAACCGACATCAAAGTTTAAATACAAACTTGACATTACAGCTACCGTATTATTGATTAAAAAGCCTAAAATTTGGTATCTTTGTTGTTCTAGTATAACGCATACTGAACCATTTGGGGTCGACCGGAATTGACAGGATGGAGATAAGTATGTAAGCATGCAGCGCGTTGGATGAATTAGCGCTTTAATCTGAACATTCAAAACAATAATTGGCGAAAATAACTACGCCTTAGCTGCCTAATTTAGAATTAGCATAGCTTTTGTCCCGTCGGTTCTGGTTTCATTGGGCCGGCATCCGGGGCATCGAACAAATGAAAATAGCGGGTTGTAAGGTGTGGGCAACCGGCGAATCAAAGCACCTAAGGAAGACGGTACAGGTAAGCTGCTCACCTTCCCCTTCCCTACAATTAAAGAGACGCTAAGCATGTAGAAAGCGTACCTTATACCATGTTTGGACGAGGGTTCGAATCCCTCCGGCTCCACTAAAATAGAAAATGCCGTCTTGATAAGGGCGGCATTTTCTATTTAAATTAAACTTGTGACTTTGAGAACCCAAAAAAGAGGGTTCTGTCTTTTTAACTATCGATTTGGGCTATCAGAACCTATAATAGCGGTAAGGATTGTCGCCCATTTCAAAATCGGTCCTATAGTCGGGACAATAATAGCCAATCTTGGCGCTTGCCGGTGCCGGCAGGTGATCCGGGATATGCGGGGTAGCCTGAATTCCAGATAGGTCACCGCTTGGAGCGATCCACATCCGATTCGGGTTAAGCTCCGGTTTGAGCGGATGAAAAAACATACTATCCACCGCAAAACTGGCGCCCAGGTTGGCCAGCAACTGGGCTACAGCACGGGTAGCCCGCCAGCGTGTGTAGCGCAAGTAGGTTTTCTGATCGGCCTTGAGGCCATCAGGATCTATCTGACAGAAGA
>Ga0209233_1001187_pt1 | contig 10528 bp, 7 predicted proteins | sample AraplaCL_Cvi_mCL_FD_184269 | JGI IMG/M metagenome (GOLD analysis project Ga0209233, IMG submission 184269) | Arabidopsis root microbial communities from the University of North Carolina, USA - plate scrape CL_Cvi_mCL (SPAdes) (version 2) | ecosystem: Host-associated > Plants > Roots > Endosphere ... | reverse complement strand
CGCACCGTCTCGCGCGATTCGCTGGGCCGGACGCGCGAAGAAGTGACTTTCCCGGCACACGGTACAGATGCACAACCGCGCACGATGATCACGATCTTTGACCCCGTGGCGAAGACCATCACGACGCTGCGCACAGAAAAGAAAATCGCCGTTGTGCGCGCCATCCCTGAGCCACGCGGCGACCGCGGTTCGGGACGTCGCGGCCCCGGCGGTCCTGCTGGTGCTCCGCCGCAACCGCCAGCAGGTGACATTGCACAGGGCGCTCCACATCGTGGACCTCGTGAGGACAAGAACGTTGCCACCACCGATCTGGGAAGCAAGACCATTGCCGGTGTTGTAGCTACCGGCAAGCGCATTACGCGCACCATCCCTGCGAATACTATGGGGAATACTGCACCCATCGTCACGACGCATGAGGCATGGTTTTCGCAGGATCTGAAGGTGGAACTTAGCCGCTCGGACGTGAATCCGTTCCGCGGTACAGACACCATGACGGTCAGCGGCCTCACCAAGGCAGAACCTGCAGTCGCCCTGTTCAAGGTTCCGGATGGATACACCGTGCAGGCTGCCCCGGATCATGGTTTCGGTCGCCGTGGTTTCGGCGGACCGGGTGGCCCGCGTCGCGGAGGAGACAATCCACCGCCGCCGCCTCCGGCAGGCATGTGAAACACTTCAGTAGCATACGAAAGGGGACGGTTAACCGTCCCCTTTCGTATTGCCATTAAGAAACTGAAATTAGCGGCCGCCTAATGCGCCGCCCGCTCGCTTCATCACCTGCCGGACAATCGCCGAGTATGTTTCCGCGATCTTCAACTTCAGATCGAACTGCCGGTCATACGGCTGTCGCTGAATGGGCATGTATGGTTCCAGCTTCTTCGTAATCTGATCGATGTTCAGACCGGTATTGCTCTGGATCACGGCGAAGATGCCTTTGTCGTCTGGTGAGAAATGTTTTGCTGCATCCCACTTTTGCAGGTTTTCGCCGCCGGTTCCTGCACGCCAGATGCTTTGACTGGTGTGCAGTTCTACACCGCCTGGCTGCGGGAAGGCGTGGAATTGATCGATCAATCCCTGCTGCTCCGCGTTAAGCCAGTACAGTGTGTATTCGGTCCAATCCATTGCGTAGCGTTGCAACAAAACTTCCATCCACGGAATAGCGAACATGTCTTCCAGGCGCTTGTGCAGAGCGCGGCACAGCGTGGCGGACATGATGACGGGAGTAAGCCAGATGCCGTCCTTTTCAAGATGCGGGTCTTGGTTCAACAACTCTGCGGAGTTACTCCAGAAGACCTTTTCAATCTCGCGCGACTGCATATGTGTCAACGCTTTGCCACCAGGCAACAACGTGTCGATGGTGAAGGGATGGGTGGCAAAGGTATCCGGGTCGAAGACAAGGAAGTATTCCGTGTTAATCAGTTCCGAGCCGTACAGCTTAATGATTTGCTGCCGATGCCAGTTACGAATCTGATGGCGCTGGTTGTACTTTTGAAAGACGCCGAAGTGCTCGCTCTCATCGACAATCTCGATGGGGAAGTCGCTCCATGCTCGCGAATACTTTTTTACGGCCTCAACTTCGTCATGCGGGACAACGATCAGGAAGCGATCAAAGATGTCCGGCGTGGAGAAGTGGCGCAGGGAAGAGAAGAGAATGTCGCAGCGGGGAATGTTGTCGGCATAGTGCCGTCCCGTGGTCTTCAGCGGCATTACGGCGCTCAACTTCATGCTGTTCCTCGTCCCAGCAGCATGCGATACAGCCAGCCCGGGATGTAATATTTGCGACCTGTCATCACCAGTCCATCCACGTTGCCGCCGATGTAGCCGGCCTGCGACAGAATAGTTTCTGCCACTGGCTTGCGTGTCTTTTCTGCGGCCAGGATGAGCACTGTCAGGTCGGCGACGGTGGTTAGTTCCACGCTTTCAAACCATTGGTAGGCTGGCGGCGCGGTCACTACTACGTAGTCGTAGGTGGAGCGCAGCTCGTGAAAGAGATTGATCAACCGCGACCGTGTCATGGTCATGCCAACGGTGATCACGGCATCCTTTGTCAGCGGACGCAGCGCCAGCAACGAACCCTCTACGGGGGCATCGCCTTCTTCCATGTGTACCAACGCCACGCGCCCTGGCGACCGTGGTTCCAAAGCTTCTACCAGTCCGCGAGCCACCATGCCCATGCCACCCTCGTTTTGCCCGCTTAGCAACAGGATTGCCTTGCCCTGACCGCCGGTGGGAACGGAATCAGCGGCGGCGATCAGTCGACCAAACGATCGTCGCGCCGTCTGCTCCGGTGCACCACGTCGCGCAATATCGGAGAGCACGGGCAGATGCAGGCTCCGTTCTGCTTCATCGGGTGAAAGGAACGTTTCGCGCATGCTGGACGCCACGATGATCACCACAATCGTGATCAGAAGAGAGGCCACGACAGCGGCAGCAATGAATAGCATGCGTGAATTGGTGCGCTTCCGCGGTACGGTGGGCGTTTCGATCATGCGCACGTTTGTGGTGCCGGAGGTCATCGTCTGGTTCTGCTCGACGCGCGCCTTCTCCACCTGCTCGGCATAATTCTTTGCAGTTTCGGCCAGCAGATCGCGCTGCGATGTGAGGCGCGCCAGCGTATCGTTCACGCTGATCAGGTCTTTCAGCTTGCCTTGCGATTCGGCGACCTGTGCCTGCAGCACGTTGTAACGGCCTTGCGCTCCGGCAAGCGTGGCCTGTGCCTGCGAAAGCTGGCCGTTCACCTGGTCTTTGAAATTGTTGTAGCCCACGCGCGTTGATACAGAAACCTGTTTTTTCTGCTGTTCAATCGACGTTTCCAACTGTGCAATCTGCGCCTCCACCTGCGTGACAAATGGCGATGTGGGCAGATAGCGTGACATCAAATCCGCGCGTTTTGCCTGCAGTTTGAAGAGGTCTGACTCCATGGCCCCAATGGTGTGTGCCGCTTCTGAGTTGTCGCGATACAACTCCACTTCCTGCGGTACGTGTGATGCGTTGTTCTGCAACACATCCACAGTACGGCGTGCGTCGGCAACTGCCGTTTCTGCTTCTGCCATGCGCTGACGCAACTGCCCATCCAACTGCACGGCGGAATCAATCTGACCCTTCACATCCACTACGCCATGCTGTTTTTCGTATGCTTCAATCTGTCCGTTTGCGCTGTCGAGTTGTGCACGGATGTTGTCGCGCTGTTGCGTTAGAAAAGCCACGCGACCCGACGTGAGAATCTCTGAGCGTTCTTCAAAGTACACGGCCAGCAAGGTCTTCAATGCAGACGCTGCGCGTTGCGGATCGCGGTCACGATAGGTCACCTCAATCACATCACCGGTTTCCAATTTGGAAACTTTGAGGTGTTTTTCGAACTCTGCGAGCCGTTTATCAAAATCCTCAGAAGAGGCACCAGTGCCCAGTTCGCGGCGCACCACATCGCGATGTAATTCCGCGCTCTCCAGAAGCTGTTGCTCCACATCGGCAGCGGGTGGCGCTGTGAGCGAACGCGCATTCGGAACGCCGCCGGTTTGCAGATCGTACACACCGCCGTTCAATGCCAGCAGACGCGCACGCGCCATGTAGGAGGGGGGCAAAAGTAATGCCACCAGGACGCCAATCAACAGAAATACGGACGCCAGCAGGAATGCCAGGCGGCGATAGTAAAACGCAATATTCAGAAGATCGCGAAGGGATGGAGAACGCAGCCCCGGAGTGGGAGGCGGGACGTTGACCGAAGGAGTCGGGTTAAGAATTGTCGTCACTCAAAACCGCTTCGTTCTCACCAGAAAAGCAGATAGGTACATGCAGCATCTCAGTTGACATACTCAACCTGTGCTTCTCTCGTGACTCTGCACCATTATTTAGGCAATAATAACATTCGATATCTCTCGGAATGAGAGGTGCGGAGGGCGGATATGGTCCCGGTTTATCCACGGAAAAACACGCGCATCCTCTTCCGTTTGGCAGTTCTTCTGGTTGCCGCAACGCTGTCTTCGTGGGCGCCACTCACCGCTTCCAGTCAGACACCGGCCCAGTCTGCCCCAGCGCCTCCGGCGCATTACACGCTGGAAGAGTACCGTCTTGCCCCTGGCGATGAACTTTCCATCAACTTCCCCAATAATGCAGAGCTGAACCACGTCGGCCCTATTGGCCCCGATGGCCGTGTTCCCATTCCTCTGCTGGGCAATGTTCTGCTGGCGGGTGACACGTCCACACAAGCTGCTGCCATCATTACCAATGCGCTACGTGACGCTGGTATTGCTGCCAAGGCCGTGCCGGATATCACCATCATGCGTTATGGAACCACGGTCTACGTAGGCGGTCAGGTGAAGTCGCCTGGTGCCATTCAGCTTGCGTCGGGAATGGATGTTTTGCAGGCCATCATCGCTGCCGGTGGCATGACCGATATGGCTCGCACTGCTCAGGTCGCCATCATCCGCCGCACATCGGACAATCATGCGAACGTCTTCTACGTCAGCATAAGGGACTACACCAAGGGGCGCCCCAACGGTGTCATCGCCACGCTGGAGCCGCGCGATGTGGTGTTCGTCCCCCGCAGCAAAATCACGGAAGTGGATATGTGGATCGACGAATACATCAATAAGACGATCCCCTTCAGCCGCAACTTCAGCTATAGCTATGGCAACTATCCCGTGACCACGGTGGCTAAGTGATCCAGCAGCAACGAGTGCCTGCGTTCGTCCTCCGGCGTACGCAGACATTCCGCGCGCCCATCGTCACCATCGATTCACCAGACGAACTGCCCATCCGCTGGCCGCATTTCCTTCTGCTTTTCGCGGTGCTTCCGCTCTTCGGCGAAGTCTTCCATTACCTGAAGGTTCTGCCACCCATGTGGGCGCTATCAAAGGCGTTCCCAATCCTTACGCTGCCACTGTGTTTCTTCGCCATGAAGGATGGCCCGGCGCCCCGCGGCTCGCGACAAATCCTTCTCTCACTGCTGTACCTGTTTCTCGTTCCAAGTTTCACCGCGATCTTCTCCTTTCAGCAGAATTTCTTCCTCGGTCTCACCGCGCAGGTGAAGCTTCTGCCCATCCTGTATTTCTTTTCTTTCATCGGCTTATTACGGTTGCTGAAGCCCACCTCCAGCGAGATTGCGAAGAGCTTTCTTTTTTGGGGGTTGTTTCTTTTTTTAGCGCTGATTATGCTGTGGATCTTGGTGCCGCAATCGATCTACGAGGTGCTTCACAAAGCTGGTGACGCGCCCATGTTCAGCCACGATAGTCGCGGCAACCGTATTCGTATGCCGTTTCTCTTCGGCACGATTGGTATCTTCTATTGTTTTCGGCGCTTCTTCGCAGAGAAGAAAATATGGTGGCTGCTGGGCTCTGTTGCAGGGTTTGCTGCGGTGATGGGGCTGATCCGAATGCGTGCGGCCGTGCTGGGATTGTCCATGGTCTTTGCGATAAATACGCTGCGCTTTTCCAAGCCAAAGACAAGAATCATCATCGTTGCACTGTTACCTTTTGCTGCTGCTGCGCTGCTGTCCGTGCCATATGTAGCATCCACGTTCGATACCGGATCGCAAGCAGGTTTCGACATTCGTCGCGGCACGATTGAAGGTGCCATCGCTTTTCTTGGCAACGATCCGTTGCGATGGCTCATCGGTGTGGGCACCATCACACCGCTGGATCCCATGGGGCTTATCCGTTACTTCAACCACTCGTTCTTTCTTGCGGACATCACCTGGCTCGGCATCGTGTTTGAGTATGGCTTCATCGGCGCAGTGCTTTTGCTGATGATTCCTGTACGCGGCCTATGGGAATCGCGTCATGTTCGCGCCTCGCGTCAGGGAGCGTTTCTCGGATCGTTACAGGATTATCTGATCTATTCCCTCCTCATCTCTACCGGCTATCCGCTCACCATGGCGCCCGGTGAATTCGCCATGATCCTCGCCATTCTCGTACATGAAAGCGCACGCTACGGCGCGAACGATCCAAGGTTCCGCTATTCATGAAGACTCTGTCACTCATTCTCTGTGCGGCTCTTTGCACTGTTTGTTATGGGCAGCAGAGCACACCACGCGTGACAAACATTACTGTGGACGCTGGCCGTAATCGTCACCCCATCAACCCACTCATTTACGGCGTGAACTTCGGCACAACGAAGCAGCTTCAGCTCCTGCGGGCTCCTGTGAATCGACTTGGTGGTGAAGCAGCAGACGTCTATGACTATCAATCCCGGGCACGAAACGCAGGGAGTCGCTGGTTCTACGAAAGCTATCCTTCAGACAAAGCGGACATCCTCGCGCAGTATGGCGAGGACTTCATCGCGCTCACGCAACGCGCTGATGCAGACAGCATGATCACCATCCCCATGATGGGATGGGTTGCGAAGCTCGGTCCGAATCGAACGCGCCTGTCGAGCTACTCCATTGCAAAGTACGGCCTACAGAAAGCCACGGACGCACATGGCATGACGGAAGCAGGTAACGGCATTCGTCTCGATGGCAGCATCATTCATAACGATCCAAACGACGCGATGCAGCCTGACACACCTGCGCGAGAGGCCGTATGGGTGCAATCGTTGTTGAAGAATCGCCGCCCAGGTGAAACGCGCTACTATCTCCTTGGCAATGAGCCATCGCTCTGGCATGAGAATCGTCGCGATGTGCATCCTGAAGGAGTACATGCCTCGGAATTGCTTGCGAAATCGTTAGCTTTGGCTGCTGTGATTCACAAGGCCGATCCTGCTGCAAAGATCGTTGCTCCGGAAGAATGGTCACCCATCGGAACACTCAACAGTGGTTTTGATATTCAGCTTCAATCTACAAAGGGAAGTGCTACAACTGATCGCGTTCGTGAAACGGGTGGCATGGATCTATTGCCTTGGCTACTTCGTAAATGGAAGGCTGCTGGTCATCCTGTGGATATAGTGAGTGTTCATTACTATCCACAAAGCAATCAGTACAGTGACGACGTAAGCGAACCCATGCAGCTTCTGCGTAATCGGTCGACACGTGGGCTGTGGGATCCGAATTATCACGATGTTCCATGGATTCCCGTGAACACCGCACTTATCCCATCCCTGCGAACGATGGTGGATCGCGATTATTTCCGCGGTATTCCCATTGCCATTACCGAGTACAGCTGGGGCGCGGACAAACATATGAACGGTGCCACCGCTCAGGCAGACGTGCTCGGCATCTTTGGTCGCGAGAACCTTTCGCTTGCCACTCGCTGGATTGCACCACCGGATGGTTCTCCAGCCTTCCTCGCAATGCAGATGTATCGCAATTATGACGGGCGTGGCGGCAGCTTTGGCGACGTCAGCATCTCGGCATCCGCACCGGATACGGATAACGTCAGCGCATTTGCAGCAGAACGTAACGCAGACCATGCCGTTATGGTTATGGTCATCAACAAGCAGCTCCACGAAGCTGCAAGTGTGCGTGTAGCGTTGCGTGGCGTGTCAGCCTCTGGCACAGTGGAAACGCACACACTGTCGTTGGGCAAATTGTCGACTTCGTTGCCAACCGGGTACAGCAACGGCGTAATTTCATCCGTACTTCCCCCGCAAAGCATTACTCTGTTCGTTGTGCATGGACATGGCGGCTGATACTTACGAACCTTCCAACTCTTCCGCGTCACGCGCCGGTGCTCTCACCCGTACGCTGGCCACGGCAAGTACACGTCTACTTGATCTGCCCACGCGCTATGGCCTTCATCTGCTCATTGCACTGCGTCTTGTCATTGAAGATGTAGGTGCTTTCTACATTGTCTTCAGCGTCATGACCATGGCCTCGGGACTAGGACGGCTTGGCGTGGATCGCGCGATGACACGCGAAGTCGCCGCTGCTCTGGGACGCGATCTCCCCAGCACCGCGCGGCGTATCGCATGGCGCGGGATGCGTCTCACATTGCTAAACTCCGCGGCGATTACTGCAGCGCTCGTGTTGCTTTCAAAGCCGATTGCACTGTACATCCTGCATAAGCCGGCGATGGCGATTCCGTTGGCAATTGGCGCAATCTCCATCTTTCCGCAGAACATCGCGAACGCCGCAGCAGGTGTACTGGCAGGTCTGGGCCGCGTGGCCACCAGCCAGATGATCTATCAATGGCTGTGGCCAGCCCTCTTCTGCGCTGGTGCGCTCGTGCTGCACCTTGATGTCAATCGCACGCTGCTGCTGATTGTGGCTGCCATGCTTTTGAATGCTGTGTTTGGCGTGGTGCTTATGTTGCGTGTGTTGCCAGTTCGTCACGCGGAACACCAGACGTTGGATGTGCCTTCGCTTTCGCGTCTCGGCGTGCAGTTGTTCAGCGCAGAGCTTCTGCAGCTTGCGATTTCATCTGCGCCACCCTTCATTCTTGGCATCGCTGCCTCCACGACGGAGGTTGCTCGCTACGCTGTTGTGTGGCGCATCGTCCTTCTCTTGAACCTGCTGGTTTCCGCAATGGCCGCAGTTGCTGCGCCGCAATTTGCGGCCGCGTCCGCTCGTGGCGATCGTGCAACGTTGCGTCGCGTTGCACAGCAGACTGTAGGGATAACAGCTGTTCTCTCGGTGTTTCCCACACTGCTTCTTGCAATCAACCCGACATTCTTTCTTACTCGTTTCGGAGCAGGGTACGCACCAGCAGCACCGGCCATGCGCATCCTTCTCCTTGGACAGCTTTCGCTCATCCTCTGCACGGCTGTCCCAGAATTACTTGGCATGACGGGTCATGCGCGTACTCTGCTGAAGGTTAACGTTGTTTCCATCGCTGTTCTTCTGCTGGGATTGGGCGCGCTCACTCCACATTTCACTGACGCGGGAGCGGCCGCAGGAACTGCGCTTGCCATGTTGGTGAATGCTATTGGCGTTAGCGTCGCGGCAAAGCGTGGCCTGGGTCTTGTGCCCCTTTGGAATTTTCTTCAGGATGGACGCTTACAGCTTGGTCGGCGTCTTAGCCCGGCCACTCCTGAAGACGCGCCCATCGATGCAGATATCACCGACGCCAGCAACCTTTAACCCAATCCCGCTTTGGGAATTGCGACATCCAAACGGGTCGTTTTCGTCGTAAAACGCAGGAAAACGCGAATTTCGAATGCTATACTTCATCCATCTACCACTAAAGGCCTAAGTCCCCCGCATGTCGGCAGAAACACCATTGTCAGTAAGGAATCTGCCGTATCAGCCTGGCACCATCGACGAAATCGCGATGCGTGTGGTGCAGCATGCAGAGACAAAGGGACCTACGCATCTCGTCATTGCGGTGAATGGGCAAGTGTTTGTACTTGCACATCAGCAGCCGCGTTTTGCTGATGTGATCCGCCGTGCAGAAGAAGTTGTTCTCGACGGCATCTCTGTTTTTCTTGCCACACGCGCACTGCGTGATTCACACGCACATCGCGTGCAAGGGGTGGAACTGGTCACGCGTATCTGCGAATGTGCAAATGCTTACTCGCAGCGCGTGATGTTGCTTGGTGGCCGTCCCGGTGCAGGCGAGAAGATGAAGGCGCTGTTAGCAAAGACATGCCCGAATCTGATCGTTGATGTGCACTGCCCGCCGTTCGGCTTTGAACGCACAGAAGAAGGTTTGGAAACAGTGCGCGAGGCTATTCTTAACTTCGCACCGGACATTCTTTTTGTCGCATTCGGCGCTCCAAAGCAGGAGTTCTTCATGGAGCAACACATTCGTCCCATGAATGTGCCTGTTGCCATGGCGGTAGGCGGAAGTTTTGAGATGATTAGCGGCATGGTTCGGCGCGCTCCTACATGGATGCAGGCGATCGGGATGGAGTGGCTCTTTCGCACGATTCTGGAGCCGCGTCGCTTGTTGTGGCGTTACGTTTATACGAACACGGTCTTCATCTGGCTATTCCTGTGCGAACGGTTTTCGCGCCCCACTAACGCATAAGCCGCACGCTCATTTCGTGCGTTGATCTTTTCGGAAAGGGATCATCGAACGCCATGCCTCTCTATCGTGCGCGTGCCCCGCTTCGTCTCGGACTTGCCGGTGGCGGCACCGATGTTTCCCCATACTGCGATCTCTTCGGCGGAGCCGTTCTCAACGCCACGATCAGTCTCTTCGCGCACACGACTCTGCAAATAAGTAGGGACAATTGCATCCGTTTCATCGCACAGGACCTCGACATTGTGGAAGAGTTTCCTGTAGATGCTCCTATCCCGGAGAACAACCAACTCTCACTGCATCGCGGTGTTTATAACCGTATGATTGGTGACTATCGCGATGGAAAGCGCGAACCACTCACGCTCATCACACATTGCGATGCGCCTGCGGGCAGTGGTCTTGGATCGTCGTCCACCATGGTGGTTTCCATGTTGCGTGCGTTTGATGAAGCATGGAGTCTTGCGCTAGGCGAATACGATCTTGCACAACTAGCTTTCGGGATTGAGCGTATCGACATTGGTTTGCACGGCGGACGGCAGGACCAGTACGCAGCGGCTTTTGGCGGATTCAACTTCATGGAGTTCCATGACACCACACAGGTCCTGGTCAACCCGCTGCGTGTGCGTCAGGATATTATTTCGGAACTGGAAGCGTCGCTGATCCTCTTCTACACAGGTAAATCTCGTTCTTCCGCA
>Ga0209233_1001186_pt1 | contig 10530 bp, 11 predicted proteins | sample AraplaCL_Cvi_mCL_FD_184269 | JGI IMG/M metagenome (GOLD analysis project Ga0209233, IMG submission 184269) | Arabidopsis root microbial communities from the University of North Carolina, USA - plate scrape CL_Cvi_mCL (SPAdes) (version 2) | ecosystem: Host-associated > Plants > Roots > Endosphere... | reverse complement strand
CGCTCGCCCGTGGTCGAAGCCGTCGCGCGCGTGCGCTTCGCGCGCGCGGGGCTCGATATCGAGGTCGATTCAGCCGGCACCGAGGACTACCACATCGGCGCGCAGCCCGATCGGCGTTCGCTGGCCAGCGCCCTGGCGCGCGGCTACGACGCTTCGAGTCATCGCGCGCGCCAGGTCGAAACGGAAGACTTCGACCGCTTTGACAAGTTGCTCGTGATGGATCGCACCAACCTGCGCGCGCTGACGCGCATGGCGCCCGGCGAGGGCCACGATCGGATCGCGATGTTCCTGCCATGGGCCGGCGTTGTCGATCCGCACGATCTGCCCGATCCGTATTACGGCCAGGCGCAGGATTTCGAGCACGTCGTCACGCTGGCCGAGCGCGGCATCGACGGGCTGATCGCCAAACTCGGAATCGCGAAGTAGCTGGGGCGTCGCGCGTTATTACGCCTGTCGTTCGCACGTGTCCGCGCGCGCCTTCGGCAGCGACCAGCCGAGAGTCATGCCCGCGGCGGCGAGCAGAATTGCCGCGGCGCCGATGAGTTGGATCATTTGCAACTGATGTCCGAACGCGATCCGGTCGACGAGGATCGCGACGATCGGATAAATGAACGACAGTGCGCCGGTGAGGCTGGTCGGCAGTTTCTGGATTGCACCGTAGAGCAGTATGTACATCAGGCCGGTGTGGACCACGCCGAGGGCGAGCAGCAGGCTCCACGAGCGCACATCGGTCGGCGCCTGGGCGAAGTCCGCCAGCGGTGCGAGTGCGAGCACGCCGACCGTGACTTGGATCAGCGCAATCAGATGCGGCGGTGTGCCTTTGAGCTTCTTCGCGACGATCGCTGCAAGGGCATAGAGGAACGCGGCGCCGAGCGCGAGCAGAATGCCCGCGAGATAATCCGAGCCGGAAGCGCTGCCGGTCTTGGCCTGGATGATGAGCAGCATGCCGGCGAAAGCGAGCGTGAGCCAGGCGAGTTTCGTGGCGGTCAAGCGCTCGCCGAGAAACAATGCGCCCAGAGCCACGAGCATGAAAGGCTGAGTGTTGTACACCGCCGTGGCGATGGAGATCGAGGCGCGCGGGTAGGCGGCGAACAGCAGCAGCCAGTTGCCGACGATGGCCAGCCCGCCGAGCGTGGCGAGGCCGATTTGCCGGTGGGTGATGACCCCGCGCCGGAAAAAGCCCAGCGCGGCGCAGATGAGCGCCAAGGTCGCCGCGCCGAACAGGCAGCGCCAGAACACGACGGCAACGACACTCTGGCCGGACATCACGACGAACCAGCCGATCGTGCCGGAGATGATCATGGCGGCCGTCATTTCGGCGCTGCCGCGGACTCTATTGTCCATCGCACTGTCCCAAGTGGAAATCAGAGCGATAGAGTAGTAGTCTCAATCGGCAGTTTATATGCCGAAATGAAGGAAATAACGATCAGTTCCCTGATATTATAAAGTCATGACTCGAGATGGCCTAAAACTCATTGAGCTCGACGATATCGACCGCCGCATCGTCAAGATTCTCGTCGGCGACGCACGCATTTCGCTGAAGGAACTCGCCGCACAGGTGAAGCTGTCCTCGCCGAGCGTCGCCGAGCGTCTGCGCCGGCTCGAAGAGCGCGGCGCGATTCGTGCGTTCACGGTCGACGTCGATCCGCGCGCGCTGGGCTACGAGCTGCAGGCGATCGTGCGCATCCGGCCACTGCCCGGAAAGATGCTCGCTGTGCAGAAATTGATCACCGAGATTGGCGAGTTCTCCGAGTGCGACAAGGTCACCGGCGAGGATTGCTTCATCGGGCGGCTGCATCTGCGCTCGATCGAGCATCTCGATCAGATCCTCGACCACATCGCCGACAAGGCCGAGACGAACACGGCGATCGTCAAGGCACAGCCGATCAAGCGCCGGCTGCCGACCTTCTGAACTTGCGCCGACCTGCGCGCGCCCACATTGTGGATACCATTCGCCGCAGGCCGCGAATCCGACCGGAACCTTTCGACACGTGACTGACAGCAACATCCCAGCATTCGACGGCAAGGAGTTCGTGCGCACGCTGACGAGCTCACCCGGCGTGTACCGCATGTTCGACGCACGCGGCGAATTGCTCTATGTCGGCAAGGCCGGCAACCTGAAGAAGCGCGTCGGCAGCTATTTCCTCAAGCCGCGCCTCGAGCCGCGCATCTCCTCGATGATCGGGCAGATCGCGCGCATGGAAACGACGCTGACGCGCACTGAGGGCGAAGCGCTGCTGCTCGAGGCGCAGCTGATCAAGTCGCTCAAGCCGCGCTACAACATCCTGCTGCGCGACGACAAAAGCTATCCGTACATTTATCTGTCGGAAGGCGAAGACTTTCCGCGCATGGCGTTTCATCGCGGCGCGAAGGCGGGCAAGGGCAAGTACTTCGGCCCGTTCCCGAGCGCATGGGCGGTGCGCGAAAGCCTCAACCACATGCAGAAGATCTTCCTCGTGCGTCAATGCGAGGACAGCTACTTCCGCAACCGCTCGCGCCCGTGCTTGCAGTACCAGATTGGCCGTTGCAGCGCGCCCTGCGTCGACCTGATCGGCAAGGACGAGTATCAGGACAGCGTGCGCCACGCGGCGATGTTCCTCGACGGCAAGAGCGATGCGGTGATCGGCGAGCTGATCGGCGCGATGGAGCGTGCGAGCGGCGCGCTCGAATTCGAGAAGGCCGCGCGTCTGCGCGATCAGGTGTCGACATTGAAGCGCTTGCTGGCGAAAAACTATGTGCAGGGCGCGAGCGCCGATCTCGATGCGATCGCCTGCCGCATCGCCGGCGGTGTTGCCTGCGTCTCGGTCATGTATTTCCGCAACGGCGTCAATCTCGGTTCGCGCGATTTCTTTCCGAAGCTGCCGCACGATGCCGAGATCGCCGACGTGCTCACGTCGTTCATCGCGCAGTACTACGTCGACAAGCCGGTGCCGCGCGAATTGCTCGTCGAGCAAGCATTGCCCGACGGCGGTCTGCTCGCGCAGGCGTTTACCGAGCAGGCCGGTCACGAGGTCGAGATCAAGCACAATGTCCGCGCCGAGCGCGCGCGCTTCCTCGAACTCGCGGCGAAGAACGCCGAAGCCGCGCTCGCCGCGCGCCTGGCGAGCAACGAGACGCAGCGCGAGCGCTTCGAGTCGCTGCGCGATCTGCTCGGCCTCGACGAGATTCCGCAGCGCCTGGAATGCTTCGACATCAGCCACACGATGGGCGAGGCGACGGTCGCGTCCTGCGTTGTCTACGGACCCGAGGGGCCGATCAAGGCACAGTATCGGCGCTATAACATCACCGGCATCGAGCCGGGCGACGATTACGCGGCCATGCGTCAGGCGTTGGAAAGGCGCTTTCGCCGCGCCGCCACTGAGCCCTCTCCCCCGAGCGCTCTTGTCGGGGGGGAGGGTGAGGTGAGGGGGCGCACCTCATTGGTGGTGGAGCATGGCGCAGAAGCCCCCCTCACCCCGGCCCTCTCCCCCAGCGAAGAAGCCGCTGGGGGAGAGGGAGCGAAAAGCACCACGCCAGCCAACCTCCCCGACATCCTGCTGATCGACGGCGGCAAAGGCCAAGTGCAGCAGGCGCTCGATGTGCTCGCCGATCTCGCAATCGCGGATGTGCTCGTCGTCGGCGTGGCCAAGGGCGTCGAGCGCCGGGCCGGGCACGAAACCCTGATCCTCGGTGCGACCGGCAAGAGCTTGTGGCCCGGCCCGGAATCGCCGGCGCTGCATTTAATTCAGGCCGTGCGCGACGAGGCGCATCGTTTCGCCATCACCGGCCATCGCAAGCAGCGCCAGAAGGCGCGCGACACGAGCAAGCTCGAGGACATCGCCGGCATCGGCGCCAAGCGCCGCGCGGCGTTGCTCAAGCATTTCGGTGGCCTGCCCGGCGTGGTCAACGCGGGCATCGAGGAAATCGCGCAGGTGAAAGGCATGAGCCGCGAGCTGGCCGAGAAAATCTACGCGCTGTTCCATGGCTGAACTCGCACTGCTTTCCTGTGTCACACTGCGCTGACTCGAATACCGCTTGCCGCAACACATGCAACTGACTTGGCCGACCATCCTCACGCTGTTCCGTATCGCGCTGCTGCCGGTGATGGTGGTTGTGTTTTATATCGATTTCCGCGGCGCCAATGTCGCCGCGGCGTTGATCTTCCTGCTCGCCGCGCTGACCGATTGGCTCGACGGCTACATCGCGCGGCGCTACAACATGTGGTCGGCGTTCGGTGCGTTCCTCGACCCGGTCGCCGACAAGCTGATGGTGGCGGTGACCCTGTTTCTGCTCGTGCAGGAAAACCCGACGCCGCTGCTTGCGGTCACCAGCGCGGTGATTGTCGGTCGCGAAATCACGATCTCCGCGTTGCGCGAATGGATGGCCGAGGTCGGCGAGCGCACGCGCGTCAACGTCGCCATGCTCGGCAAGGTGAAGACGGTGATGCAGATCATCGCGATCGAGGTGCTGCTGTACCAGCACGACCTCGAAGGCCTGCGCCTGTTCCACGTCGGCGAGACCCTACTCGTGCTCGCCGCGGCGATGACGATCTGGTCGGCGTTCGAGTACCTGCGGGTGGCCTGGCCCGTGCTGCGCGACCGGCGCTGACGGAAACTTTTTTGCCATCTCCCGGTTGACAGGCGGCCCGCAAAACGGCATCATTTTGGGCTCACGCGGGAATAGCTCAGTTGGTAGAGCACGACCTTGCCAAGGTCGGGGTCGCGAGTTCGAGTCTCGTTTCCCGCTCCAGAATTCATGTATTCGTCCGTGAATACGAAGAAGAAAAAGCGGCCAGTCCATGGCCGTAGTTTCACGGAAGAGCTTAAAAACCTCGGCGCCAAAACCGGGGTTTTGTTTTTTCCGGAAGGCGTTGCTACGCTTCCGGGGCCATCGATGCAGAGGCGGGGTGGCAGAGTGGTCATGCAGCGGCCTGCAAAGCCGTGTACGCCGGTTCGATTCCGACCCTCGCCTCCAGTATTTGTGCGCTCGTCCATGATCGCGAAGATCACGAAGCGGCCATCCATGGCCGCACTCTCGGCGCGCTTCGCGCGCAATGCAGTATTCTTTCGCGGCGAAGGCAGTTAGATGGGGTTCGCGATGCCCGGGTGGCGAAATCGGTAGACGCAGCGGACTTAAAATCCGCCGGAGCCTAATCGCTCCGTGCCGGTTCGAGTCCGGCCCCGGGCACCATCCATCGCATCATCGAGCGCGCGCCGCGAAGCGCGTCGGCGCTCGTTCGAATTCCGTTTCGGATCGATACCTCAAGCCGCCGCTGCCTGAACCGATTGCAGCTTCTCGGCGGCCACGGACATGCCTTTTTCCAGAACGCCGCGAAGCTGCGGGTCTTTGACCTCGGCCGCGAGCGACGCCAAGCCAACCAGCGTGGCCAGGCCTTCGGACTCCGGCCCGCGGGGTGGAATCTTGTGAATTTTGCCGTCCGGTCCGATGTACCAACCTGGACCGTCGACCTCCGCACCGCCGAAGATTCGAACGGGGCCCACGACAACATAGAAGGGGAATTTCATGATCGGTCTCCTCGAATGGAATTCGCATCAGTTCGTTGAAGCTGGTGCAGTAGGAGTTACGCGAAAACAAATCCGGTACTGACATCCGGGATTCTTTCCACCGTGGATCGTACAAACGGCTTTCGAGAGCTGCGTTCAGGCTGCCAATTGAAAACGGGCCGAAAAGAAAAGGCCGCCCTCCGGCGGCCCTTTCTCCACTCGCTAGTTGGCGGGCTCAGGCGCTCGCTTCGACTTGGTCAAGACTGGTCTTGTCGCCCTTCGGCCGCGGCGCGTCGAGCACGTTGCCGGTGACGAGGTAGTAGATCGACTCGGCGATGTTGGTGACGTGGTCGCCGATGCGTTCGACGTTCTTGGCGATGAACATCAAGTGCGCGCCGATCGCGACGTGCTGCGGATCGGCTTTCATGTAGTCGATCAGGCGGCGCGAGATGCCGGTGTAGGTGTCGTCGATCTGCTCGTCGCAGGCCCACACGGTGATCGCTTTTTCCTGATTGCGCTCGGTGAACGCGGTGACGACGTCGGCGAGCTGCTTCTTCGCCAGTTCGCCGAGTTCGCTGATCTCGATCAGCCAGGGCTCCGGCGAGTGCGAACCGAGCGCGATCACGCGCTTGCAGATGTTCGCCGAGAAATCGCAGATGCGTTCGAGTTCGACGACGATGCGCAGCGTCGAGATCACCTCGCGGAAATCGCGTGCGATCGGCTGGCGCAGCGCGAGCACGCGGATCGCGCGCGCTTCGATGTCGCGCTCGAGCGCGTCGACGTCGATGTCGTCGCGGATCACGCGCGCGGCCGCTTCCACGTCGCGCGTGCGCAGCGCCTTCATCGTCGCGGCGAATTGGATCTGCGCCGATTCGCCCATGCGCGCGATCGCGGCGTTGAGTTGGGAAAGTTCGTCGTCGAAACTTTTTACGATGTGTTCGGACATAGGATTAGCCGTACCGTCCTGTGATGTAGTCTTCGGTCATCTTCTTCGTCGGATTCTCGAAGATCGTGGTCGTGTCGCCGAATTCGATCAGTTCGCCCAGATACATGAACGCAGTGTAGTCGGAGACGCGCGAGGCCTGCTGCATATTGTGCGTGACGATCGCGATCGTGTAGCGCTCTTTCAGTTCTTCGACGAGCTGTTCGATCTTGCCGGTCGCGATCGGATCGAGCGCCGAGGTCGGTTCGTCGAGCAGGATCACTTCCGGCTTCAACGCGATCGCGCGCGCGATGCACAGGCGCTGCTGCTGGCCGCCGGAAAGGCCGAGCGCGCTTTGGTGCAGCTTGGATTTCGCTTCTTCCCACAGCGCGCCTTGGCGCAGCGCTTCCTCGACGCGCACGTCCATGTCGGCCTTCGACAGCCGCTCGTAATGGCGAATCGCATAGGCGACGTTGTCGTAGATCGACATCGGGAACGGCACCGGTTTCTGAAACACCATGCCGACCTTGCTGCGCAGGCGGTTGAGCGGGTACTTCGGATCGAGAATGTTGTCGCCGTCGAGCAGCACCTGACCCTTGGCCTCAAGCTTCGGATAGATCGAATAGATGCGGTTGAAGATGCGCAGCAGCGTGGACTTGCCGCAGCCCGACGGGCCGATCAGCGCGGTGACTTTCTTTTCCGCGATGTCGAGGTTGACGTTCTTCAGCGCATGGAACTTGTCGTAGTAGAAATCCAGGCCGCGCGCGGACATCTTCGGTGACGCGGCGACGGATGCTTTATCGGTACCCGGCGGCGGCGTGATCAGCGAGACGCTGCCTGTCGTCGCGAGAGGAAGGTTCGGATTTGTCATGGCTTCAGAACCGTAGCGAGCGAAGAGATTTTGCGCTCGCGCGGAGCGCAGGAACCGGAGTGTATGTGCGGAATACATGAGGATTCCGAGCACCGCACGAGCGCAAAATATCGAGCGTAGTAGGTTATGAAGCCATGACTAGTCATTGGACACCTTGTTGCGCAGTAATATCGCGCGCGAGATAAGGCTTAGCGCGAGCACGAACAGCGTGACGATCAGCGCGCCGGCCCAGGCCAGCGATTTCCAGCCGGCATCGGCGCTCATCGCGAACTTGTAGATCACGACCGGCGCCGAGGCCATCGGCTGGCCGATGTTCGTGCTCCAGAACTGGTTGTCGAATGCGGTGAACAGCAGCGGCGCCGTCTCGCCGGAGATACGCGCCAGCGCGAGCAGCACGCCGGTGACGATGCCGGGCAGGGCGGCGCGGTAGAGAACTTGCATCGTCACTTTCCACTGCGGCACGCCGAGCGAGAGGCCGGCTTCGCGCATCGCGCTCGGCACGAGCTTGAGCATCTCGTCGGTCGTGCGCACGACCACCGGCAACACGATCAGCGCCAGCGCGAGCGAGCCGGAAAGCGCCGAGTAGTGGCCGACCTGTTTGACCACCACCGTGTAGATGAACATGCCGAGCACGATCGACGGCGCGGACAGCAGAATGTCGTTGAAGAAGCGGATCGCTTCGCCGAGGCGCGATTTCTTCGCGTACTCGGCAAGATAGGTGCCCGCGGCGATGCCGATCGGCGCGCCAATCAGGATGGCGAGCAGGCAGATCATCGCGCTGCCGGCGAAGGCGTTGAGCAGGCCGCCCTCGTCGCCCGGCGGCGGCGTCATCATCGTGAACAGCTTGCCGTTCAGTGCGGCGATGCCGTTGTAGAACGTCGTCCACAAAATCCACGCGAGCCAGAACAGGCCGAAGCCGGTTGACAGCAGGGCGAAAGTGAGGCCGACAGCGTTGAAAATGCGGCGGCGGAAGTAGAGGCGATCCGCGACGGCGGCGCGTTTTTCCGCCTCGATACGATGGGCTTCGTCGCGGTCGGGTTGCGCGCTCATACCTTGCCCTCGCGTTTTTCCATTTGTCGCAGCATCAGCTTCGCGATCATGAGCACGATGAAGGTGACGACGAACAGCAGGAAGGCCAGCGCGATCAGCGAGGAGCGGAAGATTTCCGAATCGGCTTCGGCGAATTCGTTGGCGATCGTCGCCGCGATCGAGTTGCCCGGTTCGAGCAGCGACAGCGAGAGACGATGCACGTTGCCGAGGACGAAGGTCACCGCCATTGTCTCGCCGAGCGCACGGCCGAGGCCGAGAAAGACTCCGCCGATGACGGCGGTGCGCGTGTACGGCAGGACGATGTCCCAGGCCACTTCCCACGTCGTCGAGCCGAGCGCATAGGCCGATTCCTTGAGCCGCGTTGGCACGGTGAGGAACACTTCGCGCATCACTGAGGAAATAAACGGGATCACCATGATCGCGAGCACGATGCCCGCGGTCAGCATGCCCAGGCCCATCGGTGGGCCGCGGAACAGCGCGCCGAGAATCGGCCACTGCCCGAGATGGTCGTTGAGCCAGGGAATGACGTATCTCCCCATGATCGGCACGAAGACGAACAAGCCCCACATGCCGTAGATGATCGAGGGAATGCCAGCGAGCAGTTCGATCGCGGAACTGACCGGCCCGCGCAGCCAGGTCGGCGCGACTTCGGTCAGGTAGAGTGCGATGCCGAAACTGACCGGCACCGCGATAAGCAATGCGATGGCCGCCGTCACCAGCGTGCCGTAGACCGGCGCGAGCGCGCCGAACTGTTTGCCGACCGTGTCCCAGTCGGAGGAAACGAGAAACTTGAAACCGAACGTAGCGAACGCTTCGCGGCCGCCCCACAGCGTGGTGAACGCAATGCCGGCGAGGGTGATGAGGACGAAGATGCCGGCGCCGGCAACGATGCGTCGGAACAAACGATCGGCGAAGCCGTCGCGCCGCGCACGCGCCTCGTCGGTCTGGGGGACGGTCAGGGATTCGGCACTCGCGGCCATGGTCGATTCCGTGAAACTTTTTTTGCCGCTATCGAAAAAGAAAAACGCCCCTCTCGAACACAGCGCGAGAGGGGCGGGGAGGGAGATTACAGTTTGACTTCCGCCTTCCAGTAGGCCTCGATCTGCTGAACGAGAGCGGCCGGCAGCGGCACGTAGTCGAGGGCTTCGGCAGCCTTGCCGCCTTCGGTGTAGGCGTACTTGAAGAAGTCGACGACGGCCTTGGAGTGCGTGGCATCCTTCGGTGTCTTGTAGATCAGCGCGAACGCGGTGGCGGTGATCGGCCACGAGTCGTCGCCCGGGGCGTTCGTGATCACGAGCTGGAAGTCTTTAGCGCTCTTCCAATCCGCGTGCGAGGCGGCCGCGGCGAAGCTGGCGAGGTTCGGCGTGATGAACTTGCCGGCCGCGTTCTGCAGCTGCGTATAAGCCATCTTGTTCTGCAGCGCGTAGGCCAGTTCGACGTAGCCGATCGAGCCGTTGATCTGCTGCACGTAAGCGGCGACACCCGCGTTGCCCTTGCCACCGACGCCGACCGGCCATTGCACCGTGGTGCCCTCGCCGATCTTTTCCTTCCACTCGCCGCTGACCTTGGACAGATAGTTGGTGTAGTTGAACGTCGTGCCCGAACCGTCCGAACGGTAGACGGCCTGGATCGCCACGTCCGGCAGCTTCACGCCGGCGTTGTTCGCGGCGAGCGCCGGGTCGTTCCACTTCTTGATCTTGCCGAGATAGATGTCGCCGAGCTGGGCGCCCGTGAGCTTGATCTCGCCGGCCTTGATGCCTTCGATGTTGACCACCGGCACGACGCCGCCGATCACGATCGGGAACTGGCCCAGGCCCGCGGCCGAGAGCTCGTCCGGCGACAGCGGCTTGTCCGAGGCGCCGAAGTCGATCGTTGCGGCCTTGATCTGCGCGATGCCCGCGCCCGAACCGCCGCCGCCGTAGTTGATGTGGTTGCCGGTCTTCTCGGCGTAGGTCGCCGACCACTTGGTGATGATCGGCTGGACAAAGGTCGAGCCCGCGCCGGTGACATCGACGGCCTGGGCCGAGCCCGCGAACAGCGTGGCGGCGACGGCAAAGGCCGTCAGCGAATGACGAATGTGTTGGAACATGAATACCTCCGTAGGTGGAAAACTTGCGGAGGCGCGGACGACGTACCCCGCGCCGCTCCTTTACGCTGGCGCAGGCTACGCGGGGAATTTGAAACTTTTATGACAAAGGCCGAGG
>Ga0209233_1001184_pt1 | contig 10534 bp, 7 predicted proteins | sample AraplaCL_Cvi_mCL_FD_184269 | JGI IMG/M metagenome (GOLD analysis project Ga0209233, IMG submission 184269) | Arabidopsis root microbial communities from the University of North Carolina, USA - plate scrape CL_Cvi_mCL (SPAdes) (version 2) | ecosystem: Host-associated > Plants > Roots > Endosphere ... | reverse complement strand
GGAGCCGAGCAGCGGCAGCGCCTTCACGACGCCGCCGCCGGTGCCGAGCATCTGGTCGCGCTCGTCGGAGATGATCACGCGCGGATGCGCGCGCGTCGCGGTGTGGGCGATGATCTGGTCGGGCAGATAGTGCACGTTGACGACGGCTTCAGTGACGCCAGCATCCGCCAGCCGCTCGAGCACATGATCGAGCAGCGGCTTACCCGCGACGGGAACCAGGGGCTTCGGCATCGTGTCCGTCAGCGGGCGCATGCGCAGGCCGAGACCGGCGGCGAGAACCATGGCTTTCTGCGGCTTGACGGGCATTGTCCTACGTCTCGGGCAATCTGAGGGCGTGCAATCGAATCATACCACGCGCCGGTGGTTCCACGCCAACATTCGCTCCCGATCGGGGAGGACGGCTGTGCGCGTCAGAGTCACGCCACCGGCGTGGCCGTGTCAGCGCTGCGATAACCATTCCTGATGACGATTATGCGACGGGTGTGACCGTATTTGTCCCGAGCCGTGACGCTGCCTCAGGCGTCAGCAGTGGCGCGCCGGCCACCCGATTTCTTCTTGCGGTCGCCGGGTTTTAGGAAGTTGACGCCGATCTGGTCGCCGTTGACCCAGGCCAATTCGCAGCGCCGATAGGCAAGGCCGGTGGAGGAGAGCAGCAGGAAGAACTCCTTCAGGTGCAGGCCTTCGACCGAGCCCTCGACAGTCAGCTTGGCGCCGGTCTCCGAGACATCCTCCATCGTGCAGTTGCGCCGCCAGGTGCCGTCGATGCCCATCATGAAGGCGGGAATGCCACGTTCGAAGACGACCCGCTCGCCCTTCTGCCGTTCCGCCATGTCTCACTCCCGCAACTACACGCGCGATGCATCGCCGCAATTCGTGGCTCGACGAGTTTAAGTGGAGATGGCTAATAAGCGGTAAAGCTGCCGAGGAATGGGCTAGCAAACATGCAGCGACGACAGGTCGCTGGAGCAACACCATCGGGTGTCGTCCCGGTCAGGCGCGCAATTGCGCGTCGAGAACGCCGGGACTCATACCGCGTGATGTCCGAAACAGGCACGCGGCGAGTACCGAGCGTACCCACCGGCTGCTCGGAATATGGATCCGGGGTCGGCGCGCTACGCGCTTGCCCGGGACGACGGCTGTGTTTGGAGCTGCGTCACTCCAGCGGCGGCGGCACGTGGGCGGCGTACCAGTCGCGCAGCGAGGCGAGTGAGCTGTGGGCAAGCGCGCGGTGGAGATAGGTCCAGATCCGCGGCTGGTGCTTCAAATAATGCGGCTTGCCATCGCGGCGGTTGAGCCGCGCGAAGGTGCCGAGCAGGCGCGTGTTACGCTGGGCCGACAGGATCGCGTAATGCGCTCCGAATTCGGAGGCATCGAAACCGGCATCGGCCGTGCTGCGGGCTTCGACATAGCGGTTGAACAACGTGCGCTCGATGTCTTCAGGGATATCGATGCGCGCATCCTGCAGCAGCGAGACGACGTCATAGGCCGGCGGTCCCATCACCGCATCCTGGAAATCGAGGATGCCGACCCGCGAGATCCCCTCGCGTGCGGCGAGCCAGAGCAGGTTCGGCGAGTGATAGTCGCGCAGGACCCAGGTCTTGGGCGCGGCGAGCGGTGCTTGCAAAAGCTCGCGCCACATCGCGATGAAGTCGGCGCGCAGCATCTCCGACGGATCAGCGCCGCGATCCGGCAGGTACCATTCCAGCATCAAGCCGATCTCGGTCAGCAGCGCGTCGACGTCGAACGACGGGACGTTGTAGGTGACGTGCGGCGCCAGCGGCAGCACATTCGTCGCCTCCTCGCCGTGTAGTCTCGCGAGCAGATCGGTCGCGGCCTCGTAGCGCGTGACGATCGGGCGGCCCGGCTCGCCCTCGATCACGCCCTCTTTGCCGAAATCCTCGGTGATCAGAAAACCCTGCTCGAGGTCGGCGTCGTGAATCTTCGGCGCCGAGAAGCCGCGCCCGCGCAAGCCCCCGGCGACAGCGACAAAGGGACGGACGTCCTCGGCGAGATGCACCGCGGCGCTATAGGACTTGCCGTGATAGATCGCCGGTCCATCAGGACGCTTCGGCGAGTTCATCAGGATGAAGGCGCGCTCGCCGCGATAGAGCCGCGCATAGGATCGGATCGAGGCGTCGCCAGCCATGCGCTCGCGGCGCGATTCGTTGTGACCGGCGTCGCTGAGAAACTGCCGCAGCGCCTGGAGACGTGCGACCTGCGCGGCAGCCTTGCCGTAGCCCTTGATCACAGCGATGCGCGCGGTCTCGCCGCGCGCGCCATCGTGGCGGAAGGCGATGTCGATGCGGTCGTCGGGCAGCGCGTCACCGGCGCGCTCAGGCCATTCCATCAGCACCACGGTCGCTTCCGGCAGCGGCGACAGGCCGATCTCCTCGAGCTCCGCGGCATCGTTGATGCGATAGAGATCGGCATGAACAAGCGCAAAGGATGACAGGTCGTAGCTCTGCGCCAGGGTGAAGGTCGGGCTCGGCACCTCCAGCGCCTCGTCGCCGGCGAGATAGCGGATCATCGCCCGCGCTGCAGCGGTCTTGCCGGCGCCGAGATCGCCCGACAGCGTGACGAGATCGCCGGGGCCGATCAACAGCGCCAGATCGGCCATTAGCTGCGCCGTTGCGGTCTCGTCGGCGAGCGCGGCCTCGAATGTGACGGCGGCGGTCATTCCGCGGCGTTACGCTGGGCGATGTGGTCGGTCGGGAAATCGCAGGTCACCGTGGTGCCCTTGCCGACCACCGAATCCATCCGCACCTTGCCGCCATGCAACTCGACGAAGGAGCGCACCAGCGACAGGCCGAGGCCTGCGCCGCGATGGCGCGAGCCCTGTGAATGGCTCTCGAACCATTCGAACACCTTGTCCTTTACCTCCGGCGGAATGCCGGGGCCGGAGTCGGTGACAGAGAAGGCGACGCTGTGGTCGGTACGCCCAGCGCTCACCACCACGGTGCTGTCGGGCGGCGAGAAGCCGACCGCGTTGGCGAGCAGGTTGAACAGCACCTGCACGACGCGGCGCTCGTCGCCGATGAAGGAGCCGACATTGGCGGCGACCTCGACCTTGAGGCGGATGCGATCGGTCGCGAGCCGGTCCTGCACGCCTTCCGCCGCTGCCTCGATCGCCTTCCTGGCATCGACCGGCCCGAGCTCGAGCTTCATCGCGCCGGCATCGATGGTGGCAAGGTCGAGAATGTTGTTGGTCAGCGCCAGCAGCGCGTTGGTCGATTTGGTGACGTAGTCGAGATATTCGGATTGCTTCGGCGTCAGCGGGCCGGTCGAGGGATCGGACAGGAAATGCGCGAAGCCGATGATCGTGGTCAGCGGCGCCCGCAGCTCGTAGGAGACGTGGTGCACGAAGTCGATCTTCATCTGGCCGGCGGCTTCCAACGCCTCGTTGCTCTCGCGCAGCGCCCGTTCGACATTCTCGGTATCGGTAATGTCCTGGAATGTCAGCATCGTGGCGCCGTCCGGCAGCGGGCGGCTCATGCAGTCAAGCACGCTGCCGTCCTTGCGTTCCAGCTTCAAGGTGATGTCGAGCCGGTTCTCGATGCCGGTGATGGCCTCGCGCAGCACGCGCCAGCCGGCCGGGTCGTCATGGAGCTGATGGCACCAGGACTCCACGGTGTCGATATGCGGATGCTCGCGCAAGGCGTCCGGCGACAGCCGCCACATCCTGGCAAAGGCCGGGTTGAACAGCTCGACGCGGCCATTGGAGCCGAACACCGCGACGCCTTCGGCCAGGCTGTCGAGCGTCTCGCGCTGCACCCGGATCAGGCCGTCGAAGCGGCGGGCGAGATCGAAGCTCTCGGTGACGTCGTCGAGCAGATAGGTGACACCGCCTTCCGGGTTTGGCGTGGTGACAACCAGGAGCGCGCGGCCGTCCGGCAGGAACCAGGTATCCTTGGCGGCTTCGACGGCGCGATAGGCCTCGTGCAGCTGGGCCTTCCAGGCGCGGAAGTCGGCCTGTTCGGGCAGCTTGCGCGCGGCACGCAGCCGGTCCAGCACGCTGGAATCGTCCGGATGGCTGTCGAGGAAGGCGGGGTCGAGATCCCAGAGCCGGCGGTAGGAATCGTTGTAGAAGGACAGCCGGCGCTGGCTGTCGAACACAGCGACGCCGGAGGACAGCTGGTCGAGCGTGCGGCGATGCGCGTCGGCCATCCGCCGCAGCGCGGCGCTCAGCGCATCCGCCTCGCTGGCGTCGACCGCGACGCCGGCGCTGCCGCCATTGAGCGAGAAGGCGCGCACATCATGCAGGCGCCGCTCGCCGCCGGCGACGATCGGCAGCCGGCCATCGAAATGGCCTGACGATGTGAGCGCACGCTGCAGGTCGGCGCGGCCGCCGCTGTCGAGCAGCTCGAGATTTCGGTTCACCGCATCGCGGACGTCGGCGGCATCGGTGGCGCGGGCATAGGCCGGATTGGCATAGACTAGCGCGCCATCGGCTTGCCTCGCCCAGATCGGCCAGGGCAGTGCGCCGGCCATGCCGCGCAGCAGCTCGGTCTCCGCGGCCAGCGTCTTCAGCCGCAGCTGGGCCTCGGCGTATTCGCGGCGCAGGCCGGAGAGCTCGCGGATGCGCACGATGGCCTGGCCGCCGATGGCGCGGCCCATTGCCTCGATGGCATGGCCATGGGTGCTGATCAGATGCAAAAGGAAGCCCTCGCCGACCTCGCGCAGCGCATCGACGGCGTGGTCGAGCTGCAGCGCCGGCTCGGGTGCGAGCCAGGTTCCGAACGCGAGGATGCGCTGCGGCTGATCCTTCGGCACCAGCAACGAGGTATCGCCAGAGATCTGCGGGCGATGGCCACCGGCGGTCCAGGAGATCAGGATCTGCGGCTCGGCAAACAACAGCGCCCGGTAGCGATCGGCCTGCAGCTGCAGACTGGCGATATCACCACGAAGCCGCGCCTCCTTGCGCACGGCGTTGATGCGCATGCGTACCAGAGCGATCGCCGCGACCACGGAGAAACCGAGCAGCGCCAGCGCGATCGCCAGCGCGGCAACTTCCTGCCGGCTGAATTCGATCAGGCTCGCGATGGCTTGCGGCGAAAACGAGTCGGCGGCCAGCGCCGGTCGGTGCGGCGCAAGCGTGTTCGCAGCAAGGCCAAGCGAGCCCCTGCGCGCGAGTGACGTGCATGACAGCAGCGCCCGACGCATCACCACGATCACGCCTGACATCCTTGCCCCAAGATCGCACGAATTCCCGCGCGGCGCCGATTGCCTGACCGCGCCGTTTGACGAATCAAGCAACAATATCCGCTTCGGGAGTCCAGCGGTAAGAGTCCAGATCGTGAACGTGGAATCCGCAGAGGAAAACGCATCGGATTTTCCGGAACATGGCTGCGGCGTCACACGCAAAATCCCGGTCGTTAGCGCCCGGTCGAGCCGAATCCCCCGCTGCCGCGCTCAGTTGCGGTCAGTGATGTGGCAATGTTGAGATCGGCGCGCACGACGCTCGCGACCACCATCTGCGCGATGCGCTCGCCGCGGCGGATCGTGAACGGATCAAGGCCATGATTGATCAGGAGCACACAAACCTCGCCGCGATAGTCGGCGTCGATGGTGCCCGGTGAGTTCAGCACGGTGACGCCATGGCGGGCGGCAAGCCCCGACCGCGGCCGCACCTGCGCCTCATAGCCTTCCGGCAGCGCGATCGACAGGCCGGTCGGCACCATCGCATGGCGGCCGGATGCGAGCACGAGCGGCGCATCCTCGGGCACCGCAGCGAGCAGGTCGAGGCCGGCGGCGTGCGGGGTCTGATAGGCCGGCAGCGGCAGACCCTCGCCATGTGGCAGGATGCGGACGTCGATCGTGATGCTGCTCAAATGGCTGTTCCCATCGTCTTGATGATCTCGGCGACCAGCGCGGTCGCGACCTCGTCCTTGGTCATGACGGGCCAGGAGGCGACATGGATCTGTTCGCCCGTCCGGGTCAAGAGATGCACGGTGTTGCGGTCGCCGCCCATCACGCCTGTGGATGGCGAGACGTCATTGGCGACCAGCCAGTCGCAGCCTTTGCGGGCGAACTTGGCCTTGGCGTTGTCGATCAGATGTTCGGTCTCAGCGGCGAAGCCGATCACCAGCGGCGGCCGGCCGTCGGTGCGATGTGAGATCGTGGACAGGATGTCCGGATTCTCGGTCAGTGTCAGCTGCGGCAGCGCCTTGTCTGTCTTCTTCAGTTTCTGCTCGCCGGCATTGGTGACACGCCAGTCGGCGACCGCAGCGGCGAAGATCGCGACATCGGCGGGCAGTGCGGCTTCCACCGCCTCGAGCATCTGCCGCGCCGATTCGACCCGCGTCAGCGCGACGCCCTTGGGGACGGCGAGATCGACCGGCCCCGAGATCAGTTGCACCTCGGCGCCGGCGGCCTGGGCTGCTGCGGCGATGGCAAAGCCCTGCTTGCCGGAGGAGCGGTTGGCGATATAGCGCACGGGATCAATCGGCTCATGCGTCGGACCCGCGGTGATCAACACGCGCTTTTCTTTGAGCGGCTGCGGCGTCGCGGGCCGCAGCAGTCGCATCGCCGACTCGGCGATCTCGACCGCCTCCGACATCCGCCCGGTGCCGGCTTCGCCTGATTCGGCCATCTCGCCCGCATTGGGTCCGATCATGTGGACGCCGTCGCGTGCGAGCTGAGCCGCGTTGCGCCGCATCGCCGGGTTGCTCCACATCAGCGGGTTCATCGCCGGCGCCAGCAGGATCGGCCGGTTGGCCGCGAGCAGGATGGCGCTGGCGAGATCATCGGCATGGCCGTTCGCCATCTTCGCCATCAGGTCGGCGGTCGCGGGCGCAACAATGATGAGATCACAGTCACGGGCGAGGCGAATATGGCCGGCGTCGAACTCACTGCGCGGATCGAACAGATCAGTGAACACCTTGTCGCCGGTCAGCGCGCTGGCGGCGAGCTCAGTGACGAAATGCGTCGCGGCCTTGGTCAGCACGCAACGAACGCGGACCCCGCGCTCCTTCAGTCGCCGGATCAAATCGAGCGACTTGTAGGCGGCGATGCCGCCGCCGACGATCAGGGTCACGCGCGCCGTGCCCGCAGCGACGTTAGACGGTTCCGGCGCCGGTTCGAGAAGATCAGGAGGCGGCCTTGCGCCGGCCTGCTCACCCGTCGGCTCGATCAGCGCCCGCAGGATGACGCGGACCTCTTCCTCGACCGAGCGGCCGTTCTGGGCCGAGCGCAGGCGCAGGTAAGTCTTCAGCGCATCGTCGAGCTTGCGGATGGTCAGGCTGGCCATGACGGCCTCCGGATCATGACTTTGATTGCAATGCTATCACATCGTGATTGCATTGCAATCATCCTCACGCCAACCGTAGCACCGCGATCAGGATGCCGATGAAGGTCGCCGCGATGATCCACAACGCGAGCGCGCGCCAGCGGCTCTTCTTGCCTTCGGTCCGGCCCATCGCCGCGATGGTCTCCGGCGACAGCCGCAGGCCCTCCCGGGTCATGACCTCGAAATGCTCGACGACCGCAGCGGCGCGGGCCGCAAGCACTGGTATGGTCGTCATCAGCCGTGCCAGGTCGCTGGCGCCGGACATCGCGCCCTGAATGCGGCCGATCGGGCCGAGGTTGCGCTCGATCCATTCGCGCACCACGGGGTCGGCGACCTTCCAGATATCGAGCCGCGGGTCGAAGCTGCGTGCGACGCCTTCGACCACCACCATGGTCTTCTGCAGCAGGATCAGCTCGGGACGCGTGCGCATGTCGAACAGGCCGGTGACCTCGAGCAGCAAGGTGAGCAGCTTAGCCATCGAGATCTCTTCGGCGGTCCGGTTGTGGATCGGCTCGCCGATGGCGCGGATCGCTTGCGCGAAATTCTCCACGGAGTGATGGCCCGGCACATAGCCGGCCTCGAAATGCACCTCGGCGACGCGGCGATAGTCGCGGGTAATGAAGCCGAGCAGGATTTCCGCGAGGAAGCGCCGCTCCTTCAAGCCCAGCCGGCCCATGATGCCGAAATCGACCGCTACCAGCCGGCCTTCGCTGTCGAGGAAGAGATTGCCCGGATGCATATCGGCGTGGAAGAAGCCGTCGCGCAGCGCATGCCGCAGAAAGCTCTGGATCACCTTGCGGCCGAGATCGGGCAGATCGACACCTGTGGCTTCCAGCCGGGCGCGATCGTTCAGCGCGATGCCGTCGATCCACTCCATCGTCAGCACGTTGTGCGCGGTGCGGTCCCAGTCCACGATCGGGGTGCGGAAATCCGGATCGTCCCTGGTGTTCTCGGCCATCTCCGAGAGGGCGGCTGCTTCCAGCCGCAGATCCATCTCCATCGCGACCGAGCGCGACATGGTGTTGATGACCTCGATCAGCCGCAGCCGACGGGCTTCGGCCGAATGCGCTTCCGCCTTCTCGGCGACGAAGAAGAAATCGGCGAGGTCGCGCTTGAAACGGGAGGCGACGTTGGGCCGGAGCACCTTGACCGCGACCGGATGACGGACGCCGTTGCGCTCGACCTCGCCGCGATGCACTTGGGCGATCGAGGCAGCCGCGACTGCAGGTCCGAGATGAGTGAAGATCTGGTTGATCGGACGCTCCAACGCGCCTGATATCGCGGCCTCGGCCTCGGCTTGCGCGAACGGCGGCAAGCGGTCCTGCAAGGACTCCAGGTCGCGCGCCAAGATGACGCCGACGACGTCCGGTCGCGTCGCCAGGAATTGGCCGAGCTTCAGATAGGCCGGCCCCATGCGCTCCAGCGCCCGTGACAGCCGCGGGCCATATTTGGCGCCGCGGCGTTCGATCAGGCGCGCGAGCTTCAGCGGGATCTGCCCGGGAGGCGGCACCAGAGCCGGATCGACCACGCCGAACACGCCCTCGCGCGCAAAAACGAAAGCGGCCCGGGTGAGCCGCAGAATATGGGTGAGTGCAGAGATCACAGACGCCAGCCGGAATGCAGCGCCACGATGCCACCGGAGAGGGTCTGCCAGGAGACGCGGGCAAAGCCGGCCGCCCGGATCATCTCGGCGAACGCGTTGGGACGGGGAAACTTGCGGATGGATTCGACGAGATAGCGGTAGGACTCGGCATCACCGGTGACGGCGCGGCCGAGCTGCGGGATCACGTTGAAGGAGAACATGTCGTAGAGCTTGTCGAGCCCGGGCACCTCGACGGTCGAGAATTCCAGGCACAGGAAGCGGCCGCCATGCCGGAGCACGCGGTGCGCCTCCGATAGCGCGAGATCGATGCGCGGCACGTTGCGGATGCCGAAGGCGATCGTGTAGGCGTCGAAGGAGCGGTCGGAGAAAGCCAGCGTCTCGGCGTTACCTTCCACGAAGGTGACCTTGTCGTCGAGATATTGCTTGACGGCGCGCTGGCGGCCGACCTCGAGCATGTCGCCGTTGATGTCGCAGACGGTGGCATGAAAGCCGGCGCCGGCGTTCTTGGCCGCGCGGAACGAGATGTCGCCGGTGCCGCCGGCCACATCGAGCAGCGCAAAAGGCGTATCACTCTTCGGCGGGTTGAGGGTGTTGACCATGATGTCCTTCCAGACGCGGTGCAGCCCGCCGGACATCAGGTCGTTCATCAGGTCATAGCGTGAGGCCACGCTGTGAAACACGTCGTTCACCAGCGTCTGCTTGTCGTCCAGGGGCACGTCCCTGAAGCCGAAATGCGTAGTCTGATCCGGCCGATCCATCACCTTTACTCCAATACGGGACCATAGCGCGCCCGCCACGAAGGCGCTATCACGTCACCTGCGTAAGGTGAACGGTTACGATCGCAAAGGTGAAATGAACAGGCATGCCTGAGCTGCCCGAAGTCGAGACCGTCCGTCGCGGACTGCAGCCGGCGATGGAAGGTGCGAAAATCCTCGCCGCAGAGGCGCGCCGCAAGGATCTGCGGTTCCCATTTCAAAAGGATTTCGTGGCGCGGCTGCAGGGCCAGACCGTCACCGGGCTCGGGCGCCGCGCCAAATATCTGATGGCCGATCTCGGCTCCGGTGACGTGCTGCTGATGCATTTGGGCATGTCCGGCTCGTTTCGCGTGATCAGGACCAACGGGCAGGCGACGCAACAACAGTCTCCTGGTCAATTCCACCACGCGCGGAGCAAGGACGAGGCGCACGACCATGTCGTGTTTCACATGTCCTCGGGCAACGACATCGTGTTCAACGATCCGCGCCGCTTCGGCTACATGAAGATCATCGCGCGCAATGCGCTCGACGACGAGCCGCTGCTCCGGGATCTCGGGCCGGAGCCGCTCGGCAATGAATTCGATGCCGCGATGCTGGCGCGCTCATGCGCCAATAAGAAGACCAGCCTGAAGGCGGCGCTGCTCGACCAGCGCGTCGTCGCCGGTCTTGGCAACATCTACGTCTGCGAGGCGCTGTTTCGCGCGCAGCTGTCGCCGCGGCGGCTCGCGGCGACGCTGGCGACGAAGGCCGGACAACGCAAGGGCATTGCCGGGGGCGAGCCGACCGACCACGCGCGGCGGCTGGTGGAGGCGATTCACAAGGTGCTGAACGAGGCGATCAAGGCCGGCGGGTCATCCTTGCGCGATCATCGCCAAGCCAATGGCGAGCTCG
>Ga0209233_1001183_pt1 | contig 10540 bp, 10 predicted proteins | sample AraplaCL_Cvi_mCL_FD_184269 | JGI IMG/M metagenome (GOLD analysis project Ga0209233, IMG submission 184269) | Arabidopsis root microbial communities from the University of North Carolina, USA - plate scrape CL_Cvi_mCL (SPAdes) (version 2) | ecosystem: Host-associated > Plants > Roots > Endosphere... | reverse complement strand
GCGGCACGGCATCATGGGTATGGCCGCCGAGGATGACGTCGATGCCGCTGACGCGGCTTGCGAGCTTGAGATCGACGTCCATGCCGTTATGCGACAGCAGGATGACCGCATCGACCTTGTCCGTCGCCCGCAAGGTGTCGACATGCTTCTGAAGCTCTTCCTCGCGGATGCCGAACGTCCAGTCCGGCGTGAACCGCTTTGGGTGCGCGATGGGCACGTAAGGAAAGGCTTGGCCGATGATCGCGACGCGGTGGCCACCGAGCTCCTTGATCATCGAGGGCTTGAACACGCGCCCCGTCGCCTTGTCGAAGGCGGCGGCATCGTTGAACGCAGCTTCCTCGGTCAGGAAGACGTTCTGCGCCAGGAATTCGCCCTTGAAGCGCTCGAGATTGTCGCGCAGCGCCTGCTCGCCATAGGTGAATTCCCAATGCCCCGTCATCGCCTCGATGCCGAGCAGATTGGCGACCTCGACCATGTCGCGGCCCTGCATGACGTTGGCGAGGCCAGTGCCTTGCCAGAGGTCGCCGCCGTCGACGAGCATCGAGCGCGTCTCACCGGCATCGCCGCGCAGGCGGTCGATCAGCGTCTTCAGATGGGCGAAGCCGCCGAGCTTGCCGAACCGTCCGGCGGACTTCTCGAATTCGAAGCAGGTGAAGGCATAGGCATCGGCACTGTCGGGCCGGATTCCGAAGCGCTCCAGGAAGGCGCGCCCGACCAGATGCGGCGGCCGCCCCGCCATCTCACCGACGCCGATATTGACGCTGGGCTCGCGGACATAGACGGGGTTGAGCTGCGCATGCGTGTCGGTGATGTGCAGGATGCGCGCATTGCCGAACCGCTCGATGTCGTAAATGCTCGCGGCTTCGGCGCTACGCGCGAGCCGCGGCAGGCTGAGCGATGCGACTGCTACGGCTGTGGTCTTCAGGAAATCGCGGCGGCGGATCGCCATCTCGAATTCTCCGCCCCTCAATGATCGCTTGGCTGTTCCAACAAGGCTCAGTCTAGCGGATTTCCATCGCCTTCCACGCCTCTTTTTCAGACGTGGCCTGCACGATCGATGCCTTCGCCAGCGCTTCGGCTTCCTTGGCTGCACTCACCGCGCGATCGAAATCGCCGCCGTCGCCGGCCTTTTTGGCCGCCGCCAGCGCAGATACGGTCACGGTCCATTGGTTGCGCATGCCGGCGGCCTCCTTGGAAGCAGTCTCCGCAGCGGCATAGGCCGCCTTGTAGTCCGCCTCGCTTGCCGCGCGCGCTGTCGGCGCGAAGCTCAGGGCGAGTAGAATGGCCAAGGTAAGTGACCGCTTCATGGCCGCGCTCCCGGGCCTGAAATCGGCAGGCCGTTGGCGACGTAGGACAGGAAATATTCGACGTCGCGATATTCATCCGCCTGCGGCTCCAGCGGAACCGCGCGGGTCTGGCTGTTGCAGGTGATGAAGCGGCGGCTGGTGGTGCCCATGCCGCTCCATTCCGAGCGGTAGATCGGCATCGCGTTCAGGATGCCGAGCGCCGGCGCCAAAATCTCGGCGCGGATGCGCTCGCCCGGGCTCTGCACATGGCAGCTGGCGCAGGAGAAATTCAGCTGGCCGCGGCGGGTGTAGAAGTAACGCTTGCCGTTCTCGAACGCTGCGAGCGCGCGCGGATCATCGGGAATTTTGATGTCCATCGGTTTGCCGCGCGAGGTGTAGGCCATGTACGCGGTCAGCGAAGCCATCTCGTCCTTGACATAGGAATAGGGCGCCTCGCCATTGGCCTCGCGGCAACGGTTGAGCGCCAGCTCCAGCGTGACGACCTTGCCTTCCTTCTCGTCGAAGTAAGGATAGTTCTGGCGGATGCCGATGCCGCCGTTCGGGAAGCAGTCGGCATAGCTCTTGCCGTTCTTGAACGGTGTCGCGAACATCTCCTTGCCGGCATCGAGCGCGAACTCGTAGGGCGGGAATTCTTCCTTCTCCTGCCACTGCCGCTTCATGTCCGCGTTCATCGAATAGGGGCCGTTGACGAAATCCTCATGCTTCACGTCCGGAAACTTCCGGAAGAAGAAGTTCTGGAACGCCTTGGCGTCAGCGACGGGATCGATCTTGTCAGCCGCGACCACGCGTGGAGAGGTCAGCGCGAACGCGGCCAGCGCGGCGCTGAGCGAACCAAGCAGGAGGGCGGTGCGGGCCTTCATTACGCAATCTTCGCGGTGGTCGTGTCCGAGCCACCCTTGTTGTCGGCCCAGGAGATCTTGAGCTCGTCGCCCTTCTTGCCGCCCTTGAAGCTGAACTTGACGTAGGGGTCCTTGGAGACCGCGGTGCCCCAATTGGCGACGAAGACGTCCTTGCCGTTACATTCGAACTTCAGCTCCTGGATGTAGTGCGCCGGGATCAGCTCGCCCTTGGAATCCTTGACCAGGCCGGTATCCATGGGGTGCTGGATCAGCGTCTGCACCTCGGTGATGTCGCCGTTGGATGTTGCGCGCACGCGAATGCTGGATGCCATCTCGGTTCTCCTTAACCGCCGCAGCCGCCGACGGTGACTTTCACTTCCTTGGTCGCGCTGTAGAGCTTGCCGTCGGCTTCCACGATCGCGGTGACGTTGCTGGTCTTGGCCATCTTCAGGCGATTGGCGATGCCAGGGATGGTGCCGTCAGGAATCTTGTAGGATGCCGCAAGCGCGTTCGGGTTCTCGGCCACGAAGAACGAGATCGAGCTCACCTTGTCGAGCGTCGTCGTCACCGAGATCGGCACCACGCCGCCGTTCTCGGCGATCTCGGGCGCATCGAGCTTGATCTTGTCGGAAGGCTCAGGGGTCCTGCCATAGAGCGCCTTGATCGCATCCGCTTCGTTCTTCAGCTTGAACGCCTCGTCCGGATATTTGTCGTTCGCCGCCGCGAGCGCGGACATCGCGCCGAATGGGAGGTTGCCGAGGCCGAGCAGCGCGACGCTGGCCGCGCCCTGAAGGATCAGGCGCCGCGTCGGTTGGGAGCTGGTGGTCGTGGTCATCAAAAGTCTCCTGCACACTCTCTTGGCGTGCCTGACGTCACAGGGTTTGCAGGAAATCAACGATCGCGCTGATCTCCTGCTCGGTCAAAATCCGGTTCCGGCCGAACGGCGGCATCATGGTCTGCGGATTGCGCTTGGTCTCGTCGAAGATGATCGCGGCCAGCTCGTTGCGATCAGGGTATTTTGATTTGAGATCCTTCAGCTCCGGGCCGATGGTCCCGGGCAAGTCTCCGCCCTTGATGACGTGGCAGGTCAGGCAGTTGCCCTTGCCGCGGTCGAAGGCGAGCTTCTCGCCCTCGGCGACAGCGGATTGCGCCCGCACCGGGCCGGCGAGGCCAGTGAGCGCGGCCAGCGCGAGGAGCAGGGCGGGCTTGCGGAGAAGAGCGGTCAAGGTAGCGTTCCGAAGCGTTATATCGATGATCTCTGGCGGAAATATAATGTTTCCAAAGCACAAAGGGGATGCTCTGACAATCAAGACTATGCAGGGCACGAAATGGCGTTAATATCTTCCGCATTGCAACTGAAGAGATAGATCATTCATCGGCCGCTTCGGCCGGCATGTGTTTGGAGCGTTTGGCTCCTTGCTCTGCGTATTCGTCTGCTCTCTCATTTCCCGGGGACGTCAATTGGCTGAATATGTCGTTGAATTTGGCAGGGACGGCGGGCGCGTCGAGCCCGATGGGCGCCTCGATGCGCCGGCCTTTCATCGCAACCACGAGCCGCTCTGGGCGGCTCTGGAAAAGCATCTCGAAGGCCTGACCGGCAACGTGGTCGAGGTCGGCAGCGGAACCGGCCAGCACGTGGTTCATTTCGCCCGCCATACGCCTGATCTCGTCTGGTGGCCGAGCGACCTGAACCAGCGGCACGTCAAGAGCATCGAGGCCTGGCGCATCCATTCAGGCCTGCCAAACGTCCGCAGCCCCTTGCGGATCGATCTCTCCGATCCCGACTGGTGCCCGGAGATGCGAAGCGGGCAGGCGCCGACCAGTCTCGCTGCCGTGTTCTGTGCCAACGTCATCCATATTGCGCCGTGGAACGTGGCCGAAGGCCTGTTCTCCGGCGCCGGCCGATATCTGCGCGCCGACGGCAAGCTGTTCCTCTATGGCCCGTTCAAGCGCGACGGCAAGCACACCGCGCTCAGCAATGCCGTATTCGACACCTCCTTGCGCGAAGGCAATCCCGACTGGGGCGTGCGTGATATCGGCGATGTCGAGACGCTGGCGAAGGCGGTGGACCTGAGGCTCGTCGACACGATCGAGATGCCCGCGAACAATCTCACTTTGGTATTCGCGCGCTGAGCCGAGACGGCGGTGCGCTCCCTCCCCCGCCTGCGGGGGAGGGCGGGGGAGAGGGTGTCTCGTCGGTGGGATTATCCCCTAGAGGAAAGAACCCTCACCCGCCGCACTCTTCGAGTGCGTCGGCCTCTCCCGCAAGCGGGAGAGGCAAGCGTCGCTCTTGGCTCGCACCGAGCCAACCAAACGACATCGCGCCTTAAAGCAGAGCGCGAGGCCATCACGCCTCCCCATCCCGCCACCCGATCTTCTCCTTCAAGAACCGGAAGCCGATCACCTCGAACCCTGCGCGCTCCTTGTTGTCCTTGCCGTAGCCGTGGCCGCCGGCTTCAGGTTCGTAGAACCAGGCCTCATAACCCATGGTCTGGAGCTTCGCGGCCATCTTGCGCGCGTGGCCGGGATGGACGCGGTCGTCGCGCCGCGTGGTGGCGATCAGGATCGGCGGATAGGACTGGCCGGCTCTCACGTTGTGATAGGCCGAGTAGGTCTTCAGCCACTCCCATTCCTCGGGCTTATCCGGGTCGCCATATTCCGCGATCCAGCTCGCGCCCGCGAGCAGCTTGGTGTAGCGGCGCATGTCGATCAGCGGGATGGTGCAGAACAGCGCGCCGAAGCGCTCGGGGTAGCGCACCAGCATGTTGGTGATGAGGATGCCGCCGTTCGATCCGCCCTGCGCGGCGATGCGCTTTGCGCTGGTCACGCCGCGGCGGACGAGATCGGCGGCAACGGCGGCGAAATCGTCATGCGATAGCTTCTTTCCGGCGTAGCGGCCGGCATCGTGCCAGCGCGTGCCGAACTCGCCGCCGCCGCGCAAATTCGCCTGCACCGTGGTGCCGCCGCGCTCCAGCCACAGCTTGCCGAGCGAGGGATTGTAATATGGCTTCACGGAGACGGCGAAGCCGCCATAGGCGCTCATATAGACCGGCGCATCGCCGGTCTCGCCGGCGGGGCCAGTCTGGACATAGGGAATGCGCTCGCCGTCGATGGAGATCGCCTCGTGCTGGGTCACCACGAGGCCGTCGGCGGTGAAGGTCTTCGGCGCCTGCTTCAGCACGGTCGGACTTGCGACGCCGCGCTCGAGCAGCAGCAGCGACGGCGGCGTCAGCGGGTCCTGCACATTCGCGAGCAGATCGCCGTTGCTCTCCGACGGATGGCGGTCGAGCGGCCAGACGTCGACCACACCGATCTCAGGCAGGCCGGGAAGCGCCTCGTGGCTCCAGCCGCCGGCGGATGGTGTGCAGATCTCGAAGCGCGGCCTGAGCTCGTCGAGGATCGAGAGCACCAGCCTTCCCGCCACCCAGAAGAAGCCCTGGACCGCCCGGCGAGGCGCCGGCTCGAACAGCACCGTGAACTCGCGGTTGCCTGCGAGAAGGGCCGAGAGCGAAATGCCGAGCACGGCATCCGCCTTGTAGGTCCGCCCGGCTACGGACCAATCCGCGCGCGGCTTGATCGCGAGCCAGTCGCCATGGGCTTGCAGCTCGATATTGGTCGGGAGGTCTATCTTTGAAGTGGGGCCGGTCTCGTCTCCGATCGAGACGCTGTAGTTGAAGAAATCCAGCATGCGGCCGAACCATATTGTTCGGTTCGGCGTCATGCGGTCGACGTGGCAATACGCGGCCATGTCGCTCGCCGAGGCTTCGAACAGCACCGTCGCCTGTTCGATCGCTTGGCCGCGCCGCCACAGTCGCACGGTCCGGGCATAGCCCGACGTCGTCACCATGCCCTCGCCATGCGCGCTCGACAGCAGCAGCGTGTCAGCATCGAGCCAGTCGGCGCCGCCCTTGGCCTCAGGCAGCGTAAAGCCGCCGGCGACGAAGCTCTTCGTGGCGAGATCGAACTCGCGCAAGGTCACCGCGTCGCTGCCGCCGCGCGACAGGCTGAGAATCGCCCGCGAGCTTCCCGGCATCGTGACGATGGAGCTGAGCAGCCAGTCCTCGCCTTCGCTCGCCGCGAGCTTGTCGACGTCCAGCATGGTCTCCCACGCCGGATCTGCCTTGCGAAACTCGGCCAATGTCGTCCGCCGCCACAGGCCGCGCGGGTTGCCGGCGTCCTTCCAGAGATTGTGCAGGTCGGTGCCGCGCCGGCTGATATAGGGGATGTTGTCGGGCCGGTCGTAGATCGCGGCGAGGATATCGCGGTCGTGCTCGTAGGCTTTCCCGCCGAACGCCGCGAGTGTCAGCTGATTCTGCCGCGCGATGAAATCGAGCGCCTGCTTGCCTTCGATCTCCTCCAGCCAGAGCCAGGGATCGTCGTCGGGAGCTTGAAGCGTGGGCCGGTCGTCGACGGACATGAACGAAACTCCCAGGGGTCACGGCGGATAGGATTTGATCGAGCGCAAGCCGTCAAGGCTGCGCCCCGGTATCATCGGCCCGATTGCGTCAGAGGCATGGCCTGCGCCCGTTTGCGTCGGTTGCCCGCCCTCCCGCGCCCCGCCATAGTGCCCGGGAATCAACCAAGCCTTCCGGGCGGAAATGCCGATGCTGGACGTGACGACAGCCAACGAGATCGCCGACGATTCGCGGGTGCGTGCCAACGTGGTGCGCCTTGCCGCGGCGCAGGCGCTGACCGGCGCCAATTCGGCGGTGATCTTCGCCACCGGCGCGATCGTCGGCGCCACGCTCGCGCCCGACATGTCATTCGCGACCGTGCCGATCTCGATGTATGTGGTGGGCCTTGCCGCCGGCACGCTGCCGACGGGCGCGATCTCGCGCCGCTACGGCCGCCGCGCCGCCTTCGTGATCGGCACTGGCCTGGGGACGCTCACGGGTCTGCTCGGCTCGTTCGCGATCCTCCACGGCTCGTTCGCGCTGTTCTGCCTCGCGACCTTCCTTGGCGGCCTCTACGGCTCCGTGGCGCAATCCTATCGCTTCGCCGCCGCCGATGGCGCCAGCGCGGCCTACCGGCCGAAGGCGGTGTCCTGGGTGATGGCGGGCGGCGTGTTCGCCGGCGTGCTCGGTCCGCAGCTCGTGCAATGGACCATGGATGTCTGGCAGCCCTATCTGTTCGCCTTCAGCTTCCTGGTGCAGGCCGCCGTCGCGCTGGTCGCGATGGGCATCGTCGCCGGCGTCGATATGCCAAAGCCCGCGCCCGCCGATCTGCATGGCGGCCGGCCGCTGCTCACCATCGTCAGCCAGCCGCGCTTCATCGCGGCGGCGCTGTGCGGCATCATCGCCTATCCCATGATGAATCTGGTGATGACCTCTGCGCCGCTCGCCATGAAGTTGTGCGGCCTCAGCGTCTCCGATTCCAATTTCGGCATCCAGTGGCACATCGTTGCGATGTACGGCCCGAGCTTCTTCACCGGCGCGCTGATCGCCCGCTTTGGCGCGCCCAGAATCGTGGCCGCCGGTCTCCTTCTTGAGGCCGGCGCTGCGACCATCGGCCTGTCCGGCCTCACCGCGATGCATTTCTGGGCGACGCTGGTCGTGCTCGGCATCGGCTGGAATTTCTCCTTCATCGGGGCGTCCGCGCTGGTGCTGGAGACGCACCGGCCGCAGGAGCGCAACAAGGTGCAGGCCTTCAACGATTTCCTCGTGTTCGGCATGATGGCGATCGGCTCGTTCTCCTCCGGGCAATTGCTCGCCAATTACGGCTGGTCCGCGGTGAACATGGTGGTGTTCCCGCCGGTGGTGCTGGGTCTCGTCGTGCTCTCGCTGGTCTCCCGGGCCCGCCGCCGCAAGGCGCGGCTGGAGGCGGCGATGGGCGAGTTCCCGGACGCGATCTAGGTTGGCAGGAGGCTGTCAGCAACGTTGATAGTTCGACCGCAGTCGAAGTGATTTTGGGCGAGGGCTATTTAAATGTCGTCATGGCCGGGCTTGTCCCGGCCATCCACGTCTTGAGCGCGGATCAGAGAACGTGGATGCCCGGGACAGGCCCGGGCATGACGGAGCAACGAGCATGCTCGACAACCCGAAGACTCCAGCAATCGACGAATCCTCCCTCCGCTACGCAGGCTGGCGCATCGTCGCGGTCTGCTTTCTGCTCGCGACCTTCGGCTGGGGGCTCGGCTTCTACGGCCAGAGCGTCTATGTCGCCGAGCTCCAGCGCGCGCGGGGCTGGCCGGCCTCGCTGATCTCGTCGGGCACCACCTTCTTCTACCTGTTCGGCGCGCTGCTCGTGGTCTTCGTCGGCGAGGCCGTGCGGAAATATGGCCCGCGCATCTGCCTCATCGCCGGCACGCTGGCGATGGCGGCAGCAGCCGTCGCGATCGGCGCGGTGCGCGAGCCCTGGCAGCTTTATCTCGCCGACGCTGTCCTCGCCTTCGGCTGGGCCGGCACCAGCCTTGCCATGATCACCAACACGATCAGTCTGTGGTTCGACCACAAGCGCGGCATGGCGATCAGCCTGGCGCTGAACGGCGCGAGTTTCGGCGGCATCGTCGGCGTGCCGCTGCTGGTGACCCTGATCGGCCATATCGGCTTCGCCGGTGCGATGTACGCCGCCGCCGGCGCCATGCTGGTGCTGCTCGTGCCGGTGATCCTGCTTCTCGTGGGTCGCCCGCCCGATCTGCACGGCTGGCAAGCGGCGGCAAAGGCAAAGCCGCGATCCTCGACGCAGATCCGCAGCTGGGCGCTGCGCGATGTCGGCTTCCTCACGGTCACCACAGCCTTTGCCTTGGTGCTGTTCGCGCAAGTCGGCTTCATCGTGCACCTGATCTCGTTCCTCGATCCCGTGATCGGTCGCGAGCGCGCCGCAGTCGCCGTCGCGGTGCTGACGGCGATGGCGGTGGTCGGCCGGGTGCTGTTCTCGATGGTGATCGACCGCCTCAACCAGCGGCTGGCGTCGGCGCTGTCGTTCCTCAGCCAGGCGGCGGCGCTGTGCGTCGTCATCAACCTGCACAATGATTACGTGCTGATCGCGGCCTGCGCGGTGTTCGGCTTCTCGGTCGGCAACCTCATCACGCTGCCGTCGCTGATCGTCCAGCAGGAGTTCGATAGCTCCTCGTTCGGCGTGCTGATCAGTCTCAACACCGCGATCAACCAGGTGACGTACGCGTTCGGCCCCGGCGTGGTCGGCTTCCTCCGCGACTGGTCCGGCGGCTATGCGCTGCCGTTCTATCTCTGCATCGCGCTGGAGATAATGGCGGCGGCGCTGATCATGGTGCGCGGGAATCCGCGGGCGAAGACTGCGTAGAGACGCGGCGGCGCCTCAACACACTCCGTCATTGCGAGCGCAGCGAAGCAATCCAGAATCTTTCCGGAGAGACAGACTGGATTGCTTCGTCGCAAGGGCTCCTCGCAATGACGAGGAGAGAGCGGAGATCAGCCCTCGCGCTGCTTCAATAACGCTTCCACATCCAGCCGCTTCGTGAACATCGCGAGCTTGCCATCCGGCCCGAACGGCCATTGCTCCTTCGGCTTGTCCCAATACAGCTCCACGCCGTTCTGGTCGGGATCGCGCAGATACAGCGCTTCGCTGACGCCGTGGTCGCTCGCGCCATCCAGCGCGATGCCGGCCGTGAGCACCCGATGCAGCGCGTCCGCCAGCGCCGGCCGCGTCGGATAAAGGATCGCGGTGTGGAAGAGGCCCGTCGTCCCTGGCGGCGGCGGCGAGCCGCCCTTGCTTTCCCAGGTGTTGAGCCCGATGTGGTGATGATAGCCGCCGGCCGAGATGAACGCCGCACCGGAGCCCATCCGCTGCATCAGCTCGAAGCCGAGCACGCCGCAATAAAAGCCGAGCGCGCGATCGAGATCGGCGACCTTGAGATGGACGTGGCCGATCCGGGTGCCGGCGGCGACGGCTTGGGTCTGCGACATGATAGTGCTCCGTTGACCAACTCCAGATAGGGCCAGCTTCGGGACAGCGCTATTGGCCCATCCCGAAACCGTGCGTTTCCGGATGCGAAACTATGACAGCTCCGGTACTTCGCCCTCCGGCAGCTCGAACTCGAACGTATTCAGCGTCATCGACACCATCGTGTAATAGCCGCACAGACCAATCACCTCGACCACGCCGCGCTCGCCGAGCAGCTTCACTGCCTCATCATAGAGGCCCTTCTCGACGCCATGCCCCTCATGCAGCGACTTCGCGAGATCGTAGATCATCTTGCCCTTGGGATCGTCGAACTCGGGCGTGCGGCGATCGCGGATGGCGTCGATGATCTCGACCTTCATGCCGCCGGCGAGCGCAAGGCGCTTGTGCGCGTACCATTCGTAATGCGCGGTCCAGTGCCGCGCCGTCACCAGGATCGCGATCTCCGAGAGTTTTGCAGGGAAGATCGTGTCGTAGCGCAGCACCTCGCCGAGCCGCGTGGCGTGACGGGCCATG
>Ga0209233_1001182_pt1 | contig 10542 bp, 6 predicted proteins | sample AraplaCL_Cvi_mCL_FD_184269 | JGI IMG/M metagenome (GOLD analysis project Ga0209233, IMG submission 184269) | Arabidopsis root microbial communities from the University of North Carolina, USA - plate scrape CL_Cvi_mCL (SPAdes) (version 2) | ecosystem: Host-associated > Plants > Roots > Endosphere ... | reverse complement strand
GCAGACGTTCCAAGAATGGACGATGATCTCATCAGCCGGGCCAAGGATTCCGGGGGCGCCGTCTATCCCGATGGGCTGGGCGTGATTGGCAAGCTCACGAGCCTCGAAGGCGCTCAAATCTCTCTGTGGGATCCAAACTCTGGCCAGTTCAAAAAGCTTGAGCCGCGGTCCGAACCGCTTTTCCTAGGTGACGAGTCTCCAGTTCGATGGATCGTCGAAGAGGATGCGGAGAAATCAGAAAAGCCAATTGCCCAGCTCATCTCACGGGCGCCCGACTAATCGCGCGCCCGGCAAAGGCCACTTGAAGAATGTCTTGCGATCTCAGGTTCTGCCGTGATTCGCTCCACGACGGCCCGATTGAGACTATTGTCGGTACCGATCCTTAGCGGTCCCGCTTGCCATGTCGGGGGATGTGGAGATAGGCAGATACAACCACGCGTCCTTCCCTCGCGACTAGCATTGGCCATTGATTGGGAACTATCGTCATCATCGCACTTTCGCTGCTTCTCCTGCAGCAAGGGTCGCCCAGACGGGCTAACATGCGTCGCATGATTCTATTGCGTACATCCGGGGCAACTAGTTGATGATTCAGAGGATTTATTCGAAAGTGGAGGGGCAGGGGCCGTCCGCGCCTTCGTTCATCGACCTGTTTTGCGGCTGCGGTGGCTTCACGCTTGGGATGCTGCGCGCAGGCCTTCAGTGCGCTGCAGCAATCGATTTCGACAGCGAGGCGGTCTCCACGCTGCAAGCCAACCTTCCGAGCTTGCCCTACGTCCTGCAACGGGATCTGACCAAGTACAAACCTGCGGATTTGGCAGAGCTCATCGGCAGAGATCGCATCGATGTCATCGTTGGCGGCCCGCCGTGCCAGGGATTCTCGACGGCAAGGAAGGTTGACGGCACAAATCACGGCGCACGACTGACAGATGACCCTCGCCGTCATCTCTATCGTGAGTTCCTGAAATATGTCGATTTCTTTCAGCCGAGCGTTTTCGTCATCGAGAACGTTCTCGGGATGCGCCAGGCGGCAGACGGTGAATATTTCACACGCGTCCAGCACGAGGCGCGCACGCTGGGCAGGAAACACGGCCGGACTGGATATCGAGTCCACGCCCAGATCGAAGATGCGGCTGCACTGGGCGTCCCGCAGAAGCGACGACGACAGCTGATCGTCGGCGTACGGGCGGACCTTCCGGGCTATTTCATCCCGGAACTGGCCCCGGCACCAAGTGCGATCGCGCCGACGACTCTGGGCGATGCGATCGGTGACCTACCTGTCCTGCGGGCCGGCGGTGGACAAAACGAGAGCGAATACGATCTCGCACGTCGAGCCAATCACCTGACGTCGGAGACGGCCCGCAACTATCTGTTCAAGGTACTTGAGATCGAGCGGGCCACGAACCTGACAAATCATGTGGCGCGACCGCATAGCGATCGAGATCTGCGCGACTTCGCCCGTCTGCGGGAAGGAGAAACATCCGCAGTCGCGATGCGCGAGCGCGGTGTCAAATTTGAATTCCCGTACGACAAATCCAGCTTCAAGGATCGATATACCCGCCAGAGCCGGAAGGGGCAGTGCTCCACGATCGTCGCCCACCTGAGCAAGGACGGGCTGATGTTCATTCATCCCACGCAGAACCGCTCCATCACACCGCGGGAGGCTGCGCGCATCCAGAGCTTTCCCGACTGGTTTCGGTTTCCCGAGGCCCGGACGCATTCGTTCCGTCTGATTGGAAATGCGGTACCGCCGCTTGTGGCAGAATCTGTCGGGACAGCGATCGCACAGTTTCTGCGGGAGATGCCGGAGCGCAGCGCCAAGGCCCTGCAACACGCTGCACCAAAGCGCAACGCTCTGGTGACGAAGCTCAGTCACCTGGCGTCTCTGAAGCGAAACAATCTTCGGGCGCTCAAGAAGCAGGAGTTCCTTGAGGGATGGCAGGCCCTGCTTATCCTTTTTCCGGACCTCCACCCGGTTAACGCGCTGGATCACGGCGACCGACAATCGCCCTCACCCGAGCTGGCCGTGTTCTTTCCTGAACTGCAGTCACAGGCGCGGCGACGCTACCTGCGCAGCGGATGGCCTGTCGCATTCGAGGTCTTCGGTCGCGAAGCCTGGCGCCGCAGGAACGATGGCGAGCTGAGCATGGACGAGTTCTACCGCTGGATGGGAGGTCATGGCGGGCCGGCCGAGCGGGCATCGACATCGTGAGCGGACAGGATCGTCACCAGTTCTCGGATGACGGTGGTTACGACCACGCGCCGCCACGCGCTGCCAGCCTGATCGAAAGTCTCAGGGCGTTCGGATACGATCTTCCGACTGCCATCGCAGATCTGGTCGACAACAGCGTGACCGCCGGGGCGCGCAGAATCTGGATCGATTTTCACTGGGCCGGTAGTGGATCTGCGGTCGCGATTACCGATGACGGCTGCGGGATGACAGCCGATGTCCTGGTCGCCGCGATGCATCTCGGAAGCAAGAATCCGCTTGAGTCGCGTGACAAGCAAGATCTAGGGCGCTTCGGGCTGGGGCTGAAGACCGCAAGCTTCTCGCAATGCAGACGCCTGACCGTTCGCTCAAGAACAGAAGATCAGCCCCCAACTACACGATGCTGGGATCTGGACCACGTTGCTCGAACGAACGACTGGCAGCTGTTGCGCCGGGCGGATTCCGACGGCGAGAAATACTTGGAGCGCCTCCTGCACCTGCGCTCAGGTACTGTCGTGCTGTGGCAGAACCTCGATCGGGTAACCGGGCATTTCACCACACAGAATGACCGGCAGCAGCAGTCGTTTCTCGAGCTGGCTGAGCGGGTCCGAATTCATCTTGGGATGGTCTTTCAGACTCTCATATCGGCACGACCAGGCATCGAAATTCTGATCAACGATCGCCCGATCCCGGCATGGGACCCATTTCTCGCCGATCAACCGGCCACCCAGACCTTGCCGGTCACCCGGCTGACGCTCCGTGGTGAGGTTGTTGAGGTTCAACCGTTTATTCTTCCGCATCAGTCAAAGATTACGCGCAGCGAATTCGAAGCGGCATCGGGGCCGCGCGGCTGGAATGCGCATCAGGGCTTCTATGTCTACCGCAATCAGCGTCTGCTCGTGCCGGGAGACTGGCTGGGCTTTGGCTGGGCGAAGGAAGAACACTACAAGCTCGCGCGCATTCGTATCGAGATACCCAATGCGCTCGACCACGATTGGCAGATTGACGTTACAAAGTCTCGAGCAATTCCGCCATTGCCGCTTCGCGAGGAGCTTCATCGCATCGGAGCGCGAGCGCGCGCCGATGCCAAGCGCATCTACTCGCACAGAGGCGCGAAGCTTGTCGCAACCGAGGACCGGGCCAGCATCTTCATGTGGGAGCCCATATCGAGGCACGACAAGACCTTCTACCGGCTAAACCGCGAACATCCGCTCTTCAAGCGTGTTCAGGCCGCATCCGGAGACAGGAAGGCGCTTACGGCATTCATGAGGCTGGTCGAAGAGACCGTTCCGATTCCGCATATCACGATAGAGAACTCGGAGCGCCCGGGAAGCCATGCCGCGCCCTTTGATCATGCGCGCGAACGAGAGATTCGAGAGATCATGCAGCAGGCGTACGACTCGCTCATCGAAACCGGATACGGACCTGACGAGGCCATACGACGGCTGCAGACGATCTGGCCGTTCGAGCTCTTCCCTGCCTTGCTTGAATCACTGAAAGAAGCAGAGACTCATGGCTGAACCGCACGATTACTACGTCAATGCGCGCAACTGGGCCATCGACATTCTGCGCAGGGATGCATTGAAGACGCCGGAGCGAATTCGCGAGGTCGCAGACCGCGCCATTCAGGCACAGAAGCTCTTCGATCCCGCAGCCGACATCGACATAGACGAACTCGCTGCCGAGCTGCGTCATCTTTTTTCGGTAACGGCCGAAGTCGGAACGATCCTTGAGGATCCGACAGATCACATTCCGTGGTATCCGGCTCGGCGCGCTTCAATCAAGTGGCGCTTCTGGAACCGTTACGTGACTTTTCTTGAGCGCGATTTCGGCATGCCACCGGCGGTGGTCACCAACCTTGACGACCTGACCAGCATGATTCTGGAACGTCTCGAGGACCCCTCTCGTGACGGAAGATGGGACCGTCGCGGCATGGTGGTCGGATCCGTACAGTCGGGAAAGACGGCAAACTATACCGGTCTGATCTGCAAGGCAGTGGATGCCGGCTACAAGCTCGTTATCGTTCTCGCCGGCATACACAGCAACTTGCGAGCCCAGACGCAGCTGCGTATCGACGAGGGCGTCCTCGGGTTCGACACACAGAAGAACCGACGCCTGAATGCCGACAACAGGTGGGTTGGTGTCGGCAAGCTGCCCGGTGAACGCCTTGTCGTTCACTCGCTTACGAGCAGCGCGGAAAACGGAGATTTCAACAAGGGCATCGCCGATCAGGTCGGCGTCATGCTTGGCGGCGATCCTGTCGTGCTTGTCATCAAGAAGAACTCGCTGCTTCTCGGCAATCTGCTGAAGTGGGTGCTTCACGTCCATGGCCACGAGGACGCTGTCACAGGGAGGAGAATGGTCAATGGAGTTCCTCTTCTCCTGATCGATGACGAGGCCGACAATGCCTCCATCAACACCAAGGCGAAGCCCGGATCGGATGCGGATACCGTGACGGCAATAAACGGCGGCATTCGTCATCTGCTCGACTCGTTCCAGAAGTCGGCATACGTCGGGTATACGGCGACGCCCTTCGCCAACATCTTCATCAATCCGGATGCGGAGTCCTCCGTTCACGGGCTTGATCTGTTCCCGCGCAACTTCATCATCAACGTGAAGCCGCCGTCGAACTATGTCGGTCCGAGCAAGGTATTCGGTCTGGGCGGCGACCCCGATGCCGGCATATCGGCTGCCGACGGCCTGCCGATCATCGAGGAGATCGACGATTTCGCTGCGGCTTTTCCGCCAAAACACAAGAAGGACCATGAACCACCTTCATTGCCGGAATCGCTGCGCAAGGCCATACGCTGCTTCGTGCTTACCTGCGCCGCCCGGCGAGCGAGAGGGCAGGGCAACAAGCACAATTCAATGCTCATTCACGTTACTCGGTTTGTGCATGTTCAGGAGCGCGTCGTCGAACTTGTTCGACAGGAGCTCGGTGGTCTCAAGAAACGGATCGAGTTTGGCGATGGCAAACGCAATCCGACTGTACGCGACGAACTTCAGGACCTGTGGAATACCGAGTACGAGCCCATGTTCGCTCGGATGACGGCTGAAGACGTCGGTCTCCCGATATCCTGGTCTGACGTCGACCGCGAGCTGCATGACGCCGCCGCAAAGATCACCGTCATGCCGATCAATGGCTATGCCAAGGAAGCACTGGATTACCGAGAGCACGAGGACGATGGCCTCAGCGTCATTGCGGTTGGTGGCGACAAGCTGTCGCGTGGTCTTACCCTTGAAGGCTTGTCGATCAGCTACTTTCTACGCACGACCCGCATGTATGACACGCTCATGCAAATGGGGCGCTGGTTCGGATACCGACCCGGTTATCTCGATCTCTGCAGGTTGTTCACCACCCGACAGCTAAAGTCCTGGTACCGGCACATCGCACTTGCCGAGGTCGAACTGCGGAGGGAGTTCGACTACATGGTCGATGCAGGACTGACGCCTGAGAATTACGGGCTTCGGGTGCGGACCCATCCAGCCGGCATGATTGTGACCGCGCTCAACAAGATGAGCCACGGGCGGACCCTTGAACTGTCGTGGGCCGGAGTGCTTTCACAGACTACTCAGCTGCCAAAGGACGCGGACAGAATCAGCGCGAACGTTCTTTCGACCGAGAAGCTGCTTCAGAAGGCTGGCGAGCCGGCAGTCGGCTCGGGACGAGAGAGAAGAGTATGGGGGAACGTTGCTTCCGAGGATGTGGCCAGATACGTGGAAGCGCTGCAGTTTCCACCGGCTGCTGCCCGGGCAAGCGGAGAGCAGCTGGCTGCATTCATCCGCAAGCAGAGTGGCAAGCAACCCGCTGAGCTGACCCGCTGGACTGTCGCGCTCATCTCAAACGCCAGATCGCCTGTCGAACGCCACCGGGCGATGGCTGGCTTTCCGATCGGCCTGATCGAGCGGACTCCCGAAAGTCAGACGAAGGGCACACTTTCGCTGAAAAAGGCCAATATTCTCAGTCCGACCGATGAAGGCCTCGATTTCGAGGCGCGGACCTTTACTGCAGACTGGTACAGCGCAATTGCGGGCAAGCTCGAACTTGAAGGCGACCAGGATTGGCTGTCCGAGCAGGTCGGGAAGAATGCCTCGGACGTCGCTCTTGAGCTGACACGACGCTGGCAGAACACCTCTCCGCCGAAGATCCGCAAGCCTCCTTCTGGTGAGCCCGCGAGACCGAATGGAAGGGTCCTTCGGTCTCTTCGGAAGGAAGCGGATGGCCTTCTTCTCATCTATCCCGTCGTGCCGCCGACACAGGTGGAACAGGAAGGCGGCGCCATTGAACAGACCGAACTGGATCCCAACGGGCCTCCGATAGTCGGTATTGCGCTCAGCTTCCCGGTCAGTGCAACAACTCTCGGAGTTGAATATCGCGTGAATACGGTGTGGGGATCGGAAATCAACGAAGACGACGAATATGAGGATTGAAGCCATCTGGCAGGAGCTGGAAGCTGAGCTCCAGGCTGGGGCGGGTGGGGCCTGGCTCCTGCGATTTGCTCTTCCCGATCCACGAAATTCGCTGCTCGTGGCGATCAATACATCGTCGCGAGATCGCGCCCTTCTCATTCCGTTGTCCAGCGCCGCCATTCCGAATCGCCGCGATTGGCCGCAGTGCCAGGGTCTGGAATTGTTTGCCGCGCATGTCGACGGTACGTCTCACTTCGGAGTTCGCCTGCTGGACCATCGATACGGCGACGTCTTTGCGGCGCTGGCCGAGGACATCGCGCCTCGTGTTGCAGCCGAAGCAGACGAAAAGAGTGCGGCTCGCGTGATGCTCGACCGGCTTCACAGATGGCAGAAGTTTCTTTCGGCGCGTGCAGATGGATTGTCCGTTTCACGTCAGCGAGGTCTTTTTGGAGAGCTGTATTTCCTCCGTTACGTGCTGCTTCCTCAGGTTGACGTACCGTCAGCCATCATGGCGTGGCGCGCGCCCGAGAGATCCCATCAGGATTTCCAGTTCGCGTCTGCTTCCATCGAGGTCAAGACGACGACTGCCAAACAGCCCCAGGACATTCGAATTACGAGTGAACGTCAGCTCGATAGTACAGGTACGTCCGCCCTGTTTCTCTTTGTTGCCGTGCTGGATGAGCGGGAAGTCGAGCCCAACACCAGCGTGCAGGGAGAAACGCTTCCTGCCGCAGTTGCGGCGCTTCGCAATCTCCTCGGATCGAATAACGTGCCGCGGGATACGTTTGACGACAGGTTGCTGGACGCAGGATACTTGGATGCGGATGCGCCGCGTTTCGAGGCGCGGCGATTCGCCCTGAGATCGCAGCAGTGCTTCCAAGTCGTGGATGGGTTTCCCCGCCTGCTGGAAGGCAGTCTGCCCTCCGGTATCGGTGATGTGTCCTATGCACTCAGTCTTGCAGCATGCGCACCGTTCGCGGTGCCGGTCACCGCTCTGATTTCGGCAATCAGCGGAGCTCAACAAGGGTAGGAAACGGGTCAAGAGTATGGACGGCGATCGGCTTGGACAATTCGCGCAGGATCTCCATCAGGAGGTCCTTGCAAGAGCGGGTGGCGATATCTCGGAAGGCAGTCGCCTCTCTCTCCGCGAGGAATTGTTTACGGAATCGGTTCTTGAGACGCTGGATGCCCACGAAGAAGTCGATGGATGGGAAATCTGTGCGTACGATGCAAAGAGCGTCGGCGCCACGCCCGCAGCAAGGATCAGTGCCTGGGCTCTTTCGGGGGACGGAGCAACTCTTGATCTCTTCATCACCTTGTATCACGGTGCCGGTTCAGTACACGATATCGGCAAGCCTGAAATTCGCCGGCAGTTCGAACTCGCGATGGGATTTCTCAAGCGCGCTCTGTCCGGCTTTCACACGCGCATCGAGGAGGCCTCTCCCGGATTCGCAGCTGCCCAGGCGATTCATGCGGCACGAGAGCTGCTCGCGACCGTTCGCATCTTTCTCCTGACCGATGGCGTTGCCCGTTCACTCGACATAGAGCCGGATTCCTTTCCCGGCATCGAGGTGAAGTATGTGGCCTGGGATCTGGAGAAGCTGAGCCGCCTTCACGTTGGCGTTCGTCAGATTATCGAGCTTGATCTCGAGGAGGAATATGGCGGTGGAATCCCGTGCCTTGGCGCATCGGATGGAACCGGCGAATACCGTACGTTCCTTGCCTTCTTCCCAGCCCAGCTGCTGGGTCGCATCTACGGTGAATTCGGACAGAGACTTCTCGAACGTAACGTCCGCGCGTTTCTTCAGACGAAGGGCAAGATCAACAAGGGGCTGCAGGCGACACTCCGGGAGCAGCCGCAGCGTTTTCTCGCCTACAACAACGGCCTCTGCTGTACAGCGGCTGACGTGTCGATCTCGTCACAGGCGAAGGGACTCCCGATCCTGAGCCGTATCCGGGACTTTCAGATCGTAAATGGAGGGCAGACGACCGCATCGATCTTTCACGCGATCAAGAAGGAGAAGCTGACGCTGAAAGATGTCACCGTACAGGTGAAGCTGACGGTGATCACCGATCCCGAGCGTGTCGCAGAAATCGTGCCGGAGATCTCGCGATACGCGAACAGCCAGAACAAGGTCAACGGGGCTGATTTCTCCGCAAACGGAAAGTTTCATCGGGATCTGGAGGAGATGTCCCGAACTGTATTTGCGCCCGCGCAGTCCGGTCTGGAGCGCGGGAGTCACTGGTACTATGAGCGTGCACGTGGATCCTATCTTGATGACAAGATCAGACAGGGTACTCCCGCTCGTCAGAAGGGGTGGATTCAACAGAATCCACCTGGACAAAAGTTCACCAAGACTGATCTGGCGAAGCATGAACACGCATGGCTTGGCCTTCCTCATTTTGTCTGCCGCGGCGCCGAAAAGAATTTTCAGGTGTTCGCCTCGCGCCTGGAAGACGACGGTGAGCCGATCGTTGACAGATCCTTTTTTGAACAGGTTGTCGCGCGAACCATCATCTGGCGTGCAGCCGAGCGACTGTTCGACTCGCTCGAGCTGGAAGGGTACCGCGCGCAGAGCGTCGCATATGCGATGGCCTGGATCGCAGAACACAGCGGCCGCAGGATCGACCTGCAGAAGATCTGGCGCGAACAGAAGATCTCCGATGAGATATCGTCAGTCATGCTCGCCGTTTGCAGCGAAGCTCATAGGTTTCTGAGCTCGCGCTCCGGAAATGTCGGCGAGGCCTCCAAGAAGCCCGAGACGTGGGCGCTATTCCGATCACTTGAGTTCGATTTGCAGAGCGGCTGGCGGGACGGCTTGCGGACCACGCCCGTTGAATCCTATCCCGCCGGGAAGCTGAGCCCGGAAGCAGCAGCATCCTCAAATGCGGTGATCAACATTCCCGCTAGCGACTGGTTTGAGCTGGCCAAGTGGTCGAAGGAGCATGGCTTTCTCGAGGGATGGGAACGAAGCCTGGCATTCAGCCTTGGCAGGCTCGCCGCACGTGGCGCGCAACCCAGTGCGAAACAGGCAGTTCAAGGCGCTCGGATTGCCGAGCGGGCCAAGGAGTTGGGCTTCCTGTTTGGCGATATGAAGAGTGGCTGACACCCTTACCAGGGAGAGACGCTCCGCGTTGATGTCACGCATTCGCGGCCGCGACACCAAGCCGGAGCTGGCGGTTCGCTCGGTCCTCCACCGCCTTGGCTACCGGTTTCGCCTCCACGTTCCGGACCTGCCCGGCCGCCCCGATATTGTTCTGCCTCGTCACAGGACGGTTGTTCTGGTTCACGGCTGTTTCTGGCACCGGCACGAGGGCTGCCGCTTTTGTTACGTGCCGAAGACACGGGTCGATTTCTGGCGCAGGAAGTTTGAGGGGAATGTGGAAAGAGACCGGGTCGTGCGGCGAGAACTCAGGAAAATCGGGTGGCGGGTGATGGTCGTCTGGGAGTGCGAAATTGACGCCCCCCGTCGCCTGATCCGGCGCCTGCGTCAGATCGGCAACAGGTCGAAGAAAACGTGAAGTGGGGCTTCGTCTTGAGCGGTCGTTGTCCCGCTCTAGGTACTTAATTACCGTAAAAGTCCGCTGTCCGTTGAAAAAGGTACTAGCGCGCGCGTAGCAATGCCCGTGCCAGTTCCAGATCACCAGGTCTCAACCTGGTTTCCTCTCTCCTTTTACCAGGCTTCAACCTGGTTCCTTTACTCCTTTTACCAGGCTCTGGCCTGGTTTCTGGATCAAACTTACCAGGCTTTGACCTGGTTTTTTCTAGTTGCACACCAGGCTATGGCCTGGTTTTGTGTGGCTATATACCAGGTTGCAGCCTGGTTTAAGTTAAGCAGCTGAAATTTCTTGGAAAACTCATGAAGCTCAACGCTCGAAGTCGCGCAAGAAAGGTACTGGATGACCGTTTGGTGCCGGCCGATCTG
>Ga0209233_1001181_pt1 | contig 10543 bp, 10 predicted proteins | sample AraplaCL_Cvi_mCL_FD_184269 | JGI IMG/M metagenome (GOLD analysis project Ga0209233, IMG submission 184269) | Arabidopsis root microbial communities from the University of North Carolina, USA - plate scrape CL_Cvi_mCL (SPAdes) (version 2) | ecosystem: Host-associated > Plants > Roots > Endosphere... | reverse complement strand
CAAGCGTTGCGCGACCGGCTTGCATATCTGGCCGACTCAAAAAGCTGTGTGGAGAAGCGCGACGGTTCCCCGCGACGTACGCGGTTCCCGTCAGATCGCCTTCAATCCGAGCCAGCCCGTATAGAGGCCGACCATCACGATCAGAACAGCCGACGCATAAGGCGCCCGGCGTGCGTAGTGGCTGAAACCGCTCCAGCGCCGCTCGATGTGGCGCAGGCTGAGTGCTGCGAGCACGCCGGCCGACACCATCGTGATCGCAAGCCCGATACCGAAGCAGACCACCAGCGTAAAGCCGAGGCTGAACTGCTTGAGCTGCAGACAGAGCAGCAGCACGGTGATCGCGGCCGGGCAGGGGATCAGGCCGCCGGTGAGACCGAACAGCACGATTTGCCAGGTGGTGACAGTGCGACCGGCAAAGCGCTTGCGGATATCAGCGGCATGGGCGCGGGCATGGGCATCGTCCTCGTCGCCAAGATTCATATGCGAATGATCGTGCTCCGCGAACGTGACCGTGAATGCCTTGCCGCGCAGCGATAGTCTTGCTTCGAAGGCGTGCGGCTCGGGAATCTCGTCGATGCTTTCGAGAAAACCATCCTTGACGACGAAGCCGAACGATTGCGTGGTGCCGTCACGGCGGACGGTCTCAAGACGGATGACGTCCGCTACCGGCAGCGGACCGCTCTCGCTTTCGATCCGGAAGCGCGGCGGCACGCCGTCCTCGAAGATCGCAAGCCTCAGCACCGCATCGCCGATCGCGATCCGCTGTGCTTCGTCATGGTTATGGTGATGGTCATGCTCGGCATTCTGCTCGCGCCAGGTCCGCCAGGCCATCCAGGTCGCGATGCCGATGATGATGATGGCAGAGGCGATCTGAAAGTAAGCCTCGCTTTGCTCGCCGTTCCATTCGCGGCCGAGATACAGCCCGCCGAGCGCGACCGCCCACACCACCGCGGTATGTGAGATCGTGGCGGAAAGCCCGAGCAGGGTGGCCTGCAGCACGGTGCCGCGGATCGCGATGATGAAAGCCGCCATCATCGTCTTGGAATGGCCAGGTTCGAGCCCGTGCAGCGCGCCGAGCAGGATTGCGCTCGGCACGAACAGCCACGCGTGAGCAGTGCTCTGCTGCAAAATCTGCGCGAGATCGGTCATCGGATCACTTGAGATAGGTCCGCACCACATCGATCAGGTCGGCCGCGCCCCTGGCCTTGTCCTGGTCCTCCTCATGCGCGGGATCGATCACGTGATGGCGGATGTGATCCTCCAGCAGCTCGGCGGTGAGGCCGTTCGTGGCGCCGCGTACCGAGGCCACCAGCATCAGCACGTCGGCGCAGCCGAGCTCGCTTTCCAGGGCGCGCTCGACCGCCTCGATCTGCCCCTTGATGCGCCTGACCCGGCCGATCAGCTTCGACTTGTGCTTGATGGTGTGCGACATGTCCCTAGCATAGGGGGCTACCCTATCCGGGCGCAAGTGCGTGGAGGCGCAATCGAGCGGTCCGCTTCGAACTCTACCCGAGGCCACCACCCGACCTGACGGTCGTATCACATGGACGATCCTTTAGTCTGATAGTATGACTATTGACCTGTGGTATTGCTCTGCTACTTTGAGGTGCGCGCCTCATTTTGCGGGCTGCAGCCGAGCGGTCGTGCCTTCATTCGCAGGTCGCGAATGGTGGTCGGTTTTTCGTGCGGCGGCCGGATGAGCAAAGCGGGCGTTCACCAAGACGACACGACACCATAACGGTATAACGGTATAATGGCGCTCTAGCCTCGACAAAGGGTGGGCGGCAAAAAATGGGGAGGAGTTTCATGAAGCGTTTCGTCGCTGCCGGTGTGTCCGCCGTATTTGCGGTCGCTTTCGGTCTCGGCTCGGCACAGGCGGCCGACAAGAAGGTGCTGGCCTTCGTCGTCAACGGCGCGTCCGACTTCTGGAAGATCGCCGAAGCCGGCGTGAAGAAGGCGCAGGGCGAGTTGCCCAAATACGATCTGCAGTTCAAATATCCCGAGCAGGCGGCAGCTGCCGTGCAGCAGCGCATCCTCGACGATCTCGTCGCGGCGGGTGCGGCCGGAATTATGGTCAGCGCGATCGATCCGAAGAACCAGACCGAGGTGCTCAACAAGGTCGCCTCGCAGACGGTTCTGTTCACCACCGACTCCGATGCCCCGCAATCGAAGCGCGTCGCCTATATCGGCTCCTCCAACACCGATCTCGGCAAGGATGCCGGCAAGCTGATGCTCAAGGCGCTGCCGAACGGTGGCAAATGCGTCGGTTTCGTCGGTCTGCCGGGCGCCGACAATGCGCGTGAGCGTATCGAAGGCGTGAAGGAGGCTATCAAGGGCTCGAAGGTCGAGCTGGTTGACGTCCGCGGCGACGAGATCGATCAGACCCGCGCCAAGCGCAATGTCGAGGACGTCCTCGCCGCCAATCCGGATGTCAGCTGTCTGGTCGGCTTTTACTCCTACAACACCCCGCGCATCTACGAGGTGCTGAAGGAGGCCGGCAAGCTCGGTAAGATCCAGATCATCGGCTTCGACGAGGATCCGATCACGCTCGGCGGCGTCAAGGAAGGTGCCATCATCGGCACCGTCGTGCAGCAGCCGTTCGAGTGGGGCTATCAGGGCATGAAGCTGATGGCGAAATATATCGAGGGCGACAAGTCGGGCATCCCGGCCAACGGCATCATCATCGTGCCCGGCAAGGTGATCGAGAAGTCGAACGTCGACGACTTCATGGCCCAGATGAAGCAGATGCTGAAGAAGTAGCGGTCTGTCTTCAACGGAGGAGCGTGAGGACTGGGCTCATGGTTCGAGACGCGCGGCATGCTCTGCCAAGCGCCAACAGCCATGCCTCGCTCGCCACGCTCCTCACCATGAGGGTCTGGCAGTCGCCGCAACTCCCGGACGATGCTTGCGCGTCGTCTGGAGAAGGATGGCCGCAGACAAATCGCCCGGGCGTGTCGCCGCCTCGCATCCGCCCGTGCCGTTGAGGACGAAGTGCTGCTTTCAATGCCCGAGCCGTTTCTCGAACTGGTCGATATCAGCAAGGAATATCCTGGCGTGGTCGCGCTCGACCGCGTCAGCTTTTCGGTTCCCCCGGGCGAGGTGATCGCGCTGGTCGGCGAGAACGGCGCCGGCAAGTCGACCCTGATGCGCGTGCTCGGCGGCGTGGTCGCGCCGAGCGGCGGCGTCATCCGCGTCGACGGCGTCGAACGGCGCTCGCTCGACGTCACCGATGCGATCAAGGCGGGCATCGCCTTCGTCCATCAAGAGCTCAACCTGTTCGACAATCTCGACGTTGCGGCCAATGTCTTCATCGGCCGCGAGCCGGTCTATGGCGGGCCGCTCAAGCTGGTTGACCGCAAGCGTCTCCATGCCAAGGTGCAGCCGCTGCTGGATCGGTTGGGCGTGGATTTCGCGCCCGATACGCCGCTCGCCGACCTGTCGCTGGCGCAGCGCCAGCTGGTCGAGATCATGAAGGCGCTGTCGCTCGACGCGCGGCTCGTCATCATGGACGAGCCGACCTCGAGCCTGACAATCTCCGAGACCGAGCGGTTGCTGCAGGTCATCTCCGGCCTGAAGGCCCAAGGCGTCAGCATCATCTTCATCACCCATCGCCTCAACGAGGTGATGCAATGTGCCGATCGCGCCGTGGTGCTGCGCGACGGCCGCGTGGTCGGCGCGCTGACACGGGCGGAGCTGTCGCCGGCGGCGATGATCCGGCTGATGATCGGGCGCGATCTCAGGTCGCTCTACGTGCCGCCGGCGGCGCCGCCCGGCGAGGTCGTGCTTGATATCGTTGGCGCCGTCACCGACACCTATCCCGAGCGCACCATCAGTCTGCAGGTCCGTCGCGGCGAGATTTTGGGCCTCGCCGGCCTGGTCGGCTCCGGGCGCACCGAGCTTGCCCGCGCCGTCTTCGGCGTCGACCGCCTGCAGCGCGGCGCGATCCGGCTCGATGGCGCGCCGATCCAGGTGACGAGCCCGCGGGCGGCGATCGCGCACGGTATCTACCTCATCCCGGAGGATCGCAAGGGCTGCGGGCTGCTACTTGATCTCTCGATCGCCGAGAACATCTCGCTGCCCGACCTGGCCTCTTATCTGCGCCTGTGGCTGGTGGACACGGCGCGTGAGATCGAGAACGCAAAAGACCAGCGTGAGCGTCTCAAGATCCGCGCGCCTGACGTGGCGACCGCGGTCGGCACGCTGTCAGGCGGCAACCAGCAGAAGGTGGTGCTGGCCAAATGGCTCTCGATGCGGCCGAAGGTCCTGATCTTCGACGAGCCGACCCGCGGCATCGATGTCGGCGCCAAGCAGGAGATCTACGATATGCTGCGCCGGCTCACCGACGCAGGTGTTGCGATCCTGATGATCTCGAGCGACATGGAAGAGGTGATCGGCGTGAGCGACCGGATTGCAGTAATGCATGAGGGCGCGATTTCAGGATTCCTGGAGCGCAGCCAGTTCAGCGAGCACAACGTGCTGCAGCTGGCTGTCGGCCAAGCAGTGTAGACGAGGGCTCCCGTGCACAAAAAAGATCTCAGCCTGCTGATCCTGATCCTGGTGGTCGGCGCCGTCGTCGCTTTCATCAACCCGCGCTTCCTGCTCGCCGGCAACCTGTCCAACACCGCCAACCAGGTCGGACTGTTCGGCATTTTCTCGATCGGCGAGGCCTGCGTCATCATCATCGGCGGCATCGAGCTGTCGGTCGGCTCAGTGATCGCGCTGCTCGGCGTGCTCTTCATCGACCTGATCGTCAATCGTGACGTCGACTGGATCGCAGCGTTCGCGCTGATCATCGGCGGCGGGCTCTTGATCGGCGTGGTGCACGGCCTGCTCGTCACCAAGATGAAGATCCAGCCTTTCGTGGTCACGCTGTGCGGGCTTTTGATCTATCGCGGCGCCGCGCGCTACTACACCGAGGATTCCACCGCCGGCTTCGGCTATGGCGCAAGCTTCCCGACACTGGAATGGCTCACTGCAGGCCGCACCGACGTGTTCGGCTTTCCGCTGCCGCACAGCGTGATCGCGCTTGCCGTCGTCACCGCGGTCGCCTGGGTGGTGCTGCACCGCTCGGTGGTCGGCCGCTATCTCTATGCGGTCGGCAAGAACGAGGAGGCGGCGCGCTATTCCGGCATCCGTTCCGACCGCGTCGTGATCTCGGCTTACGTGATCTGCGGCGGGCTCACCGCGTTTGCTGCGATTCTGCTCGCGATGTACACCCGCTCGATCTCGCCGGCGGTGCACGGCTCGTTCTACGAACTCTATGCGATCGCTGCGGCCGTGCTCGGCGGCTGCTCGCTGCGCGGCGGCGAGGGCTCGGTGCTCGGTGTCGTGCTCGGCACGGTGTTGCTGCAGGTGCTGCAGAACCTGGTCAACCTGCTCGGCATTCCGAGCTCGCTCAACTTCGCCGTGATGGGCACCGTCATCCTGATCGGTGTGGTCGCCGACCAGTATCTGGTGCAGCGACGCCGGCGCGCGACCTCGGCCAAGGGCCATTCGAGGCCCGGCCTCGCCGGCGCGCCGCTAGGGCAGGCGAAGGCGGAGTAGGGCAACGGACGTCTTTCTCGGCGGCCATTCATCGCCAGGCAGTGCCGACTCGGACAACTTGACGCAGACGTATGGCCGTCAATTTGGAGTGATTCCATTCGCCTTGCCGCGATGGCCCCGTTTAAAACGCTTCCACATCGCAGCGGCGATGCCGCGTCATTTGGCGGTGCGGGGGACACATGATCAGAAACACGGGGGTAAGCTGGGGCAGCGTGTCGCGCGGCCTGCACTGGCTGATCGGCCTCACCATTATCGGCATGCTCGCCTTCGGCTGGTGGATGAACCACATCCCGGCACGCCCCGATCGGTTTTTCTACCGCCAGATCCACGCCGATATCGGCTACGTGTTGCTGCTCCTGCTCGTCATTCGCATCGTCTGGCGGCTCTTCAATCCAGGGCCGGCATTGCCGCAGGGAACGCCGCGTTGGCTCGGCACGGTGGCGCGCTTCCATCAGTGGACGCTCGATTTCGCGGCGCTCGTCGTCATCATGCTGGGCTGGGCGCATTCCGGCGCGCATACACCGAACTACGCGAGCTGGTTCGGTCTGTTCCAGGTGCCGCAGATCACCTTGCCCGACAAGGCGGAGGCGCAGCTCTATGAGGACCGCCACATTTTGTTTGCCTATGTGCTGCTGGTGCTGATCGTGCTCCACGTCCTGGCCGCGGTCTGGCATCACCGCATCAGGCGCGACACCGTCGTGCTGCGGATGGTGCGCGGCGAGGCGGGGTAAGCCGGCACGCGGCCGCCGTCGACGGCGGTGTCAGTTCAATGGCTTCAGCCTTTGCAGCCACCGTTGCCGAATTTGCTCTATTGCTTCCGGCGCAATGCCATCTTTGGGGATCGGATAGACAATGGTCTTGCTCAAACATAGCAGGAAGATCTTGTTGTTCTCCTTGAGGCCTCGAAGCTGCGACCAGTGCAATCGCGTCGTGCTGCTTTGCCCTTTGACCTCGATACCTTCCGCGTCCTCGATAAGCTCCATGTTTCCGAAAAAAGCCGGGTTCTGACGGACGAGAGATGCGGAGCGCAAGGGAACGGTGACGAACCAATTCAGCAGACCGAAACCCACGAAGAAGAAAAGACCGATGCAAGCCGGAGACAGCAACATGTGGGCAAAGACACCGGGCGTTGCTGGAGGACTGTCCCATAGGTCCGGGGCCAGCATCATGATGAACACCGTGGCGCCCGCCCACGCAGGAGCCGCCAATCCGTTCTGCAGACGTGCCGCTTCAGTCATTGCGGACGGGGTCAAGACGTAGCTCAGCCGCTCGGAAACTTGCGTACTAGGCGCGCTTTCCACGTTTACGCTTCCCCGAACACGCGCTTGAAGATCGTGTCGACGTGCTTGAGGTGATAGGCGAGGTCGAACTGCTCGTCGATCTCGGCGTCGGTGAGATATTTCTTCACCTCGGCGTCTTTCTTGAGCAGCGTCTTGAAATCGCCTTCGCCGCGCCAGACCGGCATCGCATTGCGCTGCACGAGCTTGTAGGAATCCTCACGGCTCGCGCCCTTCTGGGTCAGCGCGATCAGCAGGCGTTGCGAATGCACGAGGCCGCCGAGCCGGTCGAGATTCTTCTCCATGTTGGCCGGGTAGACCAGGAGCTTCTCGATCATGCCGGCGAGGCGCACCAGCGCGAAGTCGAGCGTGACCGTCGCATCCGGGCCGATCATCCGTTCGACCGACGAATGGGAGATGTCGCGCTCGTGCCAGAGCACGACGTTCTCCAGCGCAGGGGTCACATAGCCGCGCACCATGCGCGCGAGGCCAGTGAGGTTCTCGGACAGCACCGGGTTGCGCTTGTGCGGCATCGCCGACGAGCCCTTCTGTCCTTCGGAGAAGAACTCCTCGGCCTCCAGCACTTCGGTGCGTTGGAGGTGACGGACCTCGGTGGCGAGACGCTCGACCGAGGAGGCGATCACGCCGAGCGTTGCGAAATACATCGCGTGGCGGTCGCGCGGGATGACTTGCGTCGAGATCGGCTCGGGGGTGAGGCCCATCGCCTTCGCGACGTGTTCTTCAACGCGCGGATCGATCTGCGCGAAGGTGCCGACCGCGCCGGAGATGGCGCAGGTGGCGATCTCCTTGCGCGCGGCGACCAGCCGCTCGCGGGCGCGGCTGAACTCGGCATAGGCATAGGCGAGCTTGAGGCCGAAGGTCACCGGCTCGGCATGGATGCCATGCGAGCGGCCGATGGTCGGCGTCATCTTGTGTTCGAAGGCGCGCTTCTTGAGTGCCGCCAGCACCTTGTCGAGATCGGCGAGCAAGAGGTCGGCGGCGCGGGTGAGCTGGACGTTGAGGCAGGTGTCGAGCACGTCTGACGAGGTCATGCCCTGGTGCACGAAGCGCGCCTCAGGGCCGACGATTTCAGCCAAATGGGTCAGGAAGGCGATGACGTCGTGCTTGGTCTCGCGCTCGATCTCGTCGATCCGCGCGACGTCGAAGGTGGCGTCCTTGGCCTTGGCCCAGATGGTCCTGGCGGCCTCCTTCGGGATCACGCCCAGTTCCGCCAGCGCGTCCGCCGCATGCGCCTCGATCTCGAACCAGATCTTGAAGCGCGTCTGCGGCTCCCAGATCGCGGCCATTTCGGGACGAGTATAGCGGGGAATCATCGCGGGGCTCCAAAGCACAACAGCCGGGCGCAGCCAAAAGGGCTGCCCCGGCGGGGTTTCAAGGCCACGCTTTAGCAGATCGCCTGCGGAGGGGACAAGGAGGGGATGGAAACCAGCCCAGTGGGAGGAAGCCGCGGGCCTGGGCACGAGGCAGGGCGGACGCCCCGGTGCTGGTCCACCTGTTGAGCCGTGCTGGTTCCAGGCGCGAAGGGTTACAGCGCGGTCAGCCCGCAGGCCGCGGCGAAACGTACCAGCTGCGCGTCGGTCTGCAGCCCGGTCTTGGCCTTCACCAGATAATGGTAGTTCTGGACCGTCTTGACGCTGATATGGAGATTGGCCGCGATCTCGTCGGTGGTCAGCCCGGCCGCGAGCTGCCGGAGAATCTCGATCTCCCGGTCGCCCAGCCGCTCCAGCGTCGCCTGCAGCGGATCGAGGCTGTCGGCCGCGAGGCTATGGGCCACGTCGTCGCTGATGGCGCGCTCGCCACGGGCGACCGCGCGGATGGCACGGATCAGGGCTGCGGGTTCACTGCTCTTGGTGACGAAGCCGCCGGCGCCGGCGCCAAAGGCGGCCTTCACCACGCTCGCCTCGCTGTGCATGCTGAATACCAGAATGCGGGCAGAGCGGTCGCGGGCGCGGATGTTGCGGATCGCCTCCAGGCCGCTGGCGCCCTGCATCGAAATGTCCATGACGACAATGTCGGGTGCATGGGTCTTGAAGGCGGCGTAGGCCTGCGCGGCGTTCTCGGCTTCGGCGACGACCGCAAAACCGTCCTGGCTCTCCAGCACGCGCCGGTAGCCCTGGCGGACCACCGGATGATCATCGACCAGCAGGATCGACAATTGCGCGGCTTCCGCCATCGGCTTTGAGGCTCCCTGTTTCATGCCGCGATCGGGATCGTCGCCGCGACACTGACGCCGCGCGGCGCAAGCCCGATGGACAGCGAGCCGCCGACGGCGGCGATCCGCTCGCGGATTCCGGTGAGGCCGAAGCCCGTCGACTGCGCGAAATCGGAAGTGTCGCCGCCGCCATCATCCTCGACGCAGATCACGAGCGCGTCTTCCTCTCCACTCTGTCGCGCGACGCGGAGCGAGATTTCCGAGGCGGTGGTGTGGCGCAGCGCGTTGGTGAGGCATTCCTGCGCAACGCGATAGGCTGTCACCGCAATCGGTCCCTGCAGATCGGCCAGATCGCCCTGCAGGTCGAGGCGGATGGTCGGACGCGCCGCATGCCGCCAGTCTTCGGTGAGTGCGATCAGGCTGGCCTCGAGCCCGACTTCGGCGGCAAGCGGCCGCCGCAACCGGCTGAGCGTGCCGCGCAGGCAGGTCATCAGATGCGCCGTCGCCTTGGAGATCATCCGCGCATCCTGCGTCACATCGGAATCGTGGCCTGCGCCAGCCGCCTCGATCGTACTGGCAAAGGCGAGGATCGCGGTCAGGTTCTGACCGAACTCATCGTGCAGCTCGCGCGCCAGCACCCGCCGCTCCTCGTCACGGACGTCGAGCAACTGTTGAGTCAGGGCCGCGCGCTGTTCGGTGGCCTGCGCCAGCCGATCGCCGAGCTCGGTGACGGCGCGACCGATCATCGCAAGATCCATGGAGCGGAAGCGCGGCAGCACGGGATGGTAATTGCCGCTGGCCATGCCACGCAGCGCGGCGACGATGGACCGCGCCGGCGCCAGCGCCTGCGCGATCGCCAGCGAGGCCAGGATGCCGATCGCCAATGCCATGGTCAGCGCGACGGTGAAATTGTCCTGGATGCGCTGCCAGGCGAGCTGGATCGCCGCATCGGAATCCGCCACCGCCGAAACCGTTCCGGCGGTGCTGGTACGAATGCTGATCGGCTGCGCGACCGTGCTGTGATCGCCGAGCACCGTCTGCACCAGCGAGCGGAACCAGCGCGGCGGCGCCTCGCCCAGCCCCTTGCTCTGGCCACAGAGCGGCTTTTCGAACGGCGCTTGCGGCTGGAACTCAACGCAGATGCCGGGCGAGATCAGCTTCATCGTCTCGGTGCTGCGCCAGTCCGGCACCGGCAGCAGATGCTCGCGTGTCCTGCTGCTGCGCAGCAAGACCTCCTGCCAGTACAGCGCCTCCAACGCCTGGGAAACGCGCTTGGCCGATGCGCTCGTTGCCCGGTCGACGCTGCGATAGGCATCGACGGTGACCCACATCGTGGCGGCGGCGAGGCAGAGCACGACGATCAGAACGAGGCGGCAGATGAGCTGAAGCACGAGGCGCATGCGATCATCTCCACAGTGTCAGCGAAGGGTAACAACATGCGCCGCCGCCGCCAAGCATGTGCAACGCCTTGGGCATCGATCGGGAAAATTTCCCAGCGGCTTCCGGGCATATCCCTTTGGACGGCATCCCACGCCTCTGCTTAACTGCC
>Ga0209233_1001179_pt1 | contig 10556 bp, 10 predicted proteins | sample AraplaCL_Cvi_mCL_FD_184269 | JGI IMG/M metagenome (GOLD analysis project Ga0209233, IMG submission 184269) | Arabidopsis root microbial communities from the University of North Carolina, USA - plate scrape CL_Cvi_mCL (SPAdes) (version 2) | ecosystem: Host-associated > Plants > Roots > Endosphere... | reverse complement strand
CCACAAGCTCGGGCCGTATCGGTATCCACGAAAGATCTTTGCCACCGCTCCATCGTGATTGGCCTCCGGGCATACGTCCACCGGCTTGCGCCGCGGCATCTGCCCAGTTTTTCCAGGGATGATGCGCTAATGCGTCCTCACGATACGGTGCGAGGAACTCCGCCAGCTCCTTACGCTTTGCCGCAGTAAAGCTTGCACACACGCCCACGTGCTGCAACGCCGCCACATCGTCATACAGCCCGAGCAACAAGGAACCGACGGCGATGTTCTCTCCATCTTTGTGCCATCGAAAACCTGCTACGACGCAATCGCAATCGCGTTCATGCTTCACCTTCAGCATGGTGCGCTTGTCCGGTGTGTACAAGCCGTCCAGCGGTTTTGCTATCACTCCGTCGAGGCCAGCTCCTTCAAAACGTGTAAACCAGTCCTCTGCGATGGAGCGATCCTGTGTAGCTGGTGTCAGGTGGATCGGCGGATTGGCATGGGTAAGCACCTGCTCCAGAGCTGCGCGCCTATCACGAAACGGAACATCGCGAAGATCGTCATCGCCATTCTGCAGCATGTCGAAAAATACGACAGACGCAGGTGTCTGCTGAGCGAGCATCTTTACCCGCGATGCCGCCGGGTGAATGCGCAACGACAACAGATCGAAGTCCAGCCCGTGTTTGGTCGCGATGACGATTTCGCCATCCAGGACGCATCGCTGTGGTAACTGCTGCAACAGTGGTTCGCGAAGCTCTGGGAAATAGCGATCCAGTGGCTTGCCGTCGCGGCTTTGAATCAACAACTCGTCGCCATCGCGAAAGATGAGCGTGCGAAATCCATCCCACTTGGGTTCAAAGCTCCAGCGCTGCGTGTCCTCGGGGATGGCGTCCACGCGCTTGGCCAGCATGGGGAGTATCGGCGCTTGTGCAAGCAGGCTCATGCGTCAGTTGGATGCAGTTACACCCTCCAACGCAAGCTCGGTGGCGTTTGCCTGCATGGCGCGCAGGCAATTTTCAATGTGCTCTTCCATCGGAATGCCCAGCAATGTCGCGCCTTCTGTAATGTCTTCACGATTTACACCACGCGCGAAAGCCTTGTCCTTCATCTTCTTCTTCACGCCTGCCACTTCCACATCGCGAATGCTCTTCGTCGGTTTCACCAGCGCACAGGCGGTAAGAAATCCAGCAAGTTCATCGCAGGCAAAGAGTGCGCGATCCAGGTGGCTTACGCGAGCAGCGCCCGTATACGAAGCATGTGCAAGGATGGCATGGCGAATCTCCTCTGGCCATCCCTGCTCCGTCAACACGCGATTGCCAACGAAAGGATGTTCCTCCAGCGAAGGATGCCGGTCATAGTCAAAATCATGCAGTAGGGCAGCAATACTGTATTGCGCAATAAATTCAGTGGCAGCTTCACCGCTCAGACCTAGCCGTTCCGCTTCCCGTTCCCCGTAGCTGCGCGTGCAGGTTTCCACTGCTAATGCGTGTTTGATCAGGCTGGGTGAGGTGGTCCATTCATTCAGCAATTCCCAGGCGCGTTCGCGTGTGTACATGCGGCTGAGTCTAACGCACTCGCCGCTTTTGAGGGGGTGTTATGGAAGATGCTTATTCCTCTGCTTCCATCGCTTGCAGACGTTCAAGATCTGCAGGCGTATCCACATCGATTTCACCGCCATGCAGTGGCACGGTAAGTACTGCATCGTCTTGCAATAACTCACGCGCTCCCGTATCCCCATTCAGCTCTTGGAGTGCATGAAAGCTGAACACGGGGAAGAGCGCAGGGATGCCGCGGCGTTCGTAATAGTGCGAAGCCACTACATGTTCACGATGCGAAGCTTCCATCAAGCGACGGAGATGTTCTGCTGTAACCGTCACCTGATCGCAGGTCAGTACCAGTAGATCGTCCGCATCCACGCGCTCCGCCGCCGCGGCACCCAGAGCAATGGAGGTGGACATGCCACGTTTCCATGCTTTGTTGATCAGGATGCGTGGCTCGTGGGGATTGTTCTGCAACACTTCCAGGAGGTCTTCATAGCCTGCGCCCAACACAACGAAGACGGGCGAAGCGCCCGCCTCATGAGCCATGCGGATTGCACGATCCATCAGGCGTTCGCCTTGATACTGCACCAGTTGTTTCGGTTGTCCTAACCGTTCCGATGCGCCAGCCGCCAGAACCAGCGCTGCAACTCTCCGGCTCATCGTGTCTCCGTGTGCAGTGTGTTGTTCATCATGTTCTGTTCTGAAGCTTCTGGTTTTATGTGCTCTACGAAGATGCGTCCCTGCGCGAGCGAATGCAGTGCGCCATGTGCAGAATTTCGTGCCACACGCCGCATGGGCACAATATCTTCTGTCTCCAGCAAATGGCTGGCGAACAGCACATCTCCGCGCTCGTCCATAACAAATCGCAGCAAAGAAGCGCTGGCTTCGGGCAATACTGTGACTACGGAGCGTAGCTCACCCCGCAGCGTCGCCTCAAAGGCTTCCATCAAAGCGGCTGCTTCAGGCGTGTCAGAAGATTCTGTTAGTAGATGTGCTTCAGCAGCGGTGGCACGAACGATCATCATCTGCGCAGTTGTACTTGCTGGCGAATCAGTACGTTGCAGTAATTCTGCTTCGACCCATCCAGCGGAAACAGCGCCCGCGTTACGGCCATCTGCCACAGTGTAAAGACGCGCCCCAGCAGCATGAGACGAGCTTCCGCGCATCTCCACGAGTGTGAAGAGAACGCCACGCGGCGTGTGTCCATACAAATGGGCAATGTCGCGGCGCTCTTTCAGACCCATACTCCAAGTGTATGATGCGTCTTCCGCTGCCTCAACCACCAGAGGTCTCAGGCCATAGTCTGTCGCAAAATCGCTGGACGTTCTGCGTGAATCTTCAACACAAGTTCACCAAACAGTGTGTTTGCCCATGCAAACCACGGCCGCGTGAATTTCGCGGGGTCGTCCTTGTGAAACGCCTCGTGCATGAAGTTAGTGCCGGCAGTAGTATTGCGCAGCATCTTCAGACAGCGCAGGATTTCTGCATCATCCGTGCTCGTCAACGCACGCATCGTGATGCTCATGGGCCAGATGTAATCCATGCCCACATGCGGTCCGCCGACACCTTCCGCTGCCGTGCCCTTGAAGAAATACGGATTGCTGTCACTCAGCGAAAACGCGCGTGTGTTGCGATACACCGGCTGCTTCAACGGTAGGCTGGTCAGATAGGCAATGCTCAACAGACCCGGCGCATTCGCGTCGTCCATCCAGTTCACATTGCCAAAACCGTCCACTTCATACGCATACATCTCGCCAAGACGAGCATGTCTCAACTGCCCATACGCCTTCGTCGCAGTTGAAACTTCATTTGCGAGAGATGCAGCATCGTTCGCAAGCTGCGCATTGCTAATCGACTTGGCGATCTCGGCCAGCATGTTCAATGCAGCTACCGCAAACAGATTTGCCGGAACAAACAGCGGATAAGTGCATGCGTCATCCGATGGTCGGAAAATGGAATGCAACATGCCATTTGGCTTCGTCGGTGCGCCATAGCCGCTCAGAATCACGGAGTCCGTAGGATTCTCTGCGCGCCGCTGGAAATGATACGGCCCACGATCATGCAGGCGTTGTTGTTCGCGGAAGGTTTTCAACACAAGCTGCATCGCTGCAACCCATTCGCTATCGAATGCCTTGGTGCTGCCGGTGGCTTTCCAATAGCCATGCGACAGACGGATGGGATAGCACAGCGAATCCACTTCCCACTTGCGTTCGCCTACGCCAGGCTTATGATCTGTTGCATCTTGCACGGCCCATTCCAGCGGCTTATCCGTAGGATTGCGACGAAACGCATTCGCATACGGATCCAGCAGAATGCACATCGCATGGCGATGAATCAGACCCTCAATCACCGTGGCCAGCTTTGCATCGCTCTTTGCAAACGGCAAATAAGGATGCATCTGTGCAGAGGAATCGCGCAGCCACAACGCATCAATGTCGCCGGTGATTACGAATGTGTCTGGCTTGCCATCGCGTGTGCCCGGGAACACTGTGGTGTCCAACGTGTTCGGTAGACAGTTCGCAAAGATCGTACGCAACTGCGGGTCTGCAATGTCGCGGCTGATGGATGTAATCGCATCTTCCACCGCCTGCGAACGGAACAGTCGTTCACCCTCTGCAGGGCGCTGCGTCAGATCGCGCTTCGTGTACTGTGCAAGGAGGTCTGTCTTTGCAATGAAAGCTGCTCCAGCGGCAAGCGTGGCGGAGTTACGAAGAAAGCTGCGGCGATCGACATGCGAAACCATGCAGCCAGCTTACCTGCTTCCCGCAACACTTCGCATCAATGCATCACGATCAATGTCGCCATGTGCGGCGGCAGGGTAAACACCTGGCCTTCTGTAGTCCTTCGACTGCTGGTCTCACTCACCACGGTATTTACATGCGCCTCATGTGCATCCAGTGCAGGTGCAATAAGTATCTGAATCGTGTCGAAGTAAGGCGCGGTAATGCGAACCGGTGTCGAAGCTTCCTTGTTTAAGATCGCTACGATCGTTTTTCCATCCGCGCGCTTCCCGGCGTATGCGGTGATATTGATCTTGCCTGCATCCAGCGTTACGGGCAGCATCGTCACGCCTTGAAACGCAGCGGCAAACTTCATACCGTATCCCACCGGCTCCAGCAGGAACTTGTTGTTCAGCTTGCCATCCACACCTGCCCCGGCCAGAGTGCCTTCGTTGGCAATTGGCGTATAGAACGGCTTGGGATGGGGTACCGTGGGGTCTTTCATCAGCGCCTCACCGTGAAATACTCCACCCACACTGACTGCCTGTGCATGACCTGAGCCGCCATGCAGATTCACACCGCAGTAGCCCGCCTGCATGAGTTGGAAGAGGTACTCCGCACCCCATAGCGCTGCCGCGAATACATCACTTACGCCCGGTTTTCCGCCGCGATACACAGTGTTACCTTCAGTCATGCGATACGTCACGGTCGAGCCGACCTTCGCTGCTGCGGCCTTCGTCGTCGCGGCATGTTCCGTAACCTTTGCATCTGGTTTCAGCAGATTCTCTAGCGTCGCGTCCGGGTTCGAAGGCGGGCCGCTCCAGTAGTAGTGATGGCTTAGCGTTACCACATTTGGCTTGTCTTCAATCGCCGCCCAGCGATCGGCAATCTGCGTCAGCCATGTCACGTCCGCAGCCACATCTGGCATGCCGAACTTCGCCTCGGGCAACGCCTTCTGCACAGCTCGCGCGATCTTCAACCATTCATCCAGGTATGCGTCCACATTCCACGTTTGCGGATCGCGCAGATGTCCCTTGAACTGATCCACCTCATTACCAAGCTGAAAGTATTGCAGGCGTGGCCCGAGGCGCTTCATCACGTAGGTTGCTTCAGCTGTATCGACTTCAGGCGTTCCGTATCCAAGGTTTAGGCCGTAGATGCAGTTCCAACCTGTAGCCTTCAGGAAGCCGTCGAGGTTGTCCACTGCTTTGGGTGTTATGGCAAACACTGTCGCAGCCGTTGGCTCTCCTTCTGCCTTCCATGGTGATTCGGTGCGTGTCGGCGCGGTCGCATCATCTGTTGCTTTCCACCAGCTGAACTCGCTGGTGTTGCCACCAAGTCGAAGTACACCTTTACTGGCAAGATTGCGGAACTGCTGCACCAGGCTGATGTTCTCTGGTGAGAAGAAGGTCGCATCCTCCAATTGCATACTCTCGTAGGAGAGGCCGATGAAGTCCGAGGGAACCTTTGCACCGGCTTCCGTGCCAATCTTCAGTGTTGCAGTCGGCGTTGCATCAGGAGTTTGTGCACGCAGGAGTGTTGGCAGAAAAGCAGCAGTCGCAGAGCCAGTCAGAACAAAGTCACGCCGGGAAAACAAACGCATGCCGACAGCCTACCAAGTTGTTCGCGCAGTGGATAAGGCCTTGATCAGTTGCGTGCTGCAGCACGTTGTTCGCAGAGACGGCCAAAGAAAAATGCTACGGGCGCCATCACCAGCAGGGCTACCATCTGTGCGTAGTGGTGTTGGCCGGGCGTATGGGTTTCGGCGAACAGTGCCGCCAACGCCATGAATCCCGCTGCGCCTTCTGCCGATCCTCGCTGGGTTTCCGGTGAGAGCCGTGCTGCGACCCATCCACCCAGTAATCCGAAGATTGCGGCGACAACGCCTGTCAGTGCGATGAAGCTGGCTGGTGCGCCGTCCCATGGTGTGTCGTGATGGGTGATCTGGAAGAACCACGCAAGGTAAAGCGCAAGTGCCAGAAAGGCACCTGCAAAAGCAGCGAAGGTGGCGCGGAATAAGCGCATGGTAGTCGGTTAGATTATCGCAGCCTTGGGAACGATGCCGCGATAACTAACCTTATCCCGCAAAAGAAAACGGCCCCGGATGTACCGAGGCCGCTTCCTGTTTGTTATAGCAGTTACTTCTTCTTGCCCTTATTGGCCTTGAAGTCAGAGACCTGCTTCTGGTCAAAGGCTGAGACAATACCCTGCACGTCGGCGGCATGGGAACCGTTCGGAGCCAGTTCCAGGTACTTCAGGTAGGCATCGAGGCAGCCCTCTGGGGCTTCCATCTTCTGTGTCTTCGGATTGATCGTCGCCTTGTCGATCAGGCTCTGGCCCTTGATGTAGTAGGACTCAGCCTTGGTCGGGTCAGCGGCGATTGCCTTGTCCGCAGCCTGTGCAGCCTGCTCGTGGTTACCGCTGTTGTAGAGGACGGCGGCTTCGTTGTAGTAGTACACGCCAGCCTTGGTGGGTTCAGCAGCAGCAGCCTTGTCGTAGGCGGCAAGCGCCTCGGTCGGCTTCTTGGCGCCAACCAGGGCCTGGCCCAGGTTGTTGTAGGCGCTACCGGAGATGGACGGGTTCGGCTTCTTGGAGGCGGCGTTTGCATCGGCTGCCTTCTGCAGGCTGGTGGCCGCATCATCGAACTTCTTGGCACCCAGCTGGGCATTGCCCAGTTCCAGCCACAGGATGGCTTCGTCCGGCTTCTGCTGTGTGGCCTGCGTCATCTTGGCGATGGCGTCGTCGTACTTACCAGCCTTCTCATCGTCACGCGCACCGGTCAGCAGCGAGTTCAGGTTTGCTACGGTCTTGTTGGCCGCAACCGTTGCAGCGTTAGCCTTCTTGAATTCCTCAAGCTGCTTCTTCTGCTCTGGAGTCATGGCCTTCAGGAACTCTTCGCGGGTCATGTCGTCGTTCTGCGCGGTGTCCTGGCCGGGCTTGATCTCTACATCATTGATGTAGTCGACCGTTGCGCCCTTCACGATGTAGAACATGACGTATTTGCCGGGCTTGATACCAGCGCCCTTGAAGTCGCCATTTGCGTCGACCGGAAAGCTGTACTCGTACTTGCGGGTCTTGTCGTCCGTGCTGGTACGGTCGGTGGTCAGCTTAACGTCGCCGACGCCCTGCGCCATGCCCGCGGCGTTCTGCACGTGACCGTGGATGCTGCCGGGCTGATCCTGCGGTTGCTGAGCGAATGCCAGGCTTGCCGGCGAAAGAACCGCTACCATCGCGGCTACGGAAAGAATGCGAGACTTCATGGTCGTCCTGCTCCTTGCTTGTCACCGACTGTTGAGGCCGGTATCTCTAAATGCAAACGTAAAATGGGTTGCCGAAGTTGCGAGTCACTGCCTAACGCTTGGATGCGTAGGGAATCGGGTCTGTGCTGCCGGCCTCCTGAAATGCCCGCAGCCGTAGAACGCAGCTCTCGCACACTCCGCAGGCGAACTCCTCGCCCGAGTAGCACGACCAACTTACATGTAACGGAGCACCCAATTCAACACCCAGACGCACGATCTCGCGCTTGCGGAGGTGAATGAGTGGCGTTTCCACGCGAATATCGCCCACTGCTGTGCCTTGGCGTATTAATTCGTTGAATGCGTCATAATACGCCGGGCGGCAGTCGGGGTATCCGGAGCTGTCCTGTTCCACTGCTCCGATGAAGATGGTCTTGGCTCCGATGACCTCTGCCCAGCTCACAGCGGCGGAGAGGAAGTGGGCGTTGCGGAAGGGGACGTAAGTGACGGGGATGGCATCGCCGATCTTCCCCTCGTCCTCCGGAGCGTCCGGGACGGCGATGGAAGTGTCTGTCAGCGCCGATCCGCCGATCTGGCGGAAGAGGTCCATCCGCAACTGGAGAAACCGTTTGAATCCAAGTGCTTCCGCTACGCCGCTGGCGCTTTTCAGTTCGCGCGCTTCGGTGCGTTGTCCGTAGGAGAAGTGGAGGGCGTAGGCGTCGTAGTCGCGTGCCGCCAGTGCCGCGCATACGGTGGAATCCATACCGCCGCTCAGGCAGACCACTGCTTTCTGGCGCGTTTCGTTGCTCATGGCTTCATTCTAAGTTGCGTGTGTGAACGGTTGCCGGTGGTGGGTACCCCCCTCCCCCTGTTTTTCTAAAATCGTCTTTCTAAATGGTTTACGGTTTTATTGGCTGTAAAATCGTCTTGCTATTGGGGTTAGGGGCAAAATCGTCTTTCTAAAGCCTTAGCTGCTGGCTTTTCGCTTTAGCGAATTTCCCTTGTTTCTATTTTAGTTGTTCGACGAAAATAGCATGCCAACTATATTCCCTTTGCTTTGTTTGGTTTGGGTGATTTTGGGGGTTGACAACTTTTAGAGTTCGTCGCCGTTGTCTGCGAGAGAGGCTCCCTTGGAGGTTTCGCCTACGGCGACGCCGTCTTCCACGAAAAGGGGGACGTTGTTCAGAAGTTCGCGGGCCGTTTCGGCGTCTTCCGCGCGTACCTGAAGACGTGCTCCGCTGACGGGAAGCAGGATGTTCGCTTCTTCACCGCTGAGGAAGGAGTCGATTCCGGCTCCGTCGAGTACGCTCTGCGCTACGGATGCTTCGCCTACTTCGGAGTAGCTTGCAACGGTTACGAAGTCTTCGTTCTGCTGTGCCATCTTCAACCTCTTTTCTATAAGCGATATGACGCTGTTCGGGCTGTTCATGGGTGCTTGTTTGTTTCTGGATTTGCCTGGCACTCCCTCAGCGGCTAAAGCCGTTCCGAAAGAGGACGACTTTTGGTCGTATGAGCTTCGCCTTCGCGAAGCTGGTCCTGGCTCTCGTGCTGCGTTGTGGTGGGTTGCGAGGAATGCAGGTCCTTCGGCTTTGCTCAGGATGACGGTCTTTGACCGTATGAGCTTCGCTTTCGCGAAGCTGTTTGAGTTTTGTGCTGGAAAGGGGTCAGATTTTGTGGCGAGGTGAAGTTTGTGGGGATTCTTCGCTGCTCTCAGAATGACGGCCTCTGGCCGTAGAAGCTGCGCTTAGGGATTACGGCTGGCCGTCGAAACTGCGCTGGACGAACTTCGTTTGTTGGGATCGCACCTTTGGTGCGATGCCCAGGTTAGCTTCGCGGACCTAGGCATCAGCCTTTTGATGCTTCTGCAAATCACTCTTTTCACTCTTTTAATGCTTCAGCAGGGTGCTTTTCCAGAAGGCGGCGCGTGCTGCGTCGAGTTGCGATTGAGTTTTTGGTGTGGTGTCGATGACGTAGAAGGGGCCGCCGCCGTGTTGTGCGGGGACCCATGTGGACGAGGGTTTGCCTGTGGCGGCGAACTTTAGCCACTCGCCGGCTGCGATTTTGCTTACGGCGTAGTCAGCGTCTTCGTAGTCGCGGTCCTTTACCTGATCGAGCGTTTCGAAGAAGTATGGGACCTCTGCGGTGTGGTGTGCGCCGAACTCGGGATGCGCCTTCCAGGGTGGTGTTCGTGCGAACCAGTAGAGGTAGACGGAGGATTGGCGTCGGCGCTGGTAGGCGTCGGCGTAGAGGGTTGCGATGGCGATGTTGCGATCGCGGCCTGCCTGTATCTGGCTCTTGGCTGCCTGTGCATCATCGTCAGCGGGATAGAGCTTGAGGAAGCGCTCGGCATTGTCGCCGTACTTCTTTGTGGCGTCGGCGCGGAAGGCTTCTGCGGAGAGCTTTTGTGTGGGGAAGCCTTCGTCCTTTACCCAACCGAGCATGACGGGAACGTCGCTGCCTACGGGATGCACGAGGTCATCGCCGGGCTGTTCGGTAAGCCAGTAGCCGTCGACGACCGGACGTTTCGGTGGCGCATCCGGTGCGTTGAGCAATGTCTCCGCGGGAACTGCGCGCAGAGCATCCAGCGTGCCGCCGTATTTGGCGGTGAAGGCGTCGCCGAGCTTTGCTGTGTCTTCCAGTGAAGCTACGGTGGCAGGCCACAGTAGCGGATCACTGTTCAGGATGGCGCGTTGGAAGAGACCTTTTGCCTTTGGCGAGGCGAGGAGTTCTGCGACGGCTTCTGCGCCTGCGCTTTGGCCTGCAACGGTGACGCGTTGCGGGTCGCCACCGAAGGCTGCGATGTTCTTCTTTACCCAATCGAGTGCGGCGATCTGGTCGCCCAAGGCGTAGTTGCCTGCGCTGTCGTGGCCGCTGTCTGCACGCAGGGCTGAGCTGGCGAAGTAACCAAAGATGCCGAGGCGGAAGTTGACGGTGACGACGACGAATCCGCTCTTGGAGAGTTGTGTGCCGTCATAGCTAGAGATGCCGCCACTGCCTTCCACGAACCCACCGCCATGCAGATAGACGAGTACAGGACGATGGCCGCTGAGCGAACCGGCAGTCCACACGTTGAGCGT
>Ga0209233_1001178_pt1 | contig 10561 bp, 6 predicted proteins | sample AraplaCL_Cvi_mCL_FD_184269 | JGI IMG/M metagenome (GOLD analysis project Ga0209233, IMG submission 184269) | Arabidopsis root microbial communities from the University of North Carolina, USA - plate scrape CL_Cvi_mCL (SPAdes) (version 2) | ecosystem: Host-associated > Plants > Roots > Endosphere ... | reverse complement strand
CGCTTTTGCCCGGGGCCGGGCCGAGAGCGTTGCGTCCTGCCGGATCCCCGTGATTCAAACTCCCAAGCAACCGGGTCGAGAGGTTCTTCAACGGGATCGAACAATGTCTGGTAGCGACGCGCTACGACAGGCTTGCCGCCGACTACCTTGCCTTCGTTCAACGCGCGTCAATCAGGCCATGGCTGCAGCTTAATGATTCCGTGTCCTGGATGACCTCACGCATCCCATCGCACCGGCAGCGTCACCGGTCCGCGGAACACCCAGCCGCGGACGACAGGCGGCGCCTCCGCGCGGAGGCGCAAATTGGGCAAGCGCGCGAACAGCGTCGGCACCACGATCTTGCCGACGGTGAGCCGCGACACCCAGGTGCCGGCACAGAAATGCGGTCCGGCGCCGAACGCCAGATGCGATTGCTTCGGTCGCGTCACGTCAAAACGATCGGGCTCGGCGAAGCGATTGCCGTCGCGGTTCGCGGCGCCGACGCAGAGCCCGATCTGAAGACCCTCGGACAGCGTGGTGCCGGAAAGATCGACATCGCGCGTGACGCGGCGCGGATACATGCCGATCGGCGAGATCCAGCGCACCGCTTCCTCGAGCGCAGCGGGCCATAGTTCCGGCTGCGCCAGCACGCTGTCCTTCTGCGTCGGGTCTTGCAGGAGACCGAGCACGAGGGTCAGGATCGCATCGCGCGGCTCGTTCAGCCCGCCGCCGATGATCACCTTGATGTTGGCGCGGATGCCCTCGATCGGCATCGGCGGATCGGCGTTGACCATCGAGGACAGGATCGAGGGGTTGGGGTGGCTGCGGTGGTCGTCGAGCACCGCGTCGATCGCGGCGTCGACGTCGGCGCTCGCCTGCATCGCCTTGCGCTCGATCCCGGCATCGGCTGTGTAATTGCCCGCGCCGTCGATCAGCGCCTGCGACCAGTCGGCCAGCGTCTGCCACGGCATCGCGCGAAAGCCGATCATCGCCATCAGGCTGCGCGAGGCCATCGGCGCGGCCAACGCTGAGAACAGATCGGCCTGATCGGCAGCGGACAGCTCATCGATCAGCTCTTGCGCGATCGCGGTGAATTTCGGCGCCCAATACTCCTTGATCGTGGCTGGGCGGAACGAGGGCTCGATCGCCTTGCGGCCGATCGCGTGCTCGGCGCCGTCCTTGCGCATGAAGGTCGGCCCCATCACCTTGTTGACCAGCGAGGTGGGATTGTCGGCCGAGTAGGTTGCGGGGTCGCGCTCGATCCGCACGATGTCGTCGAAGCGCGTCACGCGTCAGCCTCGCGGGTTCGACGAACACCGCCGGCGCCAGCTCGCGCAGGCGGCGGAAGATCGGATAGGGGTCGTTGAGTAGATCCTGATACGCGATGTCGGTGACGACGGGCACAGTGCTGGTCATTGGTCCTCCCGGGGCGCTTTTTGCGAAGACTAGCGCTTGGGGCCGTCATCGTTCAATTCGATGAGACTGATATCATCCATCGAATTATTCCATGACCTCGTGCTAGGCTGGGCCGCCAGCAAGGCGGGAGGTGCAGCGTGGCGGCCAATTCCTCGATCGATCCGATCGACATCGGGACCTTGCGGACGCTTGTGCTGGTCTACGACCTGCAGTCGTTCTCGGCGGCTGCCAAGCGGCTCGACGTCAACCAGTCCACCATCAGCTATGCGGTCGAGCGGCTGCGCGGCGCGCTCGGTGATCCCTTGTTCGTCCGCAACGGCAATGGCGTGACGGCGACCGAGCGCTGCGCGGCGCTGGTCAACTGGGCGCGGGACATGATCGGCGAGATCGATGGGCTCGCCTCACCGGTCGAATTCGATCCGGCGACGGCGCAGGGCAGCGTGACGATCTCCTGCAACTATCACGAACGCCAGACCCTGATCCCGCAATTCAGTGCGCGGCTACGTGCCGGCGCGCCGCGGATCCGCCTCGTGCTGCTCGACGCCGCGGGCCATGGCGACGTCCATCTCAAGCAGAACCAGTGCGACATCGTGCTCGGTCCGGTCGGGGTCGTCGGCGAAAGCTTCTTCCGGCGCCATATCCTCACCGATCACTATGTCTGCGTGATGGATCCGGCCAATCCGCTGGCGCGCAGCCGGATCGCATTATCGGCCTACGCCAAGGCCGAACACGTCTTCATCACCCATAGCGGCGAGTGGCAGCCGCTTTATCTCGAGGCGCTGAAGGCGAGGGAGATCGAGATTGAGCCCGCGGTCAGCCTTCCGAACCACGACAGTTTGGAGCGCATCGTCGCCGGCACAAGGCTGGTTGCGACGATCCCGCACCACCTGGCGCGGGCGATGCCCGGCGGCTTGCACGTCGCGTCGCTGCCGTTCCGGGTGCCGATCTCGATCGACATGTATTGGAGTGCCCGGACGGCCAAGTCCGGCCTGCACAAATGGGCGCGCGGTCTGCTGGCGGAGGTCGCCAAGGCTTGCGCGGCTTGACCAAGCTACGTGACGCTTGCGCTCTATCTAGCCTGTTCGTCATTGCGAGCGCAGCGAAGCAATCCATCTCGTCACTTGCGGAGGCATGGATTGCTTCGCTGCGCTCGCAATGACGGCAATACCCAAAAAAGAAAAGGCCCGCAACAATGGCGCGGGCCTTTTGCCCGGCGCGATGCCGCGCCGAAAGCGTGTCGGCATCAGAACAGGTGGTAGAACACGTAGTACAGACAGCCCGAGATGATCATCGCGGCCGGCAGGGTCAGCACCCAGGCCATCGCGATGTTGCGGATCGTCGACCATTGCAGGCCGGAGCCGTTGGCGGCCATGGTGCCCGCGATCCCTGACGACAGCACGTGCGTGGTCGAGACCGGCAGGCCGTAGCCGTCGGCCGCCGCGATCGTCGCGGCCGCCGTGATCTCGGCGCAGGCGCCCTGCGCGTAGGTCAAGTGGGTCTTGCCGATCTTCTCGCCGACCGTGACGACGATGCGCTTCCAGCCGACCATGGTGCCGAGGCCGAGCGCGATGGCGACGGCGAACTTCACCCAGCTCGGGATGAACTTTGTCGCGCCATCGAGCGAGCCCTTGTACTCGTTCAGCGTGGCGACGTCGGCGGCGGTCAGTTCGGCTTCCTTGTCCTTCATCAGGAAGCGGATCGCCTCGGACGCCAGGTACATGTCGTTACGGGTGTTGCCGACCGCATCAGCCGGGAACTTGGCGAGCGAGCCATACTGGGCAACCTGCTGGCCGATGTCGCGCACCAGCACCGCGAGCGACGGATAGGTGCCTTCGTTGATCTGGTGCTGCGCGACATAGTTGGTCACGGCCGGGCGGGGATTGCCGATCACATTGTAACCGGCGGCCTTGCCTTCGATGACCTTGCTGGCCGAGGTGGAGTGCGCGGCGAACTGCTCGATCTGGCTCGCGGGCAGCGCGCGGTTCAGCGCGTAGGCGGTCGGCACGGTGCCGATCAGGATCAGCATGATCAGGCCCATGCCCTTCTGACCGTCGTTCGAGCCGTGGAAGAAGCTGACCAGCGTGCAGGTCAGAATCAGGATGCCCCGGATCCACCACGGCGGCGGCTGGTTGCCGACCGGCTCGCCGAACAGCGCCGGCGTCGCGCGCGCCAGCACGATCTTGAGGATGTAGAGCAGGCCGGCGGCGAGAGCGAAGCCGAACAGCGGCGACAGCAGCAGCGCCTTGGCGATGTTGGTCGCCTGCGACCAGTCAACACCGGAGGTGCCGTCGCGGCCGCGCAGCAGCGCGTTGGTGATGCCGACGCCCATGATCGAACCGATCAGGGTGTGCGAGCTCGATGCCGGCAGGCCGAGCCACCAGGTGCCGAGATTCCAGATGATGGCGGCGATCAGCAACGCAAACACCATCGCAAAGCCGGCGCTGGAGCCGACCTGCAGGATCAGCTCGACCGGCAGCAGCGACACGATGCCGAACGCGACGGCGCCGCTCGAGAGCAGCACGCCGAACAGGTTGAACATGCCCGACCAGACCACGGCGATATGCGCCGGCAGCGAGCGGGTGTAGATCACGGTGGCGACCGCGTTGGCGGTATCGTGGAAGCCGTTGACGAATTCAAAGCCGAGCGCGATCAGCAGCGCGACGAACAGCAGGATGTATGGCAGGAACGAGGTGATGCGCGTACCGGTGGCGTCGACGTCGACATAGATGCTGTAGGCAACAAACAGCAGCGCGGCCGCAACCACGCCCAAATAGATAATGCCGGTCAGAGGATGAAAGCCCTTGTCGAGGTCCGGTCCCTTTTTCAGGGCGGGCTCGATCGAGCCGGGTAACGCCATATCGCTCATGGTAAACTCCTGTCCCAATGCCCCCGATTTTGATCGATGCATATGACAGGCAATTGAAATCCGGCCCGCGAAATGAGCCGGTCCACCCATGACGGTGGACATCCCGCCGAATTGTTGTGCAACGCATTGAAGGTCCACGGGCCTTCGCGGCCTCGTGGCAATCTTCAGCAACAGACGATCACCGATCGCGCAATGATCGTGACTGATGTCACCGTCCGGGTTTCGCGGAGCGAGACATGTGGAAGGTGAGGACGCCGGCAGCGAGACGTCGGGCCCGCGAAGCCACGCCACCGGGAATCGAGGTCACCGGAAATCCTGGCAACCAGGAATTCAAATAACCAGAAATCCAGCGCGTGCTGCGGACGAGTGAGTGAGGAGGGGAGTATTGCGAGATGAGGTGGCGCGCCGCACGATTGGGGCTAGCAAACCGCGCAGCGCGCCCGCCTCAGGTACGTCATGGCGTGAACATGACGCCCGATACCTATGGAACATGTTACAGTACCACGGATCAATTAAAGGTTGTAGGTATTTGTCAGCGTCCAGAAACAATTTCACGTTGAAGTGTTGTCCCTGGTTCCGCCGGTTTGGCGCAACTCAGGCCGCGCGGGCCGGATTGCGCAACTGATCTGCGGCAATTTTCAGATCGTCGACAAAACGCTGATATTCCAGCGCTCTGGCTTTCTCGTCGGGCAGCCGCAACAGGTAGGACGGGTGTACGGTGACGAGCACCTTGGTTCCGTCGTGATCGATCAGGCGGCCGCGGTTCTTGTTGATCGGGGTGATCTTGCCGAGCACGCTCTGCGCTGCGGTGGCGCCGAGCGCCACCACGAGTTCCGGCCTGATGGCGTCAAGCTCGCGTGCGTACCACTGGCGGCAGGCGCGGATCTCCGGCGTGCCCGGCTTCTGGTGCAGCCGGATCTTGCCGCGCGGCACGAATTTGAAGTGCTTCACCGCGTTGGTGATGTAGACCTTGGCGCGCGCGATGCCGGCGTCCTCAAGCGCGCGATCGAGCATCTGCCCGGCCGGTCCGACAAAGGGATGGCCTGCGAGATCTTCCTTGTCGCCGGGCTGCTCGCCGACCAGCATCAGCGACGCGTTTTGTGGCCCTTCGCCGAACACGGTCTGGGTTGCGTCCTTCCATAGCGGGCAGGCGCGGCAATCGGCGGCCTCTTCGCGCAAGGCAGCGATCGTGTCGTGAGCTTGTTTGTCTTGGATCTGCTTGTCTTTGACTTGTTTGTCTCGGGCTTGCTTGCGGGCCATCGGCTCATCCTGCGGCTTCAGCGGCGCGGCCGCCTTGCGTGCAATGAAGGGGCCGCTGGTCATGCGCATGGCGTCTTCGATCAGCGGCTTAATGATCGAGTCCTCGGGCAGGTTCCTCCAATAGGCCTGCGGCATCTCCATCACTTTCAGCCGCGCGGGATTGAAGAGGCCGTTGTCATGACGCCGCCAGGCCTCCTCGAGCCGATCCTCGCTCGGCACCTCGGATTTGGCGATGCCCGGCGAGATCGAGATCGCGTGCCCGTCCCAATGCGCGCAGACGTCGGGAGTCAGGATCGACCACGGCATGTCGGCGAAGCGGCCGGCGAAGAAAGGTGCGGCGAGCTCGACGATGCGATGCTCCGGCTCGAACCAGGCGACGTAATGCGCCGTCCGCTCGCGGCCGATCTCGCGGAAGCGGAGCTGTGCGTGCATCCTGTCGATGTCGCCATAGACCGCGCGCGCCATCGCGTGGACCTCGGCGACGTCAGGATCATCAGTTGCGCTGAGCAGATCGTGATGGCTGCGCAGCCGCCACAGCAGGCGATAGAGCAGGGCGAAGCGCTCGTCATTGCGATGCAGGATCGCGGCCTTTGCAAGCTCGACGAATATGGCTGTCACGTTGAACCGCGCCTGTGGCGCATCGGGCAAGTCATTCACGCAAGAGGCTGACGACAGTTCGTCGTCCTTGCGTACGGTCCACGTGACCTCCGCAGGCTTCACGTCATTCAGCGCCAATCGCCGCGCGGCCTTGCGCCAGCCCTCGAAATCGGTGTCGTTGTCGAGCACGATGATACGCATGCGATTGCTCCGTTTCCGTCACGCCGCCATTTTTGGGGCCTGCGCGCCTGACTTGCGGAAGAGCAGGGCCCATCCGGTTCGACGGCTGCTGAATCCCATTGATTCCATTCATGAATCGATGGGCTCACCAATCCGATTGACTCCGCGGGCCCTGTTAGCTTTATATTAGAACATATCATGAACAACTGGGCCAGTCCCTGGTTCTCTGTTCTGGTCAGTGACGGCCTCAAATTTTCAGGTGGAAGGAGCGGCGCAATGAACGGCGCACGCACGGGTACGCTTGCGTCTCTGCGCGGCAGCATCGCGCGCATCGAGGCGCCATCGGAGGCGGCAATGCCGAACCGCATCGCGCTTGGACACACGAGCGCGGACGCGATGCTGCGCGGCGGGCTTGCACCGGCCGCGCTGCACGAGGTGTTCGCGGCCGGCCATCAAGGCGGCGCGGCGACCGGCTTCATCGCCGGGCTCGCCGGACGGGTATCAGCGCGCAAGCCGCTGGTCTGGGTGCGGCAGGATTTTTCCGATCGCGAAAACGGCGCGCTGTCGATGCGCGGGCTGGCCGAACTCGGCCTCGATCCGCGCCTCTTGGTCACCGTGCGTGCCGCCGATGTCGACAGCGGCCTGCGCACCGCGGCCGACGCGCTCGCCTGCGATGCGCTCGGCGCGGTCGTGCTCGAGATCTGGGGCCATGCGCGCCAGCTCGATCTCGTCGCCAGCCGCAAACTGACCTTGGCTGCGCAAGCCTCCGGCGTCACCGCGCTGGTGCTGCGGATCGCAGCCACGCCGATCCCCTCGACCGCGGAGACGCGCTGGATCGTGCGCGCGGCGCATTCGCCGCCAGGCAATGCCGCAAGCACCTGGGGCGCGCCGCGCTTCGAGGCCGAACTCGTGCGCAACCGTCATGGCCCGGTCGGGCGATGGATCATGGAATGGAAATGTGATGAGTGCCAATTCAGTGAACCGTCGGCGTATCCTCAGCCTGTGGCTGCCGCGCTTGCCCATCGACCGCATCAAGCGCAAGCTCGCGCAGGACATCGCCTCGCGAGCTGAGACGTACGACAACGCTGTCGCACGAACTGACACACGGGCGGTGGTAGGGCTCCCTCTCCCGCTTGCGGGGGAGGGTTGGGGTGGGGGTCTCGCCACGAGTCCCGCTGAGGAGAGAGCCCCCACCCGGATCGCATCGCGAGATGCGATCCGGCCTCCCCCGCAAGCGGGAGAGGCGAAGCAAGAACTCCGGTTCTCACGAGAACTCCCCAGCGTCGTGGTCGCAAAGGACCGCAACGCGATCCTGCTGCACGCGATCGACGAGGCGGCGGTGCGCGCCGGGTTGTCAATCGGGCTGCCGCTCGCCAATGCGCGGGCGATCTGCCCGGAACTTACGGTCTACGACGCAGATCCCGCCGCCGATCTGAAGACGCTGAACGACATCGCCGACTGGTGCGACCGTTTCACGCCGCTGGTCGCGCTCGATCTGCCTTACGGGCTGTTCCTCGACATCACCGGCTGCGCGCATCTGTTCGGCGGCGAGCGCGCGCTGCTGCAGATCGTCACCAATGCGCTGAGCCGGCGCGGCTTTGCCGTCAGCGCGGCGATTGCCGGCACCTCGATCGCGGCGCGCACGCTGACGCGCTACGCCTCGGGGCAGATCATTGCCGATGGCGCTGAGGCGGAGGCCGTCGGCCCGCTGCCGGTGTCGGCGCTCGGCGCCGATCCTGCCGTCACCACCGGCCTGCGCCGCGCCGGCCTGAAGACCATCGGCGATGTCGCCTCGCGCGCGCCGCATGAGATCTCGGCGCGGTTCGGCGCTGATTTCACGACCTTGCTCGGCCACGCGCTCGGGCAGGGCGATGCCCCGATCAGCCCGCGCAAGCCGCTGCCCGATTACATCGTCGAGAAACGTTTCCCCGAGCCCATCGCGACCGACACCGTGATCGCGCTGACACTCTCAAGCCTCGCCAAGACGCTGGTTGCGGCGATGGACAAGCAGGGCAAGGGCGCGCGGCAGCTGGAAGCGAGCTTCTTCCGCACCGACGGCGCGGTGCGCGCGATCATGGTCGAGACCGGGCGTCCGGTGACGCGGCCGGAGATGATCGACCGCCTGTTCCGCGAGCGGCTCGATGCTCTCAACGATCCGCTCGATCCCGGCTTCGGCTTCGATCTCATCCGTCTCGCCGCAGGGCGTACCGAGATCGTGGTGCAGCAGCAGCGCGATCTCGACACCACCGTGCACGACAATGACGAGATCTCGGCGCTGATCGACCGCATCGCCGCCCGCATCGGGGGCAAGCGCGTCGTCGTGCATCTGCCGCTCGAGAGCCATATCCCCGAACGCGCTGTGCTCGCGCTGCCGGCGCAGCATCATCTGGCCGCGGCGAGCGCGGCCGCCTGGCCGGACCGCGTCGCCGGCGAGCCGCCGCTGCGACCGCTCAGGCTGTTCGAGCGGCCCGAGCCTATCAAGGTGCCGTTCGCGAGCGTGCCGGACGGTCCGCCGCACCAGTTCACCTGGCGGCGCGCCTTGCATGCAGTGGTGCGGGTCGAAGGCCCCGAGCGCATCGCGATGGAATGGTGGAAGCAGGACGGCGCGGCGCTGACGCGCGACTACTTCCGCGTCGAGGATGCCGAGGGCCAGCGCTTCTGGATCTTTCGCGACGGCCTCTACGAGAGCGAGCTGCGCGACGAGGCGGGCGAGCCGGTCCCGGCCAACTGGTATGTGCACGGGCTGTTCGCATGACGACGCCAGCGCCCGACTATGCCGAGATCGGCATCACCAGCAATTTCTCCTTCCTGCGTGGCGGCTCCGATCCGCGCGCCTATGTGCATCAGGCGAGCGAACTCGGGATTCCCGTGATCGGGCTCGCCGATCACAACACGCTGGCCGGCGTGGTGCGCGCCTGGAAGGAGCTCGACAGCGACAAGGTCGCCCATCCGCCCAAGCTTCTGATCGGCGCCCGCATCGTCTTCATCGATGGCACGCCCGACATCCTGGTTTATCCGCGCGACCGCGCCGCCTACGGCCGGCTGTGCCAATTGCTCACCCGCGGCAAGCGCGGCGGCGGCATCGAGCGGATCGAGAAGGGCGACTGCCGTCTCGCTCTGTCCGATCTCGTCGACTTCGCCGAAGGTCAGCTCCTGGTGCTGGCGCTGCCGCATCGGTTCGAGGCGGAGAAAGCGCTCGATGTGCTCGCGCAACTCAAGGCCAGTGCCGCCGATGGCGTCTGGCTCGCGGCAAGCCTGCTCTATCGCGGCGACGACAGGCGCCGCCTCGCGCGGCTGCATGGCCTCACTGCTGATGCCGGCGTGCCGCTGCTCGCTACCAACGAGGTGCTCTATCACCATCCCGCCCGCCGCCCGTTGCAGGATGTGCTGACCTGCATCCGCGAAAAGACCACGATCGAGGCTGTCGGCCGCAGGCTCGAGGCCAATGCCGAGCGGCATCTCAAGCCGGCGCATGAAATGATCAGGCTGTTTCGCGATCTGCCGGATGCGATCGCGGAGACCATGCGCTTCGCGAAACGCATTTCCTTCTCGCTCGACCAGCTCAAATACCAGTATCCCGACGAGCCGGTACCGCCGGGCAAGACCGCGCAGCAGCATCTGGAGGACCTGACCTGGGCCGGTGTCGATAAATATTTTGGCGGCGAGATCGACGAAAAACTTCGCGCCACCCTGAACAAGGAGCTCGCGCTGATCGCCGAGCTGAAATACGCGCATTACTTCCTCACCGTGCACGACATCGTGCACTATGCGCGCAGCCAGAACATCCTGTGCCAGGGGCGGGGCTCGGCGGCCAATTCGGCGGTGTGTTACGTGCTCGGCGTCACCTCGGTCGATCCGACCAAGGTCGATCTGCTGTTCGAGCGCTTCATCTCCAAGGAGCGGCTGGAGCCGCCCGACATCGACGTCGATTTCGAGCATTCGCGGCGCGAGGAGGTGATGCAATATGTCTATCGCCGCTATGGCCGCCACCGCGCCGCGATCATCGCGACCGTGATCCATTATCGCCCGCGCAGCGCGATTCGCGACGTCGGCAAGGCGCTCGGGCTGACCGAGGACGTCACCGCCGCACTCGCCGACACCGTGTGGGGCAGCTGGGGCAAGGGCCTCAACGACATGCAGGTGCGGCAGGCCGGGCTCGACCCGAAGAATGCGATGATCAATCTCGCGGTCGAACTCGCCACCGAGCTGATCGAGTTTCCGCGCCATCTCTCGCAGCATGTCGGCGGCTATGTGCTGACCCAG
>Ga0209233_1001176_pt1 | contig 10563 bp, 10 predicted proteins | sample AraplaCL_Cvi_mCL_FD_184269 | JGI IMG/M metagenome (GOLD analysis project Ga0209233, IMG submission 184269) | Arabidopsis root microbial communities from the University of North Carolina, USA - plate scrape CL_Cvi_mCL (SPAdes) (version 2) | ecosystem: Host-associated > Plants > Roots > Endosphere... | reverse complement strand
CGCCCTGGCTCGGCGCGATCACGCCGCCCAACACCCGCATCAACGTCGATTTGCCGGCGCCGTTCTCGCCGATCAGGCCCAGCACCTCGCCGCGGTCAACGCGCAAGCTGACATTGTCGAGAGCCATGACGCCGGGATAGGACTTGCTGATCCCGGCGAGCTCGAACAGGGTTTCCGCCATCCATTCCTCCCGCACGACACCCGGCGGCTTGTGGCAGCCGGGCGTCGAAGGCGCTGACATCACTTCTTCAGCAGGTCCTTCAGATTTGCGGTGAACTCCGCGACATTGGCCTTGCTGATCACCTTGGTCGGCACGATCAGCTTGCCGCCCGCCGGGATCCAGGATTTGTCGCCGTTCAGCGTCTTGATGATGTTGGTGGCGGAGAGATAGCCGAACTCGTACGGCTGCTGCACCACCGTCGACTCGATCGTGCCGTCGGAAACGCCGCGCAGCGTGCGCTGGTCCTCGTCGAAGCCGACGATCTTGATCTTGCCAGCCTTGCCGGCCGCCTTGACCGCATCATAGATCAGCGGCGTCTCGTAGCTCCAAAGGCCCGACAACAGCGCAATGTCGGGATATTTGACCAGCACGTTCTCCATATTCGCCTTGGCCTTGGCGAAATCGACCTGGTCGGTGAACACGTCGACCAGCTCGACCTTGGTGCCGGCGATCGCGTCCTTGATTCCCTGCACCCGCTCGCGGGCATTGTCCGCGTCCATCGTGCCGACGAACAGCGCGATCTTGCCGCCGTTCGGTAGCGCCTTCTTGATCTCCTCGCCGGCTTGCCGCCCGGCCGCGACATTGTCGGTGCCGATATAGGCGAGACGATTGCTCTGCGGCGCGTCGCTGTCGGTCGTGATCAACACGGTCTTGGCCGCAACCTTGTTGAGCTGTTCGGTGGCGTGCGGCGCGTCGTCGACCGAGATGGAGATGCCGGCGACGCCGCGCACCAGGAGGTCGTCCAGCTCGCGCCGCTGGCCCGCCGCCGTGCCTTCGTTGGTGACGATCAATTCGATGTTGTAGTCCGGGTGCTCCTTTTGCGCCTTCTCGAGCCCGCGGCCAGCGATGGTCCAGAAGTCGGCGGCGACATTGGTCACCAGCGCGATGGTCTTTTTCTGCTGGGCCTGCGCCATCCCTGTGGCCATCACGAGCGCAGCGGCGGTCGCGAGCGGCACGATCAATGTCTTTATTGGTCCGTTCATGTACACCTCCCTTGGTCGTTCCCCATGACGGGGATTCACAGCGCTTCTGCGCTTCTTTTATTTATGCAGCGAAGAAATGACGCAGGACAATCCACTCAGTTCAGGATGTACTCGTCCCTTCTTCAAGCATAAATGGTACATGAGGTACGATATTAGTAAATATCGGCGATTACGAAGGCTGAAGTCTGTGCTTTTTCGGTCACACTTCCGTCAGGCGGATTTATTAAATTCACTAGATGAATTAAATGGGCAACATGGCTGACCAAGCTGAGCCGCCGAGACGTGTTTCAAACATGGCCCGCGGATCGAACCGCGGTCGCCTTGTCGAAGTCCTGCGGCGGCAGGGGCCGTTGCCGCGCGTGGAGCTTGCTCGCAATACGGGGCTGAGCTTCCCCGCCATTTCGGGCCTGACGTCGCGACTGATCGCGGAAGAATTGCTCTGCGAAACCGAGACAGCGACACCCTCATGGTCGGACGATACCGACGACGAGGATGCCGACGGACTCAACGGCCGGCGCCGTGGCCGGCCGGCCGTGCTGCTGACCCTGAACCCGGAGTTCGGGCGCACCATCGCGGTCTCCGTACGCATGAACCTGATTGAAACGCTGATTGCGGATTTCAGCGGCTCGGGCCTCGCGCAGTCGCGACTTGTCCTGCCGACGCGCGCCCTCGATGCGGGCGCGCTGTGCGATCTCGTGATCGCGCAGATCAATGCGATGCTCGATGCGACGTCGACGCCGCGCCATCAGCTGCTGGGAATCGGCATTGCGCTACAGGGCATCGTGAACGCCGACACCGGCCGGATTCTGTGGAGTCCGGCGCTGTCGATCACCAATGTCGACCTGGCTACGCCGACACGTCAGGCGTTCGGGGTCGACGTCGTGATCGCGAACGACGCGGTCGCGGTCGCGCTCGCCCACGCGGGTGCTGAACCGGTCCTGGCGCAGGGCCTCTCAGCCACGATCATGGTCGGTCACGGCATCGGCATGGGCGTCGTCGTCGACGGTGAAGCGCGCTGGCGCGCCGGCAGCGAGCTCGGCCATGTCAAACTGGCGCCGGACGGTCCGCAATGCCGCTGCGGCCAGCGCGGCTGCATCGAGGCCTACCTTGCCGACTACGCGCTCTATCGCGACGCCCGCACCTTTCTCGACCTGCCGCCGGCGGACTCGCAGCACCCCTCCGAGGCGCAGATGGCCCTGCTGCGCGAGCGCGCCCTGCGCGGCGATCCCCGCCTCGAGCATCTGTTCCAGCAGGCCGGCCGCGCGCTTGCAGAGGCGGTCGCCGTCACGATATCGGTGCTGCGCCCGCATCATGTCGTCCTTGCGGGCCCGGGCCTCCAGGCATTCGACATGATGCGGCACGCCTATGAAGAGCGGCTTGAGCAAGCGGTGCTGCCATGGCTGCTCAAATCCACGGCGATCTATCTGCGGCCAAGCGGATCGGCGACGATTGTCGACGGCATGGTGCAGTGGACGCTGCGCATCGTGGACCGCAACCACATGGAAGCGACGGAGTGAACCTGGCGAGACGAGATCCGGCGATATGACGAACCCGGCGGCTCAACGGACCCGGTCATGTCTCGCTTGCGGGCAGCAAGCCGGCCAGCGCCTGCGCTTCCGACTTGAGCGATTTCAGCGCGCGCTTTTGCGCCTGTGCGTCAAAGCGGCTTCGAATGGCCGACACCGATAATGCGCCGCGTAACTTGCCCTGACCATCGAGGACCGGGACCGCGGCGGCCGCGACCTCCGGATCGCGCTCGCCCAGCGAGACGTAATAACCCTGCGCCAGCACCTTCTTCCGGCCCGCCGCGGTGCCGTCGCCATAGGCGGCGAGCACATGCCCCGCCGCGCCGCGATCGAGCGGCAGCCGCTGCCCTTCATCGAGATGATGCCTGACGGCGCGCGGCGAGTTCACGCGGTAAAGGCAGATGCGCTGGTTGCCGTCACGGATATAGAAGGAAGCGGTTTCACCGGTCGCCTCAACCAGCCGGTGCAACGTTGGCCGAACGAGATCGCCGAGATCCAGGCTCTGGCGATACAGCGCCCCGAGCCGCCATAGTTCCGGACCGGGACGGTACCGCCGGTCGTCGCCGCGCGTCAGGAAACCACCCTCTTCCAGCGTCGCGGTGAGCCGCAGCACGGTGCTCTTGTAGAGATCCGTCGCCGTCGCGAGCTCGGTCAGGGTCATTTCGCGGCGCTCGGGCTCGAATGCCTTGAGAATGGCAAGCGCGCGCGCCACCGCATCCACACCGATCTTGGCCATTCGCGATCCTGTTCTGTTGTACAGAACAATTATCCGCCGATCGCAGGAAAGGCAACCATTCAAGCTAACTGCCGTTCTTTCTGGCAGAACAACTTGACTCTGCGGTACGCCCGTGGTTTGGAAGTTTCGCATAACAGAATTGGTTCTATGGAGCGAAACAATGGAAGGGCACGCGGCAGCCGTTGATTTGCGCGACGTGATGATCCGCTTCGGCGATTTCACCGCCGTCGAAAGCATGAACCTGACGGTCGGCGAGACCGAGTTCGTCGCGGTGGTCGGCCCGACCGGCTGCGGCAAGTCCACCATCCTCAACACCGTCACCGGACTGCTGAAGCCCGCCGCCGGCGACGTTCGCATCTTCGGCAAGCTGCTCGCCGGGCTGAACGATCAATCCGGCTACATGCTCCAGCAAGAGGGACTGCTGCCCTGGAAGACCGCGCAGGACAATGTCGGCCTCGGCCTCGTCTTTCAGGGCAAGTCGGTCGAGGAAGCGCGCGGGCGCGCGGGGCGGTGGCTCGCCAAGGTCGGGCTGAAGGGATTCGAGGAACGCTATCCGCATCAGCTCTCCGGTGGCCAGCGCAAGCGCGTGGCGATGGCCCAGACGCTGATCATGGAGCCCCGGATCGTGCTGATGGACGAGCCGTTCTCGGCGCTCGACGTCCACACCCGCCGCCTGATGCACCGCATCCTGCTCGATCTCTGGCAGGCCGACCGCCGCTCGCTGATCTTCATCACTCACGATCTCGACGAGGCGATCACGCTCGCAGACCGTGTCGTCGTGATGTCGGCGGGGCCCGCGAGCCGCATGGTCGGCAACGTCAGGATCACCCTGCCCCGGCCGCGCGACGTCTCGGCCTTGCAGACCACCGACGAATTCGTCGCCCTCTACCGCGAGATCTGGTCGCTGCTCGGTGCCGAAGTGGAGAAGAGCTATGCAACGCAGAAGTAAGGTCGTTCTCACTCAGGCCGCGATCGTGCTCGCGCTTCTGCTCGCGTGGGAGCTCGGCGTACGCGCTGGCCTGATCGATTCCTTCTTCTTCCCGGCGCCGTCGTCCCTGATCGTGCGGATCAGGGAGTGGATGTCGACGGCCGACTTCTGGACCGACGTCGGCATCACGCTGCTGGAGACCGTGCTGTCCTTTACGGTCGGCATCGGGATCGGCACCGCGCTCGGCATCTGGCTCGGCCTCAGCCCGTTCGCCGCGGAAGTGGTGCAGCCCTTCATCAAGATGTTCAACGCGATCCCGCGCATCCTGCTCGGGCCGATCTTCGTGATCTGGTTCGGCCTCGGCCTGACCTCGAAGGTTGCGCTCGGCGTCACGCTGGTTCTGTTCGTCGCCTTCTTCAATACTTTCCAGGGCGTGCGTGAGGTCAATCCGGTGGTGCTGGCCAATGCGCGGCTGTTGCGGGCGTCGAAATCCTCGCTGCTGCGGCACGTCTATCTGCCCTCGGCCACGACCTGGATCCTGTCAAGCCTCAGGGTTTCGGTCGGCATGGCCGTGATGGGCGCGGTGGTCGCCGAATATCTCGGCTCGTCCGCCGGCCTGGGGCATCTGATCGCGCAGGCCGAAGGCGTGCTCGACGCCACCGGCGTGTTCGCAGGCATCGTCGTGCTCTCGGTCTTTGTCGTGGCGCTCGATGCCATGGTCGATCGCGTCGAGCGCCGCCTGCTGGTCTGGCGCCCGGCTCCCGCCCACGAATCCTGATCGGCACAACAGCTTCACTGGAGACATCACAATGCGTACCCTGACCCGACTGATGCTTGGTATCACCGTCGCCGGCCTCGTGATCGCATCCGCTCATGCGGCGGAGCCCGAGAAGTCGAAGCTGAAAATCGCCGTCGGCTCCCAGATCCTGAACTACATGCCGCTGGAGCTCGGCGTGAAACTCGGCAACTTCAAGCAGGAGGGGATCGACGTCACGGTCGAGAATTTCCAGGCCGGCGGCTCCAAGGCGCTACAGGCGCTGATCGGCGGTTCGGTCGACGGCACCGTCGGATTCTACGACCACACCATCCAGATGCAGGCGCAGGGCAAGGAGATCTCCTGCGTATTCCTGCTCAACGACATTCCAGGCGTGCTGATCGGGGTGCGCAGCGACCTCGCCGACAAGGTCAAGACCGGCGCCGACCTGAAGGGTCTGAAGCTCGGCATCACCGCGCCGGGTTCGTCGACCGATACCATGGCGCGATACTACATCAAGAAGGCGGGGCTCGGGCCGCGCGACGTCAACATCATCGCAGCGGGCAGCGGCGCGCCCGGCCTGGTCGCGCTTGAGGCGAAGAACATCGATGCGCTGGTTTATTTCGACCCGACCGCCACGCTGCTCGCGCGCAAGAAGGCGGCCGTGCCGCTGTTCGACGCACGTACCCATGAAGGCTCGAAGCAGGCGTTCGGCGGCGTCTACCCGACCGCCTGCCTCTATTTGCAGCAATCCTTCATCGACAAGAATCCGGAGACGGTGCAACGGCTCGTCAACGCCTTGCTGAAGACCCATCGATGGATCAATTCGGTGCCGGTCGAACAATTGGTCGAGGCGATCCCTGCCGGTTACAAGACCGACAACGCCGAGGTCAACATCGAGATCCTCAAGGCGTCGAAGGATCTGTTCTCGCAGACAGGTCTGATGGACCCGGAAGCCGCCAAGGTGCCGCTCGCCGTCCTGAGCGACTATGATCCGAAAATCGCCGCGGCGAAGATCGATCTCTCCAAAACCTTCACCAACAAATTCGTCGAGCAGGCGGCACGGCAACTGAAGTGACCACGCGCTGCATTTGGCTGAGCTTTCGGAGTTGATCATGTCCCTGCCTCTGTCAGGCATTCGTGTCCTCGACCTGTCGAACGTGCTCGCCGGTCCGTTCTGCGGCTATCACCTCGCCCGCCTCGGCGCCGAGGTAATCAAGATCGAGAATCCCAAAGGCGGCGATCTTGCACGCCGGCTCGGCGCCGACCCGAAAATGTCCGAGCGGCTGCTCGGACTATCCTTTGTCGCCGTCAATGCCGGCAAGCAATCGATTGCGATCGACCTGAAGTCGAAGGACGGCAAGGCGATTTTCCTGCGCCTGGCCGCCACTGCGGATGTCGTGCTGGAGAACTTCCGGCCCAAGGTCATGGAGCGGCTTGGGCTCAGCTTTGCGACGCTGGCGAAGCACAATCCGCGTCTGGTCTATTGTGCGATTTCCGGCTTCGGGCAGACCGGCCCCTGGGCTGGACGCCCGGCTTACGATCAGATCGTGCAGGGCCTGTCGGGCGTGATGAGTGTGACCGGCGACGCCCGCTCGGCGCCGCTCCGCACGGGCTTTCCGATCTCCGACACCATCGCGGGCCTGACCGCAGCATTCGCCATTGCCGCGGCCCTGGTCGAGCAACGCCAGACCGGCCGCGGCCGGTTCATCGATGTCTCGCTGCTGGAATCGACGATTGCCGCGATGGGATGGGTGGTTTCGAACCATCTCAACGCCGACGTCTCCCCGCAGCCGATGGGGAACGAGAACTTCACCGCTGCGCCATCGGGCACGTTTCGGACCGCGACCGGGCCGCTCAACATCGCCGCAAACGAACAGAAGCAGTATCAGACGCTTTGCGACCTGATCGGTCGGCCGGACCTCAAATCCGATCCGCGCTTCGCCGACCGTCAGACCCGCAAGGTCCATCGCGGCGCGCTCACGGACGAACTGAACCGCGCGCTTGCAGCGAAGCCTGCCGAGGAGTGGGAGGCACAGTTCAATGCGGCCGGCGTACCGGCCGGATGCGTGCTCGAGGTCGCCGAGATCCTGACCGAAGCGCAAGTCGTCGGGAGACATTTCATCGAAACGCTGCCGGCAACGCGCAGCGACGGCGAGGCCTTGCGCGTGACGCGACCGGGCTTTCGCCTCGAAGAGGACTTTCCGCCGCCGCCTGCACCACCCGCGCTCGGCGCCGATACCGTGCACTGGATGACACAGCTCGGCTATTCGGAGCAGGAGACCGACCAGTTCGTCGCGAACGGAACCATTGGCGTGACGGCGAGCCCGGCGGCCGTTCCGACGCAAGGCGCTTGAACGACGGTGATGCTTGAACAACAATCGCGATGAAGCGTGGCCACGCGCCGACCAAGACGACAAGCCGGGAAACGGAGACTGAACGATGACCGATGCTTCGACACTGGAACAGGCGGCCGCACAATGGTGGCGGACCTCGATCTGCGACATTGCCCCGGGGCGCATCGCCTATCGCGGCTATCCGATCGAGGAACTGATCGGCCGCATCTCGTTCCCGGCGATGATCTGGCTGATGCTGCGCGGCGAGCTGCCGACGCCGCAACAGGAGAAGCTGTTGCAGGCCGCACTCGTCGCGTCCGTCGACCACGGGCCGCATGCGCCGTCGATTGCGATCGCACAGATGGCGGTGAGCTGCGGCCTTCCGCTCAACGGCGCGATGGCGTCAGCAATCAACACGCTCGACGACGTCCATGGCGGCGCCGGCGAACAGGCGATCGAGCTCTATGACGACGTGCTCCGCCGCAGCCAGGGACAGGACATCGACGCCGCGGCGGCGGCCGCGATCGACCACTTCAACGCGACGCGCGGCAAATATCTGCCCGGCTTCGGCCATCGCTTCCATCCGGTCGATCCGCGCGCGGCGCCGCTTCTGGCGCTGGTGGATGCGGCCGTCGCCGACGGCAGCGTCGACGGCCGCTATGCCAAGGCGGCGCGCGCGATCGAACGCGTGATGCAGCAACGCAAGAACAGGCTGATTCCGATGAACATCGACGGAGCCACCGCGGTCATCTATGGCGAGCTTGGCTTCGCCGCGCCGCTGGCCCGCGGCATCTTCTGCCTGTCGCGCGCCGTCGGTATCCTGTCCCACGCTTGGGAGCAGACCGGCCGCAAGGACCGCAGCAAGGGGCCGATGCCAAAATTGTTTGGCTACAAGTATGAGGGCCAGCAGCGCCGCCATCTGGACGTCGCGCCATGATGTATCTGGACCAGCCGCCGAAGCTCGTTCCGACCCGGCTGTTCTCGGCGATGCCGGACGAATTCCGTCGCCGCGGCGTGCGCTCCGCATGGGCGGACGCCAACAAGGGCGGCACACCGGTCGACTGCTTCATCGAGGGGCCGGCGTTTGATCGCGACGGCAATCTCTACGTCGTGGACATCCCGTTCGGACGCATCTTCCGGATATCGCCCGGCGGCTCCTGGTCTCTCGTCGTCGAGTATGACGGCTGGCCAAACGGCCTGAAGATCGCCCCCGACGGCCGGATCCTGGTCGCTGACTACATGAACGGCTTGATGGAGGTCGATCCGCAATCGGGAACGATCCGCACGCTGCTGCGGCACCGCAATTCGGAATCGTTCAAGGGATGTAACGATCTCCATGTCGCGTCGAACGGAGACATCTACTTCACCGACCAGGGACAGACCGGGCTGCAAGATCCGACCGGACGTGTCTATCGGCTGCGTCGGGATGGCCGGCTGGATTGCCTGATCTCGAATGGGCCAAGCCCCAATGGCCTCGTGCTCGATCGCGAGGAAACGGTTCTCTTCGTAGCGATGACGCGCGACAACAGCGTCTGGCGGGTACCACTGGCGAAGGATGGTGGCGTCGCAAAGGTCGGGCGCTTCGCGTCATTCTTCGGAACCAGCGGCCCGGACGGGTTGACGATGGACTCCGAGGGACGGCTGTTCGTCGCCCACGCTTCGCTCGGTCACGTCTTTGTCCTGCAAGCGAATGGCGAATGCGTTGCCCGGATCAAATCCTGCACCGGTCCTACCTGCACCAATGTCGCGCGAAGTGCCGCTCACGACAGGCTGGCGATAACTGAATCGTCCACGGGTTCGGTCCTGATCGCCGACATCGCGCATATCTGAGTCTGTTCGGCAGCAGTATTCAGTTCGGGTGGCATACCCTTACCAGTCGAGTGCTCGCTAATCGTGGCGTGGCGTTCGTTCATCTAGAAAACCGTCGACAGCCGCAAAGACCTGCCACCGATTCTTTTCCATGAATACCGAGTGCGTGCCGTCGCCGATCTCGATCCAGCGGCGATATGGGGCCGCCGATAGCTTGCTGAACACGGCTTGCGCCATATCCATGGGGCAGTCGCGATCGAGGTCAGCATGGACGATCAGGACCGGCATGGTAAGCAAGGAAGGATCATAGAGCGGCTGGCCGGATGCCCAATATTCGCGGCTGTCCTGAACCGTTCCGTTCGGTGCCCGCAGCTTGTCCGGCCCAAGTCCCGTGTTGGCGTACGTCGCCTCCGCCCAGGCATCGAACCAGGCCGGCGGCAATATCGCGTCCTTCTTGTTGTCGGGAACGCCGTTGAGCCAACGGTTCTTGGCAGCCGCACGCTCGACGATGCGATAGGCGCCGAGGTGGCCGCCGGAATCAGCCGCGCTCGGCGTCGTCCGGAGCCATTGCGGCGCGATCAGCACGAGCTTGTTGACGTGCGCCAGGTTCTCCGAAGCGTAGCGTGACATCAGCGTCGTCCCCCACGACCACCCGATCAGGTTGATCTTGTCGACACCTCGCCGCAACCGGATGAAGGCCGCAGCGGTGGCGACATCGCGTATAGCCACCGGTGTGCGCACGATCGGCTGATGGTCCGACGCTGGCTCTTCCATTTCGGGCGGACGGGTCGACCTGCCATAGCCGCGGACATCGACCAGATGGACGTCGTAGCCCTGCTGCGCCAGATGATCCATCCAAGACACGCCGTCCAGACGAAGATCGAACGAGGTGGAAGCCGGATAGGTCGATCCCGCGACGAACAAGACGGTCTTCTCGGCCGAGAAGCTGACGAGCTCGGGCCGCCGCTTGTTGCGGATGAAGAGTTCGATCCCTGCGGTATCGCTCGGGATCATCATATCTTCGGTAATGATGCCGTGGTCAATCGATGTCTGCATCTCGGTGTCCTCTCAGATTACACGAACCGCCAGTCGAACCTGTCGCCGCTACGCATGACCCGCCCGGCCGACGTGTTGGCGAAATGAGCCGTGAATACGGTCGCTCGATCTTCCGCCGCCTGCTCGAGCAGCCAGCGACGCGATGCGCGGGCCTGCTCTGCGTGCTCACAGAACGTGCTATTCCAATCCGGCCGATAGATCTGAAGCGGCTGATG
>Ga0209233_1001175_pt1 | contig 10569 bp, 10 predicted proteins | sample AraplaCL_Cvi_mCL_FD_184269 | JGI IMG/M metagenome (GOLD analysis project Ga0209233, IMG submission 184269) | Arabidopsis root microbial communities from the University of North Carolina, USA - plate scrape CL_Cvi_mCL (SPAdes) (version 2) | ecosystem: Host-associated > Plants > Roots > Endosphere... | reverse complement strand
TATCTGACTGCCGAGGAACGTAAACTCGCACCCCAGCTTAACAAAATCATGAATGCGCTGGCTGAACGGCTGAGCCAGGGCGAGCGCCATGTCGATGAAATGTTGCAGGAAACCGCGCAGCAACTTCGCGAAGCGGGTTTCACGCCGGACGAACTGTTTATCCGTGATGCGAAAACCTTGCAGGAGTTGTCCGTCGACAGTACATCTGCGGTGATCCTGATGGCGGCCTGGCTGGGTAAAGCCAGACTGATTGATAATCAGGAGGTTGATCTGACGCAGTAGACAGCGCAGGTCAAATCGGCAACTATGTTGGCCGCCGGAAAACATCAGTATTTGGCTATGTCAGACCGGCGGGTTCCCAGACTATTTACGCACGAAGGGTCACACGCAATGGTACGTACAATGCTGCAAGGCAAACTGCACCGGGTTCACGTAACTCAGGCAGATTTGCATTACGAAGGCTCCTGCGCCATCGATCAGGACTTTCTCGATGCCTCAGGCATTCTGGAATACGAAGCAATTGATATTTATAACGTTGATAACGGTCAGCGTTTCTCGACATACGCCATCGCGGCAGAACGCGGTTCGCGTATTATTTCGGTCAACGGCGCGGCAGCGCGTTGTGCCTGTGTCGGCGATCTGCTGATCATCTGTTCTTACGTGCAGATGTCAGATGAACAAGCCCGCCAGCACAAACCGAAAGTGGCCTATTTCGAAGGTGAAAACCAACTGAAACGCACCGCCAAAGCCGTGCCTGTTCAGGTGGCTTGATAAAACGCCTTCCCCTGCGAAGGGGGAGGATGGGAGGGGGTTTTAAATACAAAGCAATGAGTTAAAGCACACTTTGAATTTAGTTTTTGACCTTGATACCCCACCCCAGCCCTCCCCTTCGCAGGGGAGGGAGCACAGAAAAATCAACTTCTCAGACCACGCCCGCGCTCGATCAAGTACCACGCCAGCCAATAAAACACCGCGATAAATGCCACCAGCACGCTCATGGTAAACACCAGCGGCACGTCAGAAATCCCCAGGAAACCGTAACGGAAACCGCTGATCATGTAGACGATCGGGTTCAGCTTAGAGATCGCCTGCCAGATTGGCGGCAACAGGGAAAGCGAGTAGAACACGCCACCCAGATAAGTCAGCGGGGTCAGCACAAAGGTCGGGATCAGGCTGATATCGTCAAACGTTGTTGCAAACACGGCGTTCAGCAGACCGCCCAGAGAAAACAGGATCGCGGTCAGTAACAGTGTCAGCGCAATGATCCACCAGGAATGGATCACCAGCGGCACGAAGAACAACGAGATCGCCGTGACCAGGATCCCCACGCAGATCCCGCGCGCCACGCCGCCGCCGACATAACCGGCAATAACGACATGCGTCGGCACCGGAGCCACCAGCAGTTCTTCAATATTGCGCTGGAATTTGGCGCTGAAGAACGACGAGGCCACGTTGGCGTAGGAGTTAGTGATCACCGCCATCATGATAAGCCCCGGCACGATAAACTGCATGTAGGTGAAACCGTGCATGTTGCCAATCTGTGCGCCGATCAGATTACCAAAGATGATGAAATATAAGGTCATGGTGATGACCGGCGGAACCAGCGTTTGGATCCAGATGCGACCAAACCGGTTGATCTCTTTCAGCCAGATACTTTTGAGTGCCACCCAATACAATTGCGACATTATTTCTTTTCCTCGCTGCCGTTCACCAGCGTGACAAACAGCTCTTCCAGACGGTTCGCCTTGTTACGCATACTCAATACCTGCACGCCCTGCTTGCTCAGCTGGCTGAACAGGGAGTTCAGTCCCTGCTCGCGCATGACTTCCACTTCCAGCGTTGACGTATCCGTCAGCTTACTGCGATAACCTTCCAGCACCGGCAGCGGGCTTTTCGCCCCTAAATCCAGAATGAAAGTTTCAGATTTAAGCTTAGAGAGCAGTTCCTTCATGCTGGTGTTTTCCACCAACTGGCCGCCCTGAATAATACCGATGTTACGGCACAGCATTTCCGCTTCTTCCAGATAGTGCGTGGTCAGAATGATGGTCGTGCCCTGTGCGTTCAGCTCTTTCAGGAAGCCCCACATTGAGCGACGTAATTCGATATCCACACCCGCCGTTGGCTCATCGAGGATCAGCAATTTTGGCTCGTGCATCAGCGCACGGGCGATCATCAGACGACGCTTCATCCCGCCGGACAGCATGCGCGAACGCTCGTTGCGTTTGCCCCAGAGATCCAACTGCGTCAGATATTTTTCAGCACGTTGCAATGCCAGCGGACGTGGCACGCCGTAATAACCGGCCTGATTAACCACCACCTGCATGACGGTTTCAAACGGGTTGAAGTTAAATTCCTGCGGCACCAGCCCGAGCTGACGTTTAGCGTTGACGATATCTTTATCGATGTCATAGCCAAACACCTGCACTTTGCCGGCGGTTTTGTTGACCAGTGAACTGATGATGCCAATGGTGGTGGATTTACCCGCACCGTTTGGCCCAAGCAGGGCATAAAAATCGCCAGCTTCGACGCGCAGATCGATTCCACGCAAAGCCTGTACACCACCGGCGTAAGTTTTGGTTAACTTTTCCAGTTCCAATGCATAATTCATAAAGGGAGCGTACCTTCTTGTGAAAACCCTGTTGTAAGAATGAGTAAACGGAGATGCCGAATCAGTTTGAAAAGTCGGGGCATTGCCCTATATTACTCCATCGCAGTCAGCTCGTAACACAGGCTATTAACATCAATGAATGACATAGAAAGACTCATCAGCAATAACGCAGCCTGGTCCAAAACCATGATTGATGAAGATCCTGGTTTCTTTGAGCGGCTTTCCCAATCTCAAAAACCCCGCTTTCTGTGGATTGGCTGTTCTGACAGCCGTGTTCCCGCCGAGCGCCTGACAGGGCTTGAGCCAGGCGAACTGTTCGTTCACCGTAACGTTGCCAACCTGGTCATCCACACCGACCTTAACTGCCTGTCCGTTGTGCAATATGCTATCGACGTGCTGGAAGTCGAACACGTGATTATCTGCGGTCACTACGGCTGTGGCGGTGTGCAGTCGGCGGTTGAAAACCCTGAACTGGGTTTGATTAATAACTGGTTGTTGCATATCCGGGACATCTGGTACAAACACAGTTCCCTGCTGGGCGAACTGTCGCCAGAGAAGCGCCTCGATAAGTTATGTGAACTGAACGTGGTTGAGCAAGTTTACAACCTCGGCCACTCCACCGTGATGCAATCGGCCTGGAAACGCGGCCAGAAAGTCACGCTGCACGGCTGGGTTTACGGCATTCTGGACGGACGTCTGCGCAACCTAGAAGTTGATGCCACCAGCCGCGAAACACTGGAACAGCGCTACCGTCAGGGCGTCTCCGCCTTGCTGAACGGCGACCCGCAATAACAAGCCGCCCTACTCTACAGAAATTCAAAAAACAAAAGGCACAAAAATGTGCCTTTTTTATCATTTATTTTTCCTGCACTTATAACGCGATCACTATAAATCAATGAGTTATAGATGCTGTAAGCAGCTGTAAGCCCTATAAAGATGCTTAGGTGTGGACACTATGTGGACACTCCAGCCCCGCTTTTCCCCTCAGTGGATTAAAGGAAAGTCGGTGATCGATATCATGCGCAAATACGCCATGAAAGAAGACGGTGACGAGCGCGGCGCAGCAAAGAACCGCTTTGACTGTAAGCACCTGAACCGAGGCGGTGCTGCTGGCTACATCGCTAAATACATCGCGAAGAATATCGACGGTTACGCACTGGAAGGCGAGCGCGACCACGAGACCGGCGAGCTTCTGACGGATTCCGCTGCTGCTGTTACGGCCTGGGCTGCTACCTGGCGGATCCCTCAATTTCATCCTATCGGCTTGCCTACCATGGGTTCATACCGTGAGTGCCGCCGCATCCGTTCCATCAGTCTGACTGAAACTTTTGACGAAGAAGTGGAAGCCGTTCGCGCTGCTGCTGATGCCGGTGACTTTATGGCGTACATGACTGCCCAGGGCGGCGCTAATGTACCGCGTGACGATCAGACGGTGCGCGTAGCACGTCGCGTTGCCAATGAGCTGAACGCCTACGATGAAGAAGTGAAAAAGTTGTGGGCATTTTCGCGCCTCACCTGGGCGACTCCCGCGTTTATGAAACCCGTACAATTCAATGGCGGATCGTTGCTTCTGCCGTTGCCCCTGAGGTTTTGACCGCAAAAAGCGCCTCCGGCGCGCCTCGGACTCCTGTCAATAACTGTGGGTTAGGTGGAAAAATACGGTTTGCAATTGAACTCAATAAAGGAGAAGGGGGGCACTTATACCACCCAAGCTATTGCTAACATGCAGCTAATAGCTCGAGAAGATAAAAATGGTAATAGTAATAGTAAATTTAATTATGAATAAGGAACGGAAAGGTAGAATCAACAATTAGAAAAAGATTCTAATCCGATAATCATTCAAACGTTTAAAAAGTAAGGGCGCAAAAAATATCGCCCCCAAGTCAGCTAGATATCTAATATTTCAATTGTATTAAATTACGACTCGACCTTATCTTTTAACTTGATTGCCTGAAGGATTTCAGCTAAAGAGGACAATGCTTCTTTTGCAAAAGTACTCTCCTTGCTTTCTATAACTTTTACATCAGGCCAAGATATATCCCTCACCAAAAACTTTAATAACTCAGAATTTTTTTCATAAGAGTCACCTTCATCCTTTTCTCTACTTACTGTATAAACTAGTAGATACCTATCAAATATTGATTTTATTTTCATAAGATATACAGAGTTATCAGTAAAATTTTTATATTGTTTTAAAAACCAAGCACTCAAGAACTCAATAAATAAGAATAAAAAGGAACAAGATGCTATACCCCAAACAAACTCGTGTTTAAACCCGCTTCGCCAAAATACGATTTGCCACGATATTATTGAAATAAGATAATAAACAATACCAAATTTAGTATAAGCGATACCTCTTTGGAGTAAGATTGAGGCTTTTTCATCAGCAGCATCCGCTTTATTTTGAAGTAAGTTTATTATTTTGTTAAAGTACCCAACAAAATCAACATCTTGCTCTGCACTTTTTGCACACAAAGAATTTGGCTGTCCGTCAAGAGTGAAACTTTTAAGTCTTTGTTCTAAATTTACAATCTTGTCAATCTTTGATTGATTATTAACTATTTCACTATATTTGTTATCCACATCAACAAAATTTACATCCTTCACCTTCGTTCTAACTTTTCCGAGGTAATAATAACCCGCACAAAATGCAGCAATAATACCTATCACAGAGGGGTAATAACTTAAAATTAAATTATAAATGGATATATTTAGAATCGGGGAGATACCAACAAATAACCCCAGATAAATTACTAAAATGGAAAAGAAAGTTGTCCGTGTTTTATTGTTTTTTACATTATCATTTTCCAGCGATTTACGAGACTCTAGCAATAGTATTCTATTCTGATACTCATCTATTTTCTCATTTTGTTTTTTAAGCAAGTCTTTTAATTCTTTGAAACTCTCGTCATTATTTTCATATGAATCATTGGAATTGATATCATCAGTCATAACATTCATCACTATATTATGTTAATAATTTATAAAACTGTGGTTAAAAAACTTAAGGTGCATTAGAAATTTAATCCAACATGTTTTTTATTTTCTCGCAAATATAGCCAAATTCCCCAGGGCATTTTATGGCTAAATTTAAGCAACACCTTTCTAGAGTCTCAATTTCCCCTAAACCTAAAGGTATTGAAGTATCAACAAACTCTTTATGCTTTTCAGCTTCTCTTCCTCTGATTAATGCTTCTTTAACTATATTTATATCAGCACGCATAATAGTTGCGAGATGCTCAATATAGTCAAAATTTTTCTCAATGATCCATTTCTCCGGCCATTGCTCTCCAGGAAGATAACTAATACTATTTTCAAACCATTCATCAAAACCAACCAGATTTTTTTCCAACATAGATCGAGCCATTTTGATATTATTATCTTGCAACTTCTTCTGATCACCATCAAAAATAACAAGCGTTGGCTTCTTTCTTGCTCTTTGATAAATAGCTCCTAGCTGCCTAGATAGCGCACTTGCAGACCCCACCACTTCAATTTTTATCCTTGACCTCAACTCACTCGGGAGGGATGACGCTAAAATTTTCTCAGCAACTATATCCTCCACTAAAACATCCAACTCTTCAGAATTATCAGAAATCAATTTTGAAAAAGCATAATCTGGTGAAATGCCAGGGGTGATTACAGTACGACCTGATATTGTTTCAACAAATATCCTTGACTCATCAGGAATACAACCAAAAACAATCTCAGAGTGTGTCGTGAAAATTATTTGCAATTTCCTAGCAAGACAGATATCCTTCAGTTTCTTAATTAACCTTACCTGAGCCTCAGCGTGCAATCCTAATTCTATTTCATCAACAATTATTAAAGATCCATCAGGACAAGAATACAAGGCGAAGAATATTTCAAACAAAGCATTTTCTCCAGCCCCCATATTAAAACCTGATATTTTTCGACCATTACACTGAACTAATGGCAATCTATATTTTGAATGATAGACATATTTAAAACCCTCATAGGATTTATTCAGGATATATCCAACACAATCCTTTACATCAGATTCCCAACCAGTATCAGTGGTTTCAGAAAAATATTTAGAATAACTCCTTGATTGACTCTTTTCAATATGTGGAACTATCCTTTCGATCCCTAAAAATATAACAGGACGACTCACCCTTCTATCGTAGTTACTCCACTTCCCTCCTATTGTTTTTCTCCTTTCCTGATATAAAATCCCCTTCCCTGTGGGAGCACTCTCATTTTTCTTCCAATTATTGTGAGCTATTTTATAATGAATACTTAATCCTTCTGGAGGGACTTCTTCTGAGTGTTGGATGAAAAAATCGGCAAAAGTATAATAGGATTTCTTTCTATTTTTAAGAATGAGATCTTTTTTTCTATTATGAAAAGCACATGCAGCCATAGCAAGGATGGTAGATTTACCAGCACCATTCCTACCAGCTATAGCTAGTAATGGATATTCAATGTTAATTTTAAAATTTGTCATACCTCTCAAAGTCCCTGAATTCAACTCTATCCCTCTTAATAATTGCTGGTCTAGTGAACTTTGAAACCATCGTCTTAATCTCACATCAACTTGACTATCCCTATATTTCATGTCGGTTCTCATTTAAGATGAATTTTTTCGAATACTATTGAATAATGAAAATAACTAAAATTCGAGGAGGCTTATTTTCATTCTATTCCTTAGGATACAGGAATCAAGATCTTACTTTCCTAAATGTTTGCTTAAGTGTACCAGTAAAAAAATAATCATATAAATCAAATAAATAAAAAAACCATAGATAGCTTGAGGCGTCAAAGAAATTTTCATAGCGATATACAACCTAAAGAGGATGCAAAACCCTTATTAGCTGTATAAATTATGTGCATTTTTTCTACATGATGGTTGTTCTGACCTGCTCCCCGTTGATTAGTACATACTGTCGTTAGTAACGTCCGCATTTGGCACAGAGTTGCCTGTCAAATTGGCTTTGGCTCTCTGCCGTAGTTGTGTCAGGTCAAGTCTGAGCTGACACAAATGAAGTGTATCGAGCGCAGTTATATGGATGAGCCATGCATGCATTATGCGCATGGTTTTGCATGATCCCGAAAGGATCAAAAAACATCTTATCGCCATTCTGGCCGTGCTTTGCGGCGTTCTGGGTCATGCATTAAAAACGGTGAGCTAAGTCAGAAGTGGGTAGGCGGGTAACATTGCGCGCGCCGAGTGGAGAGCAATCTGGCCTGCGCGCATATTGATAAAGTTCAATATGAGTTGTGGATGCAAAGATGTAACATTCTTACATATCTAAAAGTTAATTGATGAACTGAAGAGGGGAAGTAGACTGATGTTTGATCATATCGTGTTGAATCGCTCCATCGATGGCCCTTCGTTAACGGTTGGTGAGATTGCTGAGGCGATCCTTTTCTATCAAAGCGTCCATATTATTATGGATCGTTCTACTCTTGCTGGTTTAATTCATAAAATTGGTCATCACAATGTTTTAAAGTTATTGTCTTATCCGCATGTAAAAGCAACATACATAGAGGAATTCTTAGGTGTTCATACCATAGATACTCCTTATGGGCCTGAGTATTCTTTGATTAGTGCTTACATTTCTGGTGGGGAAAGCGTTGGAGATTTAAAAAGCTCTAAAAAAAGATTAGAATATATGCTCTATCAAAATGGGCTGAGTAACAAACAAGCTGAAAGTTTTTCCTCTCGATTCAAGAACTGCGTAACCTTCAAATCTGTTGCTAATGATCATTTTATTAAAGGTGGCGTTATTGTCGCTGCAACAAATGACTTTTTAGATACGGAGTATGTTTTATCAGGAACTCGCGTTATTGCTAAGAATCTGCTGGGTGGCGAAGCACTACCTAATGATTATTATTTTAGGGTGCAAATGTATAATGGAAGTTTTAGGGTTTCTACTAATTTAGACTTTTCAATAGTTAACGCAATTCAAAAAAATAGGGATGAAAATTGTGGAGAGTACACACCGGCACATATAGCATCTAGTTTACTTAATGCTTCATATGGACTTATCCTCGCAGCCCATTACGGCGGCGATTTTTATACTTCTGAAGTCGAATCAGAAATTATCCAAGTTAAGAACAAACACATTCTTACCAGAGCCCACCTTAACAGATCCATACAAAATCAATTCTCTACAATTCTGTTAGATGGTTGTCCTGATGTATCTTCGGTATTAAATACAGGTGAAAGATCCTTTGAAGAATTTTTGGAATTACTGTCTAAAGCTAATAAGTTTAAGAAATGGTTAAAAGGAAAATCTCCTGATGAAAACTTGGTCAGCAATTATATTGATGACATCAGTTCCTCCGGTTGGATTAATCAAACGCCAAGCAAAATAATTCGCTATCTTACAAGCACTAGTTTAGGGTTTGCCGGTCCAATTACTGGAGTTGTTGCTTCAGCTATAGACACTTTCCTACTAGATAAATTTTGCTCAGGATGGAAGCCAAATCAGTTTGTTAATAAACAATTAAAACCTTTCGTTTCCGTAAAAGATGATGAATAAAATTAATTGTCGTTATTGTCACGTAACTTAAGTATTCAATCTGTCGGCTCAAACTGAAATAACAACTAATAGATATAGGATAGGTCAAGCCCCGTATCATGGGGCTTTTCTCCTCCCTACTCTGCCCCAAGTTCATAAGAAGTAAACCTAATTACCTCCTCCCCAAACCACGCATTCAACTCCTTAAACCGGTCCTGCAACGGTGTCAGCTCATTACGCACGAACACCTGAGACGCCTTTACCGAATCACCAAACCCGCCGCTGTTCTCTGGGATAATCCCCATCATCTGTGGTGGTACGCGGTGCGCACAAAGTAAATCGTTCTGGCTGGCTTTCTTGATATTTAAAGAAGTCGTCTTTCGTGGCGACTTCACTCAGTGGCAGAATCTTGATACCGTCCGGCTTGCCGTTGGGTGCATACATGAACAGATTGCGGAAGTTGCCCAGGCCTTTTGTGTCGCGCATCGCCTTGCGCATCTGAACGATGTCCGAGCTGCTTTGTGCCGCGTCGGTCATGTACAGGATATATCCGGCGTGTGCCCGGATTCAAATCAGTGATCGACGCGCAGCCCTGGATAATCAGCAAGGTGACTCACAGCCTGGGCGGCAGCGGCTTTGTGACGACGTTGAATCTGGAGGTGTTGCTGTCGGATGTGAGTTATGAGGCGAGCGGGGACGATAGCTTGTGAATGATTGATGCCAAGCTTCATGATTAGCGCATAAAACATGCCTAAAAACAGTAGTATATCCAAAACACCACAGGGAAGAGTGCGTATACAAGAAGGCCAACACACACGGCCTTCATAAACCAACGGGCACGACGCCAGATATAGCGTTCCCTTTCGTTAGCGTCACGGATCGCGCTTTGTATATCGTCCTGATTTGTCATCTCGTCTGCCTTGGGGGTTTGTCACCTGTTATGTAAAACACTGTAATCCCGGATGTATGTTTTCAGCAATAACATACAATGATTGTATCTGATTAAAAATGATTACATGGTGATTATTATGATGCACTGCCCGAAATGCCAGCACGCAGCACACGCCCGCTCAAGCCGTTATCTGAGCATCAATACCAAAGAACGTTATCACCAGTGTCAGAATATTAATTGCAGTTGCACGTTTAAAACCCATGAGTCGATTGCGGACATCATTGTTGAGCCAGGAACAGTTCATGCCGTTCAATTGCATCCAGACAAACACAGCCAGCAATCCCTACAGATGCACTAAAGAAAAAGCCCCGAATAAACGGAGCTTAGTTGTCGATGTGGTCAATGCGTGGACACTTAAATGAATAAATCATTTTAATTCATATATTTAACATCGTTTTCTAAGGCACAAAAATGTGCCTTTTTTAGTGCCTTTTTATTACTCAGCGCCGTTCAACAGTATCTGAACCTGTCAGTCTGATGTTCTCAATTGTCGACGGAGATATAAGCACGCACCAGAATAG
>Ga0209233_1001174_pt1 | contig 10574 bp, 9 predicted proteins | sample AraplaCL_Cvi_mCL_FD_184269 | JGI IMG/M metagenome (GOLD analysis project Ga0209233, IMG submission 184269) | Arabidopsis root microbial communities from the University of North Carolina, USA - plate scrape CL_Cvi_mCL (SPAdes) (version 2) | ecosystem: Host-associated > Plants > Roots > Endosphere ... | reverse complement strand
CCCAGAAAAAGCTGGACTTGCCGGCTTTCCTGCGCCCAAAGAGTGTTGCCCAATCGCATCTACCGGTTCGTCAAAACCCCATTCCGCTGGCCCCCGGAACTCAAGGTCGCTTGCCCGCCCTGACGCTCCGAACCGCACCGCGACGACGATCCTTAGGAGCGGAGTCTTAATCAGCTATGAATTCAAAACTGTTTGAAAATACCAATTCAATGATTTTTCAGCCCAAAGGTTGTTCTTTCCGATGACTCAACCGATAGTATGCAAACGATTTGAGAGATAACGGAATTGCCAACGCTACGTGAACTCAGCAAGCATCTGGGCCTCTCGCCGGCCACCGTCAGCCGTGCGCTGAACGGCTTCCCGGAGGTGAGCGAGACGACTCGTGCCCGGGTGATGGAGACGGCCCGGCGCCTCGACTATCGGCCCAACCAGATCGCCCAAAAGCTTGTCACCGGCCGCTCCAACATGGTGGGCCTGGTGATCAAGCGCCCTGGCGCGCTATCTACCGATACCACGTTCTTCGGCGTCGTTGGCGGCATTTCGGCCAGCCTCGCGGCCCGCAACGTCGATCTCGTCCTGCATGCGGCGGCCGACGAGGACGAACTTGCGCCCTATCGTCGGCTGGTCGGGAAGGGCATTCTCGACGGCTTCATCCTCAACACCCCGCTCACCGACGACCCGCGCATCGCCTATCTCGACGAACAGGGCATTCCTTTCGTCGTACACGGCCGCAGCGGCGCCGATGCCGACTATCCCTATTTCGACATCGACAACAACGCGGTGAGTGCACTCGCGGCCGGCCTGCTGTGCGACCTCGGCCATACCCGCATCGCGCTCCTCAACGGTCCCTCCGAGCGCGCCTATGCGCGTGACCGCCGGCAAGGCTTCGAGACGCTGCTGGCGAGCCGCGGCCTGTCGGCGCCCGAGGCGTTCATCTTCGAAGGCGCGCTCAACGAGGGCTATGGCTATACCACGGCCTTGAGAGCCCTGGGGGGCACGCTGGGGCCGGCGCCGACCGCCTTCATCTGCGCTTCGACCGCCATCGCCGCGGGCGTGCTGCGCGCCGTCGCCGACCGCGGCCTCAGTGTGCCGGAGGATGTTTCGGTGGTGGCCCATGACGATGACGTGCCGCAGTACCTCGCGGCCGGCTTCAGCCCGCCCCTGACCGTGACGCGGGCGCCGCTCACCGATGCCTGCGAACCGCTGGCCGACATCCTGCTGGCGCGGATCGAAAAGCGCGAAGACGCCCCGCTGCAGCGCCGCGTCCCCCCGGAATTCGTCGTTCGCCGCTCGACCGGCGGCCCGCCGAAAGGCGAGACGCAGCCCTGGGCCAGCGCCGGCTAGACGGCGGGCTGGCAGCAGCTTTCGGTGAGGCCCGTCGCGCCGATCAGGCGGCGCGGCGCCCCGCCCGGCTTGCAGCCGCCTTCGGCTCCAGCACGAAGACATCCACAATGCGATCGAGCGCGGCGGCCTGGCTTTCCGTCTGTTCGATCGAGGCGTTCATTTCCTCGACGAGGGCCGCGTTGTGCTGGGTCGTTTCATCGATCTGACGCACGGCGGCAGAGACCTCGGCGATACTCGTCGATTGTTGTTCGGTCGCCGCGGCGATCTCCTGCACGATCTCGCTATTCTCGTCGATGCCGGCGAGCATCGCCTCGATGCGCTGAGCGGCAACCGAGACGAGGCGCGAGCCGCTCGACACCTCGCGCGCTGACTGCTCGATCAACACCTTGACCTCGCTCGATGCTTCGGCGGCTGACTGGGCCAGACGGCGCACTTCTACCGCCACCACGGCAAAGCCCTTGCCGGCTTCACCGGCGCGTGCCGCTTCCACCGAGGCGTTGAGCGCCAACAAATTGGTCTGGAAGGCGATGTCGTCGATCAGCCCGATGATGTTGGAAATCTTGCCCGACGACTGGGTGATGCGCTCCATTGCCTCGTTGGCCTCGGTCATCACCTGCCCGGCATCGGTCGCCGTCGAACCGACCGCATGCGCCTTACCGGTTGCGGCCTTGGCTCGAGCCAGGTTGTCGGCGACGTTCTGCGTCATCTGCTCAATGGCTGCGGACGTCTCCTCGACCGCCGCAGCCTGTCTGCTGGTGCGATCGGCGAGGTCGTTGGAGCCGGCCAGCAGTTCCGCCGTCGCGGTGGTGACGGTGTGCGAGGTCTCCTTGAGCCCGCCCATGATTTCGCTCAGCCGGTCAGCCAACTGGTTGATGTCGTCGCGGAGGCGGGAGAACGCGCCCTCATAGGGGCCGGTCATGCGCACCGAAAGGTCCGCCGCGGCCAGCCGCGACAGCACCCGGCTGGTATCGCCCAGGCCGCGATTGACCGTCTCCAGCAGGCGGTTGATGCCGGCGGCGAGAACATTGAGCTCGCCATCCTTGAAGTCGGTTCGCACCTGTCCGGTGAAGTCGCCCTTACCCGCTCCATCGACGACCTGCCCGAAGGCGTCCTGCAGGTCCTGAATCATCTTCATCCGTTCGGCGCGAGCCACTGAGCGCTTTTCCGCGTCCTGCCGGTTCATTTCCTCGAGCCGGAGTCCGTTGGCCCGGAAGACTTCGGCAGCGGCGCCCAGTTCCTTGAGCTCGCGCCAGAAACGCGAACCATAGACCTCCTGGGTGTAGTCACCGTCCGCGACCAGCTTCATCTGGCTCGCGATGCGACGAATGCGCCTCAAGGCATAGCCGCTGATGAAGGCGGCGAGGCTGAGGAGGGCGAGGATGATGACGGCGTATGAGGCAGTCGCGATCTGCGTCCTGCGGGTTGCGTCCGTCGAGAGTTGCGCCATCGTGGCATTGCCCGTAGCCACCGCGGCGGTCGCGAAGGAATCGGCCTCGGCCACCATCTTGTCGACGTCCTTGCCGATCGTCTCGGCGGCGGCGTCGAACTTGGGCATCAGCGGATTGCCCCCCGCAGGCCCGCTGGCCACATACGCTTTCGCCATCTCCTCGCCCGTCGCGTAGTAGGGATCGAAGGATTTCTGCACTTCGACCAACGCGTTGAGGGCGGTCGATTGCTGGGTCTGCCGGGCCAGGCCCTGTGCGGTGGCTATATCGGTCGTGAACGACTTGGCAAATGCGGCCGCATTATCGAAGCCGTCGCCGAGGCCGTCCTGGCCGCGCGTCGCCGACACGTCGCTAAGGAACTGCTGGACCTGCACGACATCGAGCTTGACCCGGTCCACCGCGGCCGTGAACTGCTGCGCCAGCGCAAGATTTTGGCCTACTGCGGCGATCGCCTGATCGGCGGCGGAGTTGGCAGCATTCGATGCGACCTGGTTGTAGGCCGCAATGCCCCCCATGCCGAGTACCAGCAGGGTGCTGGCCACGACCGTAAATTTTGCAATCTCCACGTGTTCCCCCGTATTCGCTGCAGCGTCTCCCGGGGGCGATCAATTGCCAAAATCGCTAATAATCGATGAACCAAACCGTTTGTAGGGGGCCGTTGCGTTTCGAGGCACTCCACCCGCGGCGGCGGGTTGCTCCTCGAGGCTGCCACGGTGCGAGTATGTTGCCGAGGCGCTCCCGGTAGATTAGAACTATTCTAACAAGTGGCGCCAGCCGCCCCTTCCGCACAACAGCTCGGAGCCCGACCTTGTTCGCCAGTGTCCTGCAGCCGCACCGCCGCGATTTCGATTCGCTCAACGAACGCGAGATTCTCTCGCTGGCCGTAGCGGCCGAGGAGGAGGATAGCCGCATCTACGCCACCTACGCGGAAAAGCTGCGGACACTCTACCCCTCGACCGCCGCCGTGTTCGACGGCATGGCCGAGGAAGAGGACGGACATCGCCGGCGGCTGCTCGATCTCTATGTGGAAAAGTTCGGCAAGCAACTGGTGCCGATCCGGCGCGAGGACGTGCGCGGCTTCATGCAGCGGCGCCCGCATTGGCTCGGGCAGGTGGTGAACCTCGAGCAGGTCCGCCAGCAGAGCTTCGAGATGGAGCAGCAGGCCTTCAACTTCTATACCGAGGCCGCCAAGCGGACCACGGACGTGGCGGTCCGCAAGCTGCTCGGCGATTTGGCGCTGGAGGAAAAGCACCACGAGCACGCCGCCGACGAACTCTCCGAAGAGCACCTCGACGACAACGCTGCCGACCGCGAAGCGACGGAAGCCCGCAGGCAGATCGTGCTGACCTATGTCCAGCCGGGCCTCGCCGGGCTGATGGATGGCTCGGTCTCGACGCTGGCGCCGGTATTCGCAGCGGCTTTTGCCACCAACGATACGCAGCAAACCTTCCTCGTCGGCCTTGCCGCAGCGGTGGGCGCCGGCATTTCCATGGGCTTCACCGAGGCTGCGGCCGACGACGGCAAGCTCACCGGCCGCGGCTCACCGGTGACGCGCGGGGTCGTGTGCGGCGTGATGACCGCTCTCGGCGGCCTGGGACACGCCCTGCCTTACCTCATCCCCCAGTTCTGGACCGCGACGGTGATCGCCTTCTGCGTCGTGGTGGTCGAACTGTTCGCCATCGCCTTCATCCAGAACAAGTACATGTCGACCCCGTTCTTCCGCGCCGCCATCCAGGTGATCCTCGGCGGCGCCCTGGTCTTCACGGCAGGCATCCTGATCGGACACGCCTAGATCAGCACCATGTCGTGCGAGGCGACCGGCGGCGGGCGGTGGCGGATGTCGCGCAGGACGTTGACGCCCGTCGCGATGTGGCGAACGATTTCGAGGCGGCGGAACTGACCGCCGCCGCGACGTTCGCGGTCGTCCTCACCATCGTCGAGCCGCGAGCGCCGGTCGGGGCCGAAATAGGTCGAGGTTTGGTAGTAGACGAGTTCGGTTTCGACCTGCCGCTGCAGGCGCGGGCCCACCTGTCCCGGTCGGAGTGGACCGGCAATCACGTCGTCAAACCCCATCGAGATGCAGGCTTTGAGCGTCTCCATCGACGGTCCGGCGGTAAAATAGATCAGCGGTGAAAAACGAACCCGGCGCCCCGCGGAGAAGCGGATCGCCTGCGCCGGCTCGGCCAACCGGCGGACGTCGTCTACTTCGGCGAAGAGAAAGAAGGTCAGCGGGCTGTGCTCGGCCAGCCGCTCGGCCTCGGCCACGCCGCGATACTGCATCACCGGCATCAGGCCGAGGGCATGCGCCAGTTCGAAGAGGATGGCGCCCTGGCCTTCTCGTGGCCCGACCACCAATGCAGCAGCGTTCATTTCCCGGTTGTCTCCCCGGCCTGCGTTTGCGCGCGGAGCATGATGGGGATCGATAAAATTTGGCTTAATCGCCGCCGACGAACTTGGCCCGGCACAATAAGCGAGGCCGCCGGAACGCGAGGGTCCCGGCGGCCTCAAATGTTGAGTTGTTGCGTTTCCGGACCGCAATAGCGGTCGCCGGAAGCGCCCTAGATCCGCGCGATGCAAACCTTGCCCACGCCATGCAGGCCCAGGCGCACCGCCGCCGCGCGGCTCAAGTCGATGATACGGCCCCGGACATAGGGCCCACGGTCATTGATACGGACCTGGATCGACCGACCGGTATTCTGGTCGACCACCCTGACGACGGTTCCGAAGGGAAGCGATTTATGTGCTGCCGTCATGGCATTGGCATTCATCCGCTCCCCGTTCGCGGTACGGGAGCCTGCAGCATACCAAGAGGCCACCCCGCACTGATTGTCGCTAGCGTAAGACATGTCCGAAGTACTGATAATAAAGCCGGACATTACGGCAGCGGCAACGAGCACTTTTCCAATCAATCCTGTTACTCACTCTGACTATGACCCTTGCGCCCCTAGGGAGCGAGTGTGGCGAGAATGTGGGACAGTGGCGCCTGGATTGGCCGCGAGCTTGGAACTGTTGCCGATGTGCACCACTGATCTGAGGCTCGATTGAGCGTGGTTAACGGCTCGTCTGAGCCTGATTAACTATGAAGATTCAATGACGAAACCGTCATCCTCAGGGGAATCCGCAGGCCAGATTTGACCAATTGATAAAAAATTCGGCCTGCGTTAGCGTTCCTCCTTGGAAAGGTTCCAATCTCGGAGCCGCCAGCGTGGTTCGACGGCATGAGCTGAACTTCCCGCTCCGCCCGCCGGACCCAACGAAAGGGATCGCGCGATGGGAGTTGGGGCGCTTCAGGAGGGCATCGCCGCGGGACGGCTCGAGGCCGGCCAGTACGTCGAGAACTTCTCGGATCTGCATCCCCCGCTGACCCGCCACGAGGCGATCGTCGAGGCCGACCGGTGCTATTTCTGCTTCGATGCGCCGTGCTTGAACGCCTGCCCGACTTCGATCGACATCCCGATGTTCATCCGCGAGATCGTCACCGACAATCCGCTCGGGGCCGCCGAGACGATCTTTTCGCAGAACATCCTCGGTGGCATGTGTGCCCGCGTCTGCCCCACCGAGCAGCTCTGCGAGGAAGCCTGCGTCCGTGAAGAGGCCGAGGGCAAGCCGGTCAAGATCGGCCAGCTGCAGCGTTACGCCACGGATGCCGCAATGACGGCCGAGGCGCAGTTCTTCGAGCGCGGCGCGCCGACTGGCAAGACCGTTGCCGTCGTCGGCGCCGGTCCGGCCGGCCTCGCCTGTGCGCATCGCCTCTCGATGCACGGCCACGACGTCGTCGTCTTTGACGGCAAGCCTAAGCCGGGCGGCCTCAACGAATATGGCATCGCCAGCTACAAGACGCCCGGCGGCTTCGCCCAGGCGGAGGTCGACTACGTCACCGCGATCGGCGGCATCACCATCGAGCCGGGCAAACTGCTCGGCGAACATTTTTCGCTGGCCGAACTGACGCAGAAGTTCGACGCAGTGTTCCTCGGCATCGGCCTCGGCGGCGTCAACGCGCTGCGGGCCGAGGGCGAGGCGACGGAAGGCGTCTCCAACGCTGTCGATTTCATCGCCGAGTTGCGCCAGGCCGACGATGTCGCCAGGGTGCCGATCGGGCGGCGCGTTGTCGTGATCGGCGGCGGCATGACGGCGATCGATGCCGCCGTCCAGGCCAAGCTGCTCGGCGCCGACGAGGTGACGATGGTCTATCGCCGTGGCAAGGAGCAGATGAACGCCTCTGGCTTCGAGCAGGATCTGGCTGCCAGCAAGGGCGTGACGATCCGGCACTGGATGGCACCGGTGCGGGTGCTCGAGCAGCGCGGCAAGGTCACCGGCATCGAGCTGGAGCACACCGAACTGCGCGACGACGGCAAGCTCGTGGGCCTCGGCGACCGCGTCGTGATCGCCGCCGACCAGGTGTTCAAGGCCATCGGCCAGACGCTCGCCACCGACGGCGAAGGCGTGGCGATCTCGGGCGGTAAGATCGAGGTCGATGCCGAGGGCCGGACCTCGCTCGCCAAGGTGTGGGCCGGCGGCGACTGCGCCACAGGCGGCGACGACCTGACCGTCACTGCCGTCGCGGAAGGCCGTGACGCGGCCGAGAGCATCAACCGGTTCCTGTCGAGGTGAGCACGACCTGATGGAGATCGTGGCCGGACCTGCCGTCGAGCGGCGCCCTGTCCAGAGCTATCTCGGCATTCGCGAGATCGCCCCGTTTCGCGGCATGCTCTCGGTCCGGGATCGGCTCTGGGCGGAAGTCTATGACTGGCTCAGGGCCCACGACATCGAGCGGTTCGGACAGGCCTTCCTGCGCCTCAACGTCATCGACATGAAGGGCGCAATGGATATCGAAGCCGGTGTCACGACGCCCCAACCACTCGACGGCGATTCCCGCGTCCGACCCGGACAATTTCCGGCCGGCGATTACGCGACGCTGACCTATTGCAATCACTCGATCCGCGCCAATGGGGCGCTGATCGACTGGAGCCGCTCGCAGGGCCTAGCCTTCGACCGCAGCGACGACCCCGCCGGTGACCGCTTCGCCTGCCGTTATGAACTCAATATCAGCGACCCCCGGCGCGAACGCCGCCGGACGGCATGGGTCGTACAACTGAACTTTCTGCTTCGTCCCCGCCAAGAGCCGACTGCCCGAGGAGTTTCACATGGCTGACCTGCGCAGCAATTTCGTCGGCATCAAGTCGCCAAACCCGTTCTGGCTCGCCTCGGCGCCGCCGACCGACAAGGCCTACAATGTCGAGCGCGCCTTCAAGGCCGGCTGGGGCGGGGTGGTATGGAAGACGCTCGGCGAGGAGGGCCCGCCGGTGGTCAACGTCAATGGCCCGCGCTATGGCGCAATCTATGGCGCCGACCGGCGTCTCCTCGGTCTCAACAACATCGAGCTCATCACCGATCGTCAGCTGCAGCTCAACCTGCAGGAGATCAAGGCGGTCAAGATGCGCTGGCCCGACCGAGCACTCGTCGTCTCGATCATGGTGCCGTGCGAAGAGGAGAGCTGGAAGGCCATCCTGCCGCTGGTCGAGGAAACCGGCGCCGACGGCATCGAACTCAATTTCGGCTGCCCGCACGGCATGAGCGAGCGCGGCATGGGCGCCGCCGTCGGGCAGGTGCCCGAATACGTCGAAATGGTCGTGCGCTGGTGCAAGCAGTATTCGCGCATGCCGGTGATCACCAAGCTGACGCCCAACATCACCGACATCCGTCGCCCGGCCCGCGCCGCCAAGCATGGCGGCACCGACGCGGTGTCGCTGATCAACACCATCAACTCGATCACCTCGGTCAATCTCGACACCTTCGCCCCCGAACCGACGATCGACGGCAAGGGCACGCATGGCGGCTATTGCGGCCCGGCGGTCAAGCCGATCGCGCTCTCCATGGTCTCGGAAATCGCTCGGGACGCCGACACTTACGGCCTGCCGATCTCGGGCATTGGCGGCATCACCAACTGGCGCGACGCGGCGGAGTTCATGGCGCTCGGCTGCGGCAACGTGCAGGTCTGCACCGCCGTCATGACCTACGGCTTCAAGATCGTCGAGGAGATGATCTCGGGCCTTTCCAACTGGATGGACGAGAAAGGCTACGCCAGCGTCGACGACTTCGTTGGCAAAGCGGTGCGCAACGTCACCGACTGGCAGTACCTCAACCTCAATTACATCACCAAGGCCAAGATCAACCAGGACCTCTGCATCTCCTGCGGCCGCTGCCACATCGCCTGCGAAGACACCTCGCACCAGGCGATCATGAAGGAAAAGGACGGCAAGCGTCATTTCGAGGTGATGGACGACGAGTGCGTCGGGTGCAATCTCTGCGTCGACGTCTGTCCGGTCGAAGACTGCATCACCATGGAGCAATTGCCGGCAGGCGCCATTGACGAGCGGACCGGCAAGACCGTCGAGGCCGGCTACGCCAACTGGACGACGCACCCCAACAACCCGATGAAGAAGGCGGTCGAGCCGGCCGAGTGACGACGGGCCAACGCCCGCGGGCGCGCATCATCCGCCGCGTCGCCCCTTTCGTCAGCCACATCGGCAATACCGCGTGTCATCCACCACGTCATCCCCGCGAAAGCGGGGATCCCTGTTGTCCACGGCAATCGCGGCGTTGAAACCGCGGCCAAACGGAAATTCCCGCATTCGCGGGAATGACGCCGTCGCACACTGGTCACGCGGGGACGAGCACGCCTCGGTCGCGACCCTTCACCACGTCGACGGGTCGGACAGATGCGGGTCGGCCTTGCACTGGCGGATCGGCACGAAGCGCGAGCTCTCGACGCTGCTGATGCCGGCGCCGCCCGGGTTCATGGTCACGCTCATGCAGATGCAGGCATAGCCCAGACTGCCGCCAGTCGAGACGTAGTCGCGCGCCTGGTTGACGTAGGGCAGGCTGTCGTAGCCGCCGACATTGGCCTGGCCGTTCTTGCCCAGTATCCAGTTTCCGTCGCCATCGATCAGGTTGTAGTCGCCCTCGTTGAGGTGCGCATACCAGCCGCAGCGCGTCACCGACGATTGTGCGTCGGCGCCAGCATGCATGCCCGGGTCGTCGCAGCGCCGGTAGGCCGTCGTCGAGCCCATGCCGTATCCCTCGGGATGGAAGTCGAGTTCGTCGGCATCGGGGATGTACTCGAAGTTCGAAACGTCGCCTTCCTCTGCATAGTGGATGGCGTCGTTCCCCTGCGGACTGTCGCCGGCGACGTAGGTCACTACCGACGGCGCCCCGGTACCGACGGCCAGCGTGTTGCCGATGATGTCGATGGTGCGGCCCACGACGTTGCACGCGCCACCACTTGCCCAGGTGCCCTGCAGGGCGTCGGGCACGTCGTCGGCAAGCGCAGGAACGGCGCAGACGAGCGACAGGGTGACGGTCAGCAGCAGACAACGGCGCAGGGTCATCGCGAGGCTCCATGAAGCGGCGAGGCAACCTATGCGGCACGCCTCCTTGCCACAAGCCGGCCGGCGCCGACTTCCCCGCATGCCGGGCATGGAAAGTCCTATATCCCGGGGTGCAATGGCCGCATGCGCTCGACCAAAGCGGTGGAAACGGCAGGCGGCCGGCCGGCATAAACCTCTTGGGAAGAATGTCCCGTCTATGCTCCCCGCGCGGTACTGGAGTTTAGTCGATGCACGCCGGTGTGGGATCAGGCGACGACGACGGCGGGGCGGACCACAGGCCAATGTGGATGGCCGTGCTTACGATCGCCATCGTGTTCGTGGCGATCGGTTCGTTCTTTCTCTCGACCGCGCAAGGCGTCCGGCTCATCGACGACAAGTCCGCCGACGGCCAGCGGCT
>Ga0209233_1001173_pt1 | contig 10575 bp, 11 predicted proteins | sample AraplaCL_Cvi_mCL_FD_184269 | JGI IMG/M metagenome (GOLD analysis project Ga0209233, IMG submission 184269) | Arabidopsis root microbial communities from the University of North Carolina, USA - plate scrape CL_Cvi_mCL (SPAdes) (version 2) | ecosystem: Host-associated > Plants > Roots > Endosphere... | reverse complement strand
GGGCTTGGGCGCACCGACCTTACCTACCAGAGCCACATCGATTATAGGTCCCTGCAACAGCGGCATCGTCTGCGGCGTCACCCAGAGCAAACCGAGAAACAGCGAGGCGAACACGGCCAGATGCACGAGCAGTGCATACAAATAGGCGCGCGCCTTGTCGCTCGAAGTTTCCATTGTCGTCGTGATCGACCCTCGCGGATCGCTACTGCTTCTTGTCTTGCGTGGGCTGACTCATCAACCCGACCTTGGTGACGCCGGCCTGCTGCAGGCCCGGCAGGATGTCGTAGACCGCACCGTAGCTCGCGCGGGTGTCGCCGCCGATCAGCACCGGCACCTGCGGGTTCTGGCGCACGAAGGCGCCGACCTTCTGAATCAGCGCCGCTTGATCAATCGCCTCGCGCGGCTGACCGCCGAGCGTGAGAAACAGCTTGCCGTCCTTATCGACGCTGATCAGCACCGGCTCCTTGTCGACCTGCACCGCCTTCGCCGTCGACTGCGGCAGCTGAATGTCGACGCCAAGGTTGAGCAACGGCGCCGTCACCATGAAGATGATCAGCAGCACAAGCATCACGTCGATGTACGGGACGACGTTGATCTCGGCTTTCAGTTTGCGTTTTTTGCGCGTGCGCATAATGGGTTGTTCAACAAAGCGAAGAGCTTGAACCACGAAGTACACGAAGAACACGAAGTAAAGCAGAAATCGTCCGTTCGGTTTTTGTGGCTTTTGCTCCTCCTTCGTGTTCTTCGCGTACTTCGTGGTTCAATCTTGACCTTTTGATCCTGTCCATCAATCAAACGCCATCGTCGGCGTGGACTTGGCGCTGCAGGATCGAGGAGAATTCCTCGACAAAGGTGTCGAAACGCGTCGACAGACGCTCGATCTTGGTTTGGAAGCGGTTGTACGCCCATACCGCCGGGATCGCGGCGATCAGGCCCATGGCGGTGGCGATCAACGCTTCGGCGATGCCGGGCGCGACCGTGGCGATCGTCGCTTCTTTCATGTTCGCCAAGCCGACGAAGGCGACCATGATGCCCGCGACCGTACCGAGCAGGCCGACGTACGGGCTGATCGAGCCGACGTTGGCGAGGAATTCCACGTTCTGTTCGAGACGGTCCAACTCGCGCGATTCGGCCACGCGCATGCCGCGCTGCGCGCCTTCGAGGATCGTACGGCCGTCTAGACGGCCGCGCTGGCGCAGACGCGCGAACTCGCGGAAGCCGGCTTCGAAGATGCTTTCGATGCCCGTCGTCGCGCCGTTCGAGGTGACTTCGCGGAACAGGCCGGCGAGGTCGGCGCCGGACCAGAAGCGTTCTTCGAACTCGTCCGCACCCGACATCGCCCGGTTGAGCATCGCCCGCTTGCGGAAGATGATCACCCAGGACATGAAGGAAAAGACCAACAGGAGCAGCATCACGAGCTTGACGAAGATGCTCGCGTTGAGCACGAGGTCGAGGATGTTCAGACCACTTGGGGCGGGCATATCGGTATTTTTCGTTATGGGGAAAACAGGGATTCGGGGATGCGCTGCGGCTTGAAGTCGGCGGCGGCGACGCAGGCCACACGCACCCGCGCCGTCACAAGCACGGCGCTGTCACTGCGCCGAAGTATACGTTGCGCAAAAGTCATCGAAGCTGAACGGCGTTCGACCGTATCAATGGTGGATTCCAGCTCGTCGTCGAGCCGCGCCGGTGCCTGGTATTGGATAGCGACGTCGCGTACGACGAAGACCACGCCGAGCTCGTCCCGCACGCGCGACTGGTCGATGCCGAGGCTGCGCAGCCATTCGGTGCGTGCGCGTTCGAGGAAGCGCAGGTAGTTGGCGTAGTAGACGACGCCGCCGGCGTCGGTGTCTTCCCAGTAGATGCGCACGGGCCAGGAGAAGACCGGAGCCATCGTCGCTGCGTCGCTGCTCATTCGCCGGATTCGGCCTCGCTGCCGTCGAACAGATCTTCCGGCCGCGGCACACGCTTCGGCGCCTTCAATCCCAGATGCAGATACGCCTTGCGCGTGACCATGCGCCCGCGCGCGGTGCGCATCAGGTAGCCCTGCTGAATCAAATACGGTTCGAGCACGTCTTCGATCGTGCCGCGTTCTTCGCTGAGCGCCGCGGCGAGCGATTCGACGCCGACCGGGCCGCCGTCGAAGTGATCGACGATCGTGCTGAGCAAGCGCCGGTCGAGCGAATCGAAACCGGCCGCGTCGACCTTGAGCATCTCCATTGCCGCGATCGCGACCTCGCGTGTGATGTGCCCACTCGCCTTCACCTCCGCGTAGTCGCGCACGCGGCGCAGCAGACGGTTGGCAATGCGCGGCGTACCGCGCGCGCGATTGGCAATTTCCACCGCGCCGTCGTCCGCGCACGCGATGTTCAAAATCTTCGCCGAGCGGCGCACGATCGCGGCGAGCTCATCCGGCGTGTAGAACTCGAGCCGCTGCACGATGCCGAAGCGGTCGCGCAGCGGATTGGTCAGCATGCCCGCGCGCGTGGTCGCGCCGATCAGCGTGAACGGCGGCAAATCGAGCTTGATCGAGCGCGCGGCCGGGCCTTCGCCGATCATGATGTCGATCTGGTTGTCCTCCATCGCCGGATAGAGAATTTCCTCGACCACGGGCGAGAGGCGGTGGATTTCATCGACAAACAAAACGTCGCGCGGCTGCAGGTTGGTGAGCAGCGCAGCGAGATCGCCGGCACGCTCGATCACCGGTCCCGAGGTCGAGCGCAGATTGACGCCGAGTTCGTTCGCGATCACGTGCGAGAGCGTGGTTTTGCCGAGTCCGGGCGGGCCGAAAATCAGCACGTGATCGAGTGCCTCGCCGCGCCGTTTTGCCGCCTCGATGTAGATGCCGAGCTGCTCGCGCACGGCTTGTTGGCCGAGATATTCGGACAATTTTTGCGGACGGATCGAGGCTTCGAGTACCTCGTCCTCGCGCGTGGCCGTGGATGAGATCAGGCGGGAATCGTTCATGCCGCCATTATGGCAGGAAGGATCGTTCCCAAGCGGCGCAACCTCAAATCTCCACCTGTGTTCCCAGCTCGATCATGCGGTTGCCGGGGATGCGGAAAAACGCCGTCGCCGGACTCGCGTTGCGCGTGAGAAAGGCGAACAGTTTGTCGCGCCACATCGGCATGCCGCGGCCGGCCGAGGCGATGACGTTTTCGCGGCTGAGGAAGAAGGTCGTGTCCATCATGTCGAAGCCGAGACCTTTGGCCTCGCAGTTCTGCATCGAGCCCGGGATGTCCGGATCCTCGGCGAAGCCGTAGCGCAGAACGACGCGGTAGAAATCGTGGCCGAGCGCAGTGATTTCGGTGCGCTCGCCGTATTCGGCGACGGGCGTGTCGAGCGTCTCCACCGTCATCAGGATGTTGCGCTCGTGCAGCACCTTGTTGTGCTTGAGGTTGTGCAGCATCGCGTTCGGCACGGCGTTGACGTTCGCGGTCAGAAATACCGCGGTGCCGGGCACGCGCAGCGGCGGATGCGCGGTTACGCTTTCGATGAAGGGTTCGAGGGCGAGGCCGCCTTGGCGCAGCTCGCGCAGCACGAGTTCACGCCCCTTGCGCCACGTGCTCATGATCAGGAACGAACACAAGCCGAGCACCAGCGGGAACCAGCCGCCGTGTTCGATCTTGATCGCGTTCGCGCTGAAGAAGGCGACGTCGATGATGAGGAAGATCACGCCGGCGAGGACGACGAGAGCACGATTCCATCCCCAGAGGCGCCGTGCGACGACCAGAGCGAGGCAGGTCGTGATCGCCATCGTGCCGGTCACCGCAATGCCGTAGGCCGCGGCCAGATTCTCCGACGAGCGGAAACCAACCACCGCACCGAGAATCAGCACCATCAGCATGCCGTTGACCCAGGGCAGGAAGATCTGGCCTTGTGTCTCCTTCGAGGTGTGCTTGATCGCCATGCGCGGCGCGAAGCCGAGCTGGATCGCCTCGCGCGTCATTGAGAACGCGCCGGTGATCACCGCCTGCGAGGCGATGATCGTCGCCACGGTGGCCAGCGCGATCATCGGATAGAGCAGTCCTTCCGGCACCATCAGATAGAACGGGTTCGATACCGCTTCGGGCTTGTGCAGCAGCAGCGCGCCCTGGCCGAAGTAGTTCAGCACGAGCGCGGGCGAGACGTAGCCGAACCAGGCGATGCGAATCGGCTTCTTGCCGAAGTGGCCCATGTCCGCGTACAGCGCCTCGGCGCCGGTCAGGCAGAGCACGACGCCGCCGAGCGCGAGAAACGCGTGCGCGCCGTTGTCGCGGAAAAACTTGATCGCGTGCCAGGGATTGAGCGCATACACCACGCCCGGTTCCTGCGCGATCTGGTACAGGCCGAGCGCGGCCAGCGTGGCAAACCAGACGACCATGATCGGTCCGAACGCCGCCCCCATCCGCGCCGTGCCGCTGCGCTGCACCGCGAACAACGCGACGACGATGACGAGCGTGATTGGCACCACCCAGCGTTCGAGCGCGGGCGCGGCGACCTTGACACCTTCCACCGCAGAGAGAATCGACACGGCCGGCGTGATCACGCCGTCGCCGTAAAATAGCGACGCGCCGAACAAACCGAGCACGACGATGACGCGGCGGAGCGTGACGTTGTCGCGTGCGCCGCGCTGAGCCAGGGCCATCAGCGCCATGATCCCGCCTTCGCCCTTGTTGTCCGCACGCATAATGAAGACGACGTACTTCAGCGAGACGACCATCACCAGCGACCAGAAGATCAGCGAGAGCACGCCGAGCACGTTGTCCGGGCTCACCGGAATGCCCTGCTCGCCGAACGTGACCTGCACCGAATACAGCGGCGAGGTGCCGATGTCGCCGTAGACGACTCCGAGCGCGCCGAGTGCCATCGCAGCGAGCGCCTTGGTGCGCGCCGAGCCGGTAAGCGTTTGTGCGTTGGCTTGCATGGGGACCCCTACAACAAAACGTTTTGCATATGTCGTTAGCGCAACGCCGCTTTCAGCGCCTTGCGAATGATGGCTTCGGCATTGTCGCCGTTCGCGGCTGCTTCCTTGACCAGACGCGCTGCCTCGGCCGGCTTGTAGCCGAGCTGCTGCAACGCGCTTGCGGCTTCGGTTGGCGGATCCTTCGGCACCCCTCCGGCAATGCCGACGGGTCCGGCCAGCGCCATGCCGTCCACGCGATCGCGCAGCTCGACGATGATGCGCTCGGCGGTCTTCTTGCCGATACCGGGAATGCGTGTCAGCGAAGCGATATCACCCGACTGCACGAGGCGCGCGAACTCCGCGGTCGACACGCCCGAAAGCACAGCCAGCGCCGTCTTCGCGCCAATGCCGGACACCTTCTGAATCGTGCGGAACAACGCGCGTTCGGCCTCGTGCAGGAATCCGTACAGCGATACCGTGTCTTCCTTCGCCGCGTAATGCACGTACAGCGCGACCTCGCGCCCCGCTTCGGGCAGATCGTAGATCGTCGACATCGGCGCCTCGACCTCGTAGCCGACGCCGCCGACGTCGATCACCAGCCACGGCGGCTGTTTCGAGGCGAGGATTCCGCGCAAGCGACCGATCATCGAAAACTTCTCCAGGAGGAAGCGCTGCCGCGCGTGCGCGTTGCGAGCGTGACGCCGACGCGCAGCCGCTGCGCACTCGCGCGCGCATGCGCGTGGGTGAGCGCGACCGCGAGTGCATCGGCCGCGTCGGCCTGCAGCTTGCGTTCGATGTTCAACAGCATGCTGACCATGTGCTGCACCTGGCGTTTCTCCGCACCGCCGCCGCCGACCACCGACTGTTTGATTTCTTTGGCCGAGTATTCGGCGACGCTCAGACCGTGCGCGACGACCGCGCAGATCGCTGCGCCGCGCGCCTGGCCGAGCTTGAGCGCCGAGTCGGGATTGCGCGCCATGAACACACGCTCGATCGCGACTTCGTCGGGCCGGTGCGCGAGCACGATGTCGCGCAGTTCCTCGAAGATTTGCTTGAGGCGCAGCGAAAAATTGTCGTTGTCGAGCAGATTCACCGCCGTGTGGAACACATGGGTCGTGAGTCCCGACGCGTCGACGTCGACGATCCCGACGCCCGTGCGCTGCGAGCCGGGATCGATGCCGAGAATACGAGTTGTCGAGCCCGCGCTCATGGTCGTATCTTACGCTGCCGCCGCGTGATGAAAGCGTTTGTTGCGCAAAAACGCGATGGTCTGCGTCGCCGCCTCGTCGGAGAACAGCAGGCCCGTATGCGTCGCCGGCACGACGATGTGATCGGTGAGGCCGGGCAACTGGGTCTCCTCGACGCTGACGGTGCCGTCGTGCGGCATCGGCAACGCACCGAAAACGAGTCCGAGTCCGACCGGCAGGCGCCCGGCGATCACACCGACCGAGCGTTTGCCGTCCCAGCGTTCGAAACCTTCGAGCAGGACACCGAGATTCTTGCCGATGAAGAAGGAGCCGCCCGGCACTTGCGCGATGCTGCGCGCAATCGCACTGCCGCGCAGCGGCGAGCCCAGACAGACCACGCAACCCGAAACGAGATTCGGCAGCTTGCGCAGCGCGCGCAACGCCATCAAGCCGCCGAGGCTGTGGCAAACGAAATGGATTTTGCGCGGATTGTCCGCGGCGTCGATCGAGCGCACGAATTCGACGAGCTTGTCGACACTCTTATCGTGCGCGCTGAAGACGCTCGCATAGTCGAAGGAATGCACCGTGTAGCCTTCGCGCTCGAGGCGGTGTTGCAACGCCACCAGCGTGAAGGCACGCATCCACAATCCGTGCACGAGGATGACGTGTTCGTCCATAGACGCTGCCGCTGTTCCCCCGCTTCCGTCGTCAGGCCTTGACGGGTTTTACCACACGCACGTGCAATTCCTGCAACTGCGCTTCGGCGACGTTCGACGGCGCGCCGGTGAGCAGGTCCTGCGCGCTCGCGGTTTTCGGGAATGCGATGACGTCGCGGATCGATTCGGTGCCGGCCATCAGCGCAGCGATGCGGTCGATGCCGAACGCGATGCCGCCGTGCGGCGGCGCGCCGTACTTGAGCGCTTCGAGCAGGAAGCCGAACTTGGCTTCCGCCTCTTCGGCGCCGATGCCGAGCAGTTCGAACACGGTCGACTGCATGTCAGGACGATGGATGCGGATCGAACCGCCGCCGATCTCGTTGCCGTTGAGCACCATGTCGTAGCCGCGCGACAGCGCCGTCGCCGCGTTCGCCTTGAGATCGGCGATGTCGTCGATGTTCGGCGCGGTGAACGGGTGATGCAGGGCGACGAAACGCTTGGCTTCTGCGTCGTATTCGAACATCGGGAAGTCAGTGACCCAGAGCGGCTTCCACGCGTTTTCGACGAAACCGTTGTCCTTGCCGACCTTGAGGCGCAGCGCGCCCATGTAGTCGCTGACCGTCTTGTACGGGCCGGCGCCGAAGAAGATCACGTCGCCGTTCTGCGCGCCGACGGCTTTGAAGATGCCGTCGATCGCCTTGTCGTCAAGGAATTTGGTGATTGGCGAAGTCAGACCGTCGCGGCCCTTGGAAATATCGTCGACGCGGATCCAGGCCAGGCCCTTTGCGCCGTAGCGCGTGACGTAAACGCCGAGATCATCGAGATACTTGCGCGGCTGTCCAGCGCCATTCGGCAGGCGCAGCGCGACGACGCGGCCACCGGCGTCGTTGGCCGGGCCCGCGAACACTTTGAAATCGACATGCTTGACTTGCTCGGCGATATCGACGAGCTGCAGCGGAATGCGCAGGTCGGGCTTGTCCGAGCCGTACAGGCGCATCGCCTCGGCGTAGGTCATGCGTGGGAACGGATCGGCCAGTTCGACTTCGACCACTTCCTTGAACACCTGGCGAATCATCGCCTCGACCGTGTCCTGCACGTCGCGTTCTTCGACGAAGGCGAACTCCATGTCGAGCTGGGTGAATTCGGGCTGGCGATCGGCGCGCAGGTCTTCGTCGCGGAAGCAGCGCGCGATCTGATAGTAGCGATCCATGCCGGCCATCATCAGCAACTGCTTGAACAACTGCGGCGACTGCGGCAACGCGAAGAATTCGGTCGGATGCACGCGCGAGGGCACGAGGTAGTCGCGCGCGCCTTCGGGCGTGGCCTTGGTCAGGATCGGGGTTTCGATGTCCTGAAACCCACGCGCGTCGAGATAGCGACGCAACGCGGAAACCAGCCGGGTGCGCATGCGCAGTTTGCGCTGCATGTCCGGACGGCGGATGTCGAGATAGCGGTAACGCAGGCGCGCATCTTCGCCCGGCGTGTCGTCGAGCATGAACGGCAACGGTGCGGCGGCGTTGAGCACTTCGACTTTGTCGGCGACGACTTCGATCTTGCCGGTGCGCAGGCGATCGTTGACCTGTGCCGCCGGACGCGTGCGCACCTTGCCGGTGATGCGCAGGCAGAATTCATAGCGCACGTTCTCGCTCGCCGCGAACGCATTGCCGTTTTCGGGCTCGATGACGACCTGGACCACGCCTTCGTGGTCGCGCAGATCGATGAAGATCACCCCGCCGTGATCGCGGCGCGTGTCCGCCCAGCCGCAAAGCGTGACTTCGGAACCGACAAGGGTCTCGTCGACGAGACCGCAGTAGTGCGTGCGCATGCCCAAAAACCACTCCGCCAGAAAATCTCCGACCCATGCAAAGTCCGGCCAAGGCGGCCGGTTTTTGACTTTCACGGACGGGCCCGCGAGAAACGGGTTCGGAATCCTACGAGGGTTTTTGCTGCACTGCAAACGAAATGGTGAGATCGCTCGCTGCGCGAGCTGTGAGGCCGGCCGCTACGCGGCCTTGTAAGGAGTGAGGATATTGATTCTCCTCACCCCTCACTCCTCACAGCGCGCCGCAGGCGCGCGACCTCACTTTCTCACTGTTCTACCAGCGTCGATCGATCGCGAACACGCCTCGGCAGCCCTGAACCACCCAAACGCCTCCGCGGTTCCAGCCCCAGGTCCTGCCTTCCTGACACGGCGAGCTGGATTCTTGGCGTTCGAGATAGACCCGGCCACGACCGCCCACGTCGACCTGACAGAAGTTATTGCGGCCATCGTTGCTTTCGCAACGGATCGTGAAGCGCTGGTTCCAGTCCGGACCTGGCTGCCACGGCGGCGGACCGCCTGGGTAATACCCGCCGCCACCGCCCGCTGGGACGAAGCGACCGGCGCAGCCGCGATCGACCCAGACGAAGCCGCGGCGGTCGAAGCCCCAGCTGCGTCCACGTATGCACTGCGTGTCGGACAGCTGGCGCACCAGCTGTGCGTCGCGCCAGGGCACGTCGCAGCGCGAATAGTTGTAGCCGCTGCTGCGGCATTCGATGGCGCCCCCTGGACCGTAGCCGCGATCATCGCCGTACTGCGCGCGAACCGAAGCGCTCGGCGCGAGGCCGGCGGCGAGAACCAAACCTACTGCAAAAATTCGAGCCAACATACTTACTCTCCCTTGAGTAGTTGAGTCGCCACGAGTGTACTGGACGCAGCGCAAGAGAGAATAGACGAGAACGTCTGCAGCCGACTGCCGTTTAGTCCGCAGTCGGCGACGGATCAGCTTTTGTTCACCGGCGCGGCATCGCTTTTCGGTTTGGCCGTACTGGCTGGCGGCGCGGCGGCGGGCTTGGGCGCTGAATCGCTCTTTGCGCTGTCGGAACCCGACTTGGCAGCGTCGCCCTTGTCGGCGAGATTGCGCTTCTTGTCGCCGTCTTTCTTAAAGTCGGTCTCATACCAGCCGCTGCCGCTGAGGCGGAACGCCGGCGCGGTGAGGCGGCGCGACACGCGCTCGGCACCGCAGGTGGGGCAGACGGTCGGATCGGGGTCGCTCAGCTTCTGCAGGCGGTCGAAGCGATTGCCGCAGTTAGCGCATTCAAATTCGTAGATGGGCATCGGTTTTTCGCAAGGTCTTCGTGGCGGACGGCGCTTCTCAATCCATCGCATGGCGCCGCCGGCGCGGGTAATCGGGCCGGATCGATCCAATATCAAGGCCCCAAGGCACCCGGCCGCCCTTAACCCAATCATAACAAATAGTTACGCCGCACGCAGGTCTTCGGACCCGTGATGTACCACCCGCAGCGCAATCCACCTCGTCGGCGCATAGCGGTGGCGGCGGCTGACAAGTTGTTGCAATATCGATATCCGGGACGGCAAAGTCGCCGGCCTGCTCCAGGGGAGAGCGAAGTCGACCCATAGCCCATCGTCGTCGAGAGTGCAGATGCTCGAATGCGGGACTGATAGTGCGACCGACCCGAACATCGCCACGCTACGCGCCTCGGCGGTACGCACGCCGACCCAACCGCAAATCTGGCGCCTCCTCGGCGACCGCCTGTTGGCCGCAGGACAACGCCCTGCCGCTGCCGACGCTTACCTTCAGCACGTCCGCCACAGCGTCCACGATCCGGCGCTGATGCAGGCCGCGGCCGCGCTTGCGGCTAATCGCATCCCGGAAGCCGAAGCGCGCCTGCGCGCGCAGCTGCGTGAAGCACCGACCGATGTCGTCGCGATCCGCATGCTTGCCGAGCTCGCCGTGCGCGTCGACCGCATCGAGGACGCCGAAAACCTGCTGCGCCGCTGTCTCGAACTCGCGCCGGGATTCCGCGAGGCGCAGCACAACTACGCGATCGTCCTGCATCGCGGGAA
>Ga0209233_1001169_pt1 | contig 10611 bp, 14 predicted proteins | sample AraplaCL_Cvi_mCL_FD_184269 | JGI IMG/M metagenome (GOLD analysis project Ga0209233, IMG submission 184269) | Arabidopsis root microbial communities from the University of North Carolina, USA - plate scrape CL_Cvi_mCL (SPAdes) (version 2) | ecosystem: Host-associated > Plants > Roots > Endosphere... | reverse complement strand
CGGCTATGACGGCTTCGCGATCTTTGCACGCGACATGGACATGGCCATCAATTCCCCGATCTGGAAGAAAACCAAGGCACCCTGGAAGGATGCCCCGCGGCCGAGCCTGATGGCGGCGGAATAACGCAGGCGATGTCCGGCTCTTCCCGATTTCTGGGAAGGGCCTAAGGACAGGCGATCGAACACGAAATCCAACGAGGGTGCCAAGATGACACAGAATGCCGAACACGTGCTCGATCATTTCGAGCTGTTCCGCGGTCCGGAATACCAGCAGATGCTGGCCAACAAGAAGACTCTGTTCGAGAATCCGCACGATCCGGCGGAAGTCGAACGCATCCGTGAATGGGCCAAGACGCCCGAATATCGCGAGAAGAACTTCGCTCGCGAAGCGCTCACCGTGAACCCGGCCAAGGCCTGCCAGCCTCTGGGTGCAGTGTTCGTGGCGGTCGGCTTCGAGGGCACGCTGCCCTTCGTTCACGGCTCGCAGGGCTGCGTCGCCTATTACCGCAGTCATCTGTCGCGCCACTTCAAGGAGCCGAGTTCCTGCGTCTCCTCCTCCATGACGGAAGACGCGGCGGTGTTCGGCGGCCTCAACAACATGATCGACGGGCTCGCCAACACCTACAATATGTACAAGCCGAAGATGATCGCCGTCTCCACCACCTGCATGGCGGAGGTGATCGGTGACGACCTCAATGCCTTCATCAAGACGGCGAAGGAAAAGGGCTCCGTTCCCAACGAGTACGACGTTCCCTTCGCCCATACCCCTGCCTTCGTCGGCAGCCACGTGACCGGCTACGACAACGCTCTGAAGGGCATCCTGGAGCACTTCTGGGACGGTAAGGCCGGCACCGCGCCGAAGCTCGAGCGTAAGGAGAATGGCAAGGTCAATTTCATCGGCGGCTTCGACGGTTACACCGTGGGCAACATCCGCGAGATCAAGCGCATCTTCGAGCTGATGGGGATCGAATATACGATCCTCGCCGACAACAGCGACGTGTTCGACACCCCGACCGACGGCGAGTTCCGCATGTATGACGGCGGCACCACGCTGGAGGATGCCGCCAACGCCATCCATGCCAAGGCGACTATCTCCATGCAGCAATACTGCACCGAGAAGACGCTACCCTTTATCGAGGGGCACGGCCACGAAGTCGCGGCCTTCAACCATCCGGTCGGCGTCAGTGCCACCGACGACTTCCTGATGACGCTGTCGCGCATCACAGGCAAGCCAATCGCCAAAGCGCTGGAGCAGGAGCGCGGCCGCCTTGTCGATGCCATGGCTGACTCCAGTGCGCATATCCACGGCAAGAAGTTTGCGATCTACGGCGACCCGGATCTCTGCTACGGCCTCGCCGCGTTCCTGCTGGAGCTCGGTGCCGAGCCGACCCACGTGCTCTCGACCAACGGCAGCAAGGGCTGGGCGGAGAAGATGCAGGCGCTGTTCGCAAGCTCGCCGTTCGGGAAGAACTGCCATGCCTATCCCGGCAAGGATCTCTGGCACATGCGCTCGCTGCTGTTCACCGAGCCGGTCGATTTCCTGATCGGCAACACCTACGGCAAATATCTGGAGCGGGACACCGGCACGCCGCTGATCCGCATCGGTTTCCCCGTGTTCGACCGCCATCACCACCACCGCTATCCGGTGTGGGGCTATCAGGGCGGCATGAACGTGCTGGTGAAGATCCTCGACAAGATCTTCGATGAAATCGACAAGAACACCAACGTGCCGGCCAAGACCGACTACAGCTTCGACATCATTCGCTGACGTCGTGAAAAAATCTGCCGCCGCCGCGAAGGCGGCGGCGGACGACTTGTCTAGCCAGAGCGATCGAGACTGCGGGGCGCAAGGCTCGCGCAGCGGGTCAGGGAATAGGAGAGACGCATGAGCTCGGTGTCGGCCACCATCCAGGACGTCTTCAACGAGCCGGGTTGCGGCAAGAACGCCAACAAGACGGAGGCCGAGCGCAAGAAGGGCTGTACCAAGCAGTTGCAGCCTGGCGGGGCCGCCGGCGGCTGCGCCTTCGACGGCGCCAAGATCGCTCTCCAGCCGTTCACCGACGTCGCCCATCTGGTCCACGGCCCGATCGCCTGCGAGGGCAACTCCTGGGACAATCGAGGCAGTGCCTCGTCAGGCTCCGACCTCTGGCGCCGCAGCTTCACGACCGACATGAACGAGACAGACATCGTGTTCGGGGGCGAGAAGCGACTCTACAAGGCAATCAAGGAGGTCATCGACAAATACGATCCGCCGGCGATCTTCGTTTACCAGACCTGCGTGCCCGCCATGATCGGCGACGACATCAACGCGGTCTGCAAGGCCGCCGCGACAAAGTTCGGCAAACCGGTCATACCCGTCAATGCCCCGGGCTTCGTCGGCCCGAAGAACCTCGGCAACAAGCTCGCCGGCGAAGCGCTGCTCGAGCACGTGATCGGCACCGAGGAGCCGGACTACACCACGCCTTACGACATCAATATCATCGGCGAATACAATTTGTCCGGCGAGTTCTGGCAAATCAAGCCGGTCCTCGACGAGCTCGGCATCCGCATCCTCTCCTGCATCTCGGGGGACGGCAAGTATCGCGAGCTTGCTTACTCGCACCGCGCCAAGGCCGCGATGATGGTGTGCTCCAAGGCGATGATCAACGTCGCCCGCAAGATGGAGGAGCGCTACGGGATCCCCTACTTTGAGGGCTCGTTCTACGGCATCCAGGATTCCAGTGATTCGCTGCGCGAGATCGCGCGCATGCTGATCGAGCGCGGCGCGCCGGCGGAGCTGATGGATCGCACCGAGGCGGTCATTGCGCGCGAGGAAGCCAAGGCCTGGGCGGCGATCGAGCGTTTCAAGCCGCGCTTCAAGGACAAGAAGGTGCTGTTGATCACGGGCGGCGTGAAGTCGTGGTCCGTGGTCGCGGCACTTCAGGAGGCGGGGCTCGAGATCGTCGGCACGTCCGTGAAGAAGTCCACCAAGGAGGACAAGGAGCGGATCAAGGAGCTGATGGGCCAGGATGCCCATATGATCGAGGACATGACGCCGCGCGAAATGTATAAGATGCTGAAGGACGCGCGCGCCGACATCATGCTGTCCGGAGGCAAGTCGCAGTTCGTTGCGCTGAAGGCGGCGATGCCTTGGCTCGACATCAACCAGGAGCGCTGCCACGGCTATATGGGTTACATCGGCATCGTCAAGCTGATGGAGGAGATCGAGAAGGCCCTCTACAATCCGATGTGGGCGCAACTCCGCAAGCCAGCTCCCTGGGACGAGGCCGGCGTCAATTGGCAGACCAAGGCAATGGCGCAGATGGACGCGCAGGCCGCCGAAATTGCCGCCGATCCGGTCCGCGCCGAGGAGACCAGGCGCGCCAGGAAGATCTGCTTCTGCAAGACGGTCGACCTCGGCACCATCGAGGATGCCATCGCCGCGCACGGGCTTTCGACCGTCGACGGGGTGAAGGAGCATACCAATGCCTCGGGCGGCTGCGGGGCTTGCAAGGGGCGGATCGAGGACCTCGTCGCGGCCCAGCCGGCACCCGTCCTTCAGGCGGCGGAGTAGGCAGCAGATGGCGATTGTCACCACCTCGAAGAAGGCCTGTTCGGTCAACCCGCTCAAGATGAGCCAGCCGATCGGCGGCTCGTTCGCGTTCATGGGGCTGCGCGGTGCGATGCCGCTGCTGCACGGCTCGCAGGGCTGTACTTCGTTCGGGCTGACGCTGTTCGTGCGGCACTTCAAGGAAGCCGTACCGATGCAGACCACCGCGATGAGCGAGGTCGCGACGGTGCTCGGCGGCTACGAGAACGTCGAACAGGCAATCCTCAACATCTATAATCGTACCAAGCCCGAGATCATCGGCATCAATTCGACCGGCGTCACCGAGACCAAGGGCGACGACGTCGAGGGTTTCATCCGCTTGATCCGGCAGAAGCATCCGCAACTCGCGACGTTTCCGCTGGTCTACGTTTCGACGCCCGACTTCAAGGACGCCTTCCAGGACGGCTGGGAGAAGACGGTCGCGCGCATGATCGAAGTGCTGGTCGATCCCGTCGAGGCGGGAGTGGCGCGCGATCCCGCGCGCGTCAATATCCTGCCGGGCTGCCATCTCACGCCTGGCGATCTCGACGAGCTGCGGACGATCATGGAGGATTTTGGGCTGAAGCCGTCCTTCCTGCCGGACCTTGCCGGTTCGCTCGATGGCCACATCCCGGACGAGTTCACGCCGACCACGATCGGCGGCATCGGGATCGACGAGATCGCGACCATGGGGCAGGCGGCATGGACCATCGCCGTTGGTGCGCAGATGCAGCGCGCCGCGGAGGCCATGCAGCAGAAGACCGGCGTGCCCTTCCGCCTATTCGAACGGCTCTGCGGTCTCGTTCCCAACGACGAATTCATCGCGTTCTTGAGCCAAATCAGCGGCCGGCCGGTGCCGGCGAAGTACCGCCGGCAGCGCGGCCAGCTGGCGGATGCGATGCTGGATACGCATTTCCACATCGGCGGCCGCAAGCTGGCGATCGGCGCAGAGCCGGATCTGTTGTTTGACCTTTCCAGCATGCTGCACGAGATGGGTGCGGAGGTCACAGTCGCCGTGACCACGACGTTCTCCCCCGTGCTGGAGCGGGTCAAGACACAGGAGGTCCTGATCGGCGATCTCGAGGATCTCGAGGAATTCGCCAAGACCCGCGACTGCGATCTCCTCATCACCCATTCGCACGGCCGCCAGGCGGCCTCGCGTCTGAAGATCCCGTTCTATCGCGCGGGTTTTCCGATGTTCGACCGGCTTGGCGCCGGACACCAGCTGTCGGTCGGTTACCGCGGCACGCGCGATCTGGTCTTCGATCTCGCCAATCTCGTCATCGCCGACCGCGAAGGCAACCACCAGCCGACGCCCGATACCTGGCGGACCACGGACAGCGGCCTCCAGGTCGTCCCGCCGCAGCTGCACTGACGCAAGAAGAGGGACCAGACGGATGAAAGTCGCCTTCGCCACCCAGGACCTGAAGCGCGTCGATGCGCATTTCGGCTGGGCCAAGAACATCGCCATCTACGACGTCAATCCGGATGGCCATCGCTTCGTCGAGGCCATCCAGTTCGACGGCGACCTCAAGGAGGATGGTAACGAGGACAAGCTGGCGCCGAAGATCGAGGCGATCAAGGATTGCGTGATCCTCTATGTTGCCGCGATCGGCGGCTCGGGCGCGGCGCGGGTCGTCGCCAACAACATCCATCCGATGAAGGTGACCCAGCCCGAGGCGATCGACGACCTCTGCATCAAGCTCGAGGATGTGCTGAAGGGCTCGCCGCCGCCATGGCTGCGCAAGGTCCTCGCCAAGGGACAGGAACGCAGCTTTGATTTCGAGGACTGAGGACAGCGATCATGACTGACGCGGCTGAACTGATCCAACCCGACAACGCGGCTGAGGCGCCGTTCGTCAGGGAGCTCATCAATATCTGGCGGGCCCAGGACACCCATGGCGCCTGGGAGGGCAAGAAGGATCTCGACCTGCTCGAGCCCTATATTCTCGACAAGGAGAAGCGCCGCGCGCTGCCGATCGTCGGTGATCCCGACCCCGACACGATCTGGCGGATGGAGCTGTTCTTCAACGCCGTAGCGCTGTCGATCGAGAAGGCGACCGGCGTGATGATATCGCCGATGCTGAAGATGCACCATGAAGGCTTTGGCCGCATGGTGCTGATCGGCGGCCGGCTCATCGTCGTCAACAAGCAGCTCCGCGACGTCCACCGCTACGGCTTCGACAATCTCGGCAAGCTGGCGGCGGAAGGCGAGAAGTTCGTCAACGGCGGAATCGAGATGATCCGCAGGTTCCCTGAAGTGGCCAATTATTGAGGTGGTGCATGAGCGATCTTGAAACCCTGAAGGCCGAGATCAAGAAGCTTTCGGCCAAGGCCACCCAGTCCAAGATGGACCTCCACGATCTCTCGGAGGAGCTGCCGATCAACTGGACCTCCATTCTGAGCGTGGCCCAGAAGGCTCACGACGCCTTCGCCGAGCTCGAGCGTAAGCGTGAGGATCTCAAGGCTCTGGAAAAGGCATAACCGGTCCCGCCATGTCCTTTGGAACCCGCGACGGCCGCGATTGGAAGCCGGATTACCTGGCTTCGATCGATCCCAAGAAGTGTATCGGCTGCGGCCGCTGCTACAAGGTCTGCGGCCGCGAGGTCATGACGCTGAAGGGAATCAACGAGGACGGCGAGATGATCGACCTCGAGGATGACGATGACGAAGTCGAGAAGAAGGTCATGGTGATGAACGACGCCGGCGCCTGCATCGGTTGCGGCGCCTGCGCGCGGGTCTGCCCGACCAACTGCCAGACCCACGCACCGGCCGCTGTCTGAGCGTGGCGCCGGACGTGCGATGAGCAGGACCCAGTTCGCCAGGTACAACATCGGCCAAGTGATCCGCCATCGCCTCTATGCGATGCGCGGCGTCATCTTTGACGTCGATATCTCCTCCGGGAACGCGGATGGCAAGCCGGCATCGGGCGAGCCGCCGTCGGGGCTGGTCTATCGCCTGTTCGCCGAAGACGACGAGCTCCCCTATGTCGCCTGCATCGCCGAGCACGACCTGCTGCCCGACGATTCCGGCGAGCCGGTCAGCCACCCCGGCATCAGAGCGCTGCTCGAAATGGGCGAGGCGGGCAGCTATCGTCAGCGTAGACAGTCGATGAACTGACGCGCGACCTGGCGTGTGCTCTACTCGATCCCCTGCTCGCGCGCCTTCATCATCGCAGCGATGCGAAAGCGCTCGTGAATCGCAATGGGACTGGCGAGCATATCGGCTTCGGCCTGCTTGAAGGCGGCGAGAACGATCTCAGCCTCCTGGCGCGTCAGCGGCACGCGTCCAGCCATGTGTGTCGCGTCCGGTGCCGCCGCCTGAATTGCGCGGCGATAGGGATGATCCTTCACCTCGATGAGCCCGTTGGCTTCGAGCTTGCCGCCGAGCGTGATCGCGAGCCCCACCACTTCGAGCTTGCGGCCATCTTGCGTGGTCTTGACCAGTATCGTCATCACGGCACCATCGGCATGGCAAAGCCGGGGCGGGGATGCGCATCGTAGTAGTCCGGGCGCTCCGGCCAGCCGCCTTCGGTGATGAACTTGAATGCGATGATCTTCACGGGCGCACCTTGCGAACAGGAGACCTCGGTGAACTTGATCTCGCGCGGGCCGGGTCCGGCGGAGAAATCCGCCACCACGGTGCCGTCGGCCTTGCAGGCCCGTGCGAAGCCCGGTGTGCCGACACTGCTCGCCGGCACGGGATTCGCGACGAAATTCGCGCCGGCGGCACCGCCGTCGAAAGCAGGGCTTGCGAACTTGAAGGTCGCGAGCACGCCGCTGCGATCAACGGGGCGATCGGCGGTGATTGGACGCGCGACCGAGTAGACGATCAGCGTGCCGGCATCGAGCAGCGCCTTGATCTCGTCTTCCGAGCAGGCGGCGAATTCAGACGCAACGTTCATTGTTGTTCTCCATGCGCAAGGGTCCTGAGTGAACGACATCAAATTCCATGCCACCTTGCGGCCGCGCTGCGGGGAGCAGTGCGCCCGGAATAGGACGGAATTGGCGCGCAGCTCGCGCCGGCATGCCGGGTCGTTTCGATGACGAGGACGCACCTGTCGGATTCCATACAGAGCAGGGGTAATGCGCTACGCTGCTCTTAGCGCGATTCTTGCAAAGCCATTCGAAACATTCGACGGCGAACGAGGGCTGCATGGAACAGAATACCGCTTACGCGATCTGCGCTTTCGACGACATTCCGAGCCAGCGGGCCGTCGGCTTTCAGCTCATGATCGTCGGCGAGGACGGAACGCCGCGGCCCTGGCCGATCGTGATCGTGCGCTGGGGCAAGCAGGTGTTCGGCTATCTCAACCGGTGCCCGCACGATGGCGTGAACCTGGATTGGGAGCGTAACCAGTTCCTTGATGGCAACGGCACCCGGCTGCTGTGCGGCAAGCACGGCGCCACCTTCGAGCTGGGCACCGGCCGGTGTGTGGATGGGCCCTGCAAGGGCGAGAGCCTGGTGCCGATTGCCCTCGCCGTGCTCGACGGCGATATCTGCGTCACCGGCGTGACGCTGGTGGAAGACGACGAAACGGCCTGCGACGAGGAAGTCTGACGCCGATGCGTCAGACCGGGCGATTCTCGTTGCGGTTCTTCACCGGCTCCATCCTCGCGACGCCGTCCTCGAAGGAAATCTCGGTATAGGCGCCGTCCAGATCCTTTGCGGCATCGAGGAGATAATCGAGCTTGCCGGCGGTATCGAGCTTCTTGATGTCGTTCTTGTCGACGCCGGCGAGATCCATCATTTCCTTCCAGACCGTCGATTCATCGCAAGGCAGCACCTGGAAGGTGATGTCGCCGAACTTGGTGCGGTATCTCGCCAGGAGATCGATGTTGTTGCAGAACATGAAGTAGCTGCCATTCGGGCTCAGCGCACCGTCCAGCACCTTGGCGACGTCGGCGAGGTAGGCGAAAGAATGAATGTAGCCGGCCAGCACGGGGATGGTCTGCTCGCCCTCCTGCGCCACGGTCAGAACCTGCTCGATCGAATAGTCCGGCGGACGCTTCTCGTCGGCGACCTGAACCTGAAATTTCAGCGCGATGTCGCCGCGAAAGCCGAAGCGCCCGGGTTTGGTGGTGTCGCCCTTCAGCACCGCGTTCAACAAGCGGCCCTCCTGGTCCAGGCGGCCAAGGGCGGTGCGGTCGATCGACGTCATGAAAGCCTCCTCGTCTCGGTTTGCCGCGCGCGGATAGCGCGCCGGCGCGAAGTGTCGATCGCCCCTTATGCAAGGAGTTTGCCGACAGTCGACGCGTGCGGCGAAAGTTCAAGCAGGCCGGGAATTTGACTGTGATTGCGCGGGCAATGCACGACGCGCGGTATTGCGTTGCCTGCCTCTTTGTTGCGGCGCTGCCAAAGCCGCCTGTCGCAAACCCGACACGCGTCGCGAAGGCAACAGGCGGCAAGTCGTGAAAACACAGCATTTTCAGATGCATGCTCGCTGGCACGGTCCTTGCGATCCCTCCTTGCAACAGACCCACCAAGCGAGGGCGAGCGATGATCAACCTGACGGACAGTGCGGTGAATGCAGTGAAGACTGCGATCTCCTCGGCAGCGCAGCCGGCGAGCGGCTTGCGCATCATGGTCGAAACCGGCGGCTGCGCTGGATTCAAATATATGATGGGCCTCGCCGAGGAGGCCAAGCCCGACGACACCGTCATCGAGCGAGGCGGCGTGAAGGTGTTCGTCGACAATGCGAGCCACGAGCATCTCAACGGCACCACGATCGACTTCGTCGTCGCTTTGGAAGGCTCCGGCTTCACCTTTGACAATCCCAACGCGAAGTCGAGTTGCTCCTGCGGCAAGTCGTTCAGCTGAGCCCGCAGTTCCGACCAATTCGCCACAGAGAGACATCGAAACATGCTCGTCGAGACCGACCAAACAAGACAATTGCCTGCCGCGGAGCCCTCGGAACGTGAGCGCATCGTCCGCGCCGTGCTCGACGAGATCAGGCCCAACCTGAAACGCGACGGCGGTGACTGCGAGCTGCTCGAGATCGACGGCAACAAGATCATGGTCAGGCTCACCGGCGCCTGCGTGTTCTGCAAGCTCGCCAGCGCCACGCTGGAGGGCATCCAGGCACGTCTCGTCGAACGGCTCGGCGAGTTCGTCCGCCTGATCCCGGTTGCCGGGGCCGCCAAAGCCCGGCATTGAGAGAGGCGTTCCGTGCGGCCGATCTACCTCGACAACAACGCGACGACCCGCACGGACCCTTCCGTCGTCGCTGCAATGCTGCCGTTCTTCTCCGAACAGTTCGGCAATGCATCTTCAACGCATGCGTTCGGAAGCGATGTCGCCCAGGCGGTCAGGGAGGCGCGGCGCAGCGTGCAGGCGCTGATCGGCGCCGCTTTCGATCACGAGATCGTCTTCACCTCAGGCGGCACCGAGTCCGACAATGCGGCGATCCTCTCGGCGCTTGCCGTGCAGGAGGGGCGCGACGAGATCGTCACCACTTCGGTGGAGCATCCGGCCGTGCTGTCGCTGGTCGAGGAGCTCGGCCGCCGCAGGATCAGAAGCCATCTCATCCCCGTGGACACGCGCGGCCGGCTGGACATCGAGGCCTATCGGCGCGCACTCGGTCACCGCACCGCGATCGCGTCGGTGATGTGGGCCAACAACGAGACCGGCACGGTCTTCCCGGTGGAAGACCTGGCCAAGATGGCGCGATCGGCAGGCGCCCTATTTCACACGGACGCAGTGCAGGCGGTGGGCCGGATTCCGATCGACCTCAAGAGCACGGAGATCGACATGCTGTCGCTCTCCGGCCACAAGCTGCATGGGCCGAAGGGGATCGGTGCGCTCTATCTGCGCAAGGGGACGAAGTTCACGCCGATGATCCAGGGTGGTCCACAGGAGCGCCGCCGCCGTGCCGGTACGGAAAACGTTCCCGGCATTGTCGGCCTCGGCAAGGCGACAGAGCTTGCCGCGGCGCAGCCCGAGCGGGAACGGACGCAGATCGCCGTGCTGCGCGACCGGTTGGAGCAGGGCATCCTGCGGCTCGGCCGTTGCATGGTGCTCGGCGATGTCAAAAGCCGGCTTCC
>Ga0209233_1001168_pt1 | contig 10618 bp, 7 predicted proteins | sample AraplaCL_Cvi_mCL_FD_184269 | JGI IMG/M metagenome (GOLD analysis project Ga0209233, IMG submission 184269) | Arabidopsis root microbial communities from the University of North Carolina, USA - plate scrape CL_Cvi_mCL (SPAdes) (version 2) | ecosystem: Host-associated > Plants > Roots > Endosphere ... | reverse complement strand
TGGAGCGGCGAGGCGGTGTGGATGCCGCTCGGCGACCTCGATTTCGGCGTCGGCTACGAGAACCACACCAGCTATCCCGCGCCCGGCCAGATCATCCTCTATCCCGGCGGGATCAGCGAGACCGAGATCCTGATGGCCTATGGCGGCGTGAGCTTCGCCAGCAAGATGGGCCAGCTCGCCGGCAACCACTTCATCACGGTGACGTCGGGCCTCGAGAATCTCGCGACCCTCGGCAAGAGCGTATTGTGGAAGGGCGCTCTCCCGATCCGCTTCGAGGAAGTCTGAGTTGCCGGACGCCCGCTACCCGCGCGATCTCCGCGGTTACGGCCGCAACCCGCCGCATCCGCAATGGCCCGGCAATGCGCGGGTCGCGGTGCAATTCGTCGTCAATTTCGAGGAAGGCGGCGAGAACAACATTCTGCATGGCGACCGCGCCTCGGAAGCCTTCCTGTCCGACGTGCTCGGCGCACAGCCGTGGCCGGGCCAGCGTCATGCCAATATCGAATCGATGTTCGAGTATGGCTCTCGCGCCGGCTTCTGGCGGCTATGGCGGATGTTCAGCGAGCGGAAGTGGCCGACGACCGTGTTCGGCGTCGCCACCGCGCTGAAGCGCAATCCCGAGATCGTCGCGGCGATGAAGGAGCAAGGCTGGGACATCGCGAGCCACAGCCTGAAATGGATCGAGCACAAGGACATGACCGAAGCGCAGGAGCGCGCCGAGATCGCCGAATCCATTCGCGTCCATACCGAGGCAACAGGATCGCGGCCGCTGGGCTGGTACACCGGGCGCTCGTCGATAAACACCAACAGGCTGTTGATGGAGGAGGGCGGCTTCCTCTATCTCTGCGACTCCTATGCCGACGATCTGCCCTATTGGGTCAAGAGCGCGAACGGCAAGCAGCTCATCATTCCCTACACGCTCGATGCCAACGACATGCGGTTCATCAATCCGCAGGGCTTTGCCGAAGGCGAGCAGTTCTACACCTATCTGAAAGATGCGTTCGACGTGCTCTATGCCGAAGGCGAGACTGCGCCGAAGATGATGTCGGTCGGGCTGCATTGCCGTCTCGCCGGTCGGCCCGGCCGCGCGGCGGGGCTGATCCGCTTCCTCGACTACATCGGCAGGCACGAGCGCGTCTGGGTGCCGACGCGGCTTCAGATCGCGCAGCATTGGCATGACAAGCACGCGCATCTGGCGGCAGACGCGTTCGAGATCGGATAAGCAAGCAATGTCGCAGATCGCCTTGTCTGATCTCAATGTCGCGAGCTTCGACGATTTCGTCGCAGTCCTTGAAAACGTGGTCGAATATTCGCCTTGGATTGCCCAGGAAGCCGCGGCGCGCCGTCCGTTTGCCGGCATCAATCCGCTGCTCGACGCGATCAAGGCGGCGATCGCGAGCGCCGAGCCCGAGGTGCAACTGGCGCTGATACGTGCACATCCCGACCTCGCCAACAAGACCCAGCGCGCGGCGGGACTGACGCCTGACTCGAGTGCCGAGCAGAATAGCGCCGGCCTCGACCGTCTGTCGGACGCCGAATACGCGGCCTTCGATCGGGCGAACAAGGCATATCGTGAAAAATTCGGTTTCCCCTATATCGTCTGCGCGCGCCGGCATACCAAGGATTCCATCCTGCGGGACTTCGAGGCGCGGTTGCAGAACATCGCCAAGACCGAGACACGCCGCGCGCTTGAGGAAATCTCTCGTATCGCGGCTCTGCGTCTCGATCAGCTCGTCATTGCCGATGACAAGCTCAAGGTGCACGGTCGGCTTTCTACGCATGTGCTCGACAATCACGCCGGCAAGCCCGCGCCGGGTATTCCGGTCGAGCTGGTCGAGCTCGCCGCGCTCGGTGAAAGCCGCGTCATCGCGCGCACCGTCACCAATGCGGACGGCCGCACCGATCAGCCGCTGATCGGCGGCCGCCCGCTGCCGATGGGCCGGTACGAGCTACGATTCCGCGTCGCCAAATACTACGCCGAGCGCAATGTGCCGTTGTCAGACCCGCCATTCCTCGACGAGATCCCGCTGCGCTTCGCGATCAGCGAGCCGGAAAACCACTACCATGTGCCGCTGCTGGTCACGCCCTGGAGCTATTCGACTTATCGCGGCAGCTAGACATGCTGCGCGGATGATGCGGCCGCAGCGGCATCGGCTTCCGCTACTTCGCCGCCGCTCAGGCCGTTGAAGAACGCGTTGAGCAGCACGGAGACGATCGCGCAGAGCAGGATGCCGGACTCCAGCAGGGGCTGGAGATCGTGCGGCAGATTCCGGAAGAAGCCGGGTGCTGCGAGCGGGATCAGGCCGAAGCCGATCGAGATCGCGACGATGAAGAGATTGTAGCGGTTATTGCGGAAATCGACCGAGGTGAGGATGCGGGCGCCAGTCGCTGCGACCATGCCGAACATCACGAGGCCGGCGCCGCCGAGCACGACCAGCGGCACCGCCTCGACCAGCGCGGCGAGCTTTGGCAGCAGTCCGAGCACGAGCATGATGCAGCCGCCGGTGATTGTCACCCAGCGCGAGCGAACGCCGGTGACGGAGACGAGGCCGACATTCTGCGAGAACGAGGTGTACGGAAAGGTGTTGAAGATGCCGCCGAGCAGCGTGCCGACGCCGTCGGCGCGGAGGCCCCGGCTGAGGGCTTCGCGGTCGATCGACTTGCCGGTGATGTCACCGAGTGCGAGGAACATGCCAAGCGACTCGATCATCACCACGATCATGACAACGCACATGGTGATGATTGGCACGAGATGGAATTGCGGCATGCCGAAGCGGAACGGGATCACGATCGCGCCCCAGGACGCCGTCGCCACCTTGTCGAAATGCATCACGCCGAGAATGGTCGCGAGCACTGCGCCGGCGACGATGCCGAGCAGCACCGCGACATTGGCAAGGAAGCCGGTGCCCCATTTGATCAGGCCGAGAATGAATAGCAGCACGAACAGCGAGATGCCGAGCCCCTGCAATTGCCCATAGGCCGGATTGGGAAAGCTGCCGGCAACGCCGTCGACGACCTTCGTTAACGTCGGCAGGCCGCCGCCGGCCCAGTTGATGCCGACCCGCATCAGGGAGATGCCGATGACGAGAATGATGGTTCCGGTGACGACAGGTGGAAACAGCGGCAGCAGCCGGCTGACGAACGGCGCAACGATGATGCCGAACAGGCCGGCGGCAATCACGGAGCCGTAGATGCCAAGCAGGCCGATATCGGGTGAAGCCGCCATGGACAGCATCGGGCCGACCGAGGCAAAGGTCACACCCATCATCACCGGCAGGCGGATGCCGACGCCGGGGAAGCCGAGGCACTGCACCAGGGTTGCAAGTCCGCAGGCGAACAGATCGGCGCTGATCAGGAAGGCAACGTCCTCCGGCGGCAGCTTCAGCGCACGTCCAATGATGAGGGGCACCGCGACAGCGCCGGCATACATCACCAGCACATGCTGGAGCCCGAGCGCGAGCAGCCGCGGGACCGGCAAGACCTCGTCGACGGGATGCACTTCACCGGTCATGGATCAATCCCTTGAAATATACCTATCCAAATTTGTCATGCAGCGCTGGAAACAGCCGGTCCGGCTTGAACGGCGGTCCGGTGAAACGGATGCCGGTTGCATTGGCGATCGCATTGCCGAGCGCGGCCGCCACCGGATTGTACGGGCTCTCGCTCATCGACTTCGCGCCCAGCGGCCCGATCGTGTCGGAGGTCTCTGCGAAGAGTACTTCGGTGCGCGGAACGTCGGCGAAGGATGGCAAATGATAGTCGCGGAATTTCGGGTTGGTCACGCGCCCCTCCGCGTCGATCACCATCTCCTCGTAAAGCGCCGCACCAAGCGCCTGCGCGACGCCGCCTTCGACCTGGCCGCGGCATTGCATGGGATTGGCGACGATTCCCGCGTCCGCCGCCTGCACGCTCCTGAGAATCCTGAGCTCGCCGGTGCCCTTGTTCACCGCGACACGAAAGCCCTGGACGTTGAAGCCGACCGAGCGCGGCGTTCCGCCGGAATTGCCGTTGGCTGCGAGCGGCTGGCCGCGTTCGCGGGCAAGCTTCGCCAGTTCCGCAAACGACATCCGCCGCACGCCGCTGACGACCGTCTCGCCCTCGAGCGTGCAGGTGCCGACGTCGCACAGCCAGGCGTCCGCGGCCGCCGCCTTCAGGTCCGTCGCAAGCTGCATGGCCGCTTCATGCGTCGCCTTGCCGGCGACAAAGGTGCCGGCGCTGCCATAGGCGCCGGTGTCGTGGCCGCCATGGGCGGTGTCGGACTGGCGCAGATGGATGCGGTCGACGGTGGTCGCGAGCGTCGTCGCCGCGATCTGCCGATGCACGGTGCTGGTGCCGTTGCCGAACTCGGCGGTGCCCACGGTGAGGTCGAAGCCGCCGTCGTCGCGGAGCGCGATCATCGCATCCGCGATGTGGCCGGCCGGCGGCACCGTGTCGATCATGGTCAGCGCAATGCCATCGCCGATCAGCCATTCCGCCGACAGCTCCGGCTGCGGGCCATCGGCCTGCATCGCGCGCTCGACGAGGTCGATACACTGGTCGAGCCCGTAGGAGCCATAGAGCACGTCGTGAAATTCGGACGGTGGCGGCGACAGCATGGGGTCGCCCAGTTTGACGACGTTCAGCCTGCGCATGTCATAGGGGCTGATGCCGAGCTGCCGTGCCAGCTCGTCGATCGCGGCCTCGATCGCGATCTGCGTTTGCGGCAGGCCATAACCGCGAAACGCGCCCGCAGGCACCGTGTTGGTATAGACGGCGTAGCCATCGACCCGCTTGTTGGGGCAGTTATAGACGCTGATGGACTCCCCCAGCGAGTGGAACATCACCGGGCCGGCATGATTGCCGTAAGCGCCGGTGTTGGAGAGCACCTCGAGCTGGAGCGCGGTGAGCTTGCCGTCCGCATCGGCGCCGGCCTTGACGTGGACCCGCATCGGATGCCGCGTCGATGTCGCGATGAACTGCTCCTCGCGGGTCAGCTCCAGCTTGACCGGACGCCCGGTCCTGAGCGCGGCGAGGGCGAGGATGTCCTCGACGAACATCTCCTGCTTGCCGCCGAAGCCGCCGCCGACGCGCTCGCAGAACACGCGGACCTTGTCCATGGGAAGCTGGAAGATGTCCGACAGCGCGCGCCGGGTCAGGAACGGCACCTGCGTCGAGGTGCGGACGTTGAGCACGCCTGCTTCATCGAGCCAGGCGAGTCCGCCATGGGTCTCCAATGCGGCATGCTGCACGCGATGGCTGTGGAAGGTGGCCTCATAAGTGACGGCGGACGCGGCGAGCGCAGCCGCGACGTCGCCGAACTCGCCATGCGTCTCCGCAACGAGATTGCGCTGAGCATCGGCGACGCGGTTTGCGGTGGAGCGGTCAGGATGGATGAGCGGCGCGCCCGGCGCCATCGCCTGCTCGGGATCGATCAGCGCGGGCAGGATCTCGTAATCGACCTTGATCCGCCGGCAGGCCTCCTCCGCGGCGCCCTCGCTCTCGGCCACGACGGCGGCAACCTTCTGGCCGATGAAGCGGACGACGTCGTCGAGGACGCGGGTGTCCTCGGGGTCCATCCAGTCCTTCTCATGTCGCGCGGTCGACATCAGGACCAAAGGCGCATCCTCATGCGTCAGCACCGCGTGGACGCCGGGAACGTTCAGCGCGTCGGACTTGTCGATCGCGACGATCCTGGCGTGAGCATGCGGCGAACGCAGCAGCTTGATGTGCAGCAGGCCGTCGATCTCCGTGTCGAACGTGTAGCGGGCCTTGCCGCGCACGACATCGGGGCCCGCGGGCGCCGGCAGGCTGCGGCCGAAGGCGGCGCCGGCCTCGACGCTCGCCTCGACATTGTTTTTTCCGAGGATCGCGTCCTCGATCGCACGATAGCCGGTGCAGCGGCAGATGTTGCCCTTCAGCGCGGAGCCGAGATCGGTGCGCTGCGCCTGGTTCAGCGAGGCGCAAGTCAGGATCATGCCGGCGGTGCAGAAGCCGCATTGAAAGCCCTGCGCATCGAGGAAGGCTTGCTGCATCGGATGCGCGCCGCTGTCCCCACCGAGTCCTTCGATCGTGGTGACGGTGCGGCCCTCGGCGCGGAACGCCGGGATCAGGCAGCTGTGCACGGGCTCGCCGTCGAGCAGCACGGTGCACGCGCCGCAATCGCCGGCATCGCAACCCTTTTTCACGCCGAAATGGCCGAGCTCACGCAGGAACGTGCGCAGGCACTGACCGGCGCGGGGCGTTCGCGAAAACGGCGTGCCGTTGATCTCGACGCTCATAGCGGCGTTGCTCCGAGGAGCTCGCCGCGGATCTCCTCGGCGAGGCGCAAAGTCATGTGCTTGCGCCAGAGCGGCTTGCCGTGGATGTCGGTGTGGTACAGCTCATCCGTGATCTGTTGCGTGATCGCGTCGCGAAGCGCATTCGCGTCGGGGGGCTTCGGAAAAGACAGCCGGATCGGCCGCACCGTCGAAGCGGTGACCGTCAGTGCCAATGTGCCGTCGGTGTCCAGGCTCCCGATCAGGAGCGCGGCGGAGCGGCCAACCGGCGCGAGCGAGATCTGGCGAAACGCCGTGCGGCGCTTCAGCGCGCCAATCGGGATATCGATCTGCCGGAGCAGGTCGCCTTGCGTCAGGCGGTTGCGCTGGTTGCCGGTGACGAAGTCGATGACGGGAATCCTCTGCTCGCCGCCGCCAGCCTTCCAGATGGTGCAGACGCCATCGAGCGCGGAAGTCAGCGAGATCATCGGCCCCGCCGGCAGCGACATGCAGAGATTGCCGCCGACGGTCGCCGTCTTCCAGATCTTGAATGAAGCTAGGAACGCCCGGCAGCATTGGCCGATCAGCGGTGCTGCGAGCCAGTCGGGCGGGCAGGCGAAGCCATCGAGCTGCGCGACGGTGCAGGTGGCGGCAATCGATAGATGGTTATTCGTGATCGTCAGCGCCGGCCATTTTAGATCCGTGAGATCGATCAGTCGTCGCAGATGCGCCTGCGGCTCCGAGAACAGCCAGGTGCCGCCCGCAAGCCAAGCATCACCTGACGTCCAAACGGGCAGTTCGTGGCGCGTTTGCGGATGCGACACGGTCGTGATGGTATTCAAATCCATGGCTGCGCCGGGCTCGCATCGAGTGAATCGAACTGAGAGAAAGTCTTGCAAGACCAGCGCCAAGTGGCAACAACAACTCGCGGGAATAACGCACTCGGGATGGCCTCTGCCTTGCAGGCCCGTCTCCGCGGACATGGGGAGAACTGGGATCATGAGCGACGCAAAGCAGATCTGGATCAGGGATCCCCTGGCCATCCTCGCCGACGGGGCCGAGCGCGGGATCGTGGTGAAGAGCGGCCGGATCGTCGAGTTGGTGCCGGCCGGCGGTACGCCCGCGACGGCGGATGTCGCGGTGTTCGACGCCGGCGCACACGTCGTGCTGCCGGGCCTGATCAACACTCATCATCACTTTTACCAGACGCTGACGCGGACGCTGCCGGCGGCGATGGATCGCGAGCTGTTTCCCTGGCTTCAGGCGCTCTATCCGGTCTGGGCGAGGCTGACGCCGGAGCGGCTCAAGCTCGGCGTGACCGTGGCGATGTCCGAGCTGCTGCTCTCGGGCTGCACCACGACGACCGATCATCACTACGTCTTTCCCGCGGGACTCGAGGAGTCCGTCGATATCGAAGTCGACGTCGCAAAGCGGCTCGGCATGCGCGTGCTGCTGACGCGCGGCTCGATGAACCTGTCGCAGCGCGACGGCGGCCTGCCGCCTGACAGCGTCGTGCAGGACGAAGACACCATCCTTGCCGATAGCGCGCGCGTGGTAACGAAATATCACCAGCGCGGAGCAGATGCGATGGTGCAGATCGCGCTGGCGCCGTGCTCGCCGTTCTCGGTGACGACCTCGCTGATGCGGGCCACCGCCGATCTCGCCGGCAAGCTCGACGTGCGCCTGCACACCCATCTCGCCGAGACCGAGGACGAGAACAAGTTTTGCCAGCAGATGTATGGCTGCCGTCCGCTCGACTATCTCGAGCAATGCGGCTGGCTCAACGCGCGGACCTGGCTTGCCCACGGCATCTTTTTCAATGCCGACGAGATGCAGCGGCTCGGCAAGGCGAAGACGACCATCAGCCATTGTGCGTGCAGCAACCAGCTGCTGGCATCTGGCTGCTGCCCGGTATGCGAGATGGAGGAGGCCGGCGTCGGGATCGGCATCGGCGTCGATGGGTCTGCTTCGAACGACGGATCGAACCTGATGCAGGAGGTGCGCGCCGCATTCCTGCTGCAACGGGCGCGCTACGGCGTGACGAAGGTGAGCCACAAGGATGCGCTGCGCTGGGCCACCAAGGGCTCGGCGGCCTGCGTCGGCCGTCCCGAGCTCGGCGAGATCGCGATCGGCAAGGCCGCCGATCTTGCGCTGTTCAAGCTCGACGAACTGCGCTTCTCCGGCCATGGCGATCCCTTGGCCGCCTTGGTGCTGTGCGGCGCCCATCGGGCCGACCGGGTGATGGTGGCGGGGAATTGGGCCGTGGTCGACGGTGCGATCCCGGGCCTGGACGTTCCGGACCTGATCCACCGGCACAGTTCCGCAGCGCGGGCCATGCAGGCGGTATAATCGAGCCAGAATAGAAAGAGGGGGCGACCACAAGTGCCGGGTGCTTCTGGCCACCCCCTCCGAACCTCCTCCGGGAGGAGCAGGTGATTTAGGCAATGCAAGAAGCGTGCTACTTGCCGGGCAGCTTGTCGTCGATCCCCTTCACGTAGAAATTCATCCCGAGGATCTGGCCGTCAGCCAGATTGGCGCCGCCTTTGCACTCGACCTCCTTGCCGTCCTGCCCAATGACCGGGCACTTGAACGGGTGCAGCTTGCCCGAGGTGATGGCGGCCTGGGCATCCTCGGCGATCTTTTTCACGTCGTCAGGCATGTTGGTGTAGGGCGCCATCGCGAACATATGGCTGTCGAGGCCGCCCCAAGTGTCCTCGGACTTCCAGGTTCCGGCGAGCTCGGCCTTGACGCGCTCGATGTAGTAGGGGCCCCAGGTATCGAGGATCGAGGTCAGCTGGGTCTTGGGACCGAATTTGATCATCTCGGAGTCCTGGCCGAAGGCGAGCTTGCCGCGTTCGCTGGCAATCTGCATCGCGGCCGGGCTATCCGTGTGCTGCATGATCACGTCGGCGCCCTGGTCAATCAGCGCCTTGGCGGCATCGGCTTCCTTGCCCGGGTCGAACCAGGTGTTGGCCCAGATGATCTTGACCTTGATGTTCGGGTTGATGGTCTGCGCCGCCAGCATCGTCGCATTGATGCCGGAGACGACCTCCGGAATCGGGAACGAGCCGATATAGCCGAGCACACCTGATTTCGACATCTTGGCCGCGATCAGGCCTTGAATGTAGCGACCCTGGTACCATTTGGCCGAATAGGTCGACATGTTCGGATTGCGCTTGTAGCCGGTCGCGTGCTCGAAATGCACGTTCGGATATTTCTTGGCAACCTTCAGCGTCGGATCCATGTAGCCGAACGAGGTCGTGAAGATCAGCTTGTTGCCGGCGCGGACGAGCTGCTCGATCGAACGCTCCGCGTCCGGACCTTCGGGCACATTCTCGAGAAAGGTCGTCTCGATCTTGTCGCCCAATTCCTTCACCAGCGCCTGGCGAGCCAGCTCGTGCTGGTAGGTCCAGCCGAGGTCGCCGACCGGGCCGAGGTAAATGAAGCCGACTTTCAGCTTGTCGGCGGCGGAGGCTGCACTGACGCTTCCGGCAAGCAGAAGGCCGGCAGCGAGCGCAAGAACTGATTTCCTCATCATCAATCTCCAAACATCAGGGGAAAGCCACGATCCGCAAAATGCGCGCCCCATCGCGCACCTCGCGGAAATGAAACGCTAGCGGTCAGGCACGAACACGGTGCCGAGCGCGGCCGGCGCGGTCGAGCCGCCGGTGCGCGCACGGGAGAGCAGGACCAGCACAATGACGGTCGCGAGATAAGGCAGCGCCGACATGAATTGCGAGGGGATGCCGACGCCCCAGCCCTGCGCATGCAGTTGCAGGATCGTCACCGCGCCGAACAGGTAGGCGCCGACCACGAGCCGGCCGGGCCGCCAGGACGAGAACACGACCAGCGCCAGTGCGATCCAGCCGCGGCCTGCGGTCATGCCGGGAATGAAGAATGGCGTATACGCAAGCGGCAGATAAGCACCGGCAAGGCCTGCACAGGCGCCGCCGAACATCACCGCAAAAGTGCGGATGCGCAGCACGGGATAGCCGAGCGCATGTGCGGAGACGTGGTTGTCGCCGCAGGCGCGCAGGATCAGTCCCGCCCGTGTGCGGTACAAAAACCACCAGACGCCGATGATGAGTGCGATGGAGAAATAGACGAAGGCGTCCTCGCCGAACAGCACGCGGCCGATCAGCGGCATGTCGGTGAGACCCGGAATGTAAAGATGGACTGCAGGTGTGATGCGTTCGCCGACGAAGCCCGCGCCGATCAGGCCGGAGAGGCCGACCCCGAGAATGGTCAGCGCGAGGCCCGTGGCGACCTGGTTGACGGCGAGCCCGAGTGCCATCAGCGTGAACACCAGCGACATCAGCGTGCCCGCGACGATGCCGAACAGCGCGCCGATGAAGATCGAGCCGGTCAGCCATGCCCCGCCAAAG
>Ga0209233_1001166_pt1 | contig 10622 bp, 7 predicted proteins | sample AraplaCL_Cvi_mCL_FD_184269 | JGI IMG/M metagenome (GOLD analysis project Ga0209233, IMG submission 184269) | Arabidopsis root microbial communities from the University of North Carolina, USA - plate scrape CL_Cvi_mCL (SPAdes) (version 2) | ecosystem: Host-associated > Plants > Roots > Endosphere ... | reverse complement strand
CTCCGTCATTTTGGACGAACAAGTAGAACTCCTCTCTCTGATCGGCGACGTCGCGTTGAGGGACGGTAAGCCGGTCGTCCACTCACATATGGTCATTGGCCGACAAGATGGCACAGCTCACGGCGGACATCTTTTAGAGGCATACATACGCCCGACGTGTGAGGTTGTACTGACCGAAAGCCCGACACAATTGCACAAATTTCTCGATCCCGAGTCGGGACTAGCGGTGATCAGGCCTTAGAGCCGCTGCGGGATATTAGTGAGCGAATGAGGTAGCGGTAACACGGAGAACAAGAACCATGGACCGCAGTAGTAAGAAGAGCAGATACGCATGGAGCGATACCTCTGGTGAGGGTACGCAGAGAAGTAGCTCGGAAGCATGCAATTGCTCGCGACCGGATAGCGGCATTGAATGCCAAACAAGAAAAGGAGATGAGCCACATGCGAAAGGTATTGATTACAGGAGCAGGTTCAGGACTCGGCGAAGGAACAGCCCTCGGACTGGCAAAACTAGGACACGACGTAATAGCGACCGCCCAGACCTGGCCACAAGTGACAGCACTGCGAGAGAAGGTTCGCTCACTCGGCATCAAAACACTCAGGGTCGAGAAGTTCGACATACTCGACACCTTTGATGCCGCACACACACTCAAGTTCGACTTCGACATTCTGGTGAATAATGCCGGTATTGGCGAAGGCGGACCTATTTCTGAAATTCCTGTTGATCTGGTACGGAGCAATTTCGAAACAAATGTCTTCTCGACTTTGGATTTCACGCAGCGCGTGGTGAGGAAATGGGTTGCCGCAGGTGTCCGCGGAAAGGTGGTATTCATCTCATCTATCGTTGGGCTCGTCTCGGTCGCGCCAGTCCCCGCATATGCCGCAAGCAAGCATGCGTTGCAATCGATGGCTGAAACCATGTACGGGGAGCTGAAATCCTTCGGAATCCAGGTACAAACCATCAACCCCGGGCCTTTCCTTACCGGTTTCAATGAAAGTATGGTCGAGGCCGGTCTGCGGTGGCTCAACGATGACGTAAATTTTGTAAAGCGCGCAGTCTTCCAGAGCGGCGCCGACGCACTACTCGGTAAACCGGAAGGGAGACTTGATCCCAACGACATGATCGCAAAAATGGTAGAGGTGATCCCGTCGAGCGAGGGAAAGTTCCTGAACGTATTTCCCCCTTCGAACGAAGAATGGGCCAAGGTCTATCAGCGGCAACTCTACGATTTGACGATCTGACCGACCTAAAACACTGACCGAGCTGGCCATTCCTCAGCAGCCGGGAGTGCCCACATCATCGGCGCGACATAAAGTGGTGCAACCGGGGTCGGGGCTGTTTAAAACATCTGCCGTTACCATCGGCTTATTGTTCTACTTTCGCGGGTCGTAACGCCTCGCTTCAACTCCCGTATTAGAGTTTGCAAACAGCCCCGAAGATCGGGATTCAAACTGAGCCGATCCGGCAACTGGGCAAGCCAGTTCATAAAACCGGATCATGCATCTCGGAGCCCATAATTGTGGCAAACTCCCAGCCGCAAAAGAATCCGGCAGGAAATGAACATCAATCGAGCTGCCCGCCCACGGCACAGCCCGATCGCCCGAGGTTCCAATTTGGCAGCATTTTGGCAGCAAATAGCGCCGATAGTGCCAGTTTTGCCGGTTTTGCCGACTCATAAGTGCTGCATCATCAATAACTTATGGTGGCACTCGTAACATGGCATGGAAGAGGTCATCGGTTCGATCCCGATCAGGTCCACCAATTATCCAACAGCTTAGACGATTTGGCGCTTTTGATTTGCCCTGCTTTCAGCAGCCATCCATCTGTGCCTCCCGCTTCACCAGCGTTACTGCCCGCGCGTAGATCTCAACCGTAATCTTCACCGTGGCGTGCCACAGTAGTTCCTGCACTCCTTTGACATTCTCACCGTTGGCGGTGGCAAGGTGCTTTGGAATACACCATCAGGCTTTGGAAACTCAAGCCCTTCCCAAATGGTTAATCCCGGCCGATCACATCTTCTTATAGTGAGAGCAGAGAATTTTTGTGACAAGCTTGCTGTTCTCTAAGAAGCCAGGTTTTCGCTTGGGCTCTGACGTTCGCTGTACTAAGCATACTGACGGGCTGTAGTGGAGGAGGATCCGCTAGCACAACAACGTCCCCTGTGTGGTAGCCCCACCAGTCTGACCTACCCACAGAGCTCCATCGCCGTAGCAACAGGCACCGCCATGGCAACCGTTACCCCCTCTGTCACTGGGACAGTAACCAGTTACGCCATCACTCCTGCTCTGCCAGTTGGCCTTAGCCTCAATGCATCTACCGGAGCAATCTCGGGAACACCCACGGCACAAGTTGCTACGGCCAGCTATACCATCACCGCAACCAATTCCAGCGGCTCCACATCAACGAGCCTCTTCATCTCAGTTTGGATGTCAGGAATTCCTGTAGTGAGCTACCCAGAATCGATTCTTGGATCCGTCGGGACTGCGATTACTCCCGACATACCTACGGTCTTAAGGCGCGCCAAGCACGTTTTCCATCAATCCCGCTCTTCCTGCCGGCCTTAGCATGGACACGGTTACGGGAATGATCACTGGAACGCCCACTGTGACGGCCCGGTCAACCTCTTACTCCGTGAAGGTAACTAATTCGTCTGGATCTTCCACCACCTCTCACCATTACGGTTTGGCTAACGAGTGTTGCACCGCCTTTCAATCTCACCTATCCGCAGACAGCGATTCTGGCCACGGTAGGCACTGCCATTACACCAGACACTCCCACCGTCGTAGGAACTGTCAGTGGCTACTCCATCACCCCTGCTCTGCCCGCGGGTCTTAACTTCAACATATCTACCGGCTCCATCTCTGGCACCCCAACCGTAGCCAGCCAGCAAGCCATCTATACAGCCACCGTCACCAACCCCAGCGGCTCTCTCTCGCAACCAATTACGATTCAGGTAGCAGCTGCGTCACCAGTCGTGTTTCTGGAAGCTGGACACGTCTATTACTTCATCACGTCCATCCAACAGACAGCCAATAATTCGCTCACTGTGGATAGCGGCGGACATTGGAACCTTTGGTTCCAACACAGCCAAAATCCTTGCCAACGGGGACGGAGCCATTAACTCTGCTCTCTACGGATCTCTGGCCGCAGTCAGTACGTCCTCTGGAGTGCAGGTGTATCCACCGCCTCAGGTCAACAGATCTTCACCGTACCCAGCATCACCTGGTTCAGCCTGGCCAGTGATGGAAGCTATCTCTGCACAGGAAACAGTTCGGGGCTTACCGTCTGGTCCCCCACTGGGCGGCAGCAGTTCGTGCTTGCGAAACTACTCCAAGGCCAAGGTATTTGCTGCGCCCGGCCAGGTACAGGTCGCATTGGGACCGGCAGGCAACAACATCATTGAAACTGACGCGGTTCCCGCTGGCACCGTAACGCTTAGCCTCGCATTCTCTGGAACGTTTAGTTCATGGTTCCTTGATGGCCAGGGGTTCCTCTCCACACTCAACAATACCGTTTGGGGCTACAGCAGCACAGGTGCCCAGCAGAGCATTATCAACTTCCCATCCACGTTCTCGACAATCGTCGGACAGCAAAACTGGGTTTGGATGATTGGCTCTTACAACACCTCTACGAGGATCTAACCACTGACGGTCTACCCATCGGCAGCACCACCGCTGCTGCAACCTACAGTCTGGGCGTAAGCGATAAGGCAGTGGGGTCGGGTTCGTCCATCGGCCTTCTTACCTACGGATCGCCCCAGATGACCTTGGTCGATCTTTCGGGAAGCAGCCCCAGCGCAACCAATATCACTCTGCCAAACCCCGTTAACAGTTTTTCAGCGTTCGGCGCGTACACTGCTTCGCAGTGGTTGGTTGGCAACGCGTTCGGTGTTGTTTTCGATGGCAACACCGTAGCGACAACACCTCGATACTTTGGCTATGGCGCCGTCACCAGCATCGCCGGGTCTCCCAACAATGTTGCCATTGCAACTGCATCTGGAAAAATCCTTCTCTACGATCCAACTGGCAAGACTCAACTCGGATCTGTAAACTTCCTTGCCGGCAAGATACAGATGTCGTCGGATGGCAGCACGCTTGCGGCCCTCGCTTCCAATGAAAGGGCTCACTACGAGCCCGATGCCACGCTGAATATTTACTCGCTGCCGTCATTTACCGTCGTAAACGGCAGAAGATTGGGCAACTGTACGTGACGTTTCAAGGCACAAATACCAACTACACCCGCCAGGTAACAGGCTTAAGCGGCACGCCAGTCATGTGGTCAGACAGCGGTATCCGAGGACCATTCGTACTTTCACCAAGCGGAGCGAACATCGCGGCTGGCCCACAGACAACCAATCGGTATATAGCTTTCTACCCAGCACCTCTCTTTACAACAACAGCACCCTTGTATCTGCGGTTTCAGGTATCCCTATCGGCTGGATCGACGAAACCCATCTGCTAATTGCAAATTACGCCTATCAAAATGGTCCGGGCGTTGTATATTCCGGAAGCACTATCATTGACGCAACCGGCAAGACGATCTCGACCTTCCCGGCAAGCTCATTCCCCTATATCTATAGCCCTTCCTTCGGAACCGGAACCGTCTACGACACGACGACAAACAGCATTTACTTCCTTACGACAGGACAAGTTGCCTGGACTGGCCCCACCGTCTCCTCTCCAATCTCTGGTGCCCTCACCGTCTCCAACGTCGTCTACGTGTCCGGGCACCAGGTCTACGTTGTTGGCCATGAATGCCTACCACCAGCTCCCGCGCAGGTGAGTACACGAGTGCGATTCGCAATCGGAGGGCAGGCTCGTAGTACTAGGCGTAATCGAACACAAACTCTAGAAGAGACCGAGCGAAGCGAGAGCCAATGCGCCGAGAACGGCGTGTTGAGCGGGTTTCGAGAACTGAGTGTAGTCCAGAAGCAACGTGCGGTATCCCTGCGGAATGCTGTGGTGAAATCACCATGACACAATCTCACTCAACGCTGTGCACAGGCCACCTTCACGGACTCACTGATTTCCTACGAAGCTCTGGCCAGGCGGCCTGGCGAGCACATTTTCTTCACAAGTAACAAGCAATCAGTGGAATTGGACCAGCGAATCTTTCGCTGCAGAATATGTCATAAAGAGATCGCTGGGTTTGGGATTCGGCAACACCATGGTCGTAGTTCGCTTTGCTCCGGGCATCCCGAACAAAAGTGCTCGCCCTGTGATTTCACATCATGGTCGATGAACTTTGGCGGTAAGCCAAGTGGGACTTTCAACATAGAGCCCAACGTTCTCCTAAGGATCTCAAACAACCGACGGCCTCCAGCGAGCTTTCATCCACCCGCTACGAAAACGTAACCATGATAGCGGCGCAGGCTGTCCACAAGACAACACAGCACCAAAAGGGATTTAGTATTATCTAGCAATCAGGATTCGTGCGGATTGAGAGGGTTACGGACACCAAAAACCAGATATCCTAATGATCAGAAGACTTGTGTGCAGCTGGATGGCACGGAAGTGCTGTCGCTCCCAATCAGCTCGACCAATACCTCGCATATTCATTGCCAGAACGAAAGCTGTATTTTTCAGCCCGCTTAATCGTTGAACGCAATTCCGGTCCCCGTCTATTCGACTCTCACCGCTTTCATGACACAACCTAACTAAATTCCTAGAGAGAATATTCTGCGAATAAGCAAATAAACGGTTAAAAGACTTTAGACTTTGCATAGAGAGGCTCACCAAGAGTGCCGAGGATATTGATGGCCCTGACCCGCGACGTCCGGAAAGACGCTTCCGCCGGTAGACCACAAGTTTTAAATGGTGTCATTCAAACCGCGGCAGCACTAGGCCACACTGACATCAACTATATTCAGTCTCTGCTCGAAACCAGGTCGTTAGCAACGCTGGCGTTCCGTTGGCTAAAACGTGCAGTCTTTACTTCGCCATCGCGCAGATGGCCAAAACAATGCATCCTTTTTGACAACCAGCAAGCGATCCAGGCTATTCTGCAACGCATCGAGGCTTGGCAACCTGATGTTGTATACCTCGACTCCGTGCGATCGGTAGCTCTTGCCGAAGCAATCGCAGAAAAATATCCAGAGTTGCGTATGATCTGCGACTTTGATGACCTCATGTCCCACCGAATGGAACTGACGCTTGCCCTTGGACAGGGTATGTCTGTCGGCTATATGGGGAAATTGCTTCCATCATTTTTTCGGACACTACTCGCGTATCCGACGATTGCCCGTCAGCTTGCTGCGAAAGAGCTGCGCGGTCTGCGCTTCGTAGAACTCCTCCTTTGTCAAAAAGTGCAGGCTGTAACACTTCTGTCACACCTCGAGAGTTCCATCCTCAAATGCAAGTTGCCACCCGCCGACGCAGAAAAAGTTCATACCGTTGTGCCGCTCTATAAGACAATCCGAAAGATCGAGCCGCCGACCGATCCCATACGGTTTATTTTTCTAGGCAGCGATTCTCTCCTGCAAAATAAGCTCTCAATCGCCTGGCTGCTTGATACCTGGAAAAAACATGAAATTATTCATCCCCTTTATATTTTCGGGAGGCAAAGAGGAAAGTACGAGACTGTTGCCAATGTTTTTTTCCCTGGATTTGTAGAAAATCTTGACGACATCTATACTGCTAACTCCATCCTCATTGTTCCGTCGCTTCTTGGCGGAGGAATCAAGACCAAATTGCTACAAGCAATAAGTCACGGAATCATTGCAATCGGAAATCAAACCGCTTGGGAAGCAGTAGCCATTCCAGAAAATGGCCTCGCTTTTACCGAAGGTGGCTTGCTGCAATGCTTGTCCCACATGCCTGAGGAGCTAGACCATTTGATAGAAGCTGCTGAAGAAATGCAGGCTTACCTAGAATCTCATCACGGCGCGGTAGCCAGTATGCAGGCATGGAACAGAGTCCTTTTTGCTGTCAAAGAAAAGGATTAGCTTTGTACCCGTTCTGGATCTATGATTCCTCTGAAATGCGACACGCAAGTGGTACAGCTGATCTCCAAACCATCCATGTAAACGGCTAATGGCAGGCAACATGCACAGCAATAACAAAATCCTTCTTGTCAGCATTAACAATTTTTTTGGCGGCGGTGAAGTCCACTTCATCAAACTGGCTAAGTTGCTTACTCAGTTCTATGAGATTAGAGCCTTGGTAGTAGATCCCAGAACGGCGCAGATTCTCCGGGAAGCAAATATTGATATCATACAGGTTTCACCCCATGCGTTAAAAGGGGTGTTTGGGAAGTATTTCCACACAGGCATCCAGTTGACACTTCAGTGCATGAAATTTCTTCCCCAAATTGTTCAATTGAACGGACAGGGAGAATGTTACCTCTCCATCATTCCTAAAGTATTTAGATGTCGCATCGTATCCACCAGACATCTTCCGTTTAACGAACACATTCAGGGAATTCGAAGGTTTTTGGTTAGATTCAATCTGTCACTGACTGATATGGTGATATGCGTATCTACCTTGATTCAAAAGCAGCTGAACACATTCATCCCCCAAAACCGTTTGGTCATGATACCTAATTGGATGAACTTCATTCCTTCAGTTCCCCCTGATAAGGCATTTGGGAAAGATGGCATACTTAAAATTTTGTTTGTCGGAAGACTTGAAAAAATCAAAGGGATATTCGATTTAATAGAAGCAATGAAATGTGTTACCGGGGCTTCTCTTGAGGTTGTTGGGGACGGAAGCTGCATGCAGCAGGCCAGGCAGGCCGCTGCTGGTCTTCCCATCACGTTTCATGGGTTCCAAGCAGATTGCACAACATATTACCAGAGAGCCGATCTCCTGGTATTCCCTTCTCATCCGGATCTCGAAGGCCAGGGACAAGTTCCATTTGAGGCCATGGCATTCGGCCTTCCTTGCCTCGTCAGCGATATCGAGGTCGCACTAGAAACGTGCGATAACGGAGCATGTGCTGAGGTCTATTCGCATGGTGACCATAAGCAATTAGCAGAGAAAATCATGTTTCTCAAGGACACTCCTGATCGTCTGGTGCTGTTGCGTAAACGAGGGCTTGATAGGTTTAGATCGACATACACAACACGCGCTGTAGCTACCCAGTACCGTCAGGTTTTTGATCAACTTATCCGCTAAATCACCACCATGTAATTTCAGCGTTAAAGGCTCCGCACCTTTCGGTCACCTAACCTTGCCGCGATCGCATGAAAACGCGTGTGTCAAATAGAACCTTTGATTCCAGAACAACCCGATCCATGGCAGTCCACCATAAAGGTAGACTGCGCAAATACGGCACACATATTGCACTTGCAAAATGCAAACGATGCCCGCTATTCAAATAGTCCCGTGTGTCTTGACGAGCGAAGCGATATGATCAAGAACCAAAACAAAATAATTTTGGTGTACCTGATCAAAGAGATAGCGGTCACTGCGCTCGTACGCATCAACGATAAACGTTTCTCTGTCTATAGTTAATCCTCTCTGCAAAGCATCAGCTATTGATTCGGCATCTACCCCATCCGAATAAATTGCAGCATCTCCCATAATTTCCCGGAATACGGGGATCGGGCTCAGCACATTCAACGTTCCCGTACGAGCAGCTTCAATAACGGGAATACCAAACCCTTCGTTTATCGAAGGCATAACGTGCAAGTCCGCTCTCCTATACGCCTCAATGAGTTCTTCATCGCTTAGCTGACGTAGCAGATGCAATGCGGATTGCGGCAGCCCTGCGGCTTGTCTCCAGCACTCAACCAGCACATTTTGCTTCCACATGGCAGCCATTTCTAAGCGTATCTCCATTCCCTGCCGCACAAGCCGAGCAACGGCTTCCATCACGGCCTGTGTGTTTTTTGATGGAGTATGCCCTCCAAAATGCAAAACAGTGTATGGCCTCACAGTGGTAGGCTTAGGAACTAGTTCAATGTCTGTAAAAGAGTGTGCGAGGCTGTTCGGTACAACAAGGATAGGAGTATCGTGCAGAAGCTCCTTTTGGATGGCGACTCGCGATGCTTCAGAAACAGTCAGGATCAGGTCTGCCTCTTGTAGCGAATGTTTCAGTTTAAGCCGTCGGTAAATATTTCCAAGTCCTTTTCGGTTTTCCCCTTCAAGGAATAACACGTCATGGAGAACCAGAACACGCAGACCGGCAGGCTTAGGTCTCCACAAAGGCATGACATTATGCGGGTAAAATGCAACCTCTGACTGCAGACGACGTTGCTGATAAGGTTCAACCATTTCGCTGATCACAACGCGTCCAACGGCTGATTTCCACAGGGGATGCAGGGCCGGGCAGTTTCTCCAACCAGCCACCTCGAGGTGCTTTCCAAGTTGCCGTGCAAAACGAGCTAGCCCTCGCCGATTGTTCCATTGCAAGCCATCGAAGATGGTATAGCCGATTGTGTTTCTCGCAGATGAAGGCTCAGCCTGTGGTTTATTCATTTCCATCGGCCTGTTGATAGATTGCTTTGAGGAGATAGATGGCATAAGTGATACTGATCAGAGTAACTGCTACAGAGAAACAAGAAATAGTTCATGCGGCAATAATTAGTTGAATAGAATCGGATCACATACCCGGAGCTTTCTTTACGCTCCCCAAATAGTTCGCAGTCCACAAAAGAATCAACATGGGAATACCGATTCTAATTCCTTGGGAAAGCGGCTCCAGGATGCCGCCTCGCGGAATATAGATGAGATATTGCCCAATGCAAACCATGGCAATACCGCCCCAAACATCTTTACCGACGCGCTGTAGCCAGGCAAAAACGGCTCCCACAAATATGGATCCCCATAATACGCCCCAAAGTTTTCCTGCAATATAAAGTTGTGCAAGGTAATCTGACCCGGTCCCATTTCCCTGTGCAAACATGAACGGGTTTAGAAAGAGGCTAAGATCTCGAGGCATAAACTTTCCACCTGTGGCATCCATAACAGGAACAAAAGCTCCAAGAAGGTCATGAACTATATATGAGACGCCGTGAGGTTCAAAGACATGGCGATATTCAATTGCTGCTTCTGTCACGTTAAGCGAGACGCCCTGCTGCGCCACAAAGGCCATAGGATTCAAATACTCAACAGCATGCTGCTCTCGGAATGCCACTATCACTACGCCTAGCGAGGCCATTAACAAGCCAGCGAAGAGGATCGTTGGTAAAGGAAAACGCTTACCTTGTTTCAGATTACGCAGATACCACAAAGTTAGAACTAATGTGTATACCTTGCCACGATATCCAATGAGAAGGTCCCCGATGGAAGCCACCATATAAAGGGTAGTCACGACCGTAATCCGCCGTGAGGACCGCTCGAGCAAATAGATAAGCATGAAGGCAGATGTTCCCAGAATGCCCAGCCCCCGTACTATAAATCCAGCGCTCGAAACAACGCCTTCATAGTCTGTATAGATAGCATAGTAGCCTCCATGCGCCATCATGTAGCGCAAATAGAGGATATTTTTGAGAATCATGAACGGGAAAGTCAGGATGAAGAAAATATATAAAGCCGGCAAGGCCTTCTCTCTACCGCTTTCTTCCAACGCGGTTTTTCGATAGGAAGCTCTACAAAGCAGATAAATGCATGCTGCGGAGAGCGCTATGCTAAACAGTGAGAGCACCTTCGTTTCAGAAGGTACTTCAAACGGTATCCAT
>Ga0209233_1001165_pt1 | contig 10643 bp, 10 predicted proteins | sample AraplaCL_Cvi_mCL_FD_184269 | JGI IMG/M metagenome (GOLD analysis project Ga0209233, IMG submission 184269) | Arabidopsis root microbial communities from the University of North Carolina, USA - plate scrape CL_Cvi_mCL (SPAdes) (version 2) | ecosystem: Host-associated > Plants > Roots > Endosphere... | reverse complement strand
ACGCAGCTCTCCATGCCGACGAAGATCCATGTGAAGAAGTTCAGCAGGCAGAAGATTTCGATGCCGGGGGCCAGCGCGCGCGATGCCGAGAACACCGAGTAGAGGCCGAGGCTCCAGGTCATCACGGCCTTGCGCCCGAACCGGTCGGCGACGAAGCCGACCAGGACGGAGCCGAGCAGATAGCCGCTCAGTCCGATCGCCGAGGTGACGCCGAGCGCGAGCGGGCCGAGGTTCCATTCGGTCCGAAAAGCTGCGAAGGCAAAGCTGGTGACGGCCGTATCCAGCGTATCGAAGAACAGCGAAAGTCCAGCAATGACAAGAACTTGAATGTGGAATCGGGAGGGAGGTAGCCGGTCGATGCGGGCAACGAGCCCTTGGGCAGTGATGCTCATGGACGAGATCCTTTGCTTGCGCGAAAACGGCCCGGCAGTCGCCCTCGCATGGCACGGCGCAAGTGATAGGATGGCCGTGCATGCACAGTTTATGCACGGTGAATAAAACAAGGCAAGATATTTCATGATGGCCAGCAGACCACCTCCGCCGCCGGGCAAAGGGAAGGGCGTCGAGTTCGCCTACACGGCGCTCCGGCGCGAGATCGTCTCGCTCACCCTGCGCCCCGGCACGCCGCTCGACGAGGCGGCGCTTGCGGCAAGGCTGGGGCTGTCGCGAACGCCCGTGCACGAAGCGCTCGTCAGGCTCGGCTCGGAATCGCTGGTGGTGCTGCTGCCGAACCGCGGCGCCAGCGTCGCGAGCCTCAACTGGGATGATCTTCGCGAGATGTTCGAGGCGCTCGACATCACCCAGCGGCTCGTCACCAGGTGGGCGGCGCTACGCCGGACCGATGCGCAACTCGCCGAGATCGATGCCGAGCGGGTCGCCTTCGAACAGCATGAAGCCGCGGGCCGCGTGGAGGAGATGAACGAGAGCAATTGGCGGTTTCACGCGCTGATCGCGGCCGCCTGCGGCAACAAGCTGATCGAACGCAACTATCTCCACCTGCTCACGCTCGCGCTGCGCATCGCTTATCTCGCCTACAACGTCGAGCATTTCGCCTCAAAGGCTGCGTATCAGAAGCACATGAATACGATCCTGACCGAGCACATCGCGATGGTCGATGCGATCAGGGACAGGGATGCGGACAAGGCGGATGCCCTGGGGCGCTCGCATGCTGATTTGGGGCGGCAGAGGATACAGGATGTGATGTCGCGAGGGGTGAGCAGCGAGCTGGATATTGCGCTGGATTATCCGATTGCGATGGTGAGGGGATGACGGGGTGGCGAGGGCCGAAGCCTCCCACATCAACGTCGCGTTGAGTTTGTCTCGATAGAGCGCGAAGCAGACAACTGTGGGACGATCTTCTCAAAAGCACTGGCGACGGAAGCTACCCCATGTGTCGCGAAATAGAAATTACTTCGGCCTTCGCTTAGTTGAGTCGTTTCCCGCTCGTGCGATCGCTTCAAGACCAGCGCCGAAGTCAGACGTTGGCTGGCCTGCACGCTGTGCCTTCATGTACTGATAGAAGTTGATATAGATATCGATGGCTCGCGGCTTAAACAACTTAACCGCTGTGTCGTTGTCGCAAACTCCGCCTGCAACGCACACCGCAACACCATCAAAAAAATCGAAGATGAGTAACAGGTCCATCTCAACATCTTCCGACTTGATCAAATCAAGCTGGGCTGCAAGGAGCTGATTGGGGTCGGCCGCAACCGCATTTAGCTGAGACTTACGTTTGACCAAGGCATTTGTTAGTTTTTCACGATAGTCTGTGAAAGGCTTTGCGTTGTACTGCTTATAAAAGGCCAGAGTCTGCTCGATCCTCGCAGCCTCTCGAGCTTGCCAGTACTGCACCAACGCGTACGGCGCGGCGATCAAGAATGAGATCGCGCCGCTCACCTTCCCGATCTGAAGGAGGCGACGATATAGTCTAGAAATCATCGTCTAATCGGAGATCCGTTTTCACGGGCATCGATCGCCGGCCCGTATATCTCTACGCACTGTTCAAGGCGGGGATTTTCTCGGCAAAGTTCGGTGATGTTCTGTTCCAACCCCGGGGAAGGGGCCACTCCGTGATCAATGGGATTTCCTAGATTTTTGTTAATGTCGTCGAGCTGAGTGCCGAGCCCAGGAGCCACTTCATTTAGTAAATCGCCTATCAGTCCCCCAGCGGAAGAAGGCCCGATCGAAAAATACAAAAGTCCTAAGCTGACGATTATCGCAATGCGCATTTGTCTGGTCTCGTATTCGCAAAACTAGAAATAACTTTAAATGGCCAATCCATATTTACGCAACCTGACCGCGTCCGCAAGGGACCTTTACGACCCGTAGAATGGGTTGAGCCCTTGCGAAACCCATCGATCACCGCTCTCCCGTCATCCCATGCCCCGTCAGCTTCCGCTCGGCCAGATTGGCCGTGAAGAAGCCTTTACCCGGCGACAACCCGCGCTCATGCCGCAACGTCACCCCCCAACAAGAGCGATGGGTTTCGCAGGGCTCAAGCCATCCTACGGACTGGTCATGTAAATGCGTTGCGCGGAAAGCGGCTCAACTGGTTTCCTATTGACCGAATCTTAACTTGTTCGTAGTTTGTTCTCAATAAGAAGGGTTGTCGGCAGAGGTGATGACACTGTGAATACGGGGGATGGACGGCTTCCTTGGCAGAGTAGCATCGGCGTATGGTCGCTCCGATGTCCAAGGACCTATTAAACCCAGAGAAAGCGTTGATTTTTCGGATTTGCCACAAGGGCAATATCGAAAAGGTTTTGGACGACGGCGGATGCTTGTCGCGTAACGAGGCCAATGCATCAAAGTACGTCGAGATCGGCAACCTGGAGCTGATCGCCAAGCGCAAGGTGCACCCGGTGCCGTGCGGGCCGGGAGGAACTTTGGCGGATTACGTCCCGTTCTATTTCACGCCGTTCAGTCCGATGCTTTACAACATCAAGACCGGATACAACGGCATCCCGAAGAAGCCAATCGAAGAGATCGTGATTCTAATCGCGTCGCTTCACTACCTCAAAGAGGCTGGCATCCCGTTCGTGTTCACCGACAGACACGCTTACCTGAAGCTGGCGCAGTTTTCGGACGATTTGGCCAATTTGAATTGGATCATCTGGCCGGTTCTACAGGCGAGGGATTTCAAGAAGGACGATATGGACAAATTTGAAAAGTACCAGGCGGAAGCGCTAGTGCACAAGAAACTGCCGCTCAGCGCGTTGTCGGGGATTGCTTGCTACAACGATGCGGTAAAGACCGAGGTTGAATCCCTGTGCGATTCGAAGGGCCAAAACGTGAAGATCGTCACCCGTAGAAACTGGTTCCTCTAAGATGATCCGCTTTACGCAAGGCAATCTTCTGGACTCTGACGCTGAAGCGTTAGTCAATACCGTCAACACGGTTGGCGTGATGGGCAAGGGCGTTGCCCTTATGTTCAAAGAGGCATTTCCGAAGAATTTCGAGGCATACGAAACGGCCTGCCGACTGGAGGAAGTGAAGGTTGGCAGAATGTTCGTGACTGAGCGCGTCGGAGAAATGTTCGGTCCCAAGTGGATCGTAAACTTTCCTACAAAGGCCCATTGGCGCTTTCCGTCCAAGATTGAGTGGATCGTTCAAGGATTGGAGGATCTCAAGCAAGTCATCAGGGATAAAGGAGTCAAGTCGATTGCGTTGCCGCCGCTTGGGGCGGGCAACGGTGGACTTGCCTGGAAGGACGTACGCCCGAAGATTGAAGCCGCCCTTGGCGAACTGAACGACGTGGACGTGATCGTCTACGAACCAATTGCAAAATATCAGAACGTTGCAAAGAGGGCAGGGGTCGAAAAGCTAACACCCACGCGTGCGCTCATAGCCGAGTTAGTCCGCCGATATGCGATCCTGGGATTTGACTGCACGCTTCTCGAGATACAGAAGCTCGGATACTTTCTAGAGCGCTTCGCAGTAAAGTTGAACCTCAATAATCCGATGAAGTTTCAGTTTGCGGCTCGAAAGTTCGGTCCGTATTCGGAAAATCTAAAACATCTCCTAAACGGACTTGATGGCAGCTACTTGCACTGCGACAAGCGCTTGGGCGATGCCGCACCTTTCGACGTTATTCGTTTCGACGACTCCAAGAAGGATAAGGTTGGAGTTTATCTGACGACGGCGGAAGCTAAGGAGTTTCGTACAGCGCTTGAGAAGACGTCCGCGCTGATCGATGGCTTTGAATCGCCGCTTGGGATGGAGCTTCTCGCGACAGTCGATTGGTTGGTCAATGAGGCCGGTGTCGAACCGAGCGTCAACGCCGTGCGTGAACGGCTTGCTAACTGGCCGGGAGGGAAAGAAGCGGGCGAGCGGAAGTTGAGGTTGTTCGAAGATCGTACAATTCAGATTGCGCTGTCATCGCTTGCTGACGCGGAGTTAATTCCCGCGCCGAAGGATTAGACTGTCTCTCGTTTGAAGTGCCTTACATGACTGAGGTCTACGACCCGCGCTGCATCGCGAATCTGATGCTTGATGAGAGTGCTCGGGTTGGGCAGTCCTTAACCAATCTGGCGCTTCAGAAACTCCTTTATTTTGCGCACGCGATGTTTTTGATCGAACAAGGGCGTCCCTTGCTGTCCGGCTATTTCGAGGCGTGGGAGTATGGCCCCGTACACCCGGCTGCATATAACGGCAAACGGACGCCGCTTTGTTTTCTCTGTGATGCACGAACGTATCAGGGCCGCTGATCCGGACTTTGCTGAAGTAGAGTTGGCAGTCGTGCAGTTCGCTCGGTCCGAAAATGGGCCGCGAACGCCGGTTATCTTCACCGACGAGAAGGTCACACTGTTCACATTCGATGAACTCGACCAAATGGTCAGAGAGACATACGAGTTGTAGACAGAGATTCTCGAAGAACGTACGGCGGACAATCGCCGTCGCAGTGCTGGTGGGGGCGGGCTGTTCTTTTAGTTCGTATCAATTACAAGGTCAGCAACCTCCTCTAGGCCGTTCAAAAATATCGTCACTCTTCGAGTGGTATCGAACGGCATCAAGTTATCCATTGCGTTGTTGATGCGGTCGCGGAGCCAGCGGTCAGGTTCGGGCCTCATCACCTTTTCGATAATCGCATATTCTAGGCGGACGGCCTCAAATACCCCACCACCATCCGCGTCGTCTCATCCACCAACGTCCGCACCATCCTCTCCGACAGCATCTCCGCCTGCTCCAGCACCGTGTTGTGCGCGACCGCTTCGATCGCGCTGACGCAAATGAATGCCGCGACGCCGAGATCCACCTTGCGCATCTCCTTGCGGCGGCTTTCGAGATAGGCGCGCACGAGAGTGTGGATTTCGCGGTTGAAGGCTTCGACGTCGGCGAGTTGTCCCGTGCGCGGGATCTGCTCGGCGAGGACGCGGTGCAGTTTCGGGTTGATGCGGTGGGCTTCGATGGCGACGGTGACGAGTTTTCGCACGGCCTTGTCGACGGGAAGGTCGGCGACTTCGGTGAGGGCGGCGCGGACGAGCCCCATGATCTCCTCGTTGTGGCGGTCGATCACGGCGGCGACGACGGCCTCCTTGCTCGGAAAATACTGGTAGAGCGAGCCGACGCTGACGCCCGCGACTTCTGCGATGCGGTTGGTGCTGGTCTTTTCAAAACCTTCGCGGACCAGAATGCGAGCAGTCGCCTCGACCAGCGCATCCACGGTGGCGCGTGAGCGGGCTTGTAGCGCGTTTTTCCGCGGCTTTGTCGGCGGCGTGCGCGCCATGGGTTGGCGATCCCGAATGCGAGTGGAAAAAGCGAGTGATCGCTCGCATTATAGTCGCAGGCGACGCCCTTTCGGCAAGCCTCTTTGTCGCCATATGGAATGCCAGGCCAGGCGGAGAACCGAGCAATGAGCGTCGCAAGATTGGTGTCGGCTTTGCAATTTTGCCCCGGCGGCTGCGTATTCGGGGCGCGGGCGCCGCGCGATCCCGCGCCGAGCGTGCAAAGCCGGGCCTTCAATCTGCTGCTCGGACTGCTCCCGTACAAGCAGCAGCTCGCATCCGCCGAGGCCGTGCATGCGCATGTGCAGAAGCTTGCGCTGGCGCCCGTCTCGTTCGAGCCAGCGGGACTTGGCCGCGGCGTCGAGGCGGTCCTGACTAAGATGGGGGGATGGCCGGTCTATTACACCGCGCCCTCGTCGGGCCATGAGGGCTGCAACCACGTCATGTTCCTGCACGGCGGCGGCTACATCAACGAGATCGCGCCGGCGCATTGGCGCTTCGTCGGGCAGATGACGCGCAAGGCGGGCGTCGTGTGCGTGGTGCCGATCTATCCGCTGGCGCCACGCTCTACCGCCGGGGATGTCGTGCCGGCGACGGCCGAGTTGTTACGGATGCTGCTCGAAGATGCGGGAGGCGCAAAGGTCACGGTGGTCGGTAATTCGGCCGGCGCGGGACTTGCGCTCGCCGCGTGCCAGTGGCTGCGCGATCGCGGGCATCGGCAGCCGGACCGGATGATCCTGATCTCGCCCGCGGCCGATGCATCGGTCAGCCGTCCCGAGCAAAAGGAGATCGCACGCCGCGATCCGATCCAGGACATTCCGGGGATCGTCGAGGCCGGGCACCTCTATGCCGGCGCGCTCGACATCGGCCATCCCTTTGTCAGTCCGCTCAACGGCGCCTTCCGCGCGCTGGCGCCGATGACGATTTTTTCCGGCACGCGCGATCTGCTCTACCCCGATAGCGTCGATCTCGCGGAACGGGCGAGGGCGGTGGGTGTGCCGGTCGAGCTGCATCTGCTGCGCGAGCAGCCGCATAATTATGCGCTGATGCCGACGCCCGAAGGGCGTCGGGCGCGTGCGCTGATCATGCGCGCGATAGCTTAGGAGCCAGGGGCGGGCGGGTCATCCTCGAGGCCACCGACCGTCAACTTGCGAGGACGGCGGCCGTTGCGGAAAAGGCGTGCACGCCCGGCAAGCTCATGAACGCCGGCCTGGCAAAATAGTATCCCTGGAAAAGATCGATCCCCGCGGCCCGGAGCACCGTCAGCTCGGCTTCGCTTTCCACGCCCTCGGCGAGGAGCTTGATGTCGAGTTCGCGTGCCATCGACGCGATGCCGGCGACGATGGCCTGCTTCGGGCGGCTCAAATGGATGTTGCGCAACAGCTCCATGTCGACCTTGATGAGATCCGGCTGGAGCCTCGCCAGCAGACTGAGCCCGGCATAGCCAGCCCCGAAGTCGTCGAGCGCAGTCAGAAAACCGAGCTGCTTGTAGGTCCGCACGATGTGCTCGACATGCGCGGGATCGGCCATGCGCTCGTTTTCGGTGAACTCGAACATGAGGTTCGCGGGCGGGAAGTTCGCACGGCGCGCCGCCGCCAGGGATTTTTGGATGCACGCCTGCGGCTCGTAGACGGCGTTGGGCATGAAGTTGATGGACAGTCGCGCTTGCGGATCGTCGAACAGCTTCCCGGCGGTCTCGATCGCCATGACCCTGGCAGCCTGGTCGAAGCGGTAAAGCTGGTCTTCGGTCAGTTGGCTCAGCACGCTGTGTGCGCTTTCGCCCTCGGGCCCGCGCACCAAGGCTTCATAACCCCACACGCGCTGTTCGTTCACGGCCACGATCGGTTGAAACGCCATCCTGAAGTCGAACGGCAGCCCATCGCCGCCGCTGCATCCTTTGCAGACCCCCGTCATCGATCTCTCCTCGCTTGGAGAGGTCAGGATAAAAGTCTGGGATTAACGATTCGATGCCATCTCGTTCGCGGCGCTCCAGCCACAAATGTTAGTCCGGAAATCGTTACGGTCACCGAGCGACGCCGCAGGGGGGCGAAGGCGTATGCGATGATTTTGCGTGAGGTTGCTCAATTGGAGAGCGTGACCGTTGTCACAAAGCGCGGCCGCGATGAGTCTGGCGCTGCTTGAGCCCGCGCGGAGGGAGAAGGCGGCCCCCGGGGCGTTTCCTCAAATCACGTAATTTTGCGGGGCCTTTAGGCGTGGCCCTTGATCTCGTAGTGGCCCGGCACGCATTTGTAGCGGTCGAGGCGCCAGTTGGTGTGGTAGATCGGATGCTCGCCCATCCATTTCGCCAAAGGCGCCTGTGCGCCGACCGCACACGCCATCATCGATATTTCGGGCGTCATATTGCTGTCGGTCACGATTTCTTCGACGCAACTGCCTGAGCTAGCTGCGCTAAGCCGGCAGAGCACGGCTACGACGGTCACGAACATTCCAGTCACCTCATCGGTAGTTTCAGACCACGACAAGGATGCAAGCGGAGTGCCAGAGCCTGTGACACAAACAACACGCTGGCCTGGCCTGCTCGACGCAAGCGTCCAATCCCATTTGACGATTCGGATTGTAAAAAAATTGCCCTTAAACCGAAGCCGGGCAAATACCGGGAACTCACAGGAGAGTGAGGCAATCGCATATGGCGGTTCGCGCGATCGGAGCGCGCGCCTCGTCCTTCGAGACGACCGCTTCGCGGTCTCCTCAGGATGAGGCTCAGCGGCATCGGTGCTCTTCGAAACGATGGCCGCGCACTCGGTCCTCATCCTGAGGGCCCGCCAACGGCGGGCGTCTCGAAGGATGGCCACAGGGGAGGCGCTCGTCGCTGCGGCCTAATAGTCCGCTGGCCGAAATAACAGAGTAAGTCTTGCCGCGCCGATCCGCTTTTACCTGCGGATGCAGCGCTGCTACATTTTGCGCGCGCCCCGATGCGTGGGCGCCGATGAAGAAACACACCGACAAGGGGAGGGCCGAAAGTCCCATGAAGGATTTTGCTGGAAAGATCGCCGTCATCACCGGCGGCGGCACGGGAATGGGACGCGAGCTCGCGCGGCAGCTCGTCGCCGAGGGCTGCAATGTCGCGATGTGCGACGTCTCGGAGGCCGCGATGGCCGAGACCAAAAGGCTGTGCGAGGTCGAGAAGCTGCCGCAGGGCCTGCGCATCACCACCCATGTCGCCGACGTCGCGATCGAGGATCATCTCAAGCGGTTTCGCGACGAGCTCGCCGAGCAGCAGAAGACGGACAGGATCCATCTGCTGTTCAACAATGCCGGCATCGGTGGCGGCGGCAGCCTGTTCACCAACACGCGCGAGCAGTGGGAGCGCACCTTCAACATCTGCTGGGGCGGGGTCTATCTCGGCGTGCGCACCTTCCTGCCGATGCTGGTCGCCGCCGACGAAGCCCACATCGTCAACACCGCGAGCGTCAACGGCTTCTGGGCCTCGATCGGCATGGGGCAGGCGCACACCGCCTACAGCTCGGCCAAGTTCGCGGTGAAGGGATTTACCGAAGCGCTGATCAACGACCTCCGCCTGCACGCGCCGCACGTCAAATGCTCGGTGGTGATGCCCGGCCATATCGGCACCTCGATCGTCTCCAATTCGCGCAAGGTGCAGAGCACGGACGGCTCGGAGCGTCTCAATGCCGACGAGGTCGCGCTGACCCGCAAGCGCATGGCCGCCGCCGGCGTGCCGGATGCCGACAAGATGTCGGATGAGGACATCCAGGCGGTGTTCGCCGAGCGCGCCCGCAGCTTCCTCGAGGACGCGCCGACGACGGCCGCGCAGGCCGCGACGATCATCCTCGACGGGGTCAAGGCGGAGCGCTGGCGCATCCTGGTGGGCGAGGACGCAAAGCGCCTCGACGAGCGCGTTCGTGCTACGCCGGAGCAGGCCTATGAAAGATCCTTCTACGAAAGCTTTACGCAAGAGGTCGGGTGGAAGCTCGGCTAAGTCAGTTCGGCTGAGATCGTCAACGATCGTGCGCGCGTAGGTATGATGATCATCATTGCAAGAGGTGCGCGGCTGATTTTGCGTGCCACCTCTTGCCAGTTTTGCTTGCCGGTTCTCGTCGCCTATGACGAAACGGAATGTTACGCATGCAACATGTTCGTACGATCAAGCAATGTTCAAGCGATGGTGATGTCAAACGGCTCTCATTGGGCGCACGGCGGCTTGGTCAGGGAACCAAAATAGTTTAGTGAATCAGGGTAACGCGACAATAGAGCGTAGCTCCGATGATACCCGCATGTCTCTCCGACGACTGGATCCTTTGCCCGGAGCGAGAGGACATCTCTGCTGAGTTCACGCGGCTCCTCACCGCAGCCCAGGAGGGCGGGGCCACGATCGCGGAATGCCTGATGATCGCGCGGCAGCTCAAGCGCGGCGACGAACAATCCTGGCATCGCGAATGGAAGCGGCTGGCGCAAGCCAACCGCCATCGTGCCGAGGCGGCGTTCGCGGAAGGCCATATGGCGACCGCGCAGCGCAACTGGCTGCGGGCGCTGAATTACTACGGTGCTGCGGCGATGCCGCTCGACCAGGCCGACGAGCGCCGCTGGGTCGCCGTGCTGGCGATGCAGGAATGCGCCCGCCGCTATCTCACGGCGCGCGCGCCGGCCGGCGAGGTCGTGACGATCCCCTGGGCCGATGACCACGCGTTGCAAGGCTACTTCCTGCCCGCGTCGTCGGCGGGCGATCGCGCTCCGGCCGTGATCTGCATCGGCGAGCCCGGCCACCGCAAAGAAGAATTCCTGTTCAAGCTCGCGCCGCATGCGCGCGAGCGCGGATTGTCGATGCTGGCGCTGGACCTGCTCGGCGACCAGCGCGACGATTACACCGATACGCTGCTCCAGCGCCGCGATCTCGAGAGCTCGATCGCGAGCGCCATGGATTATCTGGAAACGCGCGGCGAC
>Ga0209233_1001164_pt1 | contig 10648 bp, 10 predicted proteins | sample AraplaCL_Cvi_mCL_FD_184269 | JGI IMG/M metagenome (GOLD analysis project Ga0209233, IMG submission 184269) | Arabidopsis root microbial communities from the University of North Carolina, USA - plate scrape CL_Cvi_mCL (SPAdes) (version 2) | ecosystem: Host-associated > Plants > Roots > Endosphere... | reverse complement strand
CTGCGCGGCGAGTGGCGGGGCGGTGTGTCCGAACGGCGCCGGTCCGAACAGCGGGGCGTTGAACGAAACGATCGCGACCTTGCCGGCCGGCGGCCGCGTGGTCTACACGATCACGGCCACGGTCAGCGCGACGCCGGCAGGCGCGGTGACCAACATGGTCAGCGTCACACCGCCACAGGGCGGCCTGTGCACCCCGGGCAACACCCCGCCGCCATGCACGGCCACGACGACGAGTTCTCCGCCGAACGCGTTCGATCCGCCGTTCATCACCAAGGCGGCGACGGTGGTGGATGCGCACACGCTGTTGTGGTCGATCGTGGTCGACAACAACCAGAACCTGGCGGCGCAGAACCTGGAGATCCGCGATCCGATGCCGGCGAACATGACCTTCGTCAGCGGCACGCTGACCTGCACGACGTTCGGTGGCTCGACGATCAGCAACTGTTCGTTCGATGCGGCGAACAACCGCATCGTGGTGGATGCGCTGATGCAGTCGGACTACGGTGTGGCCAATGCCGCGGCGGGACCGAACCGGTTGTCGATCGTGTTCCAGGCGCGCTTCGTCAACGGCCCGGTGGCAGTGACGAACACGGCCTCGGCGTGCTGGGACGTGCAGAACAACACGACGAACGTGACGGCGTGTGCGCAGGCGGTGCAGGGCAGTGCGCAGTACACGCCGGCGACACCGCCGGTGCCGACACCGATCGACGCGCGATGGATGCTGTGGTTGATGACGGTGATGCTCGCATATCAGGCCGTGCGCGGGCTGCGGCAGCGGAAATAGCGAGCCGAAACAAGAAGGCGCGCCGAACGTTCCCGGAGAACCGGGACGTTCGGCGCGGTCGCTACAAATTACGGAGACGACAACTCGCGTTTACGCGTATGATGCCGGGCTTGTTGGACCCGACGTGCGCCGTGCACGCCACTTTCTTTGATGGCTTTTTCTCCCCCGATTCCGCATCGCACTTTGCTCGCGGGCTTGTTAGCCGCGCTGGCGATGCTCGGGCCGTTCTGCATCGACGCAATTTTCCCGGCGTTTCCAGCGATCTCGCAGCAGTTCAGCGCGAGCGCGGTGACGATGCAGCAGACGATCAGCGTGTATCTGTTCGCCTACGCTGCGCTTTCGTTGTTCGTCGGCGCGATGTCGGATGCGTGGGGCAGGCGCACGGTCATTCTTGGCGGCCTCGTCATCTTCCTCGTCGGCACTATCGGTTGCGCGCTGGCGCCGTCGATGCATGCGCTGCTCGTCTTTCGCGCCTTGCAGGGAATGAGCGCGGGCATCGGCATGATCGTCGGCCGCGCCATCGTGCGCGATTGCTTCGAGGGCCCGCACGCGCAGAAGCTCATGGCACAGATCAGCATGATCTTCGGCCTCGCGCCCGCGCTCGCGCCTGTGGTCGGTGCCTGGCTCGTCGCCTGGGACGGAAGGCCGTTTTCTTCGGCGCCGGCCGGTCTCGTCGGCTGGCACGCGCTGTTCTGGGCACTGGCACTGTTCACGCTTGCGCTGATCGGTCTCTGCATCGTTGTGCTGCCGGAAACGCATGCGCATGAGCGGCGCATCGCCTTCCTGCCGCGCACGCTGTTCAAGAATTATCGCAAGATCGTCACCGACCGCCAGTTTACGGCGCTCGCGCTCGCGCTGACGTTCAACTCCGCCGGGTTCTTCGTCTACATCGCCAATGCGCCGGCATTCGTGCTCGATATTCTCAAGCTCGACCAGAATCATTTTCCTTGGTTGTTCGTGCCGGCGATCAGTGGCCTGATGCTGGGCGCGCTGCTCACCAGCCGCCTCGCCGGGCGCGTGCCGATGCGCACGCTCGTCGGCATGGGCTTTACCTTGATGCTGGTCGCTTCGGTGCTCAATCTGGTAACGGATTTTTTCGTGCAGCCGGCGCGCGTGCCGTGGACGGTGCTGCCGATCGCCCTCGGTGCGATCGGCGTCAATCTCGTCGCGCCGGCGCTCAATCTTCTCGTGCTCGACCGTTTCCCGCAGTACCGCGGCGGCGCGTCGTCGGTGCAGGCATTCGTCATGCTGATCTTCAGCGCGCTCCTCGCAGGTGCGCTCGGACCGCTGATCGCCAACTCGGCGACGCATCTGGCGATCGCATCGAGCGTGTTCTACCTGCTCGGTCTCGTCGGCTGGCGTTCGTATCGGAGAATCGCCAAGCGCATTCCCGAAAAGATCGACGGCGACGCGGCCGTGATTGCGGCGACGGGAACGAACGCGGATTGAGCGAGCGTTATTTTTGCAAACGCGGATTGAGCGTGTAGGTTGCGCCGATACTCGCCTGCGCTAAAACATGGTCCTGCAGCGCGGCGCGTACGTTTGCTCCGGTAAACTCGCAGGCGACATCGAGCGTCGCCACATCGAGCGCGTACACCGTGAATACGTAACGATGAACCAGCGCATCGTTCCACGGTGGACAAGGTCCGTCGTAGCCGTAGTAGGTGCCGCCCATGTCTTTGTCGCCCGCGAACCAGCCGGTGTAGTCGTTGATACCGTGGCGCCAGCCGTTCGGCGCCGCAGGTCCGGGCTTGCCTCGCGCGCTGACGCCGTCGCTGTGGCTGCCCGCCGCGATGTCGTGCACCGTAGCGGGGATATCGAACAGCAGCCAATGGAAGAAATCCACGCGCGGCAGCGAGGCCGGTACCTCACGGTCTTCTTGATTGACATCGTCGCCGCGGCTGGGCACGTCGGGGTCGTGGCAGATCACGGCGAAGGATTTCGTGCCGGCCGGCGCATCGCTCCACGCCAGATGCGGGTTGCGATTCGCGCTGAGCGCGACATGGGTTTTCGGATCGATCACGCAAAAGGCGAACTCGCCGGGAATGCGTGCGCCGTCGGTGAAACTGGCGCTGGTGAGTTTCATGAAATGGTCTCCGCGGATTGGGAATACGCAGACGGGGAAGCGACGTTCCCCGCACCATGTGGCGTGTGTTGCTGCTCCGGATCGATGTGCACCGGCGAGGCGAGCAGGCCGCGTTGCGCGAGCCACGCGCGCGCATCTTCGGCATCGTGTTCGAACCAGGCGCGCGTGGAGCCGAGTCTAAACGTGTAGCCCCACGCATCCATGTCGTTCATCAGCCGCGTGCTGCCGACGCCTGCCAACGCGTCCGCGAGCACGATTTGCAGATAGCACGTGGCGTCTTCCTCGGCTTGCGAGTCGGAGGCGTCGGTGTGGATCGTGGCGCGCCGCTCGGCCGGAGCGACGATCAGATGGCAGGCCTCGTGCAAAAGCGAATGCACGGGTGTATCGCCGCGCGCATAGACGGTCGTGCCGATCACGCCGGCTTCGGGCTCGCCCCAGAAACTGCCGGGAATGGGTGCGCCGTCAGCGACGAACTCGAGGGCGAGGCCGTGACGCGCCAGCAGCGCTTGCGCATCGCGCGCGTCGATGTCGGCCAGCGTCAGCATCCGACCGGTTCCGCAGCGATATCAGCCGTTCGCCGCGGCGGGCGAGGGCTTGTCAGGCAGGGCGATCGACAGTTCAAGCACGTCGTGGTCGCCGTCCTTGTGCGTCTTCACGTCGACCGCGTTCGCGTCGACGTTGACGAACTTGCGGATCACCTCGAGCAGCTCGCGGCGCAGCAGCGGCAAATAGTCGGGCGCGCCGCGGCCGCTGCGGTCGCGCTCTTCCTGGATCAGGATCGTGAGGCGGTTCTTGGCCAGCGAGGCAGTGTTCTGCGGGCCCTTGCGCAGGAAGTCGAAGATGCCCATGGTCAGGCTCCGAACACGCGCTGGAAGAAGCCCTTCTTCGGTGCTTCGATGAAGCGCATCGAGCGCTCTTCGCCGAGCAGGCGGGCGACGGCGTCCTCGTAGGCCAGGCCCGCGTTCGAGCTTTCGTCGAGGATCACCGGCACGCCCGAGTTCGATGCGGCGAGCACGCCTTCGGATTCCGGAATCACGCCGACCACTTTGATGCCGAGGATTTCCTCGACGTCGTCAATGCTCATCATGTCGCCCGCGGCGACGCGGGTCGGGTTGTAACGCGTTAGCAACAGATGTTCCTGCACTTTGCCTGCGCCGGTTTCGGCTCGTTTCGTTTTCGACGAGAGCAGGCCGAGGATGCGATCCGAGTCGCGCACCGAGGACACTTCCGGATTGACCACGACGATCGCGCGGTCGGCGAAGTACATGGCGAGAAACGCGCCTTTCTCGATACCGGCCGGCGAGTCGCAGACGACGTAGTCGAATTCTTCTGCGGCCAATTCGTCGAGCACGCGCTGCACGCCGTCCTGGGTCAGCGCATCCTTGTCGCGCGTCTGCGAGGCGGCGAGCACGAAGAGAGTCTCGTAGCGTTTGTCCTTGATCAGCGCTTGTTTGAGTCCGCATTCGTTATGGATGACGTTGACGAAGTCGTAGACCACCCGGCGCTCGCAACCCATGATCAGGTCGAGGTTGCGCAGGCCGACGTCGAAGTCGATCACCGCGACCTTCTTGCCGCGCTTGGCCAAGCCCACCGCGATGGACGCGCTCGTCGTCGTCTTGCCGACGCCGCCCTTGCCGGATGTCACTACGATATTTTCTGTCAACGTAAAATCTCCATTTTTATACAAAGCTAGAATTGCGGGAGTTTCTTTTAGCTCGTCATTCCCGCGCAGGCGGGGTTTTCAACAGCCGAATGGCTGGTCATCCAGTTCTTGATCTTGATTTTTGAAGGAGAAGCATTAAAAGAAGAAACTGGATTCCCGCCTGCGCGGGAATGACGGCGGAGAGCAGGCGCCGGACTCACGGCGTCAGCGCCTCGATCAACAGCTTCTCGCCGTCGAGCCACGCCTGCACCGGTTTGCCGCGCAACTCTTTCGGCAGATCTTCGAAAACGCGGTAGCGACCTGCGATCGACACGAGCTCGGCCTGGAAATCCAGGCAGTAGATGCGTGCGGCCGCATCGCCCTGCGCGCCGGCGAGCGCGCGGCCGGAAAGGCGGCCGTAGATGTGGATCGATCCGTCCGCGATCACCTCGGCGCCGTTGCCGACGGTGGCGTGGATGATGAGGTCGCGTCCGCGCGCATAAATTTGCTGGCCCGAGCGCACAGCCTTGTCATGGCGCAAGCTCGAAACGGCGGCGGCAGGCGTGGGCGCGCGAGGGGATTCGTCCTCGGCGGCTTTCGGCACGGCTTTCGGCCGGCTCGGCGTGGGCGCGGGACTCGCAGCGCCGTCGTCTGCGCTCTGCCGCTCGTAGACGGCGCGGAATTTGGAAAGCAGCGGCAGGTTGAGTTCCTTCGCCAGCGCTTCGTTCTCGCTCGTGCTGTAGGACAGTCCGACCGGGAGCATGCCGGCGGCGCGGATCGCGTCGAGCAGCGCCTGCGCTTCGGCAACGTCGGGCAGCTGCGACAGGCGGCTCAGGTCGAGAATGACCGGCGCGCGTCCGAACAACTGCGGAGCAGCGGCGACCTTCTGCTCGATTTCCTCGCGCAGCGCGGCGGGGTCGTTGACGTTGAGACGCAGATTGGCGATGCCGACCTGGCCAAATTTCAATTCAAGGATCGGCTCGATCGCCGCTGCTGTCGCTCGCATGAAGGGTCGTGTCCGTTGCGGTCAGGCGATGCGCGCCTGCGGGGCCTGCATGCCGTGCGAACGCTCGGCCAGCCAGGGCACGCCGGGCAGGCCGCCGGCCGCGAGATATTTTTGCTGCACGAACTCGAAGCTGCATAGCTCCTTGGCGAGCAAGGATACGCGGCGCGAGACGGTCGCCATGTTCTGCTGACCCACTTCGCGGAAACCGTAAGTGCCGTGGAACAGCACGGCGACATCGTCGCGCGGCTCGAGGAACACTTCGCAGGCGAGCAGCGGCACGCGCACTTCGGCGAAGCTGGTCACATCGGCGTAGAAGATGCGGCCCAGACCCAGGCCGCGGTACGGGCGCGCGATCACGATGCGGTCGATGTAGAGAAACTGCGGGAAGTGTTCGCGGAACCAGAGGAAGTTGTCGCTGCGGTAGTCGGCGTTTTCGCGCAGACCGATGAGGAAGCCGGCGAGATGGTCTTCGGCTTCGGCGACGCGGAAATAGGCGGCTTCGTCGTAGAACTTGCGCACGCCGGCGGAATCCAGCGGCAATATCGTGGAACCAGCGGCGTTGTTGAGCGCGAGGATCGAATCCAATTCATGCTCGCGAACGTCGCGAATGGTGATGCTCATGCGGACGTGCTCCGTGGGCGAGGCGCGCATCGCGGCGCGCTTGATGGCGCGTATTATTGCATGCGTGGCCGCCGTGGGCCATGACGCGGCGGGGGCTTTTTCGTTAAAGGAGCGTGAGGGGAGAGGAGTGAGGTCGCGCGCCGCGGCGCGCTGTTAAGAATGGCATGCCGGGAGGGCTCGCTCTCCCTCACAGCGCGCCGCAGGCGCGCGGCCTCACCCCCTACTCCTCACACCACCGCTCCAACTGACTTCCGGCATGTTGCGAGGCAGCCGCGGCGGTCTATGATGAACACATGAAAGTGCCCTTGTTCAATCACATCCTGCTGTTGCGCTACGCGGGGTTGTTCACCTACCTCTGCACGGGGCTGCCGCTGCTCAGCAGTTCGTGGCGCGCCGAGGGCGTGGAGACGGGGTCGCCGGATCACGTCGGCTGGTGCGTGGCCTATCTGCTGTTCGGGGTCATGTACTGGTTCGCCACGCGCGGGCTCGGGCGGCGCGAGCGGCATCTGGAGCGCGTGCCGCTGTTGATCGGCATGAACGTTGCCGCATTTGCGATCGGCTGGTTCAGTCACAGCGGCATTTCCGCGATCCTGTTCCTGGTCATTGCCGGCGTGGTGCCGTGGACGCTGCCGTTCTGGCCCGGCGCGGTCTGGGTGCTGCTGCAGTGCTTCTCGCTGTTCCCGGTGTTCGCGCGCGAGCCGGGCTTCACCTGGATCGACGCGTTCCTGCAATGCGCGCTCTACGTCGGCTTCTCCGCATTCACCTACGCCACTTCGCTCGTCGCCAAGCAGCAGGTCGATTCGCGCGAGGAGCAGCGCCGCCTCAATTCCGAACTGCGCGCGACGCGCACTTTGCTGACCGAATCCAGCCGCATGAGCGAGCGCATGCGCATCTCGCGCGAGCTGCATGACCTCGTCGGCCACCATCTGACCGCGCTGAGCCTGAATCTCGAAGTGGCCAGCCATCTCGTCCACGGCGCGGCCCAGGAGCACGTGCGCCAAGCGCAAACGGTGGCGAAGCTGCTGCTGTCCGACGTGCGCGAGGTGGTCAGCCAGCTGCGCGAGGGCGACGCGATCGATCTCTCGGCCGCGTTGAAGACGTTGGTCGACGGCGTACCCGGGCTGACCATTCACCTCGATCTGCCGCCGCGCTTCGCGGTGGATGATCCGCTGCGCGCGCAAGTGATGCTGCGCTGCGCGCAGGAAATCATCACCAACACGGTCAAACATGCTGGCGCGAGCAATTTGTGGCTGCGCTGCGAGCGCACCGAGGCGAACGAGCTGGCGATCCATGCACGCGACGACGGCCGCGGCGCGGCCGCGTTCCGCCAGGGGAACGGACTGACTGGCATGCGCGAGCGCCTGGCTCAGGTCGGCGGAAGATTGAATATCGAAACCAAACTCGACCGCGGCTTCGCGCTGGATGCGTGGTTGCCGCTGGAGGCTGCACGATGACGACGAAAATTTCAGTGTGTCTGGTCGACGATCAGACCTTGGTGCGGCAGGGCATCCGCTCGCTGCTGGAGCTGTCCGACGATATCTCCGTCGTGGCCGAAGCCGGCGACGGCGCGCAGGCGATGCAGATTATTCCGAAGGCGAAGCCGGACGTGGTTCTGCTTGATATGCGCATGCCGGGGATGTCGGGGTTGGACGTGCTCAACGCGCTCGCCGCGGCGGGCACGTTGCCGCCGACAATCATTCTGACCACGTTCGACGACGACCAGCTCGTCTTGGCCGGTCTGAAAGCCGGCGCACGCGGCTATCTGCTCAAGGACGTCTCGCTCGAACAGCTCGTCGACGCGGTGAAGGCGGTCGCGGAAGGCGGATCGTTGGTCGCGCCGGTCGTCACGCAACGACTGCTGTCCGGCCTGGAACGCATGCAGAACGATTTCGTCAGCCTCGAACAGCCCGATCCGCTGACCGATCGCGAGACCGAGATCCTGCGTCTCATGGCCGGCGGCTACAGCAACAAGGAAATCGCCAACTCGCTCACCGTCGCCGAGGGCACGGTGAAGAACCACGTGTCGAACATCCTCTCCAAGCTCGGCGTGCGCGATCGCACGCGCGCGGTGCTGAAAGCGTTCGAAATCGGCATTGTGTAAGAGCGGAGAATAGGGAAGCAGAGACGGAGGAAAGCATGACTCGCCCCGTCCCTGTTCCCTGTTCCCCGTTTTGCCGTTACCATGCGGGGAGCGCTCGGGCTGGACGCAGGCGGTTGGGGAAATTCCTGATCTTGTAAGCTGTGTACCCGGGTCTTTGTCGTGCGGTCGCGCTGGGGACGTCACGCGGCCTGCCGGTTTCACACTGGAGAGAGATAGGATGGTTCGCCTGCTTGAGATTCTCGTTGCCCTCGTTATCGTCGCTATCCTGGCGGTAGTGTTCGCGATCGCGCTGCCCAATCATCAGCATATCGACAAGATGAAGGTGTATTCGGCGCCGGTACGCCAGATCTACGACGTGCTGAACGGGTACCGCACCTATCCCTCCTGGCCGGCGCCGCTGCGCGCTTTCGATCCAAAAGTACGTTTCGACTTCTACGGACCCGAGAACGGCTCGGGCGCCAAACTGAACTGGACCGGCTCCGCCGACAGCAAGCTCGCCACCGGCAGCTTCACCATCATCCCCGACCCGGTGCAGGACAAGCAGGTGCGCTGGGCCGTCGAAAACGAGTGGAAGGGCACGGGCAAAACCTTCACGTTCGACATCGAACCCGCCGAGAACGGCAAGACGGTCAAGGTCACGGTCAGCTACGACGTCGACTACGGCTGGGACCTGCTCGCGCGTTATTCGGGCCTCTACGTCGGCGGCGAGCCGTCGACGATGATCCAGCTGCATTTGGACAATCTCGAGAAGTTTCTCGCCGGCGTGCCGAACGTCGACTACAAGGACACGACCTTCGAGATCAAGGACGCGCCGGCGCGTCCGATCCTCTACGTGTCGACGCAGGCCAAGCGTTCGCTTGACGAAGTCGCCGACGCGACCGACAAGGCGCTCACCGCGATCAACGCCGATATCAAGAAGAACAAGCTCAGCGCGACCGGCCCGCGCATCACGATCACCACTAACTTCGGTGACGAGAACTACGAGTTCGACGTGGCCGTGCCGGTCGACAAGACCGACGGCGTCACGCCGACCGATCCGGTCAAGGCCGGTACGACTTACGCCGGTAAGGTGCTGACGACTTCGTTCACCGGCTCGCCCGCGCAACTGCCGCAGACGCGCCGTTTGCTCCAGGCGTATGCGATGACGCACGGCTACGGGTTTGACGACAGCGGCACGGGCCCGGGGCGCTACTACGACGAGCTGACCACGACCGATCCGAACGCCGCTGACGATCAGCAGTCGTTCACGGTATCGCTGCCGGTCACGGTTCAACAGTAAGCGACGCGATTCCGACAGCGCGGGCAGGGCGATCCCTTGTCCGCGCTGTTTTGTTTCCGAAGCGGCGAATCTCGCAGGCGATACGGAACTTTTTCGCGCAGCCGCGGTATTTGTGTCGCGGCTGTCCGCGGACACCGCACGTCTTGGGGACAACACGAACACGCACTAATCACAAGGGACCTTCGCGCATGATCGAAACCCGGCAATTGAGCAAACGTTACGGCGAGCTCACCGCCGTCGACGGTATTACCTTCAAAGTCGAAGCGGGGCAGGTGCTCGGCTTCCTCGGCCCCAACGGCGCGGGCAAATCCACGACGATGAAAATGATCGCGGGTTTTCTCGCTCCGAGCGCGGGCAGCGCCAGCGTTTGCGGGCACGACGTCGTCGCCGACGCGCTCGCGGCCAAGCGCGTGATGGGCTATCTGCCCGAAGGCGCGCCGAGCTACAGCGAAATGACCACCCGCGCGTTTCTTCATTTCGTCGCGGAGGCGCGCGGCATCCGCGGCGCTCAGCGCGCACAGCGCGTCGAGGACGTGATCGAACGCCTGCATCTGCACAACGTGCTCGAGCAGTCGATCGAGACCTTGTCGAAGGGCTTCAAGCGCCGCGTCGGTCTGGCGCAGGCGATCGTCCACGATCCGGCCGTGCTGATCCTCGACGAGCCGACCGACGGTCTCGACCCGAACCAGAAATTCGAAGTGCGCAACCTGATCAACGCGATGGCGAAGGATAAGACCATCATCGTTTCCACACATATCCTCGAAGAAGTGCAGGCGGTGTGTACGCGGGCGATCATCATCGCGCGCGGAAAAATCCTTGCCGACGCGACGCCGGCCGAACTCGAGGCGCGCTCGCGCTATCACCAGGCGGTGTCGCTGACGACGACGAATCTGGCCGGCGCGAAGGACGTGCTCTCGCGCGTCGCCGACGTCGCCGCGGTGGAATACGACACGGTGACGCGCCGCCTCACTGCGATTCCGAAACCGGGCCGGGAAATTTTTGCTCCGATCAGTGAGTTGCTGAAGTCGCAGGGCATTCCGGTCAGCGAACTGCAGCTCGAATCCGGGCGCATGGACGAAGTGTTCCGCACGATCACGCACGGCGATCTCGGTGAGGACTTGGCCGAGGA
>Ga0209233_1001163_pt1 | contig 10659 bp, 10 predicted proteins | sample AraplaCL_Cvi_mCL_FD_184269 | JGI IMG/M metagenome (GOLD analysis project Ga0209233, IMG submission 184269) | Arabidopsis root microbial communities from the University of North Carolina, USA - plate scrape CL_Cvi_mCL (SPAdes) (version 2) | ecosystem: Host-associated > Plants > Roots > Endosphere... | reverse complement strand
CCCTAACATCGAGGTGACGCCACTCATCAGGGCGTGCTCGATCTGCTGCGGGCAGATGAAGTGGATGTGGCTGTCGAATCCGCCCGCGGTGAGGATCTTGCCTTCGCCCGCGATCACGTCGGTGCCCGGCCCGATGATGATGGTGACATTGGGCTGGATGTCGGGATTGCCGGCCTTGCCGATCGCGGCAATCATGCCTTCCTTGATCGCGACGTCGGCCTTCACGATGCCCCAGTGATCGACGATCAGCGCGTTGGTGATGACGGTATCGGCCGCGCCTTGCGCGTTGGTCACCTGCGACTGCCCCATGCCGTCGCGGATCACCTTGCCGCCGCCGAACTTCACCTCCTCGCCATAGGTGGTGAGATCCTTCTCGACCTCGATGATCAGATCGGTGTCGGCGAGCCGCACCTTGTCGCCAATGGTCGGGCCGAACATGTCGGCGTAGACGGAACGCTTGATCTTCACGGACATGTCAGCCCCCAGTTTCAGCAAGCGCGGCCTTGGCGCGCGCGATAGTGTCATCGAAAATGCGGTCGAGCCGCGGATTGATCCCCCGGCAACCGGCAACGACCTTGTCGGCCCAGGCCGCATAGTCGGCGAGATCGTCGCGCTCGTCCTTGCCTGGATGCGGCACGATCCGGGCGCCGATATTGCTGATCTTGTCGGCGGTCTTGATCAGCTTGGCACTGGGCGATTTGTGCGGAGCGTCCTCGATCTGCTTTTGCCGGCGCACGGGCTTTGGCAGGCTCATGTCGTCGGTGCATTCGACCACCAGCGCGGCAACGCGTTCGCTGAACTTTTGCGCGAGCTCCGCGCGCGTGGTCTCGGTGTCCTCGATGGTGTCGTGCAGCCAGCCGGCCGCCACCAGCTCGGCGTCGGCACCATCGGTCACCTGCGCCAGCAGGTTGGCGACCTCGGCCAGATGGTTGATGTAAGGCTCGTTCCCCCGCCCCTTACGCGCCATGCCGTTGTGACGGCGCGCAGCAAGCTCGGCAGCTTCGGAGACCATGCGGAGCGCGAGAAGCATCGGGCCTACAACTTCCCCTTCACCTCGGCGCGGAAGCCGTAGATCACGCGCTTGCCGGCGAGTGCCACGAGATGGACGTCGCGGGTCTGGCCGGGCTCGAAGCGGACGGCGGTGCCGGCGGCGATGTCGAGGCGCATGCCGCGGGCTTTCTTGCGGTCGAATTTCAGCGCCGGATTGGTCTCGAAGAAGTGGTAGTGCGAGCCGACCTGGATCGGACGGTCGCCGGTGTTGGCGACCGACAGCGTCACGGTCTTGCGGCCGGCATTAAGCTCGATCTCGCCGTCCTTGATGAAGAGTTCGCCGGGAATCATGTCGCACTCCTATCGGATCGGCTCGTGCACGGTGACGAGCTTGGTGCCGTCGGGAAATGTCGCCTCGACCTGGATGTCGTGGATCATCTCCGGGATGCCATCCATCACCTGCGCGCGGGTCAGGACCTTCGCGCCGGCCTGCATCAAGTCGGCGACGGTGCGGCCGTCACGCGCGCCCTCGACGATGAAGTCGGTGATCAGCGCGATCGCCTCGGGGTGGTTCAGCTTGACGCCGCGCTCGAGCCTGCGGCGCGCCACCATGGCGGCCATCGATACCAGGAGCTTGTCCTTTTCGCGGGGAGACAAATTCATGCGAGCACTCTGATGATCTTGAAGGGTCTAGTTGAGCCACAGCCGCGGCAGCGGGACCAAGGAGGCGCGGCCGAGCACCGCCATCATGTCGGCACGCAACCGGGCCGCATCTTGGGCACAGAAGCGCGCCATTGCAAAGCCATTCCAGGCAGAGATGCCGACCTCGGCGCCGAAGCTGTCAGACGCCTCGCGGATGCGCCCGACCAGCGCCTCGTCGCCTGGCACGATCAGCGCGGTGCCGATCGCGCAGCCGCCCCCAGCGATCGCGGAGCTTGCCAGCTTGTCACCGATCTCGCCGTCGAGCCTGATCGTCTCGGCAAACACCAGCCGGCCGCCGCGGCGCATCCGCCAGCGGTCGACGAACTCGCCATGTCGCATGGTCTCGCCCATCGCGGCACGGCCGAACACCACGATCTCGCACAGCAAAAGCGAAGCGCCCTCGGCAAGGTCGATGTCGAAGCCGCGATGAATGCGGGCACGGTCGAACAGGATGGTCTCCTGCGGCAGCCAGGAGAGATGCGCGCCATCAGCGACCTTCAGCGCGATATCGAGCCGCGCCGCCGCGCCCGGGGCGCGATAGACCTTTTCGGCGGCCGCCGTGGTCAGCGTCAGGCGGGCGCCCTGACCGGCCGCGATTGCGATGTCGAAGCGGTCGCCGCCGGCAATGCCGCCGGCGGTGTTGACGAACATGGCCGACAGGCCATCGTCCTCCGGCGACGGAAAACGGACGCGCAGCGAGCCCGATTCATGGAGATCACCGCGGCGGGTGACGCCATCCTTGCGATGCACGCCGAACCTGACAGCGCCCTGGGCGCGGTTTGCCGCAAACGTCGCCGCTGCCGCGCCTGCGATCCCGGTCCGCATTCCCCCGACGCTCCCTTGCGCGCGCCGCGCGAGGCGGCGTCACAGCCTGTTCACAACGCCATCTGGCGGCTGATCTCGGCGGGATCGAGGCTTGCGCGGTCGCAGGCATATTTCACCGCACCCCGGTCCATCACGGCAAAACTGTCGCCGAGTTCGCAGGCAAAGTCGAGATATTGTTCGACCAACACGATGGCGATGTTGCCGAGGTTACGCAGATAGGAAATGGCGCGGCCGATATCCTTGATGATCGAGGGCTGGATGCCCTCGGTCGGCTCGTCGAGCAGCAGGAGCTTTGGCCGCATCACCAGCGCGCGGCCGATCGCAAGCTGCTGCTGCTGGCCGCCGGAGAGATCGCCGCCGCGGCGCCCCAGCATGGTCTGCAGCACCGGAAACAGCGAGAACACGTCGTCGGGGATGTTGCGGTCCTCGCGCTTGAGCGGGCCGAAGCCGGTCTTGAGGTTTTCTTCCACCGTCAGCAACGGGAAGATCTCGCGGCCCTGCGGCACGAAGCCGATGCCGCGCCGCGCCCGCTCATAGGGCTTGAGCGCGGTGATGTCCTTGCCGTCGAAATTGATCGCGCCGGAGGCGATCGGATACTGGCCGACCATGGCGCGCAGCAGCGAGGTCTTGCCGACGCCATTGCGGCCGAGCACGCAGGTGACCTTGCCCGGCTCCGCGGTCAGCGACACGCCGCGCAGCGCCTGGGCCGCGCCGTAATAGAGGTTGATGTTGTCGACCTTCAGCATCGCCTAGCGCCCCAGATACACTTCGACCACCCGCTCGTTCGACGACACCTGGTCGATCGAACCTTCGGCGAGCACCGCGCCTTCGTGCAGGCAGGTCACCTTGACGCCGAGCTCGCGCACGAAGGTCATGTCGTGCTCGACCACCATGATGGTGTGGTTCTTGTTGATCTCTTTCAGCAGCTCCGCGGTCAGATGGGTCTCTACATCGGTCATGCCGGCGACCGGCTCGTCGACCAGCAGCACCTTGGGGTCCTGTGCCAGCAGCATGCCGATCTCGAGCCACTGCTTCTGGCCGTGCGACAGGCTGCCGGCGAGGCGGTTGCGCGCATCGGTCAGGCGGATGGTCTCCAGTACCTTGTCGATGCGCTCGGACTCGGCCTTGCTGCCGCGCCAGAACAGCGTGCCGCGCACGGAATGATCGACATTGAGCGCGAGCAGCAGGTTGTCCTGCACGGTCTGGCTCTCGAACACCGTCGGCTTCTGGAACTTGCGACCGATGCCGAGCTCGGCGATGCGGGTCTCGTCGAGCCGGGTCAGGTCGACGGTGCCGTCGAACAGCACGGTGCCCTCGTCCGGCTTGGTCTTGCCGGTGATGATGTCCATCATCGTGGTCTTGCCGGCGCCGTTCGGGCCGATGATGGCGCGCATCTCGCCGGGCGCGAGCGTCAGCGACAGATTGTTGATGGCGTGGAAGCCGTCGAACGAGACGTGCACGCCGTCGAGATAGAGCATGGCCGAAGTGGCGCGGGTATCCATGATGTTCATCTGCCTACTCCGCCGGGTTCGGCGCGCCGACGCCGTCTTCGCGCGCGGCGCTTGCCCTGTCGGCCGCGAGGGCCGCGCTGCGCCGCGTCTCCCACCAGCTGTTGAAGGTGCCGACGATGCCCTTGGGCAACAGCAGCGTGACCAGGATGAACAGCGCGCCCAGCATGAACAGCCAGTACGGCGCGAGTGGTCCCGAGGTGAAGAACGTCTTGGCGTAATTGACAACGACGGCGCCGAGCGCGGCGCCGATCAGCGTGCCGCGACCGCCGACCGCGACCCAGATCACCGCCTCGATCGAGTTGCCGGGCGCGAACTCGCTCGGATTGATGATACCGACCTGCGGCACGTAAAGCGCACCGGCGACGCCAGCCATGCAGGCCGACAGCGTGAACACGAACAGCTTGTAGGATTCGACGCGATAGCCGAGGAAGCGGGTGCGGCTTTCGGCATCGCGCACCGCGATCAGGACCTTGCCGAGCTTCGAGGTCACGATCGCGCGGCAGATCAGGAAGGCGATGATCAGCGCCAGGCAGCTCAGCAGGAACAGCGCGGCCCGGGTCCCTTCGGCCTGCACGTTGAAGCCGAGGATGTCCTTGAAGTCGGTCAGGCCGTTGTTGCCGCCAAAGCCGAAATCGTTACGGAAGAACGCCAGCAGCAGCGCATAGGTCATCGCCTGCGTGATGATCGACAGATACACGCCGGTGACCCGCGAGCGGAAGGCGAGCCAGCCGAAGCAGAAGGCAAGCAGGCCCGGCACCAGCAGCACCATCAACGCGGCAACCCAGAACTTGTCGAAGCCGTACCAGTACCAGGGCAGCTTGTCCCAGTTCAGGAACACCATGAAGTCGGGCAGGATCGGGTTGCCGTAGACGCCGCGGCTGCCGATCTGCCGCATCAGGTACATGCCCATCGCGTAGCCGCCGAGCGCGAAGAACGCGCCGTGGCCGAGCGAAAGGATGCCACAATAGCCCCAGATCAGATCGATCGAGAGCGCGAGGATGGCGTAGCAGACATATTTGCCCCACAGCGCCACCAGATAGGTCGGCACCTGGAACATCGAGCCCTGCGGCAGCAGCAGGTTCGACAGCGGGATCAGCACGCCGACCGCGGCGACGAGCAGCACGAACGCGGTCGCGGCGCGGTCGAGCGAACGGGTCAGGAAATGCGGCGTCATGCTTCCACCGCCCGGCCCTTGAGCGCGAACAAGCCGCGCGGCCGCTTCTGGATGAACAGGATGATCAGCACCAGGATCGCAATCTTGCCGAGCACCGCACCTGCCATCGGCTCCAGGAACTTGTTGGCGATGCCGAGCGTGAAGGCGCCGACCAGCGTGCCCCAGAGATTGCCGACGCCGCCGAACACCACGACCATGAATGAATCGATGATGTAGCTCTGGCCGAGATTCGGGCTGACATTGTCGATCTGCGACAGCGCCACGCCGGCAATGCCGGCGATTCCCGAGCCGAGGCCGAAGGTCAGCGCGTCGACGCGCGAGGTGGCGATCCCCATCGAGGCCGCCATGCGGCGGTTCTGCGTCACCGCGCGCATCTCGAGCCCGAGCGCGGTATAGCGCAGCATCGCGAGCAGGATGGCGAACACCGCGAGCGTGAAGCAGAGGATCCAAAGCCGGTTATAGGTGATGGTGATCTGGCCGAGCTCGAAGGCGCCGCTCATCCAGGAGGGGTTGCCGACCTCGCGGTTGGTCGGACCGAACGCGGTGCGCACCGCCTGCTGCAGCACCAGCGACAGGCCCCAGGTCGCGAGCAGCGTCTCCAGCGGGCGGCCGTAGAGGAAGCGGATGATGGTGCGCTCGATCACGACGCCGATGAGGCCCGCGACCAGGAAGGCGAGCGGCACCGCGATCAGCAGCGAATAGTCGAACAGCGCGGGATAGCGGGTGCGGATCACCTCCTGCACCACGAAGGTGGTGTAGGCGCCAAGCATCACCATCTCGCCATGCGCCATGTTGATGACGCCCATCACCCCGAAGGTGATGGCAAGACCGATCGCGGCGAGCAGCAGCACCGAGCCGAGCGACAGGCCGTACCAGGCGTTCTGCACCATCGACCACATCGCAAGATTGCTCTGGATCGAGGTGACCGCGGTAGCCGCCGCCTTGGCGACCAGCGGCGGCTGGTCGCCGAGCCCGGTAAGCAGCGCCTGCGCCTCCTGGTCGCCGCGGGCCTTGACCACAGCAACGGCGTCGAGCTTGTCGCTGTCCGATGCATCCGGCTTGAACAGGATGATGGCGGCGCGTGCCTCGGCGAAGGCCTGCTTGATCGATTTGACGCTCTCCTTGGCGAGCGCCCCCTCCACCGTCGGCAGCAGATTCTCCTCGTGGCTCTTGAACACCGATTGCGCAGCGGCGAGCCGCTTGCCCGGATCCGGCGACAGCAGCGTCAGGCCGCCGAGCGCGGCCTCCACGGTGCGGCGCAGGCGGTTGTTGAGGCGAACGGCAGCGGCGCTGTCGGGCAGCTTGTCGACGGCCGCGCCGGTGGCGGCGTCGATGATCTTGCCGTCGGCCTGCGTGATGAAGACCTTCTTGCTGTCCGGATCGGCCGACAGCCGGCCGTCCTGCAGCGCGCCGATGATCGGCGAAGCGAGCGCATTGCCCGATGCGGCAACCTCGCCGATCGCGGCCTCGGTGTCGGAGAACTCGTCATTGGCGAATTTGGCGACCGAATCCTCGAACGGGCCGGCCAGCGCCGGCACAGCAAGGCAGCTCAGCAGCAGGATCGAGAGAAACAGAGTGCGAAAGCGATCAATACAAATAGCAAACACGTCAGTACCCCGGCAGGAGTGGAGGAGAAGGCGGCGAGCAATGCCGCCTTCTCCGGTTTTGGAAGGTTGTGTTGTGTCGTTGTTGAGGTCAGGTGTCTTGTTTGAGCGTGATCTCCGCGCAAACGCGTTCCGCGTTTGTCGCGAGGGAAAACCGCTTCGCAATTCTCCCTATCAAGCTCTCAATCAGGAGCCCTGGCCGCCGCACTTGTTGGTCTTGGTGTTGTAGTTGCCGCACTTCTTGCCGACCCAATCGCCGATCAGGTCCTTGGAGCCCTCGAGCTCCTTCGACCAGGCGTCGCCGGCCACCAGGCCCGGAGTCTTCCAGACCACGTCGAACTGGCCGTTGCCCTTGATCTCGCCGATGAACACCGGCTTGGTGATGTGGTGGTTCGGCAGCATCTTCGAGGTGCCGCCGGTCAGGTTCGGCGCCTCGGTGCCGGGAAGCGCGTCGATCACCTTGTCCGGATCGGTCGACTTCACCTTCTCGACCGCCTTCACCCACATGTTGAAGCCGATGTAGTGCGCTTCCATCGGATCGTTGGTCACGCGCTTCGGATTCTTGGTGTAGGCCTGCCACTCCTTGATGAACTTCTCGTTCGCCGGGGTCTTGATCGACTCGAAGTAGTTCCAGGCGGCGAGATGGCCGAGCAGCGGCTTGGTGTCGATGCCGGCGAGCTCTTCTTCGCCGACCGAGAACGCGACCACCGGGATGTCGGTCGCCTTGATGCCCTGGTTGCCGAGCTCCTTGTAGAACGGAACGTTGGCGTCGCCGTTGATGGTGGAGACCACGGCGGTCTTCTTGCCGGCCGAGCCGAACTTCTTGATGTCGGCCACGATCGTCTGCCAGTCGGAGTGACCGAACGGCGTGTAGTTGATCATGATGTCGTCCTGGGCGACGCCCTTCGACTTCAGATAGGCCTCCAGGATCTTGTTGGTGGTGCGCGGATAGACGTAGTCGGTGCCGGCCAGCACCCAGCGCTTCACCTTCTCTTCCTTCATCAGATAGTCGACGGCGGGGATCGCCTGCTGGTTCGGCGCCGCGCCCGTGTAGAACACGTTGCGCTCGGATTCCTCGCCCTCATACTGCACCGGATAGAACAGGATGTTGTTGAGCTCCTTGAACACCGGCAGCACGGACTTGCGCGATACCGAGGTCCAGCAGCCGAACACGACCGCAACCTTGTCCTTGGTGATCAGCTCGCGGGCCTTTTCGGCAAACAGCGGCCAGTTCGATGCGGGGTCGACCACGACGGCCTCGAGCTTCTTGCCGAGTACGCCGCCCTTCTTGTTCTGCTCGTCGATCAGGAAAAGGATCGTGTCCTTCAGCGTGGTTTCGCTGATGGCCATGGTGCCCGACAGCGAGTGAAGAATACCAATCTTGATGGTGTCGTCGGCCGCTTGGGCGGGCGCGAACGGCGAGGACGCAGCCAGACCCAAAACCAGGCCGGCCGTCGCCGCGAGCGCGCGGCGGCGGGTCATCGTCGTTATTTTGTGAGTAAGCTGAGTAAGCATGAAATGTCGTCTCCCTGACGCAGGCGTGGAACGCTTGCGAACGGCCGCTTGGCCGCCTGCGGTTAAGGGAATCGCAAGAACTGTGCCACGGTGTGTGGGCACCGTAAGCCGATGAACCAACTGGATAATTTCATGAGTTCCGGGCAAATACGGAAAGCGGTTGCCCAATCATTGAGCCGTAAACTTGACTGCCGAAAGAGCAGTCAGATTATTTTGTAGGCAAAATTACCTTCTTGGCTAAATTTCCGGCACCGATTTGTGACAGTTTGCGCGATGGTTCGGCGCATTCCGCGCACCCATTGCGGCGATATCATCTTGAAACCGCCCAGTTCCTGGTCCATATCCTCGCCATGCCCGCGACATCGCGGTGCCTTCGCGAGCTGCGTGTTCAAGCCGCCCCAAGCGGCTTCTGGCTCGCCTTTCAGCTAACCCAGCTTGACGCCCCAGACACGCGGGTGTCCCCGAATGCTTTCATGCGATTCCGGCCGATACTGGCCGGGACGATGACGGCTTTTATGGAAAGAACCACCTTTTGACCTCCTTTCAGGATTTCGGCCTCGCCGATCCCATCGCCCGCGCGCTTCGAGAAGAAAACTATCTCACGCCGACCCCCATCCAAGCCCAGACCATCCCGCTCGCACTTGCCGGCCGCGACGTCGTCGGCATCGCCCAGACCGGAACCGGCAAGACCGCGTCCTTCGCGCTGCCGATCCTGCACCGGCTGCTCGAGAACCGCATCCGCCCGCAGCCCAAGAGCTGCCGCGTGCTGGTGCTCTCGCCGACCCGCGAACTGTCCGGGCAGATCCTCGACAGCTTCAACACCTATGGCCGCCACGTCCGGCTGTCCTCGACGCTCGCCATCGGCGGCGTGCCGATGGGCCGCCAGGTCCGTTCCCTGATGCAGGGCGTCGAGGTGCTGGTCGCCACCCCCGGCCGCCTGCTCGACCTCGTGCAGAGCAACGGGCTGAAGCTCAACCAGGTCGAATTCCTGGTGCTCGATGAAGCCGACCGCATGCTCGACATGGGCTTCATCAACGACATCCGCAAAATCGTCGCCAAGCTGCCGATCCGGCGGCAGACACTGTTCTTCTCGGCGACCATGCCCAAGGACATCGCCGAGCTCGCCGAGGCGATGCTGCGCGACCCGGCCCGCGTGGCGGTGACGCCGGTGGCCTCGACGGTGGATCGCATCGCCCAGCGCGCGATCCAGGTCGATTTCGCGGCCAAGCCGACGGTTCTCGCCCAGCTCCTGAAGCAGGAGCAGGTCAATCGTGCCCTGGTGTTTACCCGCACCAAGCACGGCGCCGACAAGGTGGTGAAGAGCCTTGCCAAGGCCGGCATCGAGGCCAATGCGATCCACGGCAACAAGTCGCAGAACCACCGCGAGCGCACGCTGGCGGCGTTCCGTACCGGCGAGATCCGCACGCTGGTGGCGACCGATATCGCCGCCCGCGGCATCGACGTCGACGGCATCAGCCATGTCGTGAACTTCGACCTGCCCAACATCCCGGAGACCTACGTCCACCGCATCGGCCGCACCGCGCGCGCCGGCGCCGACGGCATCGCGATCTCGCTGGTCGCCGGCGCCGAGGAGATGGGCTATCTGCGCGATATCGAGCGGCTGATCCGGATTACCGTGCCGCGGGAAGACCGCCGCACGCAGGGCAGCCGCGAGGCCGCCGCGCCCGCACCGGCGACCCACCCCCACCGTGGCGGCCGCTCTGCGCCGCGCGCGCATAATGTCCGTGGGAATGAGCCGGCTCCAAGTGCAAAAGGCCCTCGCCGCCGCCGCCGTCGGGGTGGTAATAATGGCGCGCCGCAGACGAGCCGGGGCGAGTCGCCGCGTCCGTCGCAGGCCGGCAACAGCGAAGGCATTCAGGGCGTCGCCTTCTTGCATCGCGAGAGCCGGCCGAATCCGCAACCCAACCGCAACAACCGACCGAAGCACTAGCCGTCGCTCGATCTGGAGAAACATATGGCTAAGGAAGAGCTGATCCAGTTCGAAGGACTGGTGACCGAAATCCTCCCCGACGCTCGTTACCGGGTGCAACTCGATGCCGGACACGAGATCGTCGCCTACACTGCCGGCAAGATGAAGAAAAACCGCATCAAGACGCTGGCCGGCGACCGCGTCACGATCGAAATGTCGCCCTACGATCTAGAAAAAGGCCGCCTGATTTTCCGGCACAAGGACGAACGTCCGAGTGGCGCACCCGGCGGTCCGCCGCGGGGCGGCGCACAGCGCGGCGGCCAGTTCCGCCGCCGATAGGTTGGGCATTGCAACCGTTACGCGCAGACGTCGTGATGTCCTGCGCAACAAATGGCCGGCGGCTGCGCC
>Ga0209233_1001162_pt1 | contig 10677 bp, 7 predicted proteins | sample AraplaCL_Cvi_mCL_FD_184269 | JGI IMG/M metagenome (GOLD analysis project Ga0209233, IMG submission 184269) | Arabidopsis root microbial communities from the University of North Carolina, USA - plate scrape CL_Cvi_mCL (SPAdes) (version 2) | ecosystem: Host-associated > Plants > Roots > Endosphere ... | reverse complement strand
TGCTGTGGCTCGGCCCGAACCTCGGCATTCTCACCAACGCGCTGCTCTATTTGCCGTTCATTCTCTGGCTCGCCGTGGCGCCGTACGGGCCGAAGTTCCGCGCAGCCGGCGCCGCGGCGGCGACGCGCGCGGTGCGCAGCCTCGGCGACATCTGGCTGGCGCTGCGAGAGATCTCGCATCATCGCGTGATCCTCGTAATGACGACGCTCGCAGGTTGCGCCTCCCTGTTCGTCGGCAACGCGTACCAGGCGCAGATGCCGGGCTTCGCACACGATCTCGGCCAGCAGAACGCGGATTTTTTCTACAGCATGCTGCTCGGCGCCGACGCGGCCGGCGCGTTGACCGCGGGCTTCGTCCTCGAAAGCCGCGGCCTGCTCGAACCGCGCGCGCGCACCGCCTGCATCCTCGCGATGATCTGGTGTGCGGCGCTCGGCAGCTTTGCGCTGACGTCGAGCTATCCGCTCGCGTTGGCGCTGCTGTTCGTCGCCGGCTTTGTCGAGCTGTCGTTCAATGCGATGGCGCAGACGCTCGTGCAGCTTGAAGCGCCGCCGGAAATGCGCGGCCGCGCGATCGGCGTATTCAGCATGTTCGCGATGGGTATGCGCATGTTCAGCGGCGTCACGGTCGGTTTGGCCGGCGCGCGCATCGGCATTCACTGGTCGCTGGCGTTGAGCGCGGCGACGCTGTTCGTCGTAATCGGCCTGCTGATCCGGGTCGGCCTGCGCCGCCCGTCGCCCGCGTAGCGAGAGCTCGTCATTCCCGCGTGCTTCTGGCGGGAATCCAATGACTTTTGGTTTGCGAGCGAAGTCGCTGGATCTCCGCCGGAAGCACGCGGGGATGACAGAAGAAATCAGAACAGCAGCGAGGACATCTTGCGCCGATAAGTGCCGACAAGGTCATCGTCGTCGAGTACGCTGAACGCGGCGATTAGGCGTTTCTTTGCCTGGCCTTCGTTCCAGTCGCGTGCCTGGCGCAACAAGGTGAGGAATTCGTCGAGACCGTGCGCCGGCGTGTCGCCGAGCAGTAGGTGCACGCCGAGCAGGTCGCGCGCCTCGTGGTCGGCGGGATTCTGCGCCAGCCGCTCGCGCAACGCGGTGACCGCGGGGGCGCCCTTCAATGAACGCGACAGATCGAGTTGCGCGCTGACGCGCTTAGCTTTGGCATCGCTGGCAAGGTTTGCCGGCAACGCGTCGAGCTGTGCCTGCGCCGCGTCGGCCTCGCCTGCGCGCGCAAGCGCCAGGGCGAGGTCGAGTTTGAGTTCGGCTTTGTCCGGATTCGCCGCGATGTCGTGCTGCAGGCGGGTGATGGCCTGCTGCGGCGTTTCATCCGCCACGACGGCCTCGGCTGCAACTGCGGGCGCGTCGGCAGACTCCGGCTTGCCTAGATGCTTTTCGACGAACGCGCGCACGCCCGACTCGGGCAGCGCACCCATGAAGCCGTCGATCATCTGGCCGTCCTTTACGAGGACGACGGTCGGCAGGCTGCGGATGCCGAAGGCGCCGGCCAGCTGCATCTCCTTGTCCGTGTCGACCTTGGCGAGCTTGAGCTTGCCGCCGTAGCTGTCGACGACTTTCTCGAGAATCGGCCCGAGCGACTTGCACGGACCGCACCAGTCGGCCCAGAAGTCGAGCAGCACGGGTGTGGTCAGCGATGCCTGGATGACCTCGGTCTCGAAGTTCTGTTCGGTGGCGTCGAATACGTGGAGGGAATCGGTCATGAGGGTGGTTCGGATAAGGTGAAAGCCAATAAGTATGATGCATCGCACGTTTTACAAGCGTGCCGCTTGTATGCTGATGTCGAGCCGGCCCCGGGGTTACGGAGCGGACGCGTCGTCGCACAGGGATCAATGCTAAGCTGCAACACCTGGGGATGAACAGTCGGTTCGCCGTGTAACGCAGACGCTTCTGCGGTCGATGGAACCCGTGTCATGAGTGCGTCTCTCTCACCTCCGCCGCCGGCGCAAGAGACTTTATTCGCGCTGGTCTATCAGGAATTGCGCCGCATCGCGCGCGGCCAGCGCCGCATTTCCGGCGAGCCGGCGACGCTCGATACGACCGCGCTGGTCCACGAAGTTTATCTCAAGCTGCATGCGGCACCGGAGATTGCCTCGATCGACCGGGTGCATTTCCTTTCGCTGGCGACGCGGGCGATGCGCCAGGTGCTGGTCGACCATGCGCGCAGCCGCGGCCGCGCCAAGCGCGGCGGTGAATTTCGCGCGGTCACTCTGCACGAGGACGCCGGCCTGACCGGCGACACGGTCGATCTCGTCGCGCTCGACGACGTGCTTGCGCGCCTCGCGCAGATCGATCCGCGCGCGGGGCAACTGGTCGAGTGGCGCGTGTTCGGCGGTCTGGAGATCGCCGAGATCGCCCAGTTGCAGGGGCTGACCGAACGCACGGTGTTCCGCGACTGGCGCCGCGCGCGCGCTTTCCTGATTCGCGAGCTCGGTCTCGCCGATCAGGCCGACGAGTAGCTGTTCACGGCCGAGCGGAGCGACGCCCGTCGCTGCGAACGGGGAAGGGGTACGATGCGCCGGAGTGCCGCGACGGACGGATAGGGTGGGGTGTGGTCACGGATTCGGATACGCAACGCTGGCAGCGCATTTTTTCGGTGTTCGAGGAAGTTCTCGATGCGCCGCGCGCGGCGCGCGACGAGCTTCTCGATCGCTTGTGCGCCGGCGACGAGGACATGCGCCGCGATGTCGTGGGGTTGATCGCCGCGGACGATACCGCGCCGCGTTTCGAAGCCGAGCTTGACGAGGCGCGCCGCGCCGCCGCGGCTTCGTACACCGGCGATCGCGGCATGGCGATGCACGCCGGCGACCGCATCGGCCCGTGGCGCCTGCTGCGTGAGCTGGGCGCCGGCGGCATGGGCGTGGTCTGGCTCGCCGAGCGCGCCGACGGTCAGTTCGAGCAACGCGTCGCGCTCAAGCTCATCCGCGCCGGGCTCGATTCGGAGGCGGTACATCGCCGTTTCCTGCGCGAGCGGCAGATCCTTGCGCGCCTGCATCATCCGCACATCGCGCATTTGATCGACGGCGGCATCACCGCGAACGGCGATCCGTATTTCGCCATGGAATACGTCGAGGGTTTGCCGCTGTTGCAGTACTGCCGCGAGCACGAGGTCGGGCTCGAGGGCCGCCTGCGCATCTTCCTCGACATCTGCGCGGCGGTGCAGTTCGCGCATGAGCACCAGGTCGTGCATCGCGATCTGAAACCGTCGAACGTGCTGGTGACGCGCAACGCCGGGGTGAAACTGCTCGATTTCGGCATCGCCAAACTGTTCGGCGACATGGCCGATGCGGACACGATCACGCATCTGCAGCGCGAACAGCCGATGACGCCGATCTACGCGGCGCCGGAACAACTGCGCGGCGGCGAGATCACTCCGGTCGCGGATGTCTACGCGCTCGGCTGTGTTCTCTACGAATTGCTGACCGGCGCGCACACGCACGACTTCAAGGGCGCCTTGGGTCAGCGCGACGTGCTCGGGGTGATCGAAAACGAGGATCCGCGCGCACCGAGCCGCATCGATGCGAAATCCGCGCCAGTGCCGCCGCGGCAACTGCGCGGCAATCTCGACATCGTCGTGTTGACGGCGCTGCGTCGCGAAGCCGATCGTCGCTACGCGAGCGTCGCGGCGTTTGCCGCCGACGTGCAAAACCATCTTGCCGGCAAGGCGATCTCCGCGCGTCGCGAGCAGCTCGCGCATCGCACGGTGGTGTTTGTACGTCGTCATCGCGCCGGCGCCGCCGCGGCGCTCGCCGTTGCGCTAACCCTGACGGCACTGGCCGTTTCCGGCTTGCTCAAGCGCGCGTTTGTGCCCGATCGACCGGAGAACGCGGCGCTGGCCATCGTCGATTTCCACAATCTCTCGCCCGACAAGGACGCGGAGTGGATCGCGCCCGCGCTTACCGAAATGCTTTCGACTGAGCTTGCGCACGGCGCGCGCATGCATGCGCTGCCCGACGAGCTCGTGCGCTCGGCGCGCCAGGATCTCGCCTCGCCGGCGGCCGGGGGATATGCAGCGCCTAGCCTTGCGATTTTGCATAAGCGGCTCGGCGTCGACTATGTGCTGAGCGGCAGCTATCTCGTGTCCGGCGTTCCCGGAGAGAGCAAGGTGCGCTTCGATCTCGCTCTGCAGGATGCGCGCAGCGGTACGGTGGTTGCGAACGTCGCGCAAAACGGAGCGCTGTCCAATCTGCCCGAGCTGGTCGAGAAAGCGGGCCTGCAGCTGCGAGAGCAGGCCGGCTATCCGGACCTCGCGCCAGCGGAGGTGCGCCAGGCGGACGAGGCGCGGCCGCCGAACACCGAGGTCGCGCGTGCTATGGGTGTGGCCCTCGAAGCGCTGCACAAATTCGATCTGGCGCACGCCCGAGATGAATTGCTCGGCATCGTGGCGATGGCGCCGGGCTACGCGCCGGCGCACCTCTATCTCGCTCAGACCTGGAAGCAGCTCGGCTACGACGCGAAAGCGCTGGCCGCCGCGCAGCAGGCAGCCGCCTACAGCGACGGTCTGCCGCCCGAATTGCGCACGCGCATTGCACGCGAGGTCGCTGTGCAAAAGGCGGACTGGGCGCACGCGATCGAACTCGATCGACAGTCGCTCGCCGCCGATCCGAAGAATGCCGAGCTGCACCTCGCGCTGATCGACGATCTCACCCGCGCCGGCAAATGGAGCGATGTCGATGCGGCGCTCGACGTGATGCGCAAACTGCCGGAAAGCGCCGACGATCCGCGCGTCGACCTTGCCGCAGCCAACGCCGCGCAGCGGCGCAGCGATCCGAACGCACAGGCGGCATTTGCCGAGGCGGCGTTGAAGAAAGCATTGAGCCGCGACGAAGCGGCGCTCATGGCGACGGCGAAATTCCGTTTGGCTCAGGCGCTCGAGACGCAGGGGCGACTCGACGATGCCGAAGCGAAGTTCCGCCAGCTCGTCGAAGAAAATCAGCGGTTGGGCAACGCCCGCGGCGAAGCCAATGCGCATGTCGAACTCGCGATCGTCCACGACAAACGGAATCAGGCCGGCGCGGCGCGCATCGAATATGAAAAAGCGCTGGAAATCTACACTCGCATCGGTGACCAGCGCGGCCGGGCGCTGATCTACTACAACCTGATGCTGATGCTCTGGCACGTCGGCGACCGCGACGGTGCGATCGCGGCGGCGCGCGAGTCGGAGCGAATCCGGCACGACATCGGCGACCTGGCGGGGGAAGGCAAGGTCCTGGCCTGGTCGGCCGGTTTTGCGCTTGACGAGGCGGCGAGCGAGGAGACGCTTGAACAGTTCCGCCACGCGATCAGCGTCGATGAACTTGCCGGTGCGAAATCACAGCATGTGTATGCACTGAAGGGATATAGCGAAGCGTTGCGCTTGCGCGGCGAACTGGCGACAGCCAAATCCGTGTGCGAACAGGCGCGCGACGAAGCGCAGGCGCTGGGCGATCGTTCGTTGCGCATGGTGGCGGACGGGCAATGCGCCCAGGTTGCGCGCGACAGCGGCGATCTGGCCGAGGCGACGGCCGGCTTCGGCCGGGCCCTGGCAATCGCGCATGAGATCGGCGACGACAAGAACGAAAGCACTTTCGAAAGCGAACTGGCACGCATCGACATCGGGCGCGGCGACTACGCGCAGGCGCGCGATCGTCTGCTGCGTGCGGTGAGCAAGTCGACGTCGGGAGAATTCGTCACCGGAGAAGTCGTCGCGCAGGCGCTGCTTGCCTTGTGCCACGCTGCGCTGAATCAATCCGAGCAGCGCGACGAAGCGGCATCGCGCGCGCGCGAATTGCGCAGCCGCATCACCGCGCGCGGCGAGGTGATGGTCGTCGACATCGCGCTAGCCCAGGTTCAGGGGCTGCGCGGTGAGCGCGATGCTGCGGTGACGGCACTGCGCGGATTGGCCAAAGATGCGGAAAGCCGCAACTGGCAAATGTATGCGCTGGAAGCGCAGTTGGCTGCGCTGCAGCTGATCGAACGTCCGCCCGCTGCGCTCGACGCAGGCGAACTGCGTCGGCGCATGGCGGCTACGGCGCGCGAGCACGGCTTCGGCTGGATCGCGATCCGCCTAGGTATCCCTGCCTCGCACTAGCCGTTGGCTTTGCGCGAGTCCAGGATGTGCTGCGCGCTCTCGCTCAGCAGGACGAACGCGGCCTTCTCCAATTTGGCGCGCAGCTCCAGCGGCTTGTGCAGATCGCGCGCGGCGGACAGGAATGTCTCGCCCGCGAGCAGCAGCGCCGTGGCGTGCGAATTCGTCCGCCCGCTGTCCGCAAGTGCGTCGGGATCGAGCGTCATGTTCGTCGGGCACGGGCACGGTGGCCGCAGCATCAGGGCATTGGGATGGTCATGATCCCCATAGTCAGTCATGATCGTTTCTCCGGTTGAGTGTTCGATTGAAAGGAACCCAGCAGCGTCGTGCGATTCCCACCCGGCTTGCCTGGGCCGCGAGTCGGAGGGGACGATCCAAGCGGAGGATACGACAACCGGTCGAGCTTGCTGACATGCGCGCGCGGGAAGACTGCTTCGGCGCGTGTTTTAGCGCGGTTGGCGCGCTCTATGCTGCCCGCGGGGATCGGCTGGCGGCGCTATCCCGGGAGGCCGCGGCGAACTTCGGCCGTGACCGAAAAGGCGCGCTGCGGCGAAGCGATTTCCGAATTCCGGCGCAACGCGATGTCGATTCGTGCCGCACCCTCGACGGTGGCTTTGAAGCGCAACGCTCGTTCGCCGCCCGCGTCGGAGCGAATGAAATCATCGGCTTCGAGCACGAAGCCCGGCGCGCTCACGATATCCCAGCGTTGCCCGGCCGCCGGATCTTCCCGAAGACGAAGCACGACTACGTCGCCGATGCGCAGGCTCAGTGCCGTTCCGTTCTGCAATTCGCCGAGCGTGTATCGCGCCATGACTGCTCCGTTGCCTTTATTCGATGCGAGTTGTTCGAATCACTTCGTATTTCTCACGCGATGCCGGCCGACGATGCGGCGAAACCTGTCGCTGCAAAGTGAGAAGTCGTTGAAAAAGTGAACGTGTTTTCTGCGACGCCGACGCACGGTCGGTTGCCTCGATCGGGAAAAAAAGCAAACGCGACGGCTTGAGACGTCCGATTCTTTCGCCGCGTCGCTGCATGGCGCACAACGCGCTCGATCCTTTTCCAGTCCCATAGAACTCGTCCAACGAGTGAAAGGGGTGACGGCAACCGAGTTACGTCGGCCGGGCGCATGCACTGACATTCGCGGGTGCGCGGGCAGAAAAATTTTTTTGTCAGTGCCGCGCACGCAATCTCGTACCCGTGCATGTGCCGCCACCACTTCGAGCGGACATCTGTGAAACGAACCGCACGAACGTGTGCAAACAATGGAGAACTGAAATGTCGAACATCCACTACGACGTCGAACTGCTCCGTCAGGAGAACAACCCGATCTGCTGGGTCGCCAGCTGCGCCATGGTCAAAGGCTACGGTGTGCAGGCCTGCGTGGGCATCGGTGATCTCACCGGCGGCTTCGATCCCTACAACAGCTGCATCGCTAACCTCGCCTCGAGCTGGACGGATTGCACCGACAAGATGGCCGGCTGGGGATTCGATGTCTACAACGTTTCCGATCTGAGTTCGGGAACGATGACCGCCGACGATCTGGCAAAGGCGCTTGGCGCCGGTCCCGCGGTGCTGCTGCATCTGTGCAACGGGTTTCCCTACGGTAGTCAGTGGGCGCCGCTGACCTCGGGCGCGCATGCCGTGGTCATCACCGGCATCGACTCCGACAACAACAAGGCCACGTTCAATAACCCCTGGGGTGATCAGGACCAAGCGTGCGCGCTCGACGTCCTGATCGCGAAGATCAATGCCGACAAAAGCGTCGGCAAGACGCTGGGCTTCTGGCACGTCAAGCAGACGACCTCCAGCACGCCGGGCGACAGCGCGAACACGGGCGGCAGCGCGGACTCGAGCAGCAGCGCGGACTCGACCAGCAACGAGCAGAGCAGTAGCACCGGGTCCAGCGATGGCAACAACGCGGAGCAAAGCAACGAAGAGCCCGCGGAGACCACGACAGAAACGGCATCGAGCTAAGACGCGCACTCACCGCGCGCAACCAACGGAGAAACGATCATGATCGACAACAGCATTCATGCACTGGGGCCGCTGTTCGGGCCGGATTTCATCACCATTGAAATCAACGACGAAACCGGTTTGAAGTACGCGCTGGAGATTTTCCCGGACGCGAACAATCCGGCGCTGAAAACCAATGGACTGCCGACGCAGTTCTACTACATGCCGAAGCAGGTCTATCTGGCCAAGCGCCCGGACTCGCCGAAGGACTACGACTTCAGCGTGACTCTGTTCAAGGGCCTGATGACGGCCGAGGACTCGCTCATGCCCGGCGGCGCGCCGAGCGTCAACGGCGAGCTCGATGCCGGCGGCGCGTTCGTCACGTTTTCGACGACGATGGCGGTGCCGGAAAGCGTCATCGCCTCGGCGTTGGAGAAGCTCAAGAATCGCGATCACGAGCAACCGCCGGCACGCATCGCCGAATTCTTCGTTCGTGACGCGGCCAGCCCGGCGCCGTTGCTCGGCATCGTGCCGATCGTCGACAACGCGGTGACGATAGAAATTCCGCAATTGCCCGGCACGGGCGACAACAAGTCGCCGTGGTTCTTGAGTGCGCAGGGCACCGGCAAGGGCAGCATCGAGGCATCCGGCATCAGCAGCTTCCTCGTGAGCTGCAACCAGCTCGCCGCCGGTGCGATCGTCGGTGCGCTCAAAGACGGACGCTGCCCGTTCACCGTGCACTACAACATGAAGCTGCTGTTCTACATCAACGCCTGCGATATCCAGATGACGGTCGATGTGGACAAGGTGTTCACCCAGTTCTCCGGCGCCGTCGCGGCGAATTACATGGGCTTCTTCCAGGCCGATTTGTCCGCCAACTATCAGTCGTGCGTCACCACCGGCGCGATCACCACGGTGATCCAGCAGAACGGCACCGACGTCGATCCGGACGTGAAGACGCTGATCCAAAAAACCGTGTCCGACATGCAGGACAAGGCCTGGAATCTCGTCAAGACCGAGATTTTCGACTGGCAGCCGAAACCCGACGATCCGGCCAAGGCCAGTACCGGCGCCTGTGGCGGCGCGGCGGTCTCGCTCAAGATGAACTACCAGAAGCACGGTGTGGTGTTCAACGACCACTTCGAGCTCAACCAGACGGTCTCGAAGGAGGACACCGTCTCCGGCACGCTGACCGCGCTCGAACCCGCGATCAAAGCGAACCTCGACACCTACCTGTCGATCGTCGACATCGGCGAATACTTCAAGAAGGTGCAGGTCGTCGCGTCGCCGAACATCGATTTCGGCGACGGTGATTCCGCCGACCCGATCAGCGAGGCGCTGGTGCAAGTGAGCTTCCTCGACTACGACCAGCCGGTCGGGCCCGACGGCAAGGTCAAACTCGTGCCGCGCGTCGAGGGGTTCCACTACACGCCCGAGCACATCGACGGCACCGCGCCGGTGACACTCGCGCGCTGGAGCCGCGACAACCCGAAGGATTTGATCAACTTCTCGTCGCTGCGCCTGGACAAGAACATCAAGGAATGGGATCGCGACCAGGTCAAGATCACGAAGACGCTCGTCTATAAGCCGGACGATCCGCGCGTCGACCTCACCAACAACGTGATCAAGATTTCCAAGGACACGGTGACCATGGATCACGCGCCGGTGATCGGTCCGGAGGAAGTCGGCTACGTGTACATCAAGTTCTTCCTCGATCGGCCGATCAAGTCGGCGAACGTTACCGTCACGCTGACCGTGCAGATCGGCAATCGTCAGGACGTGCTGGTGTTGAGCAATGACGATCCGAAGGCCAACCCCGTTGCGGTGTGGCAGGTGTGGTCCGACAAGTACTTCAACGAGACCGTCGCCAAGGTGAAGATCGATGTCGAAGTTGCGCCGCCTCCGTCGGATTTCGCCGGCAAGGCGGTGAACTGGAGCGGCGTGCAGGCCATCCCGCTCAACCTCGGTCGCATCAAACGCATCGTGCCGTGCAAGATCGAAGTGCCCGAGCTCACCGATGACACGCAGGCCGCGTTGGTCGGCAAGTACATCCTGGAAACGCTGAAGGAAACGGCGGCCGTCACGAAGTGAATCGCAAGGAAAGAGTCATGAGCGGGATATTGCACACCGATGCATTGCTCAAAGTCGCGACCGCCGCCACGCCGGCGGTCGCTGCGGGCACGGCGTCATCGACGGCGGCGAGCGGCGCGGCCCACCTGGCGATCGCCAGTGTCGCGTTCGACCGCAATCTGCTGCTGCGCACCGTTGTCGAGCCGACCGTGCCGGTTCCACCGGATTTGCCTTTGCTTGCGTCGCGCAACGGCAATCTGTTTGCCGGCAACGACAATACAAAGCATTGGTATCTGCCGGGGTTTGCGTTGCAGGCCGACGTCGATCCCGGATTCGCCTTTGCGGCAACGCAGTCGGGGCAGGACGCCGGCGGCAACCCGTTCTACAACGCGAGCCTGAAGCTGCGTCTGCATAAGTCGCAGCCCGACGACGTCGTCGCGTTCGCCAAGGCGAATCCGACGGCGACATTGAGCGAGATTCCGCTCGACTCGCTGCGCGCCGTGCTGAGCAGCGCCTACACCGACAACGACGGCAAGGAGCAGTGGCGCACGCTGGAAGGCAGCCTCGGCGATC
>Ga0209233_1001161_pt1 | contig 10679 bp, 5 predicted proteins | sample AraplaCL_Cvi_mCL_FD_184269 | JGI IMG/M metagenome (GOLD analysis project Ga0209233, IMG submission 184269) | Arabidopsis root microbial communities from the University of North Carolina, USA - plate scrape CL_Cvi_mCL (SPAdes) (version 2) | ecosystem: Host-associated > Plants > Roots > Endosphere ... | reverse complement strand
TCGATAGGCTATAGCGGCCAGGGCGATTACTCGATGCTGGCGGACGGCACCTTGCGCCGGCGCAGGGAGCACCAGGTAGTACCGTTCGTCTATGCCGGCGCTGCGATCATCTCGCCTGATATTTTCGACGGCGCGCCGCAAGGCGAGTTCTCGCTGGTCCGGATGTTCGATAAGGCTAACGAGCAGGACCGGCTGTATGGCCTTAGGCTCGACGGCGTCTGGATGCATGTCGGCACGCCGGATGCGGTGACGGCCGCCGAAGAAGCGCTGCTGGAAAGCGCGGCTTATTAGCTACACACTCTGCCGCTGCCCGGCGAAAACGAACACCCGACAATACCCGCGATTGTCGTCCCGGCCGAGTGATACGTTCGACTCCGCACACAACTGTCGTCCGGCCAAGCGAACGAAGTGAGCGCGAGCCGGGACGACACCGATCGTCGCGTGATATCGTTCCCGAAACAGAACTAGATGCAGATGCGCGCGACAACGGGTGATTTTGCTTCCGTCATCGCGAGCCAACGGATCCGCGGGCGCGCGGCCCGATGACAGGCTCCGCGAAACAATCCAGATCCTACCCGAGCCCTGGATTGCTTCGGCGCGATGCGACTCGCAATGACTTGGAGAGTGAGGCACTCGCCGGATAATACACGTTCAGCGGTCATGGCCACGAAGGAGGACTTCCAGCACGCCGTGGCCTCGCGATCAACAACGACCGGCGGTTGATACTGGGTCACCCGCCTGCGCGGGTGACGACAGCGGGAGTTAGGCTCGCGGGGACCGCGACCAGCATGGTGCCTATCCCCACCCATCCACACCCCCGCATGACCATGGCCCGATCGCGTCCTATATAGACGGCACACGATGAGCGAATCAGTCGGGCCGATGCGCGTCTTCACCGTTCCCATCTCCGTCCCCCTCCTGCGCAGCGTGATCGCGGCGCTGATCGATGGCCGGCTAGTTCCAGGCTTTGAGGCACGTTCGAACCCGGCGCTGCTGGCGACCGCGACGCTCTATCTGCCGACGCGGCGCGCCTTGCGCGTCGCGCGCGAGCTGTTCCTCGACGAGCTCAAAGCCGATGCCGCGGTGCTGCCGCGGCTGGTCGCGCTCGGCGATATCGACGAGGACGAACTCGCCTTCGCGCAAGACAGTGAGCAAAATGACAGCGAGGCCTTCGACGGCCGCGCGCCGCTCGACATCCCGGAGAAGCTTGGCGAACTGGAGCGCCGCCTGACGCTGGCGCGGCTGGTCGCGGCGTGGGCGAAGACCCCGGTCTCGGCGCCGCTGGTGGTCGGTGGCCCGGCCTCGACCTTGCAGCTCGCCGGCGATCTGGCGCGGCTGATCGACGACATGGTGACGCGCGGCGTTTCTTGGGACGCACTCGACGGCCTGGTGCCCGATCAGCTCGACAAATATTGGCAGCACTCGCTGGAGTTCCTCCGCATCGCGCGCACCGCGTGGCCGGCCTATCTGGACGAGATTCAGCGCATCGAACCGGCGGCGCGGCGCGACATGCTGATCGCGGCCGAGGCCGCGCGGCTGACCGCGCATCCCGATGGACCTGTCATCGCCGCCGGCTCGACTGGCTCGATGCCCGCGACCGCAAAATTCTTAAGCGCTGTCGCCAAGCTGCCCAATGGCGCTGTGGTGCTGCCGGGTCTCGACATCGATCTCGACGAGGCGGCGTGGCAGGCGATCGGCGGCGCCAAGGACAAGCAGGGCCGCGTGATCGCGCATCCCTCATCGAACCATCCGCAATATGCGATGCACATGCTGCTCAAGCGCTTCGGCATCGAGCGGCGCGATGTGGCGCGGCTGGCACCGCCGGCACGTGGTGGCCGCGAGGTGCTGATATCCGAAGCGATGCGGCCGTCGGAAGCGACGGCGATGTGGCATGAGCGGCTGCGTCAGCTCGACGTGGCGGCAAATATCTCGGCCTCCATGGACAATCTCGCCGTAATCGCTGCACCCAATCCAGAAATGGAGGCGCTTGCGATCGCGATTGCGATGCGCGAGGCGCGCCATGTTGGCAAATCGGCCGCACTGGTGACGCCGGACCGCGCGCTGGCGCGGCGGGTGATGGCCTCGCTTGCACGCTGGCATCTCGCCTTCGACGATTCCGGCGGCGACCCGCTGATGGAAACGCCGGCCGGCACCTTCGCGCGTCTTGCCGCAGAGACCGCAGCCAGGGGCTTGGAGCCGCCGACCCTGCTCGCATTGCTCAAGCATCCGCTGTGCCGGCTCGGCGCCGCCCATGGCACCTTCAAAGCGGCGATCGAGACGCTGGAGCTCGCGGTGCTGCGCGGCACGCGACCGCAGCCCGGCTCGATCGGCCTTTCACGCGACTTCACCCGCTTCCGCAACGAGCACGACAAACTGCGCCAGGGCGAGGCCTCCGCGCTGCATCCGGCCGAGCCGCGCGCGCGTCTCTCTCCCCAAGCGCTCGACCATGCGCAGGCGCTGATCGCAGCCCTGCAGAAGGCGCTGGCGCCACTGGAGAACCTCGCCTCCCCCAAGCCGCAGGATTTCGCCGAGTTCGCTGCGCGCCATCGCGAGGTGGTCGCTGCGTTGTCCGCCGACGAGCTTGGCCTGAGCACGGCGTTTGCCGATCGCGACGGCTCCGCACTCGCCAAGACCTTCGACGACCTGCTCGCTCGCGGCGAGCGCTGCGGGCTGATGGCGCCGCTTGCCGATTATCCCGACCTGTTCCTGACAGCCTTCTCCGATCGCGCGGTGCGGCGGCCGGAACGCCCGGGGGCGCAACTGCAGATCTACGGCCCGCTGGAAGCGCGGCTGATGCAGGCCGATCGTGTCATCATCGGCGGGCTGATCGAGGGGGTCTGGCCGCCGGCGCCGCGCATCGATCCCTGGCTCAGCCGGCCGATGCGGCATCAGCTCGGCCTCGATCTGCCGGAGCGGCGCATCGGCCTCTCCGCGCACGATTTCGCGCAGCTGCTCGGCGCGCCCGAGGTGATCCTCAGCCATGCCGCCAAGGCCGGCGGCGCGCCTGCAGTCGCTTCGCGCTTCCTGCACCGGCTGGAAGCCGTCGCCGGCGACGATCTCTGGAAGCAGGCCGAGAGGCGCGGCGATATCTATGTGCGCTACGCCGAGGTGCTGGACCAGCCGGCGCAGGTGACGCCGATTCCGCAGCCAATGCCGAAGCCGTCATTGGCCGCGCGTCCCACCCGCCTCTCGGTCACCGCGATCGAGGATTGGCTGCGCGATCCCTACACCATCTACGCCCGGCACATCCTCAGGCTCAGCCAGCTCGAGCCGGTCGACATGCCGCTCTCGGCGGCCGACCGCGGCTCGGCAATCCATGCGGCGATCGGCGAGTTCACGGAAGAATTCGCTCATGAGCTGCCACAGGACGCCGCGCGCGCGCTGCGCCAGATCGGGGAGAAACATTTTGCGCCTTTGATGGAGCGTCCCGAGGCGCGCGCGCTATGGTGGCCGCGCTTCCAGCGCATCGCGGCCTGGTTCGCGAATTGGGAGGAGGCGCGGCGCGAGCACATCGATGAGCTCGTCGCCGAGCAGCAGGGGTCGATCTCGATTCCGCTCGCGACCGATCGCAGCTTCACCTTGGTGGCGCGCGCCGATCGCATCGAGCGCCGCAGCGATGGCTCTTATGCCCTCCTCGACTACAAGACCGGACAGCCGCCGACCGGCAAACAGGTGCGGATGGGACTGTCGCCGCAGCTCACCTTGGAGGCGGCGATCCTGCGCGAGGGCGGCTTCGAAGGGATTCCGGCCGGCAGCCTGGTCGGGCAGCTCGCCTATGTCAGGCTCTCCGGCAACAACCCGCCGGGCGAGGAGCGCGTGCTGGAATTGAAGATCAACAAAGGCGACCAGCCGCAGCCGCCGGACGCCGCCGCGCGCGAGGCACGCGACAAGCTGGAGGCGCTGATCCGCCGCTTCGAAGACGAGAACCAGGCCTACACCTCGCTGAACCTGTCAATGTGGGCGAACCGCTACGGCGCCTATGACGACCTGGCGCGGATCAAGGAATGGTCGGCGGCCGGCGGATTGGGGTTAGAGGAATGGTGAAGGCGCCCCGTCCGATTCCGAATGCCGTGCGCGAGGCGCAGACGCGCGCCTCGAACCCGGCTGCGTCTGCTTTCGTCTCCGCCAACGCCGGCTCCGGCAAGACCCACGTGCTGGTGCAGCGGGTGATCCGCCTGCTGCTCGATGGCGTGCCGCCGGAGAAGATCCTCTGCATCACCTTCACCAAGGCGGCCGCCGCCAACATGGCGGAGCGGGTGTTCTCCACGCTCGGCCACTGGGTCACGCTGGACGACGACGCGCTCGACGAGGCGATCCGGCAATCCGGCATTCCGCATCCGAATGCGAAAATGCGCTCCGCGGCACGAAAGCTGTTCGCTGGCGCGCTGGAGACGCCGGGCGGATTGAAGGTGCAGACCATCCACGCGCTGTGCACGCGGCTGCTGCAGCAGTTTCCCTTCGAGGCCAACGTGCCGGCGCGCTTCTCGGTGCTGGATGATCGCGACCAGACCGAGATGATGGAGCGCGCCAATCTGAAGGTGCTGCTCGACGCCGCGCGTGCGCCGGACAGCGGCATCGGCCGGGCGCTGCAGATCGCCATGGCGAGCGCGGCCGACGTCACCTTCAAGGATGTGGTGCGCGAGGCCTGTCTCAGCCGCGATCACTTCATGGCCTGGACCGACGGCGCCGGCCATGTCGACGTCGCCGCCGAGCAATTATCGCGGGCGCTCGGCGTCGCGCGTGACGACACGATTGCCGCTATCGAGCGCGACATTGTCGACGGCCCCAATCTGCCGCACGCCGAATGGCGCGAGATCGCGAGCCAGCTCGATGCCGGCGGCAAGACCGAGCAGGCCCACGCCGACCGGCTGCGTGATGCGCTGCATTTTTCTGGCAGCGACCAGGTCGATGCCTATCTCTGCGTCTTCCTGACGGACGACAAGACGCCGCGCAAGACGGTGCTGACCAAGAAGTTCACCGATGCCAATCCCGGCCTCGGCGCACTGTTCGAGGCCGAGGCGCGCCGGCTCGATCTCCTGATCGAGATGCGCCGCGCGGTGGTCATGCGCGACCGGAGCCAGGCGCTCTTGCAGATCGCGACCGCGGCGGCTGCGAACTACCGGCGCGAGAAGGAGGAGCGCGGCCTCCTCGACTATGACGACCTGATCGACAAGACGCTGGCGATGCTCAACCGCGTCTCCGCCGGCTGGGTGCACTACAAGCTCGATCGCGGCGTCGACCACGTGCTGATCGACGAGGCCCAGGACACCAGTCCGCGGCAATGGGAGATCATTGGCCACATCATCTCCGAATTCACCGCCGGCGCCGGCGCCCGCGATGGACTGGTCCGCACTGTCTTCGCGGTCGGCGACGAGAAGCAGTCGATCTTCTCGTTCCAGGGCGCGCAGCCGCGCGAATTCGATGCGCAGCGGCGGCAGCTGCAGAAGAGGTTTACCGAGGCCGGGCTGACCTTCGACCCCGTCGCCTTCACCTACTCGTTCCGGTCGGGCGCCGCGATCCTGCACTCGGTCGATCATGTGTTCCGCGAGAAGCAGATCTACAGCAGCATCCATTCGCCTGACGTCGGCTATCCCATTCACAACGCGCTCGAGGACGCCGGCCCCAGCGTGGTCGAGCTGTGGCCGCTGGCGGAACGCGACGATCGCGAGGACATCGAGGGCTGGCGCGCGCCATTCGACGGCGTCGCCGTGACCAGCCCCGAGGTGAAACTGGCGCGCCGGATTCAGCTGGAGATCAAGCGCCTGATCCGCGAAGGCATGATGATCGGGCACGACCGTGCCCAGCGCCGCCTGAGTTATGGCGATATCCTGATTCTGGTGCGCCGGCGCGGCAACGCGTTCGATGCGGTGATCCAGGCGCTGAAACATGCCGGCATTCCCGTCGCCGGCGCCGACCGGCTGAAGCTGACCGAGCATATCGCCATCATCGACCTGATGAACCTTGCGGACGCGCTGCTGCTGCCGCAGGACGATCTCGCGCTGGCGACCGTGCTGAAAAGCCCGCTGTTCGGGCTGAATGACGACGACCTTTTCACACTGGCTTGGCAGCGCAAAGGCTCATTGCGCGAAGCCCTGGTCCAGCATGCATCGATTGATGAGAAATTCGAGCGCGTGCTGAAGCGGCTGCGGCAATGCGAGCGCCGCGCCACCGACGAGACTCCGTTCGCTTTCTTTGCCTGGCTGCTCGGCGGCGATGGCGGCCGCCGCCGCATCCTGGCGCGGCTCGGCCATGAAGCCAACGACGCGCTGGACGAATTCCTCGAGCTCGCGCTCGGCTATGAGCGCAAGGCGCCGGCTTCGTTGCAGGGCTTCATGGCCTGGCTGCGCGCCGCCGACACCGAGGTGAAGCGCGATATGGAAATTTCGCGCGACGAAGTCCGCGTCATGACGGTGCATGGCGCCAAGGGCTTGGAGGCCGCAGTCGTGTTCATGGTCGACACGACGTCCTCGCCGTCGGATTCGCAGCGGCTGCGGCTGATCCATTTGCCGACCGGCGATGGCCAAGCGAAGGGCGAGGTGGTGGTGTGGGCGGGCCGCAAGGCCGACGATCCCAAGGCGGTCGGCGAGGCGCGCACGGCGATGCTGGCCGAGACCGAGGACGAATACCGCCGCCTGCTCTACGTGGCGATGACGCGCGCGGCTGACCGGTTGATCATCGCCGGCTGCATGCCCGGCAACATGAACAACGTCCGCCGGGATTGCTGGTACGATCTGGTCGCGCGCGGGCTCGAGGCCTCCGGGCTCACGGTCGAGAAGATCGAGACGCCGGACGGTGAGGTGAAGCGCTACGCGCGGCCTGAGGACATCGCGGCGCTTCCCGGCGGCGAGACGGAGAAAGGGCCGGTGGCTGCGATCGAGCTGCCGACCTGGCTGCGCGCGTCGGTGGTCGAGACGCCGGCCGCGGATCAGGTGCTGCGACCGTCCGACGCGTCGGATGACGGGGAGCTTCGCCCGCGAGCTGGTCCCTCGATCGTGGCGCGGACCGAGGCGATGCAGCGCGGCACCCTGGTGCACCGCCTGCTGCAATCGCTACCCGATGTCGCCGCCAGCAAGCGGCGCGATGCCGCGCTGAAATATCTCGCCCGCAATGCGCAGGAGTGGCCGGAGGCCGAACGCGTCCGGCTGGCGGAGCGCGTGCTCGCCGTGATCGAGGACCCGCGTTTTGCGCAAGTGTTCGCGGAAGGCAGCCGCGCCGAGGTCTCGATCGTCGGCCGGCTGGCCCTGCCCGAACAGCCGCAGGCGCTGGTCTCCGGCCAGATCGACCGGCTGGTCGTGACCGAGGCCGAAGTCCTGATCGTCGACTTCAAGACCAATCACGAGCCACCCACCAGCCTTGCCGGGGTGCCGCAGGCCTATATCCGCCAGCTCGCGCTGTACCGCGCCGTGCTCGGCCAGCTCTATCCCGGCCGCGCCGGCCGCGCCGCCCTGCTCTGGACCGAAACCCCTGAATTGATGGAGCTTTCCGCCTCCGCGCTGGACGCGGAGCTTGCATTCCCCACACGGCTGGGTGACCGAGCTTGACCGGGCAAGGGGCCATTCATACTTTGATGGGCATGATCCCACGGCGCGATTCCCGCCCGTCCATCGAACCAACGAGGTAATCCCATGGCCGTTAGCAAGGTTTCCGACACTGATTTCGAAACCGAGGTGCTCAAGGCGAACGGCCCTGTCGTGGTCGATTTCTGGGCCGAATGGTGCGGCCCCTGCCGCATGATCGCCCCGGCGCTCGACGAGATCGCGGGCGCGATGGGCGACAAGGTCAAGATCGTCAAGCTGAACGTCGACGAGAGCCCGAAGACGGCATCCAAGTACGGCGTAATGTCGATCCCGACGCTGATGATCTTCAAGGGCGGCGAAATGGCTTCCCGCCAGGTCGGCGCCGCGCCGAAGGCGAAGCTGCAGCAGTGGATCAGCTCCGCGGTCTGATCCGTACGCAGACGAGATTTTTGGATGAACGGCCGGCGAATTCGCCGGCCGTTTGCGTTGTGAAGGGGTATTTGTCGCGTTTTTTAAGGTTTGCCAGCCGTGCCGCCCCGCCCCCGTAAATCCGCTGCCAAACCCTCCAGCCTGCAGGCGATGGAGGCGCGCTCGGTCGATGCGATCCCACAAGGCAAGGAATGGCAGTACGAGCCGAAATGGGACGGCTTCCGCTGCCTGCTGGCACGCGAGGGCGAGCGGGTGACGATGACGTCGAAATCGGGTGAGGATCTCACCCGCTACTTCCCCGAGGTCGTTGCGGCTGCGCAGGAGTTGAAGGCGACAAGCTTCGTGCTCGACGGTGAGCTCGTGGTGCCGCATGGCAAGGCGTTCTCGTTCGACGATTTGCTGCAGCGGATTCATCCGGCCGCGAGCCGGGTGAAGATGCTTTCGGAGCAGACGCCGGCGCTGTTCATTGCCTTCGACCTGCTCGGCACAGTGAAGGAGTACAAGCTGTCCGAGCAGCCACTGACCGCACGGCGGCCGGCGCTGGAGGCATTCGCCAAGGCGAATTTCAGCAAGGCGCAATCGACCTTCCGCCTGTCATCGGTAACGACGAGCTTTGCCACCGCACAAAAATGGCTGGCGCGCTCGGGCGGCGGCTGCGACGGCGTGATCGCCAAGCGGATCGACCTGCCCTATCAGGCCGGCAATCGCGACGGCATGCAGAAGATCAAGCGCTTCCGTAGCGCCGATTGCGTGGTCGGCGGCTTCCGCTACGCCACCAACAAGGACGGCGGCAGGAAGGTGGTCGGCTCGCTGCTGCTAGGCCTCTATGATGATGAGGGTCTGCTACACCATGTCGGCTTCACCTCCGCGATCAAGAAGGAGGAGAAGCCGGCACTGACTGCCAAGCTCGAGCCGCTGATCACAAAACAGAGCTTCACCGGCAACGCGCCGGGTGGACCGAGCCGCTGGTCGACCGAACGCTCCACGCAATGGTGCCCGCTACAGCCAAAGCTCGTGATCGAGGTCTGCTACGATCATTTCTCCGGCGACCGTTTCCGCCACGGCACCTCGATCCTGCGCTGGCGCCCGGACAAGGCGCCGCGGCAATGCACCTTCGATCAGCTCAAGCAGAAGGCGGCCGATCCGCGGAAGCTGCTGGCGTGACGAGGCTACCTGATCCAGCCCGTCGCCAGCGCGGACGCGAGCTCGGGCTTACCGTTGCGGCGCGCCAGTGCTGCCATGGCCGCGTGATCATAGGGGACGTGGCGGAACGTGACCGACCAATCATCTCCCATCGATTCCAGAATGGCGTAGCGCGCATCCGGCGAACCGGCTTCGACCACGTGCGGATAGGGATGAACGTCACGATAGCCGGGGCAGCCGACACTGCCGGGATTGACGATCAGCCGGCCATCCCGCAGCCGCACCGCGCGGGCCATGTGGCTGTGGGCGCAGAGGATGAGCCGTTGCGCGATGCCCTCGGCAGCCGTTTCGATACTCTCCAGATCGGCCATCGCAACGGTGCCGTCCGGATGCACGCGCTCTAGCCAATAAACCTCGTCGCTCGCGGGTGTCGCGTGGCAGAGGAAGACCTCGCCCTGGAACACGCGCGTTGCCGGGATCGCGCGCAGCCAGCCGAGATGGCTCTCATCGAGCTCGGCATGAGCCGGCCGGTCCCACGAGCCCATTGTCGCGGGCTGCCGATCGATGAGATAGCGGTCATGGTTGCCGAGCACGTGGACGGCGTCTAACGCCATCAGCCTGTCCATTGTCCGGCGTGCATCGAGCGCGCCGCTCGCCATGTCGCCGAGATTGATGATGTCCTCGATGCCGTGGCTACGGATATCCGCGCGCACGGCTTCCAGCGCGAGATAGTTGCCGTGGATGTCGGCGATCGCGGCGATGCGCATCGATCTTTCCAGTTACGTCGGCGGGGTGCCGTTGATCGCAAGCACATGGCCCGCAAGATAGAGCGACCCGGTGATCAGGATACGCGGTGGAACCTCATAGGCGAGGCGCGCGACGCCAGACAGCGCCGCCTCGATGCCGTCGGCGATCTCGACCCGCATGCCGAGCGCGCGAGCGGCGTCGGCCAGATCGGCCGGCGCCATCGCATTGGCCTGGTCCGGAATCGGCACCACGATGATATGACGCGTCAGGCCGGCGAAGTTGCCGAGGAATGCCGCCGCGTCCTTGTTCCCCATCATGCCGACGATGACGACCAGCGGACGGGACACCCGCTCCTCGAGATCGCCAAGCGCCGCTGCAATGACACGCCCGCCATCGGCGTTGTGACCGCCATCGAGCCAGAGCTCGCAGCCACCAGGCCCAAGCGCGGTCAGTGCGCCGCTCGCCAGCCGCTGCATGCGCGCCGGCCAGTCCGCGCCGACGATGCCGGCCTCGAACGCCTTGGTTGTAAGCTTGAAGCTGCCGATCGCGCGCAGGGTCGCAATCGCAAGCCCGGCATTGCCGAACTGGTGCCGGCCGAACAGTTTGGGTGCTGGGAGATCCAGAAGCCCGCGCTCGTCCTGATAGACCAGGCGGCCGCGCTCGACATTGACATGCCACTCCTCGCCAGCCGCGAACAGGGAGCTGCGCATGCGCTTGGCCTGCTGCTCGATGACGGCCATGGCGTCCGGCTCCTGCTCGGCAGAGATCACCGGCACGCCGCGCTTGATGATCGCGGCCTTCTCCGCCGCGATGGAGGCCAGCGAGTTGCCGAGGAAATCCATG
>Ga0209233_1001160_pt1 | contig 10693 bp, 14 predicted proteins | sample AraplaCL_Cvi_mCL_FD_184269 | JGI IMG/M metagenome (GOLD analysis project Ga0209233, IMG submission 184269) | Arabidopsis root microbial communities from the University of North Carolina, USA - plate scrape CL_Cvi_mCL (SPAdes) (version 2) | ecosystem: Host-associated > Plants > Roots > Endosphere... | reverse complement strand
TACACAAACCCTCGAAAAAGCCTACAGCGAATGGGCCGCCGCTAAACCTCAGCAACCGTTGGATGTGGTTGAAGGCGACAGCTGCGGGGTTGATGGGAACTGTTAAGACAACTATCAGGAATGTCATTTCTCGCTTCGCTCGAAATGACATTTTCTTTTTAACCCTCATTTAAATCCTTACTATTCGGATTCAAAACATAGTCAAATTCTTCGTACCCGTTGTGGAAATGAAACTTCAGCCTCGATTTAGGTACGTTGATGTCCAGCGACAGCGCTGCCAGCGTTTCGGGCAAAATATCACGTATCAGTTTTAAGTCGGTTACGTGAGGCATGTCAACATTAATGCTTCCGTCTACTATTTTTACGTCCCATCCGGGCAGGTCGGCACCCCGCAAAATCTCCAGCCATTTTTGTTGATATGCACTCATAGATCTTGTTGTTTTTCTGTTGATTTAAGAGCAATAAACACGCCATAAACCTGCGGATCTATGCAAAATTGGGTTTTTCAGAACAATTGATATATTAGGCTGTATATCACTATAAAAGCACCGAAAAAACACAGCTTTCGTGGTTGTAAAAAAGGACAATAGCAACATAATTTTGACTTTGCCGTAACAAAAACTACTGTACATTTGTCCAATTAATCAAACGATTAACTTTTGGTCTTACGCAACAAAGGTTATTAACTTTTTGTATAAAATAGTCAGGAAATATCTGTATAAGTAATACCTTTGTCGCAATTGATGGATAACGGAAACACCAGAACTCTGCAAACAGGTACAAAAGCCAAAAAACGCGGCTGGCTTACCTCCTTTTTCATATCTCTTTACAAGATCCACAAATTCATTATACAGTTCTTTAAAGAGGCATTTGTGCCGCCTTTTGAGTTCAAGGAAATTGTGCGTCAATGTTATGAAGTTGGTGTGCGCTCATTCACACTGATATCGCTTACCGGCTTTATTGTGGGTTTGATCTTTACCAAACAGTCGCGACCTTCATTGGGTCAGTTTGGGGCTACGTCATGGCTTCCATCGCTGGTATCTATTGCCATTATGCGTGCTTTGGCGCCATTGGTAACGGCGCTCATAGCCGCCGGTAAGGTAGGCTCAAGTATCGGTGCCGAATTAGGCTCGATGCGTGTTACCGAACAGATTGACGCCATGGAAGTATCAGGCACAAATCCGTTTAAGTTTCTGGTTTGTACCCGTGTGCTGGCTACTACCCTAGCTATCCCAATTTTGGCAACATACACCGGTTTGGTGGCCATGCTGGGCGGCTATATAAACGTGGCTACTAATGAGGGTACCAGCTTCAGCACCTTTGTGCAGCAATTTTTTGATCCGCTTACTTTTACCGATTTTACGTCATCGCTCATTAAATCCATTGTATTTGGTTTTACTATTGGTATTGTGGGCTGCTACCAGGGCTATTTTTCAAATAAAGGTACCGAGGGCGTGGGTAAAGCAGCCAATGGCGCGGTGGTAACGGCCATGTTTTTAATATTTATTGAAGAAATAGTTATAGTGCAGATAACCAGCTGGTTTCGCTAAGATTAGATATGAACAAGCCACAGGCGCCTATAGATTACAACAACCCGGTCATCACCATCAAAGGATTAAAAAAATCTTTTGATGATTACCATGTGCTGCGCGGTGTTGACCTGGAGCTTTTTCAGGGCGAAAACCTGGTGGTGCTTGGCCGTTCAGGTACCGGTAAATCGGTACTGATCAAAATTGTATCGGGCCTGCTAACCGCCGACCACGGTTCTGTAAACGTTTTGGGTTGTGATATCAATAAAGTCACGCCTAAAGAACTACAGGAACTGCGCATCCGTATAGGGTTCTCTTTCCAGAATAGCGCTTTATACGATAGTATGACCGTGCGCAAAAACCTGGAGTTTCCCCTGGTGCGTAACCGTAAAGGCATCGGCAAAAAAGAGATCGATGCAAAGGTTGACGAGGTGCTGGAAGCTGTGGGATTGCGTCAAACTATCAACCAGATGCCGTCTGAGCTTTCGGGCGGTCAGCGTAAGCGCATCGGTATTGCACGTACCTTGATCCTGAACCCGGAGATCATGCTGTATGACGAGCCAACTGCCGGTCTGGACCCTATTACCTGTATCGACATTAATGAGTTGATTAATGAGGTGCAGGAGCAATATAAAACATCGTCTATCATCATCACACACGATTTAACTTGTGCCAAACAAACCGGCGACCGGATTGCTATGCTGTTAGATGGACAATTTCAGCGTCAGGGTACTTTTGAGGAAGTATTTGACACTGACGACAAACGGGTGAAGCCGTTTTTTGATTACAATTTTATTAAGTAGATTTCACAACATTACCATAATGGAAAAAGCAGAAAATAAACGCGCAATAACAGTAGGCCTATTCTTAGGATTAGGTTTGCTTGTTTTTATTCTTGGCGTTTTCACTTTAGGCAGCCAGTCAAAAAGTTTTTCAAAAAGCATACATATCAGTTCCGTTTTTGACGACGTTGCGGGTTTGAAAACCGGCAACAGCGTATGGTTCTCGGGTGTTAAGGTAGGCAGCATCACCAAGATCAAATTTATTGGCCCGGGCCAGGTTAATGTGGTTATGGCGGTTGATGAAGCCAGCCAGCAATACGTTCACCGTAATGCGGGTGTGCACATCGGATCGGACGGATTGATTGGCAATAAGATCATTGTGATTGATGGCGGTAGTCCGCAAGCACCTGTGGTGCAGGATGGCGATGTGCTGCAAGCCGAAAAAATGACCTCGACCGACGACATGTTGAAAGTTTTACAACAAAACAACCAAAACCTGCTTTCCATAACCGGCGACTTTAAAATGCTGAGCCGTAAGATATTACAAGGTAAAGGTACCGTAGGCACACTAATGGCCGATACCATAGTAGGCAACCAGTTTAAAACTGCCATGAACAATTTTGAGCGCACTAGCGCATCAGCAGCAAAAATGGCTAGTCAGCTGGAGAAATTCAGCAATAAAATGAATACCAAAGGTGGTTTGGCTGATAATTTATTGACCGACACTGCAACCTTCGCCAGCCTTAAAGCAACAGCTAACCAATTAAAAGCTGCTGCCGACAATGCCACTGTTATTACCCAGAACCTGAAAACGGCATCCGACAAGATGAACCGTACCGACAACGCTATCGGTATATTGCTGAATGATCCAAAATCGGCCGTTAAGGTGCAAAACACCATAGACAATTTGCAGCAAGGCTCTGTTAAACTAAACGACGATCTGGAAGCAGCCCAACATAACTTCCTGCTGCGCGGCTTCTTTAAAAGTCGTGAAAAAGCGAAGGCGGATAGTATTAAGAAGGCTAATAAAAAATAACACTACTTTAGGATTACAAGATTTTATACGATTTTAGATGATCGATGAAGGATTTACGTTTGTAAATCCTTTTTTTGTTTAGCCGATGGTCAGTGTTATCACCGCACCGGCAGGCGTAAGTGGTTTGTTGATAACACCAACCACACAGGGTAAATAACTAAATAATATTTAAGGTGAAAATGATCGATAATTTGAGGGTTGCAATTTCGAAGTACGAGAATAATGGAATGAGCGAGCATGAATTCCATTCGACAATTACATCTATTATACCAATGATTACAGAGAACACTCTACATGAAGTAAGATCGTTTTTAATAAGTATAGAAGGCGAACTTGAGCTAATCGATTTTACAGTGAGTCAAAAAGACAGAAGGGGAAAATACTTAAGGGTAATAGAGCAAATTAAGGAATACACATTTCCTAAATGATGATGTACATTCAGGCGTAGGTAGTTGGTGATGACACTAACCAAAGGCTAAAGATTTTTATATTATGAACAAGATAATTTTGGCCCCGTGCAAAAAACGCTTTTTTTATTTCTTTAGCTTACGTTGGTTTAGGGACAATCAGCGTTTTGTCAATGTATCCAGGTTCTCCGTTGTTTGGAAATTGGGTGATCTTTGCTGTGCTCGTCACGTTACCGGTAAACTTTATAAGCGTTGGAATAATGTATACTGATTCTACTGCTTTTGGAATAGTAATAGTGGACCAACTAGTTTACTTCTTATTATTTTGGTTTTTACTCTATAGAGTTATGAAACGGAGACATCAAAGTCATGGTGATATAATTTCCTAAGGACGAAAATACTCCGACGCTGCCGCAAGCGTCCCGCTTGTGGTATAAATAAGCCAGTTTGTCGACATCGTCCTGCTAAATCCCCTTCAATCCTCTCAAACAACTTACGGCTTTAAAAGTTAAATAATGTGATCGCCCCTACATCGCCACATTAAACAACAACAAATGAAAACGCCAAAACATACGCCGACCGATCCGGAGTCTTTGAGAAAGGGTTCCAAATCGCCCAAAATAGAAACCGATTTGCCGCTGAGCGAAAAAGATGAAGTAAAAAAGGCCGAAGAAAAGCTGCGAAAAAACCAGAAGAAACAAGGCTAGTTTTGTCGATAACAAACTTTATCACGTCATCGTGAGCGGGTACGAGCGTGACGATCTCTGAACCGCCTATCGTGTAGAGATTGCTTCGTTCCTCGCAATGACGCCTTTTTTATTGTGATGTTAGTCCGGATTTATAATCCCGGACTTGATATCCGGCGGATTTGCAATCCGCGTGCGGGGATTACAAATCCCCAAAAAGAAAGTCCGGGATTATAAATCCGGACTAACATAAATGGAGAACCTTGAAAAAGCTTAAAGTCTCCCAGCCAACTGGCGGGGGAGATTTAGAGGGGGTTATTAAGCCGAAGTTTGTAAATTAGCCCTAATATCCCCGCAAACCAGGGAACACGTGTTATGAGAAACCTATTTTACCTTCTGGCAATTACTTTATGCTTCGCCGCCTGCAAACCATCGGCAACGTCTGAGAAACTTTATGGCAAGTGGAATTATATCCGTGTGCGCAATCCATTGGCCGATCCGCCCGACAGTGTAGGCAAAGAAACCCTGAGCTCTGAGAAGCCTTATATCGAATTTACCAAGCAAGACAGCCTGATCATCAACTGGGACGGCAAAGTGCTGTCGCATGGTACATTTACGGTTGATGGCGGGAATATCCGTTATAAAGAAATATTAGCCGATGGCAAAACCCGCGACTTCCCATTCCATATTGAGGACTTTAGCGATCAAAAAATCATCTTTTCGACCGCCGGCAAAGACGGGTCAGAAGTAACTGCAGTGAAGGAATAAAAATATTTTCAAATCCGGGGTGATACTTCTCCCCTTTTTGGCACATCATTATAAAAAGACATTGGTTATGCACAGTATCAGTAACACAGATAAGTTGGCACAGCGGCAGGAGCTTTTTATAAACTTATACAAAAGCGCGTTCCCGGCGGTGGCTAAATACGTCGGCCGGCTGGGCGGCAGCTTTGATGAGGCTAAGGATGTTTTCCAGGATGCGCTGGTAGTTTACTACGAGAAAATCGTCGGCCAGCCATCGACACTGCATAATGATACGGCCTACCTGGTGGGCATCGCCAAAAATTTGTGGTTAAAGCGTTACCACCAATCGGCACAAAACATATCGCTTACTGATCTGGATATGCCTTCGGATGAGCAGGAAGAAAGTCCGTCAAATAATCGCTTGATGCACTTTCTGAACAAAGCCGGCCAGAAATGTATGGAGCTATTAAAAAGCTTTTACTATGATCAGTTGCCGCTCCATGAAATTGCTGAAGAATTTGGCTACTCGGGCGTACGCAGCGCTACCGTACAGAAATACAAATGTTTAGAGAAAGTAAGAGAAACCATTAAAGAAAAAGCATTGGCCTATGGCGACTTCATGGAATGAAACCCAACAAATTGAAGCCGTGCTATTGGGTACGGCCCAACCCGGCGATGCTTTGCTTTTTGAGACCAAACTGATGCTGGACAATGAACTGGCCGATAAAGTGATGTGGCAGCAAAAAACATATGCCATGATTAAGCAATACAGCCGCAGGCAATTAAGAGCCGAGATAGAGGCCGTGCATCAGCAACTGTTTACGCAGCCTGAGCACAGCAGTTTTAGCCAAAAAATAAGGCAGCTTTTTAGTAAACGATAATCCTTTAAATTTTATGAAGATTGACAAAAATGAGTTCCGCAAATTTGCGGTGGGGCACTGCTATGTCCCGTCGGCAGGGGTTGATCAATACATTTCGGCGGTCGAGCGCAGCGCTATCCCCCGCGCCATGACACCTTATATCACCGAAGAACGCGAGATGCGTGTGTCGCAAATGGATGTGTTTTCAAGACTGATGATGGACCGCATCATTTTCATGGGTGCGCCGGTTGAGGCTAATATTGCCAACATCGTACAGGCACAGCTGCTCTTCCTTCAGTCAACCGACTCCAAAAAAGACATCCACATGTACATTAACTCACCGGGCGGCGAGGTTTATGCAGGGTTTGGTATTTATGACACTATGCAACTGGTCAGTCCGGATGTAGCGACTATATGTACCGGCATGGCGCTGTCATTTGGGGCGATATTGCTTTGTGGCGGCGCCAAGGGCAAGCGCAGCGCCCTCGCCCACTCGCGCGTGATGCTGCACCAGCCGCTGGGCGGTGTGCAGGGCCAGGCGTCAGACATTGAGATCACGGCCAACCAGGTACTAAAAGTTAAAAAAGAGCTATACGACATCATTGCCAAACACAGCGGTCAGGATTTCAAGCATGTGCATGAGGTTTGCGACCGCGACCATTGGATGGTAGCTGCCGAAGCTAAAGAGTTTGGAGTGATTGATGAGGTGTTGACTTAAAATAAAAGTATCGAGTCATGCCGAACTTGTTTCGGCATCCCACACGCTAAGCTTTTCCGATTTGGGCGTTCCCGTCAGTTGACGGAGCCAGGCCGGTATCCGCTGGCATCGCTAACGCAGGACTCACCCCGACATCGCTACGCTCGCCGACCCTCTCTTCCGCAAGCGGTAAAGAGGGTTGAATCAATAAAAATGAGCGGTGGCCCTGTCAGCCGGGCCGCTTCGGATGAAAGCAGGTAAAACGATGGTGGCCTTGTGCGGTTGCAGGGCTGTTGGAAACGTTGCCTGAAGCGCAGGCCCCCGTGTGACAAATGCGGCACCGGGTCCCTGCCCAGGTTTTACCTGCTTTGTCCCATAGGGACTCCTTTGGAGCAGCGCAGAGGCCAAGAGCGCAAAGAAGCGTAGCGGCTGACTTGATCTTTTGGTACTTTTGGATCAAGCCAAAAGTACAAAGCCTACCCGCGGCGATTGAGCGGGCGCGTGCTTACAATTAGAATGTTGCTTAGTATATGCGGAGATTCAAGACCTGAAAGTCATTTTTTTGTTTCATTTTGTTTCACTCAATTTTTACAACACGCTATATATTAAGTTGTTAATTAAAAATCCTGTTTCACTTGTTTCATTTGTTTCACCCTCGCGTGAAACAAGCACAGCATGTGTTTCCAAACGAGATGCTAATGCGCCATCCCCGCGCCGGCATGCTCACTCACCTCGATCTTATGCGTAATCCGCTTGCGGCCAAAGATCAGGATGAGCATACCGATAAGCGCGGTGCTTGCCATAATACCCGCCATAGGTACTGCCGACTGACTTTTAAAAATACCAATACCCAATGTCATGAGGGCGCCTAAACCCAATTGCAGCGCGCCTAACAGTGCAGATGCCGTCCCCGCGTTATGCTCAAACGGAGCAAGTGACAAGGCTGACGCATTCGGATTTAAAGTACCCACACAGCACAGCATGACAAAGGTAATAGCAATCGTCCCACCCAAACCGTACCAGCTGTAATAACTGCCGATAAGGAATACCAGTGCCGTAACAACCTGAACTGACAACGCCACCCAGATAATCTGCTCGCTCTTATACTTTTTGAGCAGCAGGTTGTTTACCTGGCTTGCGCCGATGAACCCGATAGACAGCGCCGCGAATATCCAGCCGTAAGTTTTAGCGCTCACCTTAAATACCTCCATAAAAACTATCGGCGAAGCTGATACATACACAAACAAGCTTGCAAAGGAGAAAGCCCCGGCGAAAGCATAAGTATAAAACTGCGGCTCTTTGATCACCGCTAAAAAGCTGTTAACAATGGGGCCGGGCTTTAATGAATGGTTAGGATTAGGCTTATAGCTCTCGGGCAGGAAAAAGATCACTGTCAACAGAATAACCAGCGCCATAGCTCCCAGCACCACAAATATCAGGTGCCATCCCCAGGCCTCGGTGATGTAGCCACCGGCTGTCGGGGCTATCATAGGCGATGCGCCGAGGATCAATATCAGCAGGGCAAAGATCTTGGCGTTCTGGTCGAGCGGGAAGATGTCGCGTACCATGGTCATCGAAGCCACGCTGGCCGAACAAGCTCCTATTGCCTGTAAAAACCGCAGGATAATGAGCGTATCGATATCCTTACAAAAATAACAACCGGCCGAGGTAATAAGATAAACCACCAAACCAATGTACAAAGGCTTCTTGCGCCCAAACCTGTCCAGCAGCGGCCCGTACAATAGCTGCCCGGCAGCTAAACCAATAAAAAAACTCGACAGCGATAGTGAAACCTGGGCAGTGGTGGTATGGAGCGACCTAGCTATAGCCGGGAAACCCGGCAAATACATATCTATAGAGAACGGCCCCAGTGCCGTAAGCGAGCCCAATATTAATACCGTAAAGAAGTAACGTTTTTTAGTCATATACAGAAGTTCAGCCCTTCCTGATTTTCGGCAAAGATCAACTTTACATATTAATTTTTGAGCATCTAATCATAATATGACCATTAAACTATACAACCGGCAGCTGCAATACCGTGTTAACTAAACTTTAAATTTATTGGCGTGTTATTTGATTTGCGTTTTATAACTAAGATTATTTATCATGAAAAAGTTAGCAGTATACACCAGTATTTTAGCCGCAGTCTTTTTAACATCAGTTAGTGCTACGCAGGCGCAACAACATAAACCCTTAAGCCCACAAGCTAAAGGCGCCATCATTGGCGGTGCCGGTGGTGCTGTTGTGGGCGGCATTGCAGGCCATGGCGTCGGCGGTGCTTTAATTGGTGGCGCAATAGGCGCAGGTGGTGGTTATATCATAGGTAATGAACACCGCCGTTCGGTTGAAAAAAAGAGAAGAGCGGCATATCGCGCAGCATATTATCGTAAGCATGGGCATTACCCTAATGCTTACGTTTACAAGAAACCAAGCAGATAACTTGATTAAACCCCAAGAGCCCGCTTTTAATTTACGGGCTCTTATTTTTTTAAGTATATTGAAAGCTCTCTTCCAGCGTTGTATTATTCATGGTAAAAATTTTGCTTGCAGGTGTGTTTTGTTTGTTGCCGGTTTTTCTGATGGCACAAAATGATCATAGCTCAGCAAAGTACCGCCCGCCGGTTGATACCAACGAGAAAAGAGATTTGATAGACGTCGTCCGATCGCTGGTCGACGTTCAGCCTCGTAAAGTATCGCCGCAGGAAAAAAAGAAAGTTTACTTCTCCATATTCCCTGTTTCGAACCCAAACGCGAATGACAACCGGATGCTGATTACCTCGACCACCGCAGGTTATTATTTAGGTGATCCATCTACCACCTATATTTCAACAGCCACCTTTGCACCCTACTTTAATTTTAAAGGGCGATATGGTTTACCCATTCATACCAATATCTGGCTCAATAATAATAGCTACAACATACAGGGCGACACGCGGGTACTTAAATATCCGCAATACACCTGGGGTTTAGGCGGCGGCCAGCCGGCAAGTAATAAATTTTTAATAGATTATGTTTATGTCCGGTTTTACCAGAGCGCATTGAAACGCATTACCCCATATTTTTTTGCGGGGATCGGTTATAACCTTGATTGTTATATGGACATGGAAAGTGATAATGGCAATCCCAAAACGCTGGCCTCATTTACCAATTATAAATTCGGCACAGCGGCAAATCAAAGCTCTGTCTCGTCCGGGCCAAGCTTAAATCTTTTGTATGATACACGCAATAACCTGATCAACCCTTTGCCGGGCTGCTACGGCAACCTTATTTACCGCTACAACTCCACCCTTTTGGGGAGCAGTAATAATTGGCAGTCGTTATATATTGATTTAAGAAAATACTTATCGCTGTCTTATGGCGAACGCAAAAATATGCTGGCTGTATGGGCCTATTACTGGACCACGCTTTCACAAGGCACTCCTTATTTAAATTTACCCACGATAGGTATGGACCCTTACCAGCGCTCGGGCCGGGGCATTGAACAAAACCGTTACCGGGGCGAGAGTTTGGTTTATTTTGAAACTGAATACCGGTGCGACATCACTGCAGACGGATTATTTGGTTTTGTTGCTTTTGCCAACGTCAATGCGGCCAGCCAGGTGGATAATCGAAAACTTACTTATTGGAATCCGGCTGCTGGCGCAGGGCTTAGGGTTAAATTCAATAAAAAATCGGGCACAAACGTTGGTTTTGACTATGGGCGCAGTCGTAATTACTCGGCTTTTATGGTAAATCTGGGCGAAGCATTTTAAACTTCAAACCTCTTTATAATATTCTTTACAATGCAACGAAATTAATACTTATATTTATTGTTAATTAAGATATTATATTAAGAATTTAGGTATATTTGTTTCACAAACTGTTCGAAAAAAATTTCAGCGCACAACTTCCTGCTTCATATTGAAGCATGTTCTATTATTCATAACTCTTTAAGTTTTTCGAAGTATTTTAA
>Ga0209233_1001159_pt1 | contig 10694 bp, 8 predicted proteins | sample AraplaCL_Cvi_mCL_FD_184269 | JGI IMG/M metagenome (GOLD analysis project Ga0209233, IMG submission 184269) | Arabidopsis root microbial communities from the University of North Carolina, USA - plate scrape CL_Cvi_mCL (SPAdes) (version 2) | ecosystem: Host-associated > Plants > Roots > Endosphere ... | reverse complement strand
CGCGTTTATCGCCCCAATCTGCAGGGCCGTCACATCCGCGCCTGATTTGTCGCCGAGCGTCGTGGTTTCGAAGTTCGCAATCTGATCGATATCGGGACGCATGGCGAACTTCGAAACCAAAACGACGCTAGGAATCAATGAATTGCTAGTGTCCTTCGATTCCGAAATTCGCCCGGAGCCCGATATAAATACCATGCGAATTTCGGAATCGGGACACTAGCCTGTCATCCCGTTAATGTGGGGCGGGGCACTGGAGCGATAGCGTGAAACGACGGCATTGGCTGGCGCTGATCCTGGTTGTCGTGGCGGCGGCGCTGCTGGCGCTCTGGCTGGCGCGCGCCTTCCTCGTCGCCCGCTATGCTCGCGCCTATTTCCAGGGTCATGGCATCAATGCCGATGTCGAAATCGGCGAGCTGGGCTTTGCCGGGGTTTCCGGGCGATTTGCCCTTGGGCCGGCCCAGGCGCCAGACCTGTCGGCGGAAAAGATCGCACTGAAATTCGATCCGCTGCAATGGAAGCCGGTGGTGGTCGAAGTGTTGCTGGTCCATCCCGTTGTGCGCGCGCGGTTGGATGCCACTGGCAAGATCACCTTGGGTTCGCTGCAGAACTGGATCGATTCCCTTGGCCGCCAGCAAGGCAAGTCGGACTATGTGAGCGACAAGCTTACGATATCGCTGACGGGCCTGCGTGCGCTGCTGACGACGCCGGCGGGCAGCGTCGAAGCCGATGGCGATGTCAGGTTGGTCAAGAATGTGCCGCTGTCCGCCATGCTGCGCGTTCAACCCACGACGCTGGCCTGGAAAGGCGCCACAGTGACCTTGCGCGCCGCGGCTCTGAATTATCAGGGTGACAAGGCCGACGCCAGCTTCTTGGGCGATGTGACTTATGCGGGGCAATCGGCGCCTGGCGTCGATGCCAGCCTCGCCATTTCCGGCTTGCACTGGTCCGGTCAAAATCTTTCCGCAAGCACGGCGCATCTGCTAGCTGGTGCTCGGTCTTCCGGCCCCGTGTCCGAACCGAAACTGGATCTGACCGCCAACAATCTCAAGATGGCGGGCGCGGATGTCGGTGCCGATCTTTCCGCCACGGCCAGCGGCGGCGTGCGCGCCAATATGGCCATTCCGCGCGACCCGGCGCTGACCAGGGCGATTGCGGCCAATCTGGCGCGGCTGGAGTTGAATGCCTCGACCCATCTGGAAAAACACGGCCGCGTGTTCTCGGCGCGGTTTTCCTCGCCCGTGTCGATCACGGGGGCCCACGGCGCGGCGCTGCGGCTAGATGGCCTCAGCGTGTCCGGCACGCCTGATAATCTGAATGCTTCCTTCAGGGCCGATCTCGGCGGCGGCGGCTTGCCACCGCTCAAGGCGTCCGTCAGCGATTTGGCGTGGAGCGGCGCCGGCCTCACCGCCAACACCCAACTCGATACGCGCTTTAGCTACGCCATGCTGCGTGATGCGACGCTTGCCGCCAATGGTTTACTGTCCTGGCAATCCGGCCATTACGCGTTTACGCCCAAGGCTTGCGGCCGCTTCGGTCTGGCCGCTTTCCATCCCGGCGCCAGCGATCTGGCCAAAAATATCCGGGCCATCATCTGCCCCGTGGGCAAACAGCCATTGTTTGCGGGCGAAGGCGCGCGCTGGAAATTCACCGGCACCGCGCGCACGGCGTCCGCCTTTTTGCCGCTGGCCAATGTGCAGGCCGATCAGGTCGATGGCACGCTGGCTTTTGAAGGCACGGGCGGGGATTTTCATGGCCAGGTATCGGGGCTCACCGGCCAGATGTCCGACAAGGCCATGCCGGCCCGATTCAAGCCGGTGTTAGGCAGCGGCAAGGTTGCACTGGCGGGTGGTGTATGGCGCGGCCAGTTCGCGGTCAGCAGCGGCAAGAAATACACGCTGGGCGACGTCACCTTTCAGCACGTGATGGCTACCGGTCTGGGCTCGGCCCATATCATCGCGCCGCATCTGAGCGTCGCGCCGGGCAAGCTTGCGCCGGAAGACCTTTCCAGCCTGCTCGCCGCCTTCCGCAAGGCCCAAGGCACCGCCAGTTTTGAAGGTGACGTATCCTGGACCCATGACGCGATCACCAGTCACGGCAGACTGGATATCGACAGCCTGGATTTCCTGACGCCGTTGGGAACAGCGCACACCGTCAAGACCAGGCTGGCGTTCACCTCGCTCTTGCCGCCGCGCACGGCACCGAACCAGCATCTCACCATCTCGCGCATCGATTGGACCTTGCCGTTCAGCACCGTGGATCTGCGCTTTTCCTTCGATCCGGCGCTGGTGAAGGTCGATGCGCTCTCCAGCGGCTGGGCCGAAGGCAAGGTCAGCCTGGATGCCTTCAGCGTCAATCCCAGCCAGCCGGGGCGCATTTCGGGTGCGGCGCAGTTTCAATCCATCGCCCTGGGCTCGCTGGTGGCCGCGTCCAATCTGGGCAACAAGATCAAGCTTTCGGGCAAGATTTCGGGGCACGTTCCTTTCACCCTGGGACCGGAAGGCCTGCGCATCGCGGACGGCCGCATCGCCTCTGACGGGCCGGGACGGTTGTCGGTCGACCGCTCGCTGTGGATGCAGGGTGACGCCGCCATTTCCAGCAATGCGGTGCAGGATTTCGCCTATCAGGCGCTGGAAAACCTGGCCTTCGACAGTATGAGCGCGGAGCTGAATTCGCTTCCCGGCGGCCGTCTGCAAATTGTCTTCCACATCAAGGGCAGGAGCGACCCGCCCAAGCCGCAAACCGCCGATGTCGCCATCGCCGATATCCTCAACGGCACCGCGCTCTACAAGCCGATTCCCTTGCCCAGCGACACACCCATCGACCTGACCCTGGACACCTCCCTTAATTTTGACGAACTCTTGAAGTCCTATGCCCAGGCATGGTCAAAGAGCCTCAGTCCGGAGGGGCACCCGGACAAAAACGGAGCAGCAGCACCATGAAGCAAATGCTTTTCGCCGCCTGCGCCCTGACCGCGCTGGGCGCCTGCACGCCGACCATCCGGGTCGAAGTCGCACCGATCAATATTTACGCAAAGCTGGATGCCGATGTGCGGATCAAGCTGGACAAGGAAGTCCAGACCGCCATTCAGCAGAACCCCGACCTCTTCTAATGCGAAGGACGCCATAACATGCGCAACTTCAAATTCGTGATCCTCGCCACCCTGTCGCTGATGCTGGCCAGCCCGGCTTTCGCGGACCTGGCCAGCGACAAGGCCGCCGTCGACGCCGCCAAGGCCACGGGCAAGGTGGGCGAGCAGGCCGACGGCTATCTGGGCATTGTCAGTGGCGGCGATGCGGCTTTGTCGGCCGCGGTGGACGACATCAATGCCGGCCGCCGCGCCGTCTATACCCAGACCGCATCCAAGTCCGGCGTGACGCCGGACGCAGCCGGCCAGGCGACCGGCGCCCAGCTGATCGCCAAGACACCGCCCGGCCAGTACATCAAGCCGCTTGGCGGGAGCTGGACCAAAAAGTAGCTAGACCAGATCCACCGCCACCACTTCATGGAGGCGGATCTTGGGCACTTCCACCACCAGCCGCGTGCCGTCGCGTGACGTCTTGGGTGTGGCCCCGCTTTCCAGCAATTTGACCGCGCCGACATTGGCGCCGGCCGGAATCTCGAGCGACACGCTATAGGGCCCGGCCGGCATCATTTCGCGATAGGGGCCTTTCATCATCATGGGGTTGTTCATGTTGACGATATGGGCCGCCAGCGAGCTCTTCTGCCGCCAATAGGAAATATCGACCACGCCCGGCCCGGTCACGCGCATGGGCTGGGTTTCTTCCGCGGCCCAGTCGATCGCGTTCTGCAACAGCACCAGATGATCGGCGGCCAGCACCTCCCAGAAGGTGCGGTCCAGATCCATGGGGAAATAGACCACGCGGCCCTTGCCCACCTGACGGCAGAAGGCCATCGGAATGTCGGTGGTTTCCGTCATGGTATAGACCCGCTCCATCGGCAGGTCGGGATAGCTGGGCACCAGGGTCAGCGGCGCCGGGCCGCTGTCATGCGGCTTTACCGCGATCTGCTGGGTGGCGGCGATGATGCGCGGCGCATCTTCCAGTCCGCGCGTCAGGGGATGGGGATGGTGCGGGGTGAGATAGCTGTTCTTTACGTCCGCGGTTGTCTTGACGTAGTCGCAGCCGAACAGGTCTGACAGGCCGAAATTGGCGCGCCGCTTGCCGGTTTCGTCGTAAAGCGAGGTTTCGCCGGTCGCCACGATGCGTCCGCCGGCCATCACGAAATCGCGGATCTGCTGGCACTGCTTGTCCGACAGCGCGGCGATATCGGGCATCACCAGCACCCGATAACGCCCGATATGTTGGGGTTCCAGTTGCCGGTCATCGGCCATCTCGAAGGGAATGCGCGCTTCCACCAGCGCCTGATAATAGCCGTTCTGGGAATCGGTCACGCGCTGCGCCGCGCGCACACCATCGCCGGCGGTGAAAGCTGTGCCGCCGGCGGTGAAGATGCCCGATTGGGTGGAGTTGACCATCGCCACCCGCGCCAGATTGGCGGTGTTGCGCATGTATTTGTCATGGGCATAGTGCCATTGGAAAACCTTCTCCACGGGCGCAACCCAGCGCGCATCGAAGATGCGGGCGTTGAACTTGCAGTACCAGGGGCGAAAACCCTGGGCGATGCCGCTATGGGCCCAGGCTTCCAGCTCCGGCCCGCGCTGCACGGAATCCTTCCAGCGATTCTCGTCCTCGATGCCGACATTGAACAGGCCGCAGACCGGCAGGTTCTGCATATAGGCGCGCACCTGTTTGGCATATTTGCCCATCATCCAGACCGGCGTGGTGCCGGCACGGCCCTGGCGGTCCACCGCCACGATCGGGATGATCACATTGTTGGGATCGTTCATGCCGCCATTGGGGCTGAAGAAACTGTCCTTTTTCGATGCCTTGACCGTATCATCCCACAGCTTGAATTGCTTCCAGCGCATGTCGGCATTCCATTGGATATAGGCCTTGCGCTCAGGATTTTGCGGATCGTTGGTGGTGGGCAATTCCATGCCGGTGGCGGCGCGGAATTTTGTGCGGCAGGTTTGGCAATAGCACATGCCGCTGCCGGCCCAGCGATTGCCGAAAAAACCTTCCGGCTGATAATTGTCGGAAATCTCTTTCAAGACCGCCGGCATGAAATCGAACATGAAGCCGCCATTTTGGCAGGTGACATACATGTCGGCTGCGGCCCAGTGACGCCGGGGTTTGCCGTCTTGCGTGCACGCCGCCCATTCGGGATGCGCGGCAAAGGCCTCTTCGCTCATCGCATGGGGATCGATGCGCGCGATCACGCTCATATTGAGCTTGCGCGCGCCCTTGACCATCTCGCCGAACATGTCCCGGTCACCCAGATATTTGGCGCGGTAATGCAGCGGCACTTTGGAGGGATAAAAACAGATGCAGCCGCCCGCCGACAGGCACACCGCCTCGACATGGGTCTTCTTGAACAGGTCGAACCAGAAATTGGGATCGTAGCTGGGCGGGTCCTCCTCGGTGAAGGCCACCTGCGCCCAGCGCATGGCGTTGTTGGCCCAGGGCAGGCCCGCCTGGTCGCCGGTGATGGCGAAAGCCGGTGCCGCCTCGAATGGCGCCAACGCCAGAAGGCCGCCGGCCCCCAGCAGAAGCGCATCGCGTCGCGTCGCGTCCAGCCCATGGTGTTCGCCCATTATTCACTCCCCGATTTGTGCTCTTTGGCGGTCATTTCTAGGTTGCATTGCCAAGACGGGCAATCCGCGCTTGACTGAAAGCAACAACAAAAAACGTACAGGAAAATGGGGAGTTGTTCGTGCGCGCTTTCATCCTCGCCCTCGTCATTCTTGCACAACAGGGTGCACAAAATTGCGCGCGCGCCGGCGACATCACGGTTTACTCGCCCGGCATCGTCAACAAGCCGCTCACCCAGCTCGCGCAGGCCTGGACGGCGGAGACCGGCAACAAGGTGACCCTGGCGGGCTTCAATGTCGGGCGAATTCGCACAGCGGTGGCCAGTGACGCGCCAGGCGATGTGGTGGTGGCGCCGACATCCGATTTCATCGGCTTTGCGCCTAAGCTGGTGTCCGGCAGCCAGCGCGCACTGGGCCGCATTCTGTTCGGCCTGGTGGTCAAGGCCGGCGGCCCGCATCCCGATATTTCCAGCCGCGAAAAATTCGTGGCGGCGATCAAACAGGCAGGCGTATTGGGCTTCGCCAATCCCCAGGTCGGCAGCCTGACCGGCGGTATGGTGAAAGACATGCTGCGGCGCCCTGAATTCACCGGGGTCGAGCGCCGTCCGGTCAAAGGCCTGATCGGTGAGGCGATTGCGCGCGGCGATGCGCCGTTTGGCGGCGGCGCCATCACCGAAGAGATCAATGTCAGTGGCGCTGAAGTGGTCGGTCCGTTCCCTGACGATTTCGGCCTGCATGTCGATGTGTCGGCGGCGGTGCTCAAGACCGCGGCCAGCGCATCTGATGCCGAAGCCTTCCTGCGCTATGTCACCCGACCCGAGGCACAGGCGGTGTGGAAGGCCGGTGGGATCGCCGAGACGCCTAAATAATCAGAACGGCTTCAGACCCTTCGCCACCCAGGCGGCGCGGGCTTCCTTGCTCGCCAGGAATTTGACAAAGGCTTCCGCGTTCTTCTGGTCGGCGGCACGCGCCGACACCGCCAGGATCGCGTCCATATGGCCGCCCAACTCGGCGGGCAGGGGCGCCACCAGCTCGATCTGCGGCTTGTTGAGGATTTCCGGCACCAGCTGGATCGCCATGTCGCCTTCGCCCCGCGCCAAGGCACCCGCGCCTTCGCCTTTGATGACCGGAACGACATGCACGCCGGCGAATTCCGGTTTTTTCAGGATGCCGTCGATGATCACCGCCTGCATGGTGCCACCCTTGGGATCGTTCACCTCGACGGCGCCCGCCGACTTCAGCACCGCCACCAGTTTTTCCACCGTCGAGATATCGGGCTTGGCCGCGCCTTTCTTCACTGCAAGTCCAAGCTCATCGCGGCCCAGCGGCGTGTAGCTGCCATGCACGATGCCACCATCCAGATAGAGCGTGTTCATCAGGTCCGCGGGCAGGGCGATGACATCGGCGGCCGGGGTCGCGGTCTTGATCTGGTCGACGATCACATTCATGCCGCCTTCGCTGACGATGACATTGACACCGGTGCGCTTGGTGAAATCCGCCGCCAGATCCTTCAGCGCGGAGTTGTAGACAAAGCCCGGCGCCAGCACGCGGATCTTCGCGGCATTGGCCGAAACCGCCGTTATGAAAGCAAATAGCGCGGCCAACAGGGCGGCAGAAAGAAGTGGGCGCATGGCAGGTCCTTATCTGTAAAGAAGAAGCTTGTTCCAGAACGCGCAATTGTTGTCCGTGGCGAACTGGCCATTGGTCCGGACCGTTTTCCAACCATCACGCTGCAGCATATAGGCCGGGCTGTCCGCGCCTTTTTGCCAGCGCGGCCATGGCGCATTGCCGAGACCGTTGGGATTGCCGATGCGCATGAAACCGGCCCAGGCGTCGATCATGTGGTCCGACAGCTGGCTCTGCGCCGGCGTCAGTTTGAAGTGCAGTCCATCGGGCCCGCCATGATAGCCGATGAAGATATAGGCGATGTCGGCGGTGTGATAAGCCAGCGGCTGATAGCCCGGCATCCTGGGAAAATAGGTCTGCGCCGTCACATCATCGAACCGGTACATATAGACCGTCACATGCGCGGCAAATTCGCCGGCCACATATTGGCCACGGCAGGCCAGCATCTCGCTATGGGCGCGGTCCCACGCCATCTGCGCGCCGGCTTTCGCCACCGGATAGTGCGCAACCACCGCATCGGCCGTGCCCGCAGGATAGGCGGGCGGCGTGCCGCCCGCGCCGGCATTGCCGCCATAAGTTTTCTGAACATAGGCCAGGTAGTCGGCCTGGTTGATCGGGGCGCGGTCCTTCTTGAAATACTGAAGGATGCCGTTGGTGAAATTGCCCTCGTCATGGGTGGTGCCCATCATGATTGGCACCTGGTTGAACCGGCCCGCTTCGATCAGATCGATCTCCTGGCGCGGGATCACGGTGCCATCCACCATGGGATTGGTGATCAGCGGGCTGGTCTCGCTGGCAGTCCCGGCCAAGGCTTCGATTTTGCTGGCGGGCAGGGCGCGAAGGCATTTCGCGATATCGCCTGACGTGCAGCCGGCAGCGGCGGCGAATTTCCGCCCTTTGTCTTCTGAAACCGACAACGGTACGAAGGGCGAATAGCCGCCGCTCTGGAAGATGGCGCGGTGGATCAGGCCCTTGCTCCCTGGCGACATGACCAGCGCGGAGGACGCGCCGGCGCCAGCCGACTGGCCGCCAACCGTGACATCGTCGGGATCGCCGCCAAACGCGGCGGCGTTGCGCTTCACCCAACGCAGCGCCGCCTGCATGTCCATGATGCCATAATTGCCGAACGGGTGACCTTCGGCGTCGAGCGCGGGATTGGCCATGAAACCGAACAGGTTCAGGCGATAGTTGATTGTCACCACAACCAGCTTGCCGCGTGTCACCAGCTTGGTGGGATCATAGTCGTTGGAGGCGCCGTCGAAATAACCGCCACCATGAATCCAGACCAGCACGGGCCGTTTGGCCGTGGTATCCCCAGTGAAGACGTTCAGATACAGACAATCTTCATTGCTGTTGGGCGGCCCGGCAAACGGGCCAAGCGTCGTGACCTGCGCGCAGATGGGGCCGAATTTGGTCGCATCGCGCACGGCGGTCCATTTCGCGATCGGCTGTGGCGGCATCCAGCGCAAGGGACCGACTGGCGGCTTGGCATAGGGAATGCCCAGAAAGCGCGTCACCCCGTCCTTGGTCGCGCCCTCTACCGGCCCTTCTGCGGTCGCGACCGGCGCGGCATGCGCGCCGACTGCCAGCCCGCACAGCATGGCCAGCACCACGGCAATCCCGCGCATGTCCGTCTCCGTCAGTTGGATTTCTTGCTCTGGATATAGCTGACGACCTGCCAGATCTGGTCCGGCGTCATCTTGTCTTTCCAGGCCGGCATGCCGCGCGGCGTGCCGTCGGCGATGGTGCGGAAAATCTCGCCCGGCTTGCCGCCATAAAGCCAGGCGGCGTCGGTCAGGTCCGGCCCCATCCCGCCGGTCAGGTCATAAGCGTGGCAGCCGGCGCAGTTCATCTGACCGAACAGCGTGTGTCCGGCTTCCACCGCATCGGCCTTGCCTTCAAACGGATTGGGCGTGTCCGCCGTGACTTGTGCAAAAGCGGGCGTGGCTGCAAACAGCAAAGCAACAACAAGCCTCTTCATCAGTTATGCGCCGCCGCCGGAGGAACCGAAATCGGCGCCGCCGCGCCGGCTTGCGAAACCAGCTGGGACGTGCCGGTGCCGATGCCGTTGCCGTCCACCGAAAAGACATAAAGCATGTTGCCGCCCGGCATATAGCCCTTTTCGCGCCGGATCACGCCGGCGCCGCCGCCGACGCCGGCATAGACCGCCACATATTGGCGTTTGTCGGGGCCCAGGAACGTCATGGGCGCCGCGGTGATGCCTGAGCCCAGCTTCTGCGACCACAACACCTTGCCGCTCCGCGCATCCACGGCGCGGAACCAGCCATCCATGGTGCCGTAAAACACCAAGTCGGAGCCGGTCACGACCGCGCCGCTCCAGACATAGAGATTCTCCTTGATGCTCCATACCCGCTTGCCGGCGACGGGATCCCAGGCAATGAACTCGCCCCAGTTGCCGCCCGGCCCGGCATGGCGCTGCATCTCCATGCCGTCATAGGGTGCGCCCGGGATGTATTTCACTTCGTGATTTGTCAGGTCCATGCAGCTGTTGAACACGCCCGCATAGAGCAGGCCGGTGCGCGGGCTGAAGGCCGACGGATTCCAGTTCTTCACCCCGATATCGGGCGGGCAGATATTGGTGACCTTTTTTTCCACGATCGGATGGGCGGCGTCGTTGACCACCGGCATGCCGGTTTTGAGGTCGACCTCCTTGGCCCAGTTCTCAAGACCAAAGGGTTTGGCCACCAGCACCTCGCCGGTGGCGCGGTCGATGGTGTAGGCGAAACCATTGCGGTTGAAATGCACCATCACCTTGCGGCGCGCGCCGTTCCAGGGAATGTCGATCAGCACATTCTCATTGACCCCGTCATAGTCCCATTCGTCATGCGGGGTGAACTGATAGGCCCATTTCGCCTGGCCACTGTCGGCGTCGCGGGCGAACACTGCCGAGCTCCACAGGTTCAGACCCGGCCGCTGCGACGGGGTGCGCGGCCCCGGATTGGAAGTGCCGTAATAGATTTCGTTCAGGTCGGGATCATACGACACCCAGCCCCAGGGCGCCGACGCACCCTGTTTCCACATGTCGGCAGGCCAGCTGGTCACGCCCAGATCCTTGCCCTTCATCCAGGGATAGAAGGGTTTGAAATCGGCGCCGATCAGCGCCCCGTCATCGGGACCGTTGGTGAAAGCCTTCCAGATAGTGTGGCCGTCTTTGACATCCAGGGCCTGGAACCAGCCATTGGTGCCAAGCTCCCCGCCCGAGGAGCCGACATAGACCTTGTTGCCGACCGTAAAGGCGGCCTGGGTCATGGTCGGGCCCTTGCTCACGTCATCCAGCAGCACGCGCCATACTTCCTTGCCGGTGTTGGCGTCGACAGCGACGGTGTGATCGTCGAGCAGGTTGTAGATCAGCTTGCCGTCGGCATAGGCCCAGCCG
>Ga0209233_1001158_pt1 | contig 10701 bp, 11 predicted proteins | sample AraplaCL_Cvi_mCL_FD_184269 | JGI IMG/M metagenome (GOLD analysis project Ga0209233, IMG submission 184269) | Arabidopsis root microbial communities from the University of North Carolina, USA - plate scrape CL_Cvi_mCL (SPAdes) (version 2) | ecosystem: Host-associated > Plants > Roots > Endosphere... | reverse complement strand
GGCGTGCCGGCCGCACTGGTCGGCGCCATCGAGGACGCGTTGCGCGACTTCGGCGTGAGCCTCACCGACGATGGCCCCTATACGCCGAGCCGGGTGCTCGGCCTGATCAACGCCGCCCCTTCAGCTTTTGCCACCCTCTCCTCCAACCCCTGATGAGAACGAGAACCGCCATGCCGCTGACGCTTTCCCGACGCCGTTTCACGCAAGCCGCCCTCGCCACCGCCGCCGGTGCGGCACTGGGCGGGGCCTGGGCCGGCCGCGCCTTCGCCGCCGACCCGCTGTCGATGCAGGCCGCCTGGGTGAACGATTCCGAGTTCATCGGCTATTTCGCCGCGATGGACGAGGGCTACTACAAGGCCGAGGGCCTCGACATCCAGTACCTGACCGGCGGCCCCGACGTGATCCCGGAGAGCTCACTCCTCTCCGGCACGGCGCTGCTCTCGCTGACGGCCATCGAAACGACGGTGCCGGCGATCGTCGACCAGGGCGCCAAGTTCAAGGTGATCGGCGCGCAGTTCCAGAAGAACCCGATCGGGGTGGTGAGCCTTGCTTCCTCCAACATCAAGGAACCCAAGGACCTGATCGGCAAGACGCTCGCCTGCCCGCCGGTAAACCTGACTTCGGTCAAGGCGATGTTCAAGCTCAACGACGTGCCCGAGGACAAGGTCAGGATCGTCCCCTACGAGTATGACCCGACGCCGCTGATCCAGGGCAATGTCGACGCGACGATCGACTTCACCACCGACGTGCCCTTCACCATCAGGCAGGCCGGCAAGGACGCAGCGTCGTTTCTCCTCTACGACTACGGCTTCTCGGTCTTTGCCGACACCGTCGTCGTCACCGAGGACACGCTCAAGTCGCGGCGCGCCGATCTGGTCAAATGGCTGCGCGCCAGCCGCAAGGGCTGGGACAAGGTCTTTACCGACCCCGCGGCCTATCCTCCCAAGATCGCCGACACCTGGTTCAAGGGCACCGGCCGCACCATCGCCAACGAGGTCTTCATGACCGGCGCCGAGAAGGCCATCATCGCGAACCCCAAGGGCATCTACGCCATGAGCGAGGAGGACATCCAGAAAAACATCGACGCCCTGGGCCGCGTCGGCATCAAGGCCACCAAGGACATGTTCGACACGACCTTGCTCGCCGAGGTGTGATGGGTTTACGGCCGTCCTCCCCCCTCCCAACCTCCCCCACAAGGGGGGAGGTGCCGGGCCGTGTTGCTTGCTCGGCAGGCGTCCCACGGGCACGGACGAACACCCTCCCCCGCCGTGGGGAGGGTTGGGGAGGGGGCGCAGACGCAAATCTCGTCCCACCCTCCGCCTCATGGGAGCCTAGCGAACCGGGCGCCGCACACCAGCCGCGCTCGTGGTTCGACAGGCTCACCATGAGGGCTACGATAGACTGACGTACCCGCCCGGCAGCGGCATACCAACCGGAGGCAAAGCCCATCCCATGACCGAACAGCCCGCCCGCGACGTCATCATCGACCATGTCGGCCGGCGATTCCGGGGCCGCGGCCGTGACGTGGTGGCGCTCGAAGCGGCCTCGCTCGATATCGGGCGCGGCGAGTTCATCGCCCTGATCGGCCCCTCCGGCTGCGGCAAATCCACCCTGCTGCGGATCATCGCCGGGCTCGACGAACCCGACGACGGCGTGGTGCAGATTCGCGGTGCGACGCCGGCGGAGTTCCGCAACCGCGGCGAACTCGGCATCGCCTTCCAGGACGCGGCGCTGCTGCCATGGCGATCGGTCGAGCGCAACATCACCTTGCCGCTCGAAGTGCTTGGCCGGCCGCTGAAACCCTCGGCGCAGCGGGTGCAGGCGCTGATCGATCTCGTCGGGCTGAAGGGGTTCGAGAAGTCGACTCCCGGGCAGCTTTCGGGCGGCATGCGCCAGCGCGTTTCGATCGCCCGGGCGCTGGTGACCAATCCCTCGCTGATCCTCCTCGACGAGCCGTTCGGGGCGCTGGACCAGATCCTGCGGCGCACGATGAACCTCGAGCTGCAGAAGATCTGGATGCGCGAGCGCACCACGACCGTCCTCGTCACCCACGGCATCGACGAGGCGATCTTCCTTGCCGACCGGATCGCGGTGATGAAGGCCGGGCCGGGCCGCATCGTCGAACTGGTCGAGGTGCCTTTCGCCCGGCCGCGCGATCCGTCGCTGTTCGCCGACCCGGCCTTTCATGCGCTGGCCGACCGGCTGTCCGAAATGCTGCACCGGGACGATGCGGCATGAAACGCCTTCTCCGGTCGCTCATGCCGTTCGCCGTCCTCGTCGTGGTGTGGGAGCTCGCCGGGCGGCTGAAGCTGGTTGCCGGCGGCGCCCTGCCCCCGCCTTCGGCCGTCATCGCCGACTGGGCCGCCAATGCCGACATCTACCTCGTCCACGTCGGGGCGACGCTGGCGGCGGCCTCGCTCGGCTTCGTCTTCGGCGTGCTGGTGGCGGTCGTCGCCGCCATCGCGTTCGTGCTCTGGCCGGTCACCGAACGGCTGACGCGCGGCATTTCGATCACGCTGTTCGCCATCCCCGCCATCACGTTGGGCCCCATACTGGTGCTGAGCTTTCGGGGCAACGTGCCGCAGATCGTGCTGTCGGCCATCTGCGTCTACTTCCCCACCATGATCGCCACGCTCCTCGGGCTGCGCGACATCGATCCCCGCCCCGTGGACGTGATCAGCGTCTATGGCGGCGGCAAGTGGGCCGTGCTCCGCTTCGTCCGGCTGCGCGCGGCGTTGCCGGCGATTCTGGCCGGCCTCAGGGTCGCGGCACCCGCCGCCATGCTCGGCGCCATCCTGGGCGAGTTCGGCGCCGGGACGCGCTGGGGCCTGGGCAGCTTCCTGCTCGGATCGCTCGGCCAGGCCAACCCGTCGCGCATCTGGGGCATCGGGCTTTGCGCCACGGCCATCGCGGCCATCGGCTACGTGCTGTTCGCCGCCGCCGGGCGGGCCCTGCTCGGCACCACGACGCAGGTGACGATCGCCGCCAACAGCGCTCCCGACCGGCTGGGCGATGCCGGGACGACTTCGCCGGCGGTGCGCGCCCTGATCGTCGCCACCTCGCTCGCCGCCCCGTTCATCGCCTGGTGGGCGGCGCTGAAGCTGCTCGGCCTCAACCCGATCATCGCGCGCGACCCGATCGCAACATTCAACTATCTTTTCACGACGGATCACGCCGCTGCGGCGCGCCAGACGCTGCTATTGGCGTTCTCCTCGACGTTGCCGGTGGCGCTGCTCGGCATGGCGCTGGGGCTGCTCGCCGCCTTCCTCCTCGCCGCCCTTTCGGTGCTGCGACCGAGCGTTGCGGTGGCGCTGATGCCCCCCTCGCTGGTGTTGCAGACCATGCCGCTGGTGGCGCTGACCCCGATCGTCGTTTTGCTGTTCGGCCGCGACCTCGCGGCGATCCTCGCGGTGACGGTCGCGGTGGTCTTCTTCCCGGCATTCGTGACGCTGGCGCAAGGACTTGCGACCGTGCCACGGGCAGCGCTCGACGTGGTGCGCACCTATGGCGACCGGCCGCTCAAGTCGCTGCGGCTGGTCTCGGTGCCCTATGCCCTCCCCTACCTTTTCGCCGCCGCACGGCTGGTGGCGCCGCGCGCTCTGCTCGGGGCGATGATCGCCGAGTGGCTGGCGACCGGCACCGGCGTCGGCCAGTTGCTCAACGCCTCGCGCGGCACCCTCGACTACGGCATGATCTGGGCCACGGCGTTCGTCAGCGTGGTGGTGGCGATTCTCGCCTACCAGGTGGTGGGTATCGTCGAGCGGCTCGTGGTCCGAACCTGAGGCGGGGCATGAGGATAACTCAGTTGTGCCCGCGTTCCGCCGCCGCGCTAACCTCATGAAAACAGCAAAGAAACCGGAGACCCCAGATGAGCCGCGAACTGGCCGAAATGACCTGGCAGGAAGTGCGTGACCTCGACAAGCGCCAGGGGTGCGTCGTGCTGCCGCTGGGCTCGCTCGAACAGCACGGCCCGCACCTCAGCGTCGACTGCGACCTGTTCTTTTCCAGGACCTTCCTCGACCTGGCGACGGCCGCCCTGCCCGCCGACCTGCCGGTCTGGCGACTGCCGATGCTGCCGATCAGCAAGAGCAACGAGCACGAAGGCTTTGCCGGCACGTTCTGGCTAAGGGCGGAAACGCTGTTTGCCGTGCTGCACGACGTGGCGCAAGGCGTTGTAAAATCAGGCTTTCGGCGGCTGGTGCTGTGGAATTGCCATGGCGGCAACCGGGCGCTGCTCGACGTCGCGGCGCGCGATATCCGCGCTGCCACAGGCCTGATGGTCTTCACCATTTTCCCGCCCGCCACGGCGCCGGATCCTGTCGCGACGACGCCCGAGGAACAGCTTTACGGCATCCATGCCGGCGACTGGGAAACCAGCGTCATGCTGGCGCTGTCGCCTGAACGGGTGCGGCTCGACAAGCGCGATACGGCCTATCCGGCGTTCCAGGGGCAGTCGCTCAATCTCGAGTTCACCGGCGCCAACGTCGCGTGGCTGACGCGGGACTTCATGCAGAGCGGCACCTGGGGCGACGCCACGGTCGGGACGGCCGAGCGCGGCCGCGCGCGCATCGACGCCGTGGTGCCACAGCTGGCCCGCATCCTGACCGAGATCGTCAGCTTCGAAATGCCGGCTGCAAAATAGGCCGTGGGCAAAAGAAAGCCGGCGCGAGGCCGGCTTTCCGCAAGTCGCAGGTGTCGGCGTTTGATCAGGACGCCTTGCGCACCAGACCCCAGGCGCCCGTCAGGGTGATGGCGGCGAAAGCCATCTTCAGCAGGTCCCACAGGAGGAAGGGCAGCGCCCCGGCGTTGAAGGCCGGCGGCAGGGCGGCGACGAAGCCAGTGCCCGACTTGCTTCCGATATAGACGGCGAGCCACGCGACGCCGATGACGAAGCACAGGGCATCAGCCGCGAGCATCACCGCAAACAGCTGCACGAGCTTCCGCGACAGGCCCATATCGGCGGCCCGGCCGATGATGAAGGCCATGGGCAGGAAGCCGAGGATGAAGCCGAAGGCAGGCGACAGGGCATAGAGCGGGCCGCCCCCGACCGAGAACACCGGCAGGCCCGACAGGCCTTCGACGATGTAGAGCGCTACCGTAGCGACACCGATTCGCGCCCCGAAAGCCGCAGCCACCATGGCGACGGCCAAGGTCTGCAGGGTCACGGAAATGGGCCAGGTCGGCACGTTGATCTTGCTGCACAGGGTGATGAACAGCGTGCCCAGGACGACGGTGGCGATCCCCGAAGCAAGTCTGGCGCTGTTTGCCTTGGGCGCAACTGTGCCCAGCAGCGTGTTCGGAGTGGTCAAAGTCACGGCCATCGTTATACCTTCCCAATTGGTGCAAAATCCTCCGACTTTCTAATCTTCCAACCCCCTTCAGGCAATGCCCAGCGCAAGCGGGACGTTCAGTCCCAACACCAGTTTCGACGCCGACGTCGGCTCGCTGGTCGAGCTGGTCGAAGGCATTGCGCGCGTAACGGCGCCCAACAGCGGCCCCTATACCTTTACCGGCACGAACACGTTTCTGGTCGGCGTCGACCGGCTGGTGGTCATCGATCCCGGTCCCGCCGATTCCCGCCATCTGCGGGCGCTGTTGAAAGCGATCGACGGCCGGCCGGTCGAGGCGATCCTGCTCACCCACACGCACCGGGATCACTCGGGGCTGGCGCGCCGGCTGCGGCGCAAGACCGGTGCGCCGATCTGGAGCAACGGCCCGCACCGGCTCTATCGCGAAGCGGGCCGGCTGGAGCGGCTGCTGCTGTCGCGCTCATGCGATTTCAAGCTGATCCCCGACGAGGTCCTGGCCGAGGGCTCGACGCTCGAGATCGACGGCATCACGCTGACGGCCATGCCCACGCCTGGCCACTGCGCCAACCATTTCGCCTTCAGCGTCGCCGGGTCGCCATATCTCTTCATCGGCGACCACGTGATGGGCTGGAGTTCGACGGTGGTGGCACCGCCCGACGGCAACATGGCCGACTATCTGCAGTCGCTCGAGAACGTCATCGTTTCGCCCTTTACCTACTACCTGCCCGCTCATGGCGGCCCGATTCCCGAGGGGCGCAAATACGCGCGGCAATTGCTGGCCCATCGGCTCGACCGCAACCAGCAGGTGCTCGACGGGGTGGCGGACGGGGCCCGCACCGTCAGCGCGCTGGTGCGGCGCATCTACCAGGGATTGGCGCCGGCCCTGCGGCCCGCCGCGGCCAAGACGGTCGAGGCCCATCTCGATTATCTGGTGGCGCGCGGCGAACTCGACGTGCAGCGCGGCCCGCTCGGGGCACGCTACCGCGCCCTCTAGGCCGGCCGGCTGCCGTCAGCGCCGTTTCGGCGGTGGGGCCGGTGCCGGGACCGGTGCCGCCTGCTGCTCGGTGCCGCCGGTATCGGTTTCATCGTCACTGGTCGTGCCGACCGGCTGATCCTTCATGAGCTGGGTCACGCGCGCGTCGAGCGCCGCCAGAAATTCCTCGATGCGCCGGCCGTTTGAGCCCGGCTCGTGCAGCGGCGCCGACGACGCGGAGCGCATCGCCACAGTGCTGCCCCCCGCGGCCGGGGCGACGCGGACCGAAACCTCGTCGCGAAAGCCGAGCAGGGTCGTGGCAATGCCATCCAACTGGCCATCGTCCCCAGCTGCCGTCGGCTGGCGACGGAGCCGCACATCCCAGCCATGATCGACGGCGAGCTGGTCGACGAGCTGGTACATCCGGCCGGCCGAGACCGGATAGCTGCGGTTCTTGATGTTGGGAAAAACGACGGCAAAGCGCTGCTGCAGGTCGGCGGCAGGGGGCACAAACGTCGTCGGCGTGAGCAGCGGCGGCGGATCGGCGAGGTCGGTCGTGGCATCGTCCAGCATCGGGTACAACGCCAGCTGCGACAGCCAGTAGGCCATGGGCGCGAGGCACACGAGGCTCAGCAGCAGGCCGGTGATGGCCTTGCCCCAGCCCAGGTCGCCGGTGGTCCAGATGCGGGAAATCGCCCCGATCGAGGTGAAAAGCGCCAGCAGCGCCACGAGCACGGCGAAGATTCCGACCTTCTCGAACTGGTCGGACGACATGGTCTGCGACCGGTGCATGATGATGGGAATGACCGTGAGCGGCAGGGCGAAGCTGCCCAGCCGGCGGGCCCAGATCGCCCAGCGCGAGGTCCGCAGCAGGATGCGCATCAGCGCCACCACCAATGGCTGGAGCGGCGTCCGCAGCGGGGGCGGGCGGCGGCCGCGCGGGGCGGCAGAAGCAGGTTCATGCTCGACGTTCCAGGCAGGAGGCAGCGGCGGCCGGCCGAAGGCGGACGAGCCCAGTTTGATGGCCCGGCACTGCGATTCCGTAAAGAGCCGGCGGGCGGCGCCTCACGGATAGAGGCGCTGGCGCCGCCAGGGTTGGCCGGCGCCATCGCGCAGGAACTGCACGCGATCGTGCATGCGGAATTCGCCATCCTTCCAGAATTCGATGGCAGAGGGAACGAGGCGGAAGCCCGACCAGTGGGGCGGCCGGGGCACGGCCGCCTCGCCGAGCCGGTCGGCCAGCGCCCTGGTGCGATCGACCAGCGTCTGCCGGTCGGCGAGCGGGCGCGATTGGTCGGAGGCGCTCGAGGCGAACTGCGAGCCTCGGGCGCGGCTGGCGAAATAGGCATCGGCCTCGGCGGGCGTCACCACTTCGACGGGGCCGCGGGCCCGGACCTGGCGGCGCAGCGACTTCCAGTGCAGCACCAGCGCCGCCTGCGGGTGCGCCAGCAATTGCCGGCCCTTGGCACTTTCGAAATTGGTGAAGAACACGAAACCGCGGCTGTCCCGGGCGTTGAGCAGCACCATGCGAACATCGGGCAGGCCGGTGGCATCGACCGTCGCGATCGCCATGGCATGCGGATCATTCGGCTCGCTCTCGCGGGCGCTGGCGTACCATTCCTCGAACAGGGCGAAGGGATCGATCCCGCCCTTGTCGCTGTCGTCGTAAAGGCCCTCGGTCAGGGTCGGCATGGCAGTGCAAAGCCTAATGGTGGCAAGGGATTGGCCAAATTCCGGACGATCTGGAAAATCCCTAGGGTCGTCGCCATATAGGATGGCAAGATGCGGTTCTGCAACCGCCCACGATTCGGTACTGGAATATGCGCGACCCCTACACGGTCCTCGGCGTGCCTCGGTCGGCGAGCGAAACTGAACTGAAGGCGGCCTATCGCAAGCTGGCGAAGGCCTATCACCCCGACCAGAACCGGCAGGACCCCAAGGCCCAGGCCAAGTTTGCCGAAGTGTCTGCCGCGTATGACTTTTTGTCGGACGGCGAGAAGCGGGGGCAGTACGACCGCGGCGAAATCGACGAGAGCGGGCAGCCCAAATTCGCCGGCTTCGGCGGCAACGGCTTCCGCGGCGCGCGGGCCCGCACTGCGGCCGGCGGGGCCGGCAACGGGTTTTCGGCCGAGGACATCCTCAAGGAATTCATGAGCGGCTTCGGCGGCCAGGCCGGAACGCGGCGGCAGCCGGGCGGCGGCGCCAACTGGGACCCGTTCACGGCCCAGGCGGGCGGCGCCACGCGCGGCGGCGGGCTCAGGGGCGAGGACGCAAACGTCACGGCGGCGGTACGGCTCGAGGATGCGCATGCCGGCGCCTCGGTGCCGGTGCGGCTGCCGAGCGGCAAGACGATGTCGGTCAAGCTGCCCGAAAAGGTCGAGGACGGACAGCAGATTCGCCTTAAGGGCCAAGGGTTTGCCTCGAGTGTCGCAGGTGGCGAGGCAGGTGACGCGCTGGTCACCGTCAAGTTCGAGCGGCACAAGCAATTCCGCCGTGACGGCAAGGACTTGCGGGTGGACGTGCCGATCACGCTCTACGAGGCGGTGCTCGGTGCCAAGGTGCGGGTGCCGACGCTCGACGGGTCGGTCGAGCTCAACCTGCCGCCCGGCGTAGACACCGGCAAGTCATTGCGGCTCAAGGGAAAAGGCCTCCACGGCGACGGCGACCTCTACGCCCAGCTGCGCATCCAGCTGCCCGAGGGCGGCGACGCCGACCTCGAGAGCCTGATGCGCTTCTGGCGGGACCAGAAGCCCTACCAGGTGCGCGAGTAGCCGTCATACCGGCGGAAAACCGGCACAACATTTTGCGGTAACAGCGTAGAGTTGATGTGGAACTGGCGTGGAGTTCGGCGTCGTCCTGGACCGGTCGCGTCTCCGATCCCGACGATGCCGATTCTCCACCGCCCTTCCCTCTACGGCGACAGTGTCTCCAGATAGAGGTCGATCAGTTGCCGAGCCCGTCGTCGACAGGCGCCCTCGGCTTCATCGGGCAGCGCGGTCACCTTGGTGGGCAGCGCCGCGCCGGTCTTTCGTTCGATGATGACCGCGGACCTCGGGTCATCTTCGGTCAGGACGATCTCGTGCCCGCGATAAACTTCGTTCATTGCGTCTCCCCCGACTCACCTCAACTTCGAATGCAACGCGTGCTTAGCAAGGGCGTCGCCGGGGGCGCGGTCACGAGGGCCGCTGTGGTTAACCAGTATTAACACGTACCCTTAAAATTCTCTTGGCGCGGCCGCCCGGGCGAGGCGGTCGTTGATGGCCTCGCCGAGCCCGCTATGGGGCACCGGCGCGACGGCGATGGTGGCCACGCCCGTCGCATCGAGCTCGTGCAGCATGGAGAAAAGATTCCGCGCCGCCTCGCGCGGGTCGGCGTCCGCCGAGAGGTTGCGCAACGGCCCGTCCCAGGCGGGCGCCGCGCCAAACGCCAGGTACGCTTCGCCGGGGCGGGGCGCCTCGGCCTCGAGGCGCAGCCGGGCGTGCGGGGCGTAGTGGCTGGCGAGCATGCCGGGCGCGACGATGCCGCCATCATTGCTGCCGAGCTCCAGCGGCCGGCCGATCAGTGCCTCGATCTCCTCGCGTGCCAGGGCGCCGGCACGCAGCTGGATGACGCGGTCGCCATCGACCTTGACGATGGTCGATTCGACCCCGGCGGCGCACGCCCCGCCATCGAGCACGGGAATGCGGGCGCCGAAGGCGGCGATCACCTGCCCCGGCGTCGTCGGCGACAGCCGCCCCGACGGATTGGCCGAGGGCGCCGCCAGCGGCCGGCCGACGAGTTCGATCAGTTGCAGGGCGAGCGGATGAGCGGGCACCCTGATCCCCACCGTATCGAGCCCGGCGGTGACCAGCTGCGACAGTGGCGCCTCGGGGCGCTTGGGCAGCACGAGCGTGAGCGGGCCGGGCCACAGCGTCGCCAGCCGCTCGGCGAGCGGCGAGAACTCGGCCAGCGTGTGCGCCATTGCCAGATCGGCGCAGTGGACGATCAGCGGATTGAAGCGCGGCCGGCCCTTGGTCTCGTAGATCTGGAGCACCGCCTCGGAATTGCTCGCATCGGCGCCGAGCCCGTAGACGGTCTCGGTCGGGAAGGCGACGAGCCCCCCGGCGCGCAGCAGCAGCGCGTAGTCGGAGAGGGTCGCGGGGATGGCAGGAAGCTTTTGCATCGGGCGCGCGTTGCAAGGGGGTCCGGCCCTGCTGACGCGCAGGGCATGGCCCTGTTTGACAAGGGGTCGGGCCCGCGTCAAGAAAGCTCATTGCCCGGCAAGCGAGGCGACGCCGAAATGTCCACACTGCTGGTCAGCCAGACCAACTTCGACAGTCACGCAACCCCCTCGGGCCACCCCGAACGGGCCGAGCGCATCCGTGCGGTGGAGGAGGCGCTGCGGCGGCCGCGCTTCCTGAAACTGCTGCGGCGCGAGGC
>Ga0209233_1001157_pt1 | contig 10711 bp, 9 predicted proteins | sample AraplaCL_Cvi_mCL_FD_184269 | JGI IMG/M metagenome (GOLD analysis project Ga0209233, IMG submission 184269) | Arabidopsis root microbial communities from the University of North Carolina, USA - plate scrape CL_Cvi_mCL (SPAdes) (version 2) | ecosystem: Host-associated > Plants > Roots > Endosphere ... | reverse complement strand
GGTACACATGCGTTTTGGTGCTGGTATCGCGCGCCACCAAACCCTTGTCGGTCATAATTTGCATAAGCTTGAGGGTGGTGGTATAACCGGCGTCCTTGTTTTCAGAAAGTTCCTCATGCACGTCGCGAACAGTACATTGGCCCAATCTCCAGATCACCTGTAAAATCTCTAACTCGCTTTCTGTCGGTTTCAGTTCCATATCAATTGCTTCTTCTACGAATATCTTCGTACAAATATGTACGATGTTTTTCGTAGATGCAAGAAAAAAGTGAAAATTTTTTGTTAAATCTTGTTAAATGAGTGGATTGGCAGTTGAAGATTGGTTATTGAAGATTAGTATGTATCGTTGTACGTTCGACGTAATACGTTAAGTGCGCAAACCCTGTGCGGTTCCTTCCCCACGGGAGGGGCAGGTCCGAAGGACTCCTTTGGAGGAGGGGTCTCGCCAAGCTACAAACCCAATAACCCAACCAAAATAGTCCGTCCGAAAAAGCGGTGAGACAGCAACAAACAGTCGGGACACCCGGAACTATAATCGCCGCCGTGGAGAGCAATTTCTGCACCTGCTAAGCCAAAGCAGAGGCGACAGCTTTTTTTTCATTTTACTTCCTTAAAACCAGTTTGTTATGCGTAAATTTAATCGAGGCTTTTCGATAGGTCCCCACTATGGTCTTTTTTGCTTATACGTTTTGTAAACTTAATAGTTAATCACCCTAATTTTTGCTGTTATGAAAACCAACTATCCAACTCAGTCAGACCAACGCCGCAATTTCCTGAAACAAGTTGCCACAGGCGCTGCCGTATTAGGTACAGGCATGTTATCCTCAACACTGTCATTAGCTGCCGACACCGTTCAACCCGGTAACTCAGATGCCGACGAATGGTTTAAACACATAAAAGGAGTGCACAAAATAGTTTTTGATGTAACCAACCCAAATGGTATATCGCCTTTTGCCTGGCCCCGGGTGTTCACGCTCACCAATGCCGCTACCGGGACACCCGAAAAAGACTGCGGCGTAGTAGTAATCCTTCGTCACGACGCTATTCCGTATGCGCTCAACAATCGCCTGTGGGCAAAGTATAAATTTGGCGAAATGTTCAAGATCATGGAGGCCGACGGTAAGACACCCGCCACCAAAAACCCGTTCTGGCAACCCGCACCCGGCACCTATAAAGTACCCGGCGTGGGCCCTGTGCAGATAGGTATAAATGAGCTGCAGGCTACCGGCGTCAAATTCTGCGCCTGTGGCATGGCTATTCAGGTATTTTCGGCCATAGCGGCTGCGCAAGGCAATCTGGATGCCACCGCCATTAAAAGAGAATGGATTGCGGGCCTGTTGCCCGGCGTACAACTGGTGCCATCAGGTGTATGGGCTGTAGGCCGTGCGCAAGAACATGGCTGCGCTTATTGTTTTGCAGGGTAGGTTGTTAGGTTGTACGTTTGACGTAATACGTTGTACGTTATTGAGGTTGTACGTTTGCGTATTACGTTATACGTTGGAGCGATGCTACATGCGGTTCCCTCCCCACGGGAGGGGCAGGTCCGAAGGACTCCTTTGGAGGAGGGGTTAAACCAGCGACAAGCAACTAATCACTCCCCGATAGCTATCGGGGCAACCAATCTCTAATCACTGCCGATGGCGTTCCCGCCGACTGGCGGGCCGGGCTTTCCATTCATACGCCTGCGAGGCCTTAGTCACCGGGCCGGTATCCGTTGCAATCCCTAACGCGGGAGCAGGTGTCCGTCCGAAAAAGATGTGAGACAGGAACAAACAGTCGGACACTTAGGTTACTGCATTCTTCCCCGCCACGTCATTGCATCCTTCTCCGATACGTCAATCCCTCCCCACCACGTCATCGCGAGCGTAGCGTGGGCTGGAACTATTCTGATTTAACCGATGGTTTCACAAACATGTCTAATTGTGATGGATCTTTCAAGTTCTCCGTTAAGACTTCAAAGCTCAAAATGATTCCTTTAGGACCATATTCAATTTTTACAGAATTAAATTGCTCATCCTTCAAAGGATAGCGAAAGCTATTTGATTTAGTCGCTAGATTATTGACATAAGGCAATGCGACACGGTTCACCTCCGTAAGCGTTTTGAAATTATCAATATTACCTTTTTTAAACATTTGAAGTATAGGTTCTCTCTTCACATCTAGGGCGCTTTCTTCAGCAGCAAATAACTCTTTTTGTTCCTCTATTAACTTAATAGCAGATTGTTCCTGAGTAGCTACTAAAACGATGCCCTCATCAAATCCACCTCTTTTTTCTCGTTTTTCACGGGCTAATTCTTCTAAATCATCAAGTGTGAAATTGTACAATTTGCAAACACCGAGAATAACCTCCAAAATATCTGAAAGTTCTTCGATATTGTCGTCGTCTGTTTGGGCCCAATTGAATTCGTTAGACTCTTCAACCATTTTTTTCTTTAATAACGGTAGCAATTCTTCTGGAGCGACCCTCCTAATTTGCACAGCCTCGTCGTTATTACTAATTAAGGCTGGTATTTTATCTCGTACCAGTTTGTAAAACTTCTTAATTTCATAGTCTGGTTTAAATGGATCAATACAACGAATGTTGACACCCTTAGAATGAAATATGTAGTAAGGATGTGACAACATGCTTCCTTTAATGTCTATTGTAAATCCTTTTTCTTTTGCAAAGTCTGCTATTTGTTCGATAAGGTCTTTTTTTCGTAATAGTTTTATATTTAAATCAATGAATAGATTCTTTTTAGTGCCATCATTGTCCATCGATTTTAGTTTTTCGAAATCTTCAACCGATTTAATAATCACCTTGTTTTTTACAGAAAGGAAATTATCATAAACCTGACCTCTATTTGCGATCTCATCTTTGCTAAAATACCAAGGTAATATTTCGGGATATCCATTGCTGCGGTTTATAAAAAACATAACGTTAACAGGGTCACGTAAATGTCGAGCTATAATTTGAGTAAAGTCTGCTATTTTTCGCACTTGATCGTCTGTTAACGATTGCATCCAATCATAAGCGGTGCCAGCTTCCTTTAAGTACCATGCACCACTTTCCTCAACGTCAATATAATTTGTTTTGCATCTGATTTTTTTTTCTATCTCATCATTACTTTTATTGTATTCGAAAGAATCGTAGGGATGATAATAAAGGCCTTCTACGATGCCCCATATAGCATCAATACGAACGATTTGAATATTGGGTTTTGTAAAGGAGAGTGCGCCAGCAGTAGAGGGAATGAATTGATGAATAAGAAAACAAAATTCATCGGTAGCATAGCCTTTATCTATAAAAGCTTTTGTTGTTTTTTCTAAAAAATCTAAGGCTTCCTCATATTTATAAACTGTTTCAGTTCTAGGTGATAAAAACTCTTTCCTCTTGGTATCTGTCCTAATTACGATAGGCACAGCTAAAATTTTTTTAAGGTCGGTAACTAAGCTTATATCAGGGTTTCCAATTGCTAGCTTTTCTATAATAGCTGGATTTTCTAATATATATATTGGCCAAAAAGGTAATTTGCAAGCTGCAAAAACTTTAATACATTCGATTTTCCCCCACTCATTGAGTGTTGTATTTACAGTTTCAAAAACTTCTAATGCTTCTATTGTTTTTCCAGAGACACTGTTGCGTTTGACCTTCCATTGTGATGCTGGCTTTGTGCCTGGATTGGTGTTAGCAATTTCGTGATCAACTTGTACAAGCCACAGTAAGCGGCCGTCCCATACCCATTCAATATGATAAACATCGGGCAGTTGACCGAAATAAGTTCCTACGTTTTTTAGATTATTAACGACGGTAGTATAATTGAGGGCGTTTAAAACAGATAGTTCTAGTTGCCTAACACTGCTTTCTGCGGTAAATGTAGTTGACTTATTTGAACCATCCGACTGTGACTCTTCTTCAATAAGCCAATCTTGTTTTGACGGTCTTACTCGTCGTTCATTTGATAAATGGCCTTTTAATTTTGGCCTATAGTAAATTTGTATAAGAACAGCTAATAATAAAACCTCATTTTCCTTATTTTTTTCAAAATCAAGGTATATTTCATTGAGTGCTTGTTGTATGTCCGTGACATTGGGTTTGCAATGTATACTGTGATATCTCCCACGGGCGTGCATGTTTTCTTCAGTACAGCTAGATCGCAAGATTATTCGTTCGATGTCTCGCTGTTGAAAATGTATTGCAATTGCAGATATAGTGTTATTAGTGTTTTTGATAAAATCTTTTTGATTCTCTCTCCAGCCAAGGTAATAATCTGTGGATAAAACGATAAAATGAGGCGTATAAATCTGATAAGGAATTAAGTTGACAACCTTTTTTCCTACCAAATTAAGTTTATACTCATTTTCGTTATCTAATAGGTATTTATTTATCATGCTTACGTTCGGCAGGATGTTCGACTCGCTTAGTCGATTCTTTCTGGGTTGCACCAAATATGGTATTTGCTATTTCCGTCAATTTGGCTATCGCTGAGTCTGAAAAATATCCTATTAGAAAACTCAATCCAAAAACTGCACTATTTTTTTCCATGGCGGTTGGTGAAAATAGTGTTACTATACCCGAAGAAATCAACATCATAAAAGAAAATGCAAGCGCCCCACTGATATGTGGCGTAAATATTCGCCAAAGAAATCGATCTTCATTCCACAGATTGCGGGCTATCGAATGATATAGCCATTTAGTGCAGAATAATGTCCCGCCTAAACACCCACCAACCCAAGCATAGCCATATTTTTTTACTGGTGCGGGTATAATAAGAAAGCCAAATAGATTTTGACGTATACAAATAAGTACGATAGGGATTAGAATAAATAAAGCTCCAACATATTTTGCCTCTCTCCTAATATAAGGCATAGCGGCTTCTTCATACCGAGTGCGCCAAGCGCCCGGTTTTCTACCGTCTGTAGGATCAGCAGGAGCAAAGGAAACTGTGGTTTTAGGAGATGGACTTTCCGGCAAATGATCGTTTCCTTGTTCTGGGCTCATGGATATTAAATCTGTACGTTTAGTTTAGAATATGTAGCACGAATATTTTCTGAACCCCAATTTATTTTCCAGTCAAAATTCTCAGGTTGATTTAAGTAGTGCGCGATAACTTTTCTAAATGTTTGACTTGGTATTTGTTGTTGCTGAGTAAAATAGTAGTTCATGAACTGGTCTCTAAGAAGTAAATAATCCATTGATTCAGTTGTTTTTTCCTGAATTTCTATTATTGATTCTAAAGATTTCCACTCAAAATTCAAGGATAACAATCTTGAAACACCATATCGGAGATCAAAATTAGTCGGTACCCAATGTAAATGCGCATAATCTACACCACATCCAGCCTTTGACAACATGTTAGCAGGACCATGCTCAAATAAAACTGCTTGCTTAGATTGAAATAGCGGTAAAAAGCGTTTTTCTAGATGATTAATAATTTGGTGGACCTCGTTATATTGGTCTTTCGGTAGCTGGCCAAAATTCAAATAAAAAACTTTTGGGACAATCAAAAGCCAACCCTCGACAAGTGAGCCCAAGCTAGGAATCACAACGAAGTTAGTCGTTTCGTATACAGGTGTGTTATATTCTTTTTGTTCAAAGAAGTTTTTCAGCATAAACAAATATAATATATAAATAGGATTTTAGTGTGAATTGTTAGTCATAAAGGATTGGAAAAATAAACTGTGTAGCCTGCGCCACCACAATCGTCCCGCTTGTGGGTTAACAAATCCTATCGCTCCACCACAAGCGGGACGCTTGCGGCAGCAACCAGTCTAAGACGCAAAATGTTGCTCTCCCGTTTGTACGGGTACTACATGCATATTTTCAATTTTCCGGAGGTGATCCAAAAAATGACTTATAAGTCCTGAAAAGGTGATCCAAAGTGATCCACTTTTGAAAGGTTGTTTTTGTAAGTATTTGATTTTTAATGTATTGCGTTTTATAGGTGATCCAACTGATCCAAAGTGATACACACTCGCGCGTGGATCAGGGGTTCAAAGATTCAGCCTCTGGTCGGTGTTATCACCGCACCAGCGCAAAGGAGCTTAACATGTGCAGAGATTGCTTCGTTCCTCGCAATGACGTGGCGGGAATGAGTACTTCCCCAGCGTTAGCGATAGCAGCGGATACCGGCCGGTGCTTAAGGCCTCGCAGGCGTATGAGCGGATAGCGCGGGCCCCGATTTAATCGGGGTAACGCCCGTATTATCCTCCAAATCTTGTTTCATCGGGCTTGTTTTACTTCATTAAAATGGCCTGTTTTTCAATCGGTTGATTGTCAGTGTATAACGCGGGTTTTGCCTATAAAAATCCTGACGAATGCTTTGTTTCATTTTGTTTCACTCGTTTTTTATAAGTGATTGTTGATGAGGCGATTGACGGAAAAGTTTGTTTCACTTGTTTCATTTGTTGCACATCCGCGTGAAACAAAACAGGGGGATGCAAAGGACGCCGTCTGTGTGCTCCGACGGGCTCAGCATGATAGGGCGCTTGGTGACGGTCGCTTGGTGAAACCCCTCCTCCAAAGGAGTCCTTCGGACCTGCCCATCCCGTGGGGAGGGAACCGCGCCGGGGGCCATTTGATTGTCGCTTGTATTGAGATCGTCACGCTCGTACCTCGCTCACGATTGACATAAAAAACAGCTGTCATTTCGAGCGATAGCGAGAAATCTATACATAGATATTCCCTGCATACTTAGCGTGTGTATAGATCTCTCGCTATCGCTCGAGATGACACCGATCGGAGATAATCTGCACATCTGCACATCCACCTAATTCTTCTGCAACTCCTGGTATTTGATACCGTTGGCGGGGTCGGCCTGGGTGAAGATGTTGAGGGCGTCGATGCGGGGTTGCGGCTCGGTGTGGGCGTAGATGGACACCAGCTCGTCGGCTTTGGCAGTAAAGAACACCAGGGGCAGCATGGCGCCTATGCGCTGGCGGTCAAGCTTGGTGAGCTCTGGCAGCAGGGCCGATATGGCTTTGCGGGCCTTGGCGGGGTTGTCGGCCATGAGGTCGAGCCCGTTGCGGTGATAGTCATATATAAAGCTGCGCAGCGGGGCGTACTGCCTGTTGTTAAGGTTCTCGATGAGCCAGTAGCGGTTGGTGTTACTGTCGAACGCTTTCCAACCCTTATAGGCCGACGTTTGGGCATTGGTAACCACGGTTTGCGCCAGGTTGTAGTAGTAGCTGCCGCCTAGTCGCGAGAAGCTGTCGTAGTCCATACCGGCAATCACGTAAGCGTAAAAGGCCATCACGGAGGCCAGGTTTGAGGTAAAGCTTTGGTCTGAGTAGTCGATGGTTTGGCCCTCGGTATAGGTAAACTCAAAGTCCTTGTCGTTCACGCTAAGCAGGGTGGTGTTGTAGTTTGAGCCATACACGGGCCGCAGCGACTGCACCTGCAGCTCGCCGGTAAAGTTGGAGGCGCCGTCCCAGTTGGTAATGTTGAGCACAAAGTTACAGTCAATACGCTCTTGTGGTTGCAGCGGCTCTGCCAGCCATTTGTGGCCGTTCAGAAAGTCTTTCATCGCCGTCTCGAGCGATTGGAACATGCGTTTGTTGGTGGTCTGTATTTTGGGGGCAAGCACACTCACATGGGCGTTCAGTTCCTGCGCCTGTACGGCAGGCAGGGTTAGCAACAGCAGGATGATGTAAGTGGCCAGCGCTTTCATTTTTTGAGTAAAGATATCACCTTTTGGCAAATGTCGGCAGCAACCTCGTCCTTAGTTTTGAGGCCGAAGGTGGTTTTTTGCAGATCGCGGTCAATGATGGTGACTTTGTTGGTATCAACCGCAAAGCCTGCCCCGGCGTCGCCCAATGAATTAAGGACGATGAAGTCGAGGTTCTTTTTCTGTAGCTTGTCGGTAGCGTTCTGCTCCTCATTGTTGGTCTCGAGGGCAAAGCCTACCAGCAGCTGGCCGTCGCGCTTGTTATCGCCTAAGTACTTTAATATGTCGACGGTCTTTTTGGTTTCGATGGTGAGCGATGTGCCGTCCTGCTTCTTAATTTTTTGTGTGGCGACGTTGATGGGGGTGTAGTCGGCCACGGCAGCGCTCATGATGCAGATGCGGCTGTCGGTATAGTGTTGCTGGCAGGCCCCGAGCATCTCGGCAGCCGAGGTAACATCGACACGCTTAATCGAGCGTTGCTTGCTTTTTTGTGCCGATGGACCTGCAACCAAGGTAACGTCGGCCCCTAATCGCGCCAGCTCATCCGCGATAGCAAACCCCATTTTCCCCGACGAATGATTGCCGATGAACCTAACGGGGTCAATAGCTTCATACGTAGGCCCGGCAGTAACCAACGCCTTGATGTTTACCAGGGGGAGCTTCTTTTTGATATCGGCAGATAGGAAGTCGATGATCTCTTCAGGCTCGGCCATGCGGCCCTCGCCATATAGCCCGCTGGCTAACTCGCCGCTGCCGGGAGCTATCATGATATTGCCGAAGCCTTGCAGGGTTTGGATATTGCTTTTGGTAGAGGTATGCTTCCACATGTCAAGATCCATAGCCGGGGCAAAATATACCGGGCATTTGGCCGACAGGTAGACGGCCGTAAGCAGGTTGTCTACTAATCCCGTCGCCATCTTGGCCAGGGTGTTGGCGCTGGCAGGGGCTATTATCATAAAATCGGCCCACAGGCCTAATTCTACGTGGTTGTTCCACTCGCCGGTTTCAGGAGTGAAGTACTCAGTAAGCGCAGGATTTTTGGACAGGGTAGCCAGCGTGAGGGGCGTAATAAAATTGGTAGCATCGGCCGTCATGACCACCTGCACGTTGGCCCCGGCCTTAACCAGCAACCTAACCAGCAAAGCCGACTTGTAAGCAGCTATACTGCCGCATACGCCTAATACTACGTTTTTACCTTCAAGCATTTCGGTAAGTCAAAAGTTAACATTAAAAATTCAAAAACGAGTTTGACTTCAAACCTGCATAAAAATACAAAAAGTCAAAACTCAAAGACCATACAAGCTTTTGAATTTTGACTTTTAACTCTTTACTTAAAAAGACTATTCTTCTTTATTAGGATTGCGGTGGTAAACTTTACCGTCTAAAAATTCCTGAACTGCAACCAGGGTTGGTTTAGGCAATTTCTCGTAATATTTAGAGATCTCAATTTGCTCGCGGTTTTCGAAAATCTCTTCCAGGTTATCGTTTGATGAAGCAAACTCAGAAAGTTTGGCATGCAACTCCTCTTTAACATTGTTTGAGATCTGGTTGGCACGTTTGCCAATAATTACCAGCGACTCATAAATGTTTCCGGTTGCCTGGTCTAACTCGCGTAAGTCACGGGTTACGGTGCTGCTTGCAACGGCAGGTTTGTTTGCATTATTATTATTATTGTTGTTACTCATATCCCTTTTTTGATTATGGATTTACTTTTTTATGAATGTCTGTAGCCTCTGAATGTTGTTGTATAAATACAGAGTCTTTACGTGCCAAACGGCGTGCCAGTTTCTCGTCCTCTTTAGCTGCGGCTAAAATACGTTTAGCTTGTACTATACCCGCCTGACTGTCTTTTCTCAATGACTGAGCCTGGGCGGTGTATGCGCTTTTAGGATACTTGTCAAAAAACTGGTCGGCCGACTCAATTGCCGTAGTATAACGTTCTTCTTGTTTATACTCCTGGCTTTGGTGGGCAAACTCGTATTCGGCTTTGATGGTCAAAAACTCCAGCTCCTCGGCATATTTAGTATCCGGATAGTCGCGCAATACGTTACCAAATGCAATAACTGCCGCCTGGTTTTCGCCGATAGTTAAATAAAGCTTGGCGTTTGCGTAGGCTTTAGTCTCTAAACGGTCGCGTAAGTCTTGTATCAGCTTGCTGGCCTCGGCAACCCTGTCGCTTTTCGGGTAAAGGTTGATGAATAACTGCAGCTTCTCGATACATTTATAAGTATTCTCCTGGTCTAAAGAATAAGCCGGTGCATCCAGGTAATAGCAATAAGCAGTCAGAAAGCGGGCCTCTTCAGCTCGTGGATCAGACGGGTAAGACGTAGCAAACTCATTAAAGTGGTAAGCCGCCGACGTATAATCTTTCAGCTTATAGTTGGCCATGGCGTTCAGATAAAACAAATCTGTAGCACCATCAGTACCCCGATAACGAGAAAGCAAGGTTTCAAACAGGCCTAATGCCTTAGCATATTCTTTCTTGTCGTATAAACGCTTACCCTCCTGGAATTTTTTAGCATTATCGTTACTTGCTTTTAGCTTTTCATATTTACTGCGACAGCCAACATTGGCAAGCAGTAAGAGTATCAATAAGCCGGCAAATAGCGAGGTTTGTTTTTTAAACATTTTGCAAAGATAACGAATATTATAAATCAGTCAATTATTTATTTAGCGTGGCTAATATATAAGGAGTACATTACTATTATATTAATGTGTGCGGATATTTAACATCTTTTAACCTTTAATATTGCGGAAGCCCTTACGTAGATAGGATATACTATATAGTAAGCGATAGTTTTTAGGGTTCGGACTTTGTCCGACCGGCTCATTCTGTCTCGCTTACCTTGCGGACGAACAGGCGCGTTGTTAATAGTATATATAGGATGATTGGTAAGGCTCAGACTTTGTCCGATCGTTTGTTCCTGTCTCACTTACCTGACGGATAGACAGGCTAACCAACCCGGTCGGCTATTATAGTATGATATATTGTAAAGCCTATTTTTATAACAGCTTAAGTGTATTTAAATGCCGTGTTAACTTTTGTTTGTATTTAGGTTAAATTT